>Ga0209801_1000605_pt1 | contig 23439 bp, 16 predicted proteins | sample GraSoiAngelo_127_FD_185884 | JGI IMG/M metagenome (GOLD analysis project Ga0209801, IMG submission 185884) | Grasslands soil microbial communities from the Angelo Coastal Reserve, California, USA - 14_0927_09_40cm (SPAdes) (version 2) | ecosystem: Environmental > Terrestrial > Soil > Grasslands ... | reverse complement strand
GTCGGCATACCGGTTCCGGTACAGCAAAAGTCTTTCGTCCCGCAGGCGCGGGACGAAAGACTCCGCAAATAATTCGATACCGCCGGTCTATGGAGAAGGAGACGTTTTGACGTTGATGTCCGTCTTGGTCTCCGTCTTTGTTGAAGTCGCTGGCGAAGGGTTCACAATCGTAGTGTTGCTTTCCTTCTTCTCCGCGGGCGGATTCGTCACCGTTGTTTCTTTTTGCTCACAAGCCGCCAGAAGCGCGGCACCAATCAAGAGGCATACGTATTTGTTCATGTAGGTATTGGACGAATCAGGGCACCAATTATTTAAGGTGTTGGCGCGGGACTCGTCGTGGTGGTTCCAGTAGTCGCTTCCGGGGAAGCGCTTGCCGCCGGTGCGACCGTTTCGGTTTTTTGTTCGCAAGCCGCCAGAAGCGCGGCGCCAGCCAGGATGCAGATGTATTTCTTCATAGTTGCAGAGGTTCGGTTAATTGGTATTTCGCATCAAGAATGCATTTCGGCCGTGCGCTTTACAACGGCGCGTCATATTTCAAGCCATGCGCCTCGGCGACGGCGTGGCAGGTCAGCTTTCCGTCTCGGGTGTTGATCCCGCCAATTAGCGCGGGCTGTTTCTTGCATGCCTCGTCCAATCCGAGATCGGCAAGTAATTCGACATAGCGATAGGTAATGTTGGTTAATGCCTGAGTGGCGGTGCGCGCATACGCCGCCGGCATATTGGCGACGCAATAGTGAGTGACGCCTTCTTCGACATAGATAGGCTGCAAATGCGTGGTCGGTCGCGATGTTTCGGCGCAGCCGCCTTGATCGATCGCGATGTCCACCAGCACGCTGCCCGTTTTCATCGCTTTCAACATCGCGCGGGTGATCAATTTTGGCGCCTTCGCTCCCGGGAGCAGAACCGCGCCGATGAGAAGATCGACATTCGGCATGAGCTCGCGCAGATGCGACTCGCTCGAATAAAGCGTGTGCGCGCTTCCCATGGTGATGTCGAGAAATCGCATTCGCTCGAGATCAACTTCTAAAATCGTCACGTCCGCTCCGAGACCGGTGGCCATGCGAGCGGCATTCACACCGGCAGTGCCGCCACCAATCACAACAACCCGCCCGGGCAAGACTCCCGGAACCCCACCGAGCAAAACGCCGCTGCCACCATTGTGTTTTGCCAAAAAATATGCGCCCATCACCACCGACATGCGCCCGGCGATTTCGCTCATCGGCTCGAGCAACGGCAAACGGTTGCCGATCTGAATCGTTTCGTAGGCAATGGCGGTCACGCCGGACTTCAGCAGCGCGTCGGTGAGCGCTTTGCTTGCGGCGAGATGAAGATAGGTGAAAAGAATTTGTCCTTTGCGCAAAAGCGGAAATTCCGCCGGAAGCGGCTCCTTCACTTTGACGATCATGTCGGCCCGCGCGAAAACATCTTTGGCCAGATCGACAATCTCCGCGCCGGCCTTTTTATATTCCTCGTCCGGATAACCGGAGCCAATGCCGCCGTTTTTTTCCACCAACACGGTGTGTCCGCGTTTCGTCAATTGCTCCGCGGCAGAAGGGACGAGCGCGATGCGCCGTTCCTGTTCTTTAATTTCCTTAGGGACGCCGATGATCACTCAGCAAGTGATAAGTGACGAGTGATAAGTGACAAGATAAAACATCTGAAACTTGTCACTCATCATTGTTCACTGGTCGCTCAATTGAGCGACGGATCGTCCGGCGCGGCCGCAAGCATCCGATACCAGGGGCCGAGCCGATTCATGATGTCGAACCAAAGTCGCGACAGGCCCTCGAACTTTAAAGCCGAACGGCTGGGCTTTTGCACAATCCACGCTTTTTGTTTCATCTCGGCCTCGAGTTGTCCGGCGCTCCATCCGGCATAACCCAGAAACGCCCGAATGGAGGGCGCGCCTCCAGACAGATCTCCCAACGCTTCGTCCGGGTTGAGCGAATGCTGATTTAATTTCAGGCCTTCGCCCTTATGCCATTCGAACGCGGCCAGCATCAGTTGATTATTTCCGACCGGCCCGCCAAAAAAAACCGGAACGTCCGCCAGATTTTGCGGCGGTGTTTCATTCACCAAATCGGCCACGCTCTTATCGAGGGGACGATTGATAATCACTCCAATCGCGCCGTCCTCCGGATCATGCGCGGATATAAAAAGGACTGCTCGGCGAAAGTTCGGATCGAGCATGTTGGGATGTGCGACCAGAAGTGATCCGGCGAGACTGCGTGGTTTTTCCCGACGCACATTGCGCATGTAAAATTAAAACGCGCAGCGCAACCTTCCGCAAGTGGTTGGAAAATTCTTCGCGCTCCGAACAGGAATGACCCTTAAGATCGACATTGTCACTGGGCTTACGAGGGAGTTCCTAAACGGGCTGTATAATTTATGCAAATTTTTGTTGCGGCACCGTTTAAGCTCGGGTAGTAGCTGGCAGATTTTGGAAGATTGTTCTGGGGGGAACAGCCGCCCTTCACGCCCATCGGGCGTGGGGGGCGGTACTTTTTTGGGGAGAAAAAGAAAACGTCCAACGCTGAACCCTCAACGCTCAATTTCAACGGCCGCAAAAATCTCCTGGCCCGCTGCATTGGCGCTGGTCGTGTTGATTCTCGCCGGCGCGGCCGTCGTCGTCTTTTGGCGTCTGGAAACATGGCCCGCGCGCACAATCGGTCAGGGAACTGAAGATCTGGAACGTCTCGGAAAAGATTTGCGTTCTGCTTTCATCGAGATCGCACATTTGCAACCGCGAATCACGGTCAACAATCGCACGGTGGTCGATGAAGCAACGCCGACCGCGGAGCTCGCGATTCTGACGAAGCAGTTAAAGGTCAAACGCGAATTCCTGCATACCTGGGCCGGTAGCTCCAAGCGAATCAAATTGAGCGGAACATTTATTGCCAAAGCGGGATTCAATTTACGCCAAGACGTGGCGGTTGATGTCCGACCTGACCAAATCCTGATCCAACTCCCGCACGCGGAAATTGTCGGCGTCGAAGAAAAGAATGTCGACGTGCTCGCGCTCGAAAACGGGCTATGGAATCGCGTTTCCGGCGCTGACCTGCAAAACGAATTGGCCCAGCTCTCGGAAATGGCGCGGCGCCAGGCATTTGAGACAGACTTACCGGGAGAAGCTGAGCAGGAACTGCAACGCCAATTACGTAAACGGATCCGCGCGCGTCAGCCGCTCAAGCTTGTCTTCACTAACACGCCGCAGATCGAATCGCCCGCCGTAAAGCAGTAGGATAATTTGCGAAGCTGCTTTGCGCGCAAACGATTTGCCGTTAAAGCAATGGGCGCGGATGCCGAAAAATCGTCTGTTGTTGATCTCGCTCGCTGCTTTGATCGTGGCGTTGGGCACGATCGTCTTCGCTCCCTTCGTGGTCTCGAATGGGGTCCGTCTCTGGCTGCGCTGGCAGACGCATCGCCAGCAATTGAAAATTGAACTCGGCAAAGTCGCCGCACCATTTTTGCGGCCTGTTTCCATCGAGCGCATCCGGGTCACAAGCCAGACGGGCGCCGCCACTCAAATCGAGCTGAACGCCGAGGGCGCGGTTCTCCATCTCAGTCTGGCCAAAATCCTGGCCGGCCGCGGCGACGGCGTCCGGACATTGTCGATCCAAGCAGCGCGCGCCGAAATCCGTCGCGATTACTCGGAAAAGGCACGGGCGATGCCTTTCAATTGGACGGCGCTACAATCACTTCTCCCGGCCAATTTCGACATTGCCCACCTCGATTTGAGAGTTGAGAACGGCCCCACCGTCATTTTGCTCCGGAACGCTGCGCTTTCCGGAAATCAGATTGAAGCCGGACGTTTCTCCGCGGGCGAATTAACGATCACATCGCCCCTGTTTCGACAAACATTTTCGCAACTTCGCGGCGCGATCAAATGGCAGGAAGATCGTCTCACGATCGGCGGGATGAATCTCGCCCGCGGAGTCGATCTTCAATCCATCACCATCGATTTGTCGCGACTCGATAAAGAGCGCGACGATCTCCAATTCGATCTCGATGTCTTCGGCGGAAAAATTCGCGTGAGCATTTCGAACGAATGGCCGGGGCGACATTCAATTTGGAACCTCGCCGGCACCGCGACCGGCATTTCGCTTGCGCAAACGTCCGGGGCGCTCGGATTTACCGATCAGCTCGGTGGTTCGCTTCGTGCCTGCAATTTCACTTTTCGCGGCGATCCACGCGATCCTTTGGGAGGAACCGCTTCCGTCTGGACCGAGATGAATGGGTTGACCTGGCACAATCGTGCCGCCGACGTGATCATGCTCGGCGCGATCTTCTACAACCGTCAGATCCAACTTCAACAGCTCTACATCAAGCAACGCAAAAACGAGCTGACCATGAGCGGTCAAGGCGCGATTCCTTCCAAATCGACAGACTGGCTCAATCCCGATTTCCGCGGTCAAATTCTCGGAAAGATCACCGATCTCGGACAATTCGCGGAACTTTTCGGCGCCGGTCCCCGCGACTTCGCGGGCGCGATCGCCATTGAAGGGACACTCAACGCACGCGAGCGCAAGCTCGGCGGATTTCTGACTGCCAGTGGAAATTCGCTGTCTCTATTTAACAGACAAATCGATCGATTAACGGCCAAAATAAATCTGAAGGCCGATACGATCGAGCTTGAGCAATTCGAAGTCGCACGGAAAAAAGATTTCATTCGTGCGCAAGGCAAAATCGACATCGCGCACGAGAGCGATTACTCCGGCAGCATCGAAGCGAAAGTCGGCGACGCATCCGAATATTTCCTGCTCGCTCGAGCCGGCTCGACTGGAGTGGCCATTCCGGTCCAGTTTAACACGAAAATTTCTTCCGGTTCGTGGGACACGCGGGCCGCTTTCACTTTCCCCGGATCGAGTCCGGTCGATTTGGCGGCAAAACTTTCATTAAAAATCGGTCAGGACTGGAAAACGTTGCTCGCTTCGCCGCTGGAGGCGACGATTCATTTTCCCGCGGTCGTCCTCGCCAGCGCTCCGCAATTTCTGCGTCCGGCAATTTTCAACGAGGGAATCTTGAGCGGAGCGATCTCACTCAGTCAGAACCTCGAGCATCCGAACATCACGGGCGAAGTGCAGTTGTTAAATGGTGTTCTGCAAAATGCGCCGCTCGATCTGACGCGCGCGAGCGGGCGACTGACTTTCAGCGGCGACCACGGAACGCTCGAGTTCCTGAATGCCGCAACCAAAGATGTCGATCTTTCGGTCAAGGGCGAGGTTGATTTTCGCAACAGCAAAGATGTGATCGCGAGAATTTCGAGTGCGGCTCCGATTTTTAGTTCGAGCACGAATGTTCAAGATTGTGTCCGCCGAATCGAGATCGTGCCAGTCGAGACCACGCTTGCGCCGACCATCGAACAGCTCCAGTTCCAAGGCGACCTGTTCGGTAGCAATTGGACGATGGGGTTGAAAGAAGAAGGAACTGCCGCGGTCGCATCCATCGCTGATCAATCGGCAAGAGAATTCCATTTCTGTGCCGGCACCTCACCGCAAGGCGAAGCCTTTAATATCGGTGTGCATCCGCGACCGCAACCTTCGCCACCCCCCGCCCGCAAACAGGGACGTCGTCGTTAGGCCGCAGAATCGATCGGGATACCGCGCCGCTCGGATTTCGTTGTCACCAACCAGCGCACGAGTTTCTGCTCCAAATCTCTGGTCAGTTCGACGCACAAGTCCGCGCCGGCATCGACTCGCAACGGTTCGCCGCTCGGCCGATCGAAAAGGAGTTGCACTCGGCGCCGGCCGGGCGAGCTCGCCAGGAGCTCACGCACTTCGCGCAATTCCTCTTTCGTTGTCGCCGGCGAAAATTGCAGGAGTACGGCCGGCTCACTTTCGGCGGAGGTCGATCTTTCTGGCCGAGCCGTAGCCTCGCTAAGGCCGGCATTCCCGTTCGAAGCGCCGTTGGCTTTGTTCGCGCTCGGTACTCTTATTTTCTGCGCCGTCGCGCGCAGCGAATCGCCGCGCGTATCGATCGTTCCCCGAACTTCCACCACCCGGCCGGGAACAAGAATTTCCGACACGACAACGTAGACATCGTTCCAAACCACAACCTCGAGGGTGCCAGTCCTGTCTTCGACCCACACCACTGCGAACGGTTTCCCTTCCCGTCGCGTGAATTTCTTTTCCACCTGCACAATTGCGCCCCCGATTCTGAACTGCGAACGATCGTCCAGCTCGCCTAACGAACTGATTGGCAGGTAATTTTTTGATGCGAAAAGATCGGCATACGCATCGAGCGGATGCCCGCTGACATAAAATCCAAGCAGCTCTTTCTCGTAGGAGAGTTTTTCGTGGTCGCTCCACGGAGTAACAATGCGCTTCCTCGTCGTTGCCGCGTGAGTTTCTTCATCGAACAACGAAACCTGGCCGACGGTCCGATCGCGCAGCGCGGCCGCGGCGCAGGAAAGCGATTCGTCGATGCAGGCAAAAAGTTCCGCACGGTCGCGCCCAACAAAATCAAACGCGCCGGCTTTGATCAAACTTTCCAACATTTTGCGATTAGCGATACGCGTCCCAATTCTTCCACAAAAATCTTCAAGCGACGTGTATTCCCCTGCCCGCTCGCGCTCCTGGATCGACATCTCCATCGCGACCTCCCCCACGTTTTTGATCGCGGCCAGTCCGTAGCGGATCGCATTCAATGTGGGAGCGGCCTCAGTGCCGCGATTCTGCTCGTTGGGCTCTGATTCGGGATGCTGAGGTCCCTGCCACATTTCCGGAACAAATTTCAAACCGCTTTTATTGATGTCGGGCGGCAAAATCGAAATTCCCATGCGTTTGCATTCGCCGACGAATACCGAAATTTTATCGGTGTTATTGATTTCGTTGCTCAGCAATCCGGCCATGAACTCGACCGGATAATGCGCCTTTAAGTAAGCCGTGTGATAACTGATGACGCCGTACGCCGCGCTGTGGCTCTTGTTGAATCCGTAACCCGCGAATTTTTCGAGCAAATCGAAGATCGCGTTCGCTTTCTTCTCCGGAATCTTGTTCGTGCGCGCGCAACCTTCGATGAAGTTGTTGCGCTCTTTCGCCATGGTTTTCTTGTCCTTCTTGCCCATCGCGCGGCGAAGCAGATCGGCTTGCGCGAGAGAGTAGCCCCCGAGTTTGCTCGCCGCCGCCATCACCTGTTCCTGGTAAATCATCACGCCGTAGGTGTCGGCGCAGATTTCCTCGAGCAGCGGATGCAAATACTTAATCGGCGTGACTCCCTTTTTCGCTTTCACGTACTCGGGAATCAGTTCCATCGGCCCCGGCCGATAGAGCGCGATCAGCGCGATGATGTCATCGAGCTTCTTGACCTCGAATTGCTTCGAGAGGTTGGTCATCCCACCGGACTCCATCTGGAAAAGACCGATCGTCTCGCCGCGGTTGTAGAGACCAAACGCCTCGGAATCATCGAGCGGGATGTTTTTTAACGAAAACTCCGGCTCTCGTTTGTGAATCAGCACCAACGTGTCCTCGATCACGGTCAGAGTTTTGAGCCCGAGGAAATCCATCTTGAGCAGGCCAAGATCGTTCAGCGGACCCATCGGATACTGGCTGATCACGTCGTTGCCTTTGACGTCGCGGCAGAGCGGGATGTAATCGGACAAATCGCGATCGGCGATGACGACACCGGCCGCGTGCACCCCGGCATTGCGCGAGAGGCCCTCGAGCGTCTTCGCGTATTCGAACAGTTGTTTCGTTTGTGGTTCGGTCGCGATCGCGCGTTTCAATTCCGAATTTTTTTCCGCGGCCGAATCGAGTGTAATATTCAACTCGTTTGGAATCATCCGCGCGATCCGATCGGCCGCCGCGTAGGGAAGTCCCATCACGCGGCCGACGTCACGCACCACGCTCTTCGCTTTCAGCTTTCCGAACGTGATAATCTGCGCGACGCGACGCTGGCCGTATTTTTGCCGCACATATTCAAGAACTTCGCCGCGGCGTGCTTCGCAAAAATCGACATCGATATCGGGCGGCGAAACACGGTCCGGATTGAGAAAGCGCTCAAAGATCAATCCGAATTGTAACGGATCGATGTCGGTTATCCCGAGCACGTAGGCAATGAGCGAGCCGGCGGCCGATCCGCGACCCGGGCCCACCGGAATTCCGCGGCCTTTCGCGAAGTGAATAAAATCCCAGACGATCAGGATGTAGCTGACGAAACCAGTCTTCTCGAGCACGCCGAGTTCATAAGCAAGCCGCTCGCGCAGTTGGTTGTCGATCTTCGCGCGCTCGCCGTAACGCTCTTCCAGACCTTTGTAACAAAGCTCGCGCAAATAACCTTCGCGCGTTTGTCCCTCCGACACCGGATATTCGGGGTATTTTGATTTTCCGAATTCAATCGTGACGTTACAGCGTTCGCCGATCGCGAGCGTATTGGTAATTGCTTCCGGGAAATCCTTGAACAGCTCGCGCATTTCCGCGGCCGATTTAAAATACAGCTCCGGCGCATAACGCATCCGGCTTTCGTCCTGGACCATTTTCCCGGTGCCAATGCAAAGCATGACATCGTGGGCGTCATGATCGTCGCGTCGCAGAAAATGGACGTCGTTCGCCGCGACCAGGCCGACGCCTAGGTCTTTCGCGATTTGCGGCAACACGCGATTGCACTGGCGTTGTTCTTCCATCCCGTGATCGTGCAGCTCCATGAAGAAATTTTCCGCGCCCAGGATGTCGCGATACTCCGCCGCGGCTTGTTTCGCTTTCTCGATGTTGTTCGACTGAATCGCCGAGTTCACTTCGCCCGCGAGACAACCGCTCAACCCGATCAGCCCCGCCGAATGTTGCGCCAGCAGCTCCTTGTCGATCCTCGGGCGGTAGTGAAATCCATCGAGGTGCGCGGTTGAGATCAGTTTGACCAGGTTGCGATAGCCGACGTCGTTTTGCGCGAGCAAAGTGAAATGATACGCCGCTTCCCGCAGCGAATTCGCCTTCTCCTTGTGCGAGCGCGGCGCAAGGTAGGCCTCGCAGCCGATAATCGGTTTCACCCCGGCGCGCGTCGCTTCCTGGTAAAATTCGATCGCGCCGAAAAGATTGCCGTGATCGGTCACGGCCACGGCCGGCATGCCGAATTCGACCGCTTTTTTCATCAGCTCCTTCATCCGCACCGCGCCGTCGAGCAGGGAATATTCGGTGTGAAGGTGGAGGTGAACGAACGAATCGCGCGGCATCAACTCAGTATAGACGGCCGCAAGTTTTCGCAAAAAATTTCCGCGCGTGATTGCAAAAATTTCTTGTTTGCAATCACAACATCGCGTTGGTAAGAGAGCGCGTGCCGCGCTCAGCTTCTGATGAAGCGAGCACGATTAGATCGATATGAAAAAACTGGAAGCGATCATCAAGCCGTTCAAGCTCGAGGAGGTCAAGGAAGCCCTGGCCGAGCTCGGTATTGAAGGCATGACCGTGACCGAAGTGAAAGGCTTCGGCCGCCAGAAAGGTCACACCGAAATCTACCGCGGCAGCGAATACACCGTCGATTTTCTGCCGAAAGTGAAAGTCGAAGTCGTGCTCGCGGACGACATGGTGGAGAAAGCGGTCGCCGCCGTCGTGGGTGCGGCCAAGACTGGAAAGATCGGCGACGGAAAAGTTTTTGTGCTGCCGGTCGAACACGCGATTCGGATTCGCACGGAAGAGATCGGCGAAAAAGCAGTGTGATTACGCGAGCCGCACCCAACCCATTCCTCAATGGGTTGTCTCGGCTCTATTTATTTTCAGCGGCTTTTGTGAATAACCCGGTCGCTTTTTCACAACCTCAACCCAACAACCCTGTCCGCCGTAGTCCCGCGACTGCGGGACGAAGGCGGCTCGACATCCCAACTTCTCAACAACTCAACTCCTCAACCTCTTAATATGGCCAAAGACAAAACCGCATCCGACGTCAGCAAAATGATCAAAGACAAAGACGTCAAGTTGATCGACTTCAAGTTCACGGACTTGCTCGGCACCTGGCAACATTTCACCACCACCCTCACCGAATATAACGAAGAGATCTTTACCGACGGCCTCGGTTTTGACGGCTCCAGTATCCGCGGTTGGAGAGTCATCAACGCCTCCGACATGCTCGTCATTCCTGATCCGGCGACCGCCTGGATCGACATCTTCAACGCCGAGCCGACCCTGAGTCTCATTTGCACGATTGTCGATCCGATCACGCGCGAGCCCTACGATCGCGACCCGCGCGGCGTCGCTGAAAAAGCGGAAGCTTATTTAAAGAGCACCGGCATCGCCGACACCGCCTTCTTCGGACCCGAGGCGGAATTCTTCATTTTTGACGATGTCCGATTCAGTTACGACGGCAATTCATCGATGCATCGGGTCGATAGCGTCGAAGGGCATTGGAACAGCGCGCGCGAAGAATTTCCAAACCTGGGTTACAAAATTCGCCCAAAGGAAGGTTATTTTCCGGTCTCGCCGATGGATTCGTTGCAGGACATTCGCAACGAGATGTGCATTGAGCTCGAGCGCGCAGGGATTCCGATCGAGCGTCAGCATCATGAAGTCGCGACCGCAGGCCAGGCCGAGATCGATATCCGTTTCGCGCCGCTAAAACGCATGGGCGACAACCTGCAATATTACAAATACATCCTGCGCAACGTGGCCAAGAAGCACAACAAAACGGTCACGTTCATGCCGAAACCGCTCTTCGCCGACAACGGATCGGGCATGCACACGCACATCTCGCTTTGGAACGGCGACAAACCGCTCTTCGCCGGCAACGGTTACGCCGGGTTGAGCGACCTGGCGCTGTTTTTCATCGGAGGCATTTTGAAGCACGCGCCGGCGCTCACCTGCCTGACGAACCCAACAACGAATAGCTACAAGCGGCTCGTGCCCGGATTCGAAGCGCCGGTCAATCTCGCTTACTCCGCGCGAAATCGTTCCGCCGCGATCAGGATTCCCACCTATTCGCCGAGTCCGAAAGCGAAACGAATCGAGTTTCGCACGCCCGATGCGGCGGCGAATCCATATCTCGCGTTCTCCGCGCTCCTGCTCGCCGGCCTCGATGGAATCCAGAACCGCCTCGATCCCGGCGATCCGCTTGACAAAAATCTTTACGATCTGCCGCCGGAAGAACTCGCCCAGATCGCGAGCGTGCCCGATTCACTCCGTGGCGCGATCGAAGCGCTCCAAGCCGATCACTCCTTCCTCCTCCGCGGCGACGTCTTCAACGCCGACTTCATCGCCAACTGGATCGACATGAAACAGAAAGAATACGACGCCCTGCGGTTGCGTCCGCACCCATACGAATTCTCGATGTATTACGACGTGTGATCAGGCCCGCCAAACACCGTCTTATTTCGCTGATTGTGCAATGAAAAAAGTTAGGTGGAGCAGCGGCCATAGGCAACTGGACGATTCGGTCGTGACTCTGTTGCGGAAATGGAAATTTAGACCGGCCACAACAACTCCTGTTAGGATTCCATTCAGCTTTACTGAAAATGGGAAGGTCGAACTAGGAAGTCGATCCAGTCCCTAAATGGCTGATCAATTAACCGGTCTGTTGTCGCCTTTCCTAAGATCGCGGCGAATCGCGGCGGTTAGACCCTTTCTGGATCAGGGAAACTTACTCGATGTCGGATGCGGCACAGGAGATTTGGCGCGTTACGTTGATGCAGCACGATATGTCGGTGTCGATCGAGACGAAGAATCGATCGCGATCGCAAAAAGACTTTTTCCCGCGCATCGTTTTCTGACGCTCGCGCAATTCGCTCAATTAAAGAACGAAAATGGTTTTGAACGAATCGTTGGTCTCGCGGTGATCGAACATGTAGAGGATCCGCAGAAATGGCTGGCCTGGTTACGAACGCTCTTAAAACCTGGTGGTCGGGTAGTCCTGACGACCCCTCATCCGTCGATCCGTTGGTTGCACGAATTGGGCGCGCGCATCGGCGTGTTTAGTCGCGAAGGCGCGAGGGAACATCGAGAACTAATCAATCGAGATCGCATGATCCAACTCGCCAAGACAAGCGGATTCCGCATTCAGTATTTCCGTACATTTCTGTCGGGATGTAATCAACTGTTCGTCCTCGAACCAATCTAATTGTGTCATCCCGAACGAATGTGAGGGATCTCCCACAAGGTGATCGATCACGCTAGATCGTTTGTGTGATCCGCGCTTCGACTGTGAGATTCCTCGCTCTGCTCGGAATGACAATAGCGCTAGTCGTAACGGTTACTCGGAATCACCGAATAACTGCTCTCGCAGGTCTTGCCACTTAGGATTCAGCGTCTCGACGAGCTGATTCTTCTTTTCGCGTCGCCACGCTTTGATCTCTTTCTCGCGCGCTATTGCATCTTCAGGGTTATCGAACTCTTCGTAATAGATAAGTCGATCGACTTTATATCGTTTCGTAAAGGATTTCGCTGAGGCGGTTCCATGAAACCAAAGTCGACTCTCGATACTGTTCGTGACACCTGTGTAGAGAACCACACGACTTCGATTGGTCATGATGTACACGTAGTAGGTTTTACCCATTGCGTATTGTCATCCTGAACGAAGTGAAGGATCTCTCACAAGCTGGTTGATCACGCTAAGTAACTTGTGTGATCCACGCTTCGACTGTGAGATCCCTCGTTCCACTCGGGATGACAGAAAAAAGGCGCGCAAGCAGCCGCTAAAAAAACGCAACCCACCGGCAGCAGCCGGTTTACGGCTGTGATAAGCTTTTGTCGTGAGTGCGACTGCTTTGCGTCAGGCCGATCGGCCGTGGCGCATTATTTTTGGAATCGGCATTTTCGTCGCCGCGATCGCGGTCCTGGGGATGATCGTGTGGCAAGGAATCACCGCGCATGGCGCGCCGGATCCGACCCAACCGAACACGAGCCCGACGGTTGCGTTTCTCGATATCGGCGTTCTCGTTTTTCGCGAAGGATTGGAATGCATTCTGGTACTCGCCGCGATTACCGCGAGCATGACCGGCGCAAAGAGCGCACATCGGCGCCCGGTCGCAGTCGGCGCCGGCGTCGCATTTGGCGCAACCTTAATCACCTGGTTCATCGCGGTCCGAATTGTGGATTCGCTGAGCGACAATATGCGCGCGCTCGATTTGCAAGCCGCCACCGGATTGCTCGCAGTCGTCGTCTTGCTCGTGATCATGAATTGGTTCTTCCACAAAATTTATTGGGGCGGCTGGATCCGCGCGCACAATCGCCGCCGCAAAGCGCTGCTGAGCAATGGCCACGAAATCGGGAAACAATCGTTGCTCTGGGGATTGATCCTGCTCGGATTCACTTCGCTTTATCGCGAAGGATTCGAAGTCGTCTTGTTTTTGCAGACTTATCATCTGCGTTTCGGCGGCGGCGTTGTTTTGAAAGGCGCACTGCTTGGAATCGCGCTCTCGGGGATCGTCGCGGTGCTGACATTCGTACTCCAGCAACGTCTTCCTTATCGCAAAATGCTGATCACAACCGGCGTTCTGCTCGGCGTGGTGTTGCTGGTGATGGTGGGTGAACAAGCGCAAGAGATGCAGCTCGCGCATTGGATTTCGACCACGCCGATTGCGTCCCTCGTTCCAATGATTCCGCGCTGGATGGGATTGTGGTTCTCGGTCTTCCCAACTTACGAAACATTAATCGCGCAATTCATCGCCGCAGTGCTGGTGATCGGTTCCTACTACGCGGCGCGACATTTCGGCGGCAGTCCGGCGATTGAAGAACCTGTTCAAGAAGCGAAAGCCGAGGCGCAAGTGGCAGTCGCCGAAGAACTGCAGCCCGTTCACTGACGCGAATGAAACAATACTGTCGGGGACGCTGTTAGCGTCCCATCTCGGGAATCGGGAAGCCAACGGCTTCCCTACAGGTTCGACGCGCCATGCTTTCCACGCAAAAGTTCACGCTACCGATCGTGATATTGTCGATCTTGCCGGCGATGTGCGCATTCGCCGGAGTTCGGCATTTCACGTTCTTATATGAAGCGCCGACATCGCCGCCAGGCAGCACTGAGCTGGAAAATATGGTCACGTGGGCGCACGGCGCTGGTTGGAACGATGCGTTTATTCGCGAAGAACTCGAAATTGGAATAACCGATCGGCTCCAACTCGGAATCTATCCGCTCGACTGGAGTCATCATAGCGAAGGCGGTTTCCAATACAACGGCGGCGCAGTTGAATTGATTTACAACCTATCCAATCCGGTCGTCGATCCGGTCGGCATCTCGCTGTATCAAGAAGTCAGTGTCGCGCGCCGGCATTTCGAGTCCGAATCAAAACTGATCGCGCAAAAGAATTTGGGACGCTGGATTCTCGATTACAACGCGACGCTCGAAGCCGAGTGGGAAGCGCAAGGGTTAAAGGAACAAAACGGCGAATTGCAACAAGCGCTCGGCGCGAGCTACGAAATTTCGCCGCGGCTCTCGGTCGGAGTTGAATTTCTACACGAATTCATTTTCCCGGATTGGCGCGACGACGGAAGAATCAGAAACGTTTTCGTTGGACCAAATGTTTCGTATCGCCGCGGCGAATGGTTTGTGACCGTGACCGCACTCGCGCAAGTCACTGACACCGCGGACGAAGCAGATTTTCAGTTGCGAACCATTTTCGGGATCGGTTTTTGAGGATCATCCGCATGAAACTTTTGAGGCAGCACCCTCACCTCCCGCCTACGCCCCGCTACGGCGCGGCAGGCAATCCTCTCCCTGAGGGAGAGGAGGCAACAACGCGGCTGGCAAGAGCGACTCTTGGGAGCGCACGCGCCTCGCGTGCTGATTGCGGCGCCTCGCCGCAATCAATTCTGCGTCGGCGCGGAATGTTGCAATGGGTCAGAAGAAAAAAGTTCGCGATGGCGGGGGCGCCATCGCCAGCACGCGAGGCGCGTGCGCTCCCCCGAATGCGAGGACACGCCTGTAAACTGATTATCGTCTGCTGTATTTCAGTCAGCTGCGAATTGACCAATTACGTTCCGCCGGTTACGCAACAAATGGCGGCAAGCAACTCGCGAAGGCAGGATGTCGATCTCAATAAGCTGCGCGAAGGCCGCACGCTGTTCGTTCATCGCTGCATTGAATGTCACACTCTGCCGCCTCTCTGGCATTACACGTCCAAAGATTGGACAGAGATTGTGAACAGCATGTCGCATCGCGCGAGCTTGAAGCCAGCGGAACGCGACGCCGTTATTGCCTACATTCTGGCGGTGCGCGCAACCGAACGCTGACTTTCATTAACACCGGGCTTTAGCCCGGTGTTAAACCAGTCAGAGTTTAGGTAAACCGTTCAAACGGTTTTTCGGCGAGGCCGATCGACAAACACCGCGCTGAAGCGCGGTGTTAATGAGTGACTGCCTCAATGTGACACGGACTGGCAGGCGAGACGCCTGGCACCACAAATACCAAAGTCGCGATTCCAGTTGAACCGCGCGGCTAGCTTTTCACCTTAAGCGGATGATTTCGTCCATTTTGCGTTTTCTGTCTTCGGCCGCGCTCGTTTTCGTTTGCTTAACCACCTTTGCGGTTAGTCCACCGCCGAAAGAGGGCGGTCAGACGCCGTCGGCGACGAAATCGCCCACCGCGACGCCGAAACCGACTCCAGCCGGCGCAATCGATGAGAAATTGTTCAGCGGGATGCAGTGGCGCCAAATCGGACCTTTCCGCGGCGGTCGCGCGCTCGCGATTGAAGGCGTTCCTGGGGAACCGGACACCTATTATTTCGGCGGAGTTGCCGGCGGCGTTTGGAAAACAGTGGACGGTGGCCAGAATTGGACGCCGCTTTTCGACAAGGAAGATATTTCGTCGATTGGCGCAATCGCGGTCGCGCCTTCGGATCACAATGTCGTTTACGCCGGCACCGGTGAAGCGGCCATTCGCGGCAACACCACTTACGGAATCGGCGTTTACAAATCGATCGATGCGGGCAAGACCTGGAAAAATGTCGGACTCAGAGGCAGCCGCCAAATCGGCGCGTTGATTGTCGATCCAAGAAATCCCGACGTCGTTTTGGTCGCGGCGCTCGGACATGCGTTCGGTCCAAATCCGGAGCGCGGGATTTTTCGGACAGCCGACGGGGGCAAAACGTGGACGAAAGTTTTAAGCAAAGATGAAAACACCGGCGGGATCGACATCGTGTTCGATCCGCACAATCCGAACATCCTTTTCGCGTCGCTCTGGCAGGCGCGCCGGCAGCCGTGGTTTTTCTCGAGCGGCGGAGCGGGTAGCGGTTTGTATCGCTCGGAAGACAACGGCGTGACCTGGAAACATTTGGAAGGCAAGGGTCTTCCAGAAGGAATTTTGGGAAAAATCGGCGTCGCGGTCTCGGGCGCCGACTCGAATCGCGTTTACGCCATTATCGAAGCGAAAGAAGGCGGCTTGTTTCGCTCCGATGATGCCGGACAAAAGTGGACGCGCATAAACGACGACGGCCGCTTTCGTCAGCGCGCGTGGTACTTCAGCAAAGTTTACGCCGATCCAAAATCGGCGGACACGGTGTATCTCTTAAACACCGGCGCGTTCAAATCGGTCGACGGCGGCAAAACATTTAATCTCCTTCCCGCGCGACACGGGGATCACCACGGTCTTTGGATCGATCCGCAAAATCCGAATCGGATTGGCAACGCGAATGACGGCGGCGCCAGCGTCTCGATCGACGGCGGGAAAAGCTGGACCACTCAAAACAACCAGCCGACCGCGCAGTTTTATCACGTGGCAGTCGACAACGCGTTTCCGTATCACATTTACGGCGCGCAACAGGACAACTCGAATGTTTGCATTGCGAGCCGCACGGATTCGGGAGTGATCGGCCGCGAGGATTGGTATCAGGCCGGCGGCGGCGAGTGCGGGTTCGTAATTCCCGATCCGCGCGACTGGCACATCATTTATTCCAACAGCGAAGGCTACATCGCGCGCTACAACAAAACCAAAGAAGACGATCAGGACATCAGTCCGGTGCCGCTGGACAATTCCGGGCGCGGCGCGGTCGATCTCGCGCATCGCTTCCAGTGGGTTTCGCCGCTGCTGTTATCGCCGCACAATCCCGACGTGATCTATACTGCGGCCGAATGCGTCTTTAAATCGGCCGATCACGGCCAGAGCTGGACACAGATCAGCGGAGACTTAACCAAGAACGACAAAACCAAGCAGCAGCCGAGCGGCGGCCCGCTCACCAACGACATCACGTCGGTCGAATATTATGACACGATTTTCGCGTTGACCGAGTCACCGGTGGACAAAGGTACGCTTTGGGCTGGAACAGACGACGGACTGATTCAGGTCAGCACGGATGACGGCGCCCATTGGAGCAACGTCAGTCCGAAAATGCCGGAATGGAGCACAGTCGATTTGATCGAAGCATCGCCGTACGACGGCAAGACTGCTTATGCCGCGATCGACCGACATAAACTCGACGATTTTAAGCCCTACATTGTTAAAACAACCGATCTCGGCAAAACCTGGAACTCCATCGTTAATGGAATTCCGGACGGCGCATTCGTGCATGCCGTGCGCGAGGACCCGAAAAAGACCGGACTGCTTTATGCCGGCACTGAGCTGGGCGTTTTCGTTTCGTTCGATGCGGGCGCGCACTGGCAACCGTTGCAGTTGAATCTGCCGCGATCGCCGATTCATGACCTGCTCGTGAAAGACGATGACCTGGTGGTGGCGACGCATGGCCGCTCGTTTTGGGTGTTGGATAATGTCACGCCGCTTCGGCAGTTGAGCGCGCAATCCGCGAACACGGATTTCATTCTTTACCAAACGCAGACCGCATTGCGCTTGCATTACCCCGAGGAATTCGACAAACGCCGACCGGTCGGTGACAACCCGCCGGCGGGCGCGATGATTGATTACTATTTCAAGACTGCGCCGAAAGATGAAGTCACGCTCGATATTCTCGACGGACAGGGAAAAGTCGTCCGGCATTTGTCGAGCAAAGAGAAAGAGGAAGGCCAACAACCGCCGGAATGGCCGGACCGGGTAGAGCGCGTCAAAACAATTCCCGCAAATGAAGGAATGAACCGGTTCGCATGGGATATTCGTTACAACGATCCGATCCAAACGCCGGGCGCATTCTATGGCGGAACGGGTCCGAAAGGCCCGCTCGCTTTGCCCGGCGATTACCAGGTGAAGCTGACGGTCGCGGGCAAATCACAGACAGTACCGTTGAAATTAATGATCGATCCGCGCAACAAAGGCGCGGAGGCTGCGCTGCAAAAACAATTCGCGCTCTCGACTCAGGTGACCGGTCGCATTTCGCAGCTGCACCAGGCGATCAATGAGATTCGCGATCTCAAAGCCCAGATCAAGACTCTCCATTTTCGTTTCGGCGACGATGAAAAGCTCAAACCGGCGCTCGCGGCCGCGGACGATCTCGATCACAAAATGTCCGACGTCGAAAAGGAACTGATTCAGGTAAACATGAAAGGCTCAGAGGGAAATCTGGCATTCCCGAGCGTGTTGAACGAGCGCTTCGATGCGTTCAGCCATTTCATTGACGCAGGCGACAGCACCGAACCAACCAAGTCCCAGCTCGAGGTGTTTCAAACACTGGGCAAACAGCTCGACGAGCAATTGGCGAAATGGTCGCAACTCAAATCCCAGGACGTGGTGAAAGTCAGCGATATGATCAAACAGGCGAATTTGCCGGCGCTCATTATTACGCCGCCCAAAACCGAGACTCCGAAAGAAACGAAGTCGTCCTAATTTTTATCGACGCTGTACTTGCCGGGCCCAATGAAGAGAAGACTGATCAGCAGGACCGACATCTCGAATGACGGCAGCCGGACGAGAAATTCGCCCCGGCTATGCCAGACAGCGACCAAATGCACGAGCGTGACTGCAAGCGCAAACAGGACTCCGATTCGAAAAAACAAACCGAGAATCATCAGGATCGCGCCGGCGCAGCCGAGAATCGCGCCGACGAATCCCCAAAATTTGTAGTGCGAATGAAAATCGAGATGCCGCATCGCCGAACCGAAATGCTCCCAACTGTTTGTTCCGCTCCACAAAATCGGCGCAATTAGAATAATGAAGATCAGCCCGAGACTGGCGCGAAACAAAAGTAAACCGGTCTCGCGGTACTTGCTGAGGAATTGCAATGCGGCCACCGGCGCGAACTGTGGTTGAGTCGCGTGGAGATTTCAATTGAAACTACAAGGCACAACCCTCACTGGCGCTTCGCGTCCGCCTTTCCCTCCTAGGGAGAGGATTGCCTGCCGCGCCGTAGCGGGGCGTAGGCGGGAGGTGAGGGTCGCTCATTAACGGATGAAAAGGATCGATAAAGCAGTATTGCTCGCGGCCGGTCGCGGCACGCGGATGCGCGAACTAACGGCGGATTTACCCAAGCCGATGATAGAAGTGCGGGGCAAACCAGTTCTCCAATACATCGTAGAAGGTTTGCGCGATGCCGGCGTTCGAAACTTTCTTGTCATCGTCGGTTATCGGGCAGACGCGGTGCAAAATTTCTTCGGGGACGGTTCCCGCTACCGGATCGACATCCAATACGCGACACAAGTTGCGCAAGATGGGACCGGTCGCGTTGTCGATCTGGCGCGGAATTTCGTGAGCGATTCTGCATTTGTCCTCGCCTACGGCGACATTTTGGTCGACCCGGAAAATTACAAACGCGTTGTCGAGCTTGCGGATGATGTCGAAGCTCTCATCAGTGTGATCCGTGGCGAGGATGTGAGTAAAGGCGGCGCGGTTTTCCTGAACAACAAATTCGAGCTGGTCGATCTTCGTGAAAAATCGAAACCGGGCGAAGCAACCAGCCCGTGGTACAACGCCGGTCTTTACGCGTTTCGACCGAGCATTTTCAATTTCACCGCCAAATTGAAACCCTCACCGCGCGGCGAATACGAACTGACAGATGCAATTCGCGATCTCGCGCAGTCCGGCAAAAAAGTACAAGCGCTCGAACTAACCGGCGAATGGGCCGACGTGCGCGATCCGGAAATTCTCGCGCGATTGAATCGATAGGAACCTAGGAATCCCGTCCGCGGGGACATGTTTCAGCCTGTTGTTTCTAGTTAAGCGCGACTGGTCTCCTCGACTCCTCTAAGAGTTTCTCAAACCGCGGATCGCCACGCAAGGGATCCCAGTAAGGATGCAACTTTAACTGACCGTAGCTAAGAAAATTAGAGGAAGGGAATCGGATCGCTGTAGCTAGCTGCGTTAGCGCAAGATCTTTCTCTCCAGTCCAGGCGTAGATGATTGCGAGATTCGCTAGCACCACCCCACCCGCCATCATGTCTTTTGTAACAGGTAAAAATTCCACCGCACGACGGCCCTCACGGATCGCATCTTCCTTGCGACCTAGCGCAGCATCGATCATCCCCAGGACGCAGAGAGCTTGAGCGTAATCGGGCTGTTCGCGCACAACCTTTTCCATTTCAGCGTGCGCCGTAGCAAATGCCGTTTCCGCTCCCGGCACGTCACCTCGAGCTCGCGCTACCAAGCCTTCACAAAAGGACCGAGGCATTAGCAGGTCGCGGCGAATGATCCCTTCTGGAGGTAATGAAGCTAAGGCGCGCGCCATCTCGGCGGCATCGCGGCGGCAAAGAGCAACAAAGAGCCAGTGCTCGGCAATCGAGTCCACCGCGCTTGGATCTTCGGTTACAATGCGCTGAATAACGTCGTGCGTAGATCGCGTGTCTGCGCGAGAGTCCAGATCGACCAGCGTACGCCACACGCGCGTGTTCGGATCGCCGGTTGCAACTCCGAGAGTGCGATCCCAAGCGGCCGCCGCCTCCGGATAGCGTCGCTCAAATTGATAAGTCTGGGCTGCATCCTGAAGCAACCACACATTGCGTGGATCAAGTTGGACGGCGCGTTCCAAATCCCTTGCGCAATCCTCCCAATGACCCTGTCGCCGGTGAATGTAAGCCGGCAACGCGAAAACAGATGCATCGTTAGGCAAGCTACGCCGGGCAATAGCAACCTCCTTAAGGGCGGTTTCATAATCGAGATCACAGTGAAAGGCGACGTCTGCGGCAGCGAGGTGCGGCTCACCACGGTCGGGGCCAAGGCGTAAAGCCGCATCGCGCGCCGCCTTCGCAAGCGCTACGCGGGCCGGAGTCCGATCGACTCCAAGATGGTAAGCATAGGCATGGGCCTTCGCCAATTCACAATAGGCAAGCAAGAAGGTTGAATCGTATGCTACAGCTTGATCCAGTAACCGCGTTACTTCGCGCATTTCCCTTGGGACACGAGCCGTTTGTACGGCCCCCAGCTTCTTAGCCCTCAAGTAACGATCGTACGCAATAAGGTTGGTCGTCGGTGGTTGTTCAATCGCAGATTTCTCCGCCGGTGAGAGCTTAGCCTGAAGTTGGCCAGCAATTGCTTTGGCAATCTCGCTCTGGATCGCAAAGACGTCATCCAGTGGTCGATCATACCGCTCTACCCACAAATGCGTGTCAGTTCTTGCGTCGATTAACTGCGCGGTAACCCGGACGCGATTTGCCGCGCGTTGCACATTTCCCTCGACCACATGCGCGACGCCGAGTTCATTCGCAATCTGCCGCAGATTACGTTTCACTCCGCTCTTGTATTGCATCACCGATGTCCGGCTGATGACCTTCAAGTCCGCGATTTTTGCCAGGTCATTCAGAATTTCGTCTTGGACGCCATCAGTGAAAAACGCGTTTTCGGGCTCCGCGCTCAGATTTTCAAATGGAAGCACCGCAATCCCGGCCGGCAGCGGCGGCACAGGGCGTGGTAATTGACTCTCCCAGAACATCACACCGACCACCGCTCCGAGGGCGACCAATGATGCCGCCAGTACCGCTGTAGTCGGATTCCGTCGCAACCATTTTCGTCCGTGAGCGAAAACTCCGGTGCGCCGGGCCCGAATCGGCTTGTGCCGCAGCCAGTGTTCAAGATCCTCAGCCAGCGCTCCTGCGGATCGATAGCGCGCTGTGGGATCACGCTCCAGACAGCGAGCGACGATTGTCTCCAGATCGCGGTCGAGCGACGGTACCAGTGAACGCAAACGTGGCGCCGGAGTCGCAGCCGCCTGATGAATGACACTCAGGACATTCGGGCCTACGAATGGGGGCCGGCCACTGAGGAGGTAAAACAGAATCGCGCCCAGACTGTAAATGTCAGCGGCGGAAGTAAGATCGGTGGCAGCGCATTCGGCCTGCTCGGGTGCGATGTAGCCCGGTGTTCCAAGTGTCTCCAGTGTTCTCGTTAGGTCGCTATTTTGATCGAGCCATTTTGCGAGGCCAAAGTCGCTCACCATCGGCTCGCCGTTTCCATCCAGGAGGATGTTTCCCGGCTGAAGATCGCGATGCAGAACTCCTTTGCCATGCGCGTAAGCGATACCGCGCGCAACCTTTGCCATCACCCGCACACACTCGCGATGCGTGGTGCGGAGCGGCGGTGCTGCGGCACGGAGACTTCCGCCAGTCGCGTATTTCATGCTGAAAAACGGCAGGCCCTCCTCACTTTCGCTGACTTCGTAAATGGGAAGAATGTTTGGGTGATCAAGGCTGGCGACCGCTTCGGCTTCGCGCCGGAAGCGCACCAGCGTCTCATGTGAATTCACCTGATGAGCGCGGATCCGCTTCACCGCGACAATGCGACGGGAGTGCTGCTGGCGTGCGCGATAAATCACTCCCATGCCGCCGCGGCCAATTTCCTCCAGGATTTCGTAATGACCAAGGCGCCATTCCTTGTCGGTCACGTTCGCTTCTTCAAGGACGCTTTCGAATGCTTGGCGGGACGCCTCGCCTTCAGCTTCGAGTCCCTCGCGCAGGAGACAATTGATGCAGGTACCGTGATCGAGCCGGGTTATCGCACCACACTGTGGGCATTCCGTCGGATGCTCGATTACGTCCACGAGGGAACCAGACGACCTGGTTGCTTTCTTCATCAGGCTGTCGCGGCTAGTGTCGCGCACAAGTATCGGATCTCGTCATCCACATCGGCCGGATTCTCGACCGTGTGAGCAACTTCCTCGCGCAGAAGCCACCGATAACGCTGGCGCAAATTGTGTAGTTGTTTTTTTACGACCGTCTCTGCAACGCCCAGGGCGACGCCGAGATCAGCATATGAGATGTCCGCGTGTTCCGCCGTGAGATGATCGCGCAGTCCCTCAAAAAGCCGAAGGCGTCCTTTGCGTTCACACTCCTCTCGCAGACGCCGAAGCGCCTGCTCTACCACCGTCGCAGCCCAGCGAAGATCGAAAAGCCGCTCGGGTGCAAGCGCATCGAGCGCGCGAGCCGAAACCGATAATTGCGAGGGCGCTTCTACCATCCAAGCATCCCACGAAACGAATTGAGCGCTGCCACCCCGCTTCAGCGTTTGATTCTTATCGGCGGCGTTGTGAAGAAAATTCTGAAGCGACTTGAGCAAAAGCGAGCGGAACCGACCGCGGCCTTGGTCGGCCTGCCGCAGCCAGTTAGTTTCCAGGATCATCAGGAAGAAATCCTGCGTAAGGTCCTGCGCGTCCTCAATCGAATAGCCGCGGCGGCAGACGTAGGAAAAAATGGGTCGCCAGTAAGTTCGGCAAAGCTCCGCCAGCGC
>Ga0209801_1000602_pt1 | contig 23457 bp, 21 predicted proteins | sample GraSoiAngelo_127_FD_185884 | JGI IMG/M metagenome (GOLD analysis project Ga0209801, IMG submission 185884) | Grasslands soil microbial communities from the Angelo Coastal Reserve, California, USA - 14_0927_09_40cm (SPAdes) (version 2) | ecosystem: Environmental > Terrestrial > Soil > Grasslands ... | reverse complement strand
CACCCCTTTCTTGCGAAGGCGTGTATGCCGAAAGCGGTGACCCCAGGCGACCCGAGTTGAGGCGTTTGCCTTTCACGGTGGCGCGACCCTGCCGGAATCTCACCGGCTTCGCTGGAGACCCCGCGTATTCAATTTTCGCAGGGGAGGTATCCCCTGCCACCCCTCTTCGGACGCGGCGTTAGCCGCGTCCTGAGCTATGCCGGCACGTGCTCCTGCGTGAAGCGTGCGTTGTCCGTGAGATGCGACGCGAAGACACGCTGAAGCGTCATGACATGCGCGCAGAGACCGCTCGTATGAAAGTGCTCGCACTCGCAGTTCCAGTCATCGCCCCTGAGCGAGACGGCGTGCGTCCCGTTTTCACCGCGGAACGCGACCTCGAAGCTCCGGAAGCTGATCCGTTCGGGCTCTTCGGCGTAGCGCTTCGCCTTCTCGATCTTGGAGATGAGGCTCGAGTACATGACGTCCTCCACACTCCCTATTCAATTCGGCATCGCCGGACGTGCCGAGTTTAGACCCGCCTCGTATCCTTCGAAACCCCATGAAAATGCGGCCGATTTCCGGCTGGGTCCGCATGACCATCCTCTTCACAATCGCCGGATTCTTCGAGGTCGCGGCGTACGGCCAGGTCTCCGCGTTCACTCCTCTGTACCTGCCGCACCTCGGAATCGAGGCGGCCGCGGTCGCGTTCTGGATCGGCGCGATCACATCGTTCTCCAACTTCGCGGGCCTGCCCTTCCTGCCGTTCTGGGGAGCGCTCGCCGACCGCTACGGGCGCAAGCCGCTCATCATTCGCTCCTTCGTCGCAGCCTTCGTGGCGCTATCGCTCACCGCGCTGGCGCCGAACGTCTGGGTCTTCGCGCTGTCACGGGCGATCCAATCGCTCGGCCTCGGGAACACCGGCCTCATCCTCGCGACGCTCGCCGAGCAGACACCACCCGGTCGCATCGCATTCGCGTTCGGCATCGTGAACGGCGCGAATCCACTCGGCGGCTTTGTCGGCCCGCTCGTCGGCGGTCCGGTCGTTGACCGGTTCGGTTTCCCCGCCCTGATGGCCGCGGACGCCGCGATCATGATCGGGGTCGTGTTCATGCTCGCATTCGGCTATCGCGATGGGTTCGTGCCGAGCGCGAGAGGCGGATCGCTCTTACGTATGGCAGGCGACGGGATCCTGCTCATCGTGCGGTCGCCGCGACTCCGCGCGCTCTTCCCCGCGCTCTTCCTGCTGTTCGCGGGCTGGATGCTCGCGTTCATCTACGTTCCCCTCGTCGTCGCGCACCTGTACACGGGCCCTGACCCGGCGACGGCAGTGGGCATCGTCCTCGGCGCCGGCGGTCTCGGCATCTTCATCGCGTCACCGGCGATCGGCGCGGTCGCCGATCGTTACGGCAAACACCAAACGCTCTTCGCCGGGTGCGCGGTGCTCGCTGCCCTCTGGTCGGTGCCTTTCTTCACGCGCGACCTACTGCCATTCACGATTGCGTGGACGGTCGTGAACGGCCTTGCCGCGGCACTCTTCAGTGTGTCGTTCACGATCCTCTCCGTATCGGCGACCGATACGACCAGAGGGCGCGTGATGACCTTCGCGTACTTACCCGCGAACCTCGGCTTCGTCGTTGGCCCGGCGATCGGCAGCGTCGTCGCCTCGTTGGATGTGTTCCTCGTCTTCCCTGCGGCGGCCGTGCTCACGGTCCTCGGCCTGGCCGCGGTGATGTTCGCCTGGCGCCAGCCCTTGGCTGCAGGCTAGACCGCCGGCCCGCGCGAGAAAGCCTCGGCCACTTCCGGATCGGCGATTAGGGACGACCTGGTTCGTACGCGCGCCACGCGTCGAGTCCATGAGCAGTCGACGGCCAGGCCAGCTCCTCGAGCGGCGGGAGCTTGTTCTTCGGAAAGAAGGCCGCCTCGGACGCTTCGTCCGGTGCGACGCGGAGCGTCCCCGACGTGATGTGGGCCCGGTAGATGACGACGAGGATCGGGAATCCGGGACGCATCCAGGTCGAGAGCAGGCCATCGAGCGCGACCTGGAAGCCCGTTTCTTCGGTGGTCTCGCGCCGCGCCGCCTCCTCGATCGTTTCGTCGTTCTCGACCAGACCGCCAGGTAGTGCCCAGCGCCCGTCGCGCGGACCGTAGTTCAGCCGGACGAGGAGCACGCCGCCGTCGCGCTCGACGATGGTGTTCGCGCCGATCTGAACAAACATGAACTCGGCGAAGCCGCAGACCGGGCAGGTGGGCCGATCACGCCCGTCGATTCGCGTGAGCACGAGCGGCGTGCCGTCTCGTGGACAAAATGTGAGCGTCGAAACGGCGGCGGGGTGGCTCAATTTCCCTTGGCGAGACGGTCCTTCAGGTAATCGATCGACTTCACCGGTGAGGGGTCCGCGCCGTTGAGCAGCGCGATGTAGAAGGATACGTAGTCGGTGAAGTAGACCATCTGCAGGATCTCCGAGAGCATGTTCCTTCCCGCGAACTGCAGCGTCTTGTGCGGGATCCGCGAGCGATCGAGCAGCTCGCGCGTGATCTCGAAGCGCAGCTTGTGACGCGGGTTGTCGCGGTCGCTCCGTAAGAGCAGCACGGTGAGCGCGTCCTTCGCGATCGGCGGATGCTCAAAGCCGACGACGGCGTTGTGGTTGAGCTCGCTCATGACGTCGAAGGCGGACCAGTTCTTCGCGTTCTCGTTCCACTGGCCCTTCACGCGGCGCGCCATCACGCCCATCACGCCGGCGCCGTACGCGAAGGGGACCCGTCCCTGCAGCTCAAGCGCCATTTTCTTCGCGTCGTTCGTGCGCGCGCCCTCGTGTACGCGTTCCTCGAGCTTCGCCAGGTCCGAGAGCGCCGCCTCTATGTCGTCGGAGAGATCCCGCGCGAAGCCGAGCTTGCTGAGCACACCGAGCACAAGGCCGAGCGAGTATCCGAGCGCGGCGCGCGGCTGCGCCTTGTAGCTGAACGTCACGACCGGGTAGTTAGACGCGCGGGCCAGCTCCGCGATCTTCCCGCCGGTGGTCAGCGCGAGCACCTTCGCGCCGCGCTTCCGCGCCTCTTCGAAGCTCGAGAGCGTTTCCTCGGTGTTCCCCGAGTAGCTCGACACGATGACGAGCGAGTCGCGGCCCACGTACGCCGGCAGGCCGTAGTCGCGGTGGACGGTCATCGGGACCTTGAGCTCGTCGGCGAGCAGCGCAGCCGCGAGATCGCCGCCGATCGCGGAGCCGCCCATTCCGGCGACGACGATGCTGCGCACGTCGCTGTACGCAGGTGGGATGGTCGCTTTGCTGGCGATCGCCCATGCGTCGCGGACCTGCTTTGGGAGGTCCTTGATACGGCCGAGCATGTCGCCGGAATCGGCGGCGCGGATGCGCTCGACGGTTTCGATCACCGATGTGTCGCGGTCTTCTGCAATTGCCATGGCTATGCCCCCTTCACGATCTGCACGCCCGCATCGAGCAGCGGCGCCAGCTCGCGTTCTTCTTTTGTCTCTGCATACACGCGCACGAGCGGCTCGGTCCCGGAAAGACGGATGAGGAGCCACGAGCCGTCGTCGAGAAAAAACTTCGTTCCGTCGTTCGTGTCCAGGTGCACGATCCGTGCGACGGCATGGCCGGCGAGCTTTTCCGGAGCAACCTCGCGGAGACTCCGCATCGTCCGCTCCTTCACCGCCGGATATTCGGCAGCACTGAAGTGCAGGTCCCGCCGCAGATAGAAGGAGGGGCCGGCCATCTTCATGAGTTCGGCGATGAGCTGGGAAGGCTTCTTCTTGGTCTTCAGCATGAAGTCAAGGAAGAAGAGATCGGCCACGATGCCGTCGCGCTCGGGCAGGTGCATCGCGAAGCCGAACCCGCCGGATTCCTCGCCGCCCATCATCGCTCCGGTCTCCTGCATCTTCGGCCCGATGTACTTGAACCCGACGGGAACCTCGTACACCTTCACGCCGTAGCGCTCGCCGAGGCGATCGACCATCGACGTCATGTTCACGGTCTTCACGACGGGCTGGCGCAGGCCGCGGACCTCGCAGAGGTACCACATGAGAAGCGCGTAGAGCGTGAGCGTCGTGACAAAGGTGCCCTTCTCGTCGGCGAGCCCGGCACGATCGGCATCGCCATCGACCGCGAGCCCGACGTCCGCGTGTTCGGCGGGGATCCGTTTGAGGAACTCGTCAATGTTCGGGGGGATCGGCTCGGGGTTCACACCGCCGAAATACGGATTGCGTTCGCCGTGGAGCTCGATGACCTTCGTCTTCCCGCCGCCGATGAGCCTCGGGAAGTACCCGCTTGCGCTCCCGAAGAGCGTCTCGCACACGACCGTGTAGCCGGCTCCGCGGAACGCGTCGAGGTCAAAGAGCTCGGCGACGTGCGACAGGTAGTCGGGCGCGGGGTCAAAGGTCTCGATGCGCCCCTTCTTCTTCGCCTCGTCGAAGGGGATGCGCCGAACCTTTTCGGGATGCGCCTCGAGCGGCCGGATGACCGCCTCGAGCTCCTTCAACATGGCCGGGCCCCCGGCCGCGCCGGTCTCGGCCTTCACCTTGAAGCCGTTATCCGTCCACGGGTTGTGACTCGCGGTGATCACGATCCCGGCCTTCGCTTTCTTGCGCATCGTGGCCCAGGAGAACGACTGCGTCGGTGCGGCCGCGGTCGCCAGATGGACGTTCACGTCGTGGGCCGCGACCACTTCGGCGGCCGCAGCCGCGAAATGCTCAGAAGCGAAGCGGCGATCGAAGCCGATCACCACGCCGCGATCGGCGCCGCCGTTCTTCACCACCCACTCCGCGACCGACTGCGCGCAGACCCGTACCGCGTCGAACGTGTACTCGTCGGCGATGCGAGCGCGCCAGCCATCGGTACCAAAGACGATGTTCACACTCGTGCTCCCTGCCGGACGGACGAACGCCAGAAGTCGAGGGTATCGCGGAGCGAGTCGGCGAGCGCGATGCGGGGCGACCAACCGGTCTTTTGGCGAAAACGCGCGGCGTCGAGGGCGATCCGCGTGGGCTCGCCGCCGCGGACCCGCGACGGGTCGAGCTCCGCGCGGACGGGGATGCGGGCGAGCGCGAGGAGCGTCTGGAGGATCTCCGCAATCGCGACCGCCTGGCCGGTGCCGACGTTGAAGGTCCCGCTTTCGTCGATCTCGAGGGCGGCGGCGTAGGCCCGCGCCATGTCGCGGACGTCCAGGAAATCACGTTCGGCGTCGAGGCGACCGTGCCTTACGACCGGCTCGGTGAAGCCGGCTTCGGCCTCGGCGATCTGCTTCGCGAACGCTGACGCCGCGAGCCCGGGGTGCTGTCGCGGCCCGTTTTGATTCGCCGGGCGGAGGATGACGACCGGCGCGCCGTGACGCGCTCCGAGCTCGGATGCGAGCGCCTCGGCGGCGACTTTCGTGGCCGAGTACACGTTGCCCGGCTGGACCGGCGCGGTCTCGTCGACCGGAACGCGGTCGGGAGCTCCGTAGACGTCGGCGCTCGAGGCGAGCACGAGTCGGGTATTCGTATGCTGTTCGAGCGCGGTGAGCATGGCGGCAGTACCGAGCACGTTGACCCGGACCGCCGCGACCGGATCCGACGACGCGAGCGTGGGAACGGCCATACCAGCGAGATGCACGACGGCATCTGCTCGGGACCCCGCGAGCGCGCCCTGAACATCCTCGAGCCGCGTGATGTCACCTTCATGGATACGCACGCGATCCTCTACTGCCGCGAGATTTTTGAACGGCGGCGGCTCGTGCGCGAGGCCGTGCACCTCGTCGCCTCTCGACACGAGGTGCTCGGCGAGATGACTGCCCGCGAAACCGGTGATGCCGGTGATGAGCACACGGAGCATCGCGGCATCGTGCCACGTATGGTTCGCGCATGCCCCGATCCCTTCTCACGCCGGTCGCCGCGTTTTGTGTCGCGCTGGCTTGGAGTGGTTCCTGGATCACCGGGAAGCTCGCTCTCGCGAGCGCGCCGCCGCTCGAGATCTCGGCCGTGCGCTTCATCATCGCCGCGGTCGTTCTTGCCGCGATCGCAATTGCCATGCGAACCGATCTGGGCCGAGGCAGTCTCTGGCCCGTCGTGCTAGCGGGCGTTTTCGGCTACTTCGCGTACAACGCGTTGGTCTTTGTCGGCCTGACGATGGCTCCCGCATCGGACGGTGCCCTCATTGTCCCGACGACCATCCCAGTGCTCACGGCCCTCGCGGCCTCGTTCATTGGCGAACGTCTTACTACGACGAAGCTCATCGGCTTCGCGCTTGCCTCAATCGGGGCGGCGCTCGTGATCCTCGCGGGACAAACCGGCGACGAGGTATCGAGCCGCCGCCTCGTCGGCGACCTGCTGATGCTGCTCGGTGCGTGCTGCTGGGCGGTCTACACAGTGCTCGGGACGATCGCGCTCCGAACCCGTTCGCCGCTCGCGATCGTGACGATCGCCGCACCGGTCGGGGCCGCGCTGCTCATCCCACTCGGTTTCTTCGAGACGGGCTATGCCGACGTCGCCGGTTGGAGCACTGCCGTCTGGCTAAACGTCTTGTATCTCGCGCTCGCCGGTTCGGTCGCCAGCTTCATCGTTTTCTACTGGGTCGTGCGCCGAGTCGGGGCTGGGGTCGCTGCGATGACGTCCTATCTCGTGCCCGTCCTGACGCTCGCGATGGCGGTCGTTTTCTTGGGTGACCGGCCGCAGGCACTTCAGCTCGTTGGAGGCGTCGTCATACTCGCCGGCGTGCGCCTCGCGACCTGGCGTCTAGCTCAGGAGAGCCAGCCCATTCCCGAGGGTGCGGCTTAGGTTCCTTAGAGCTTGAGTCCGCGCAGGAGCTGCGCGTTCGCGGCGACGATGATCGTGCTCGCCGACATGAAGATCGCGCCGACGGCCGGCGCGAGCAGAATCCCCTGCGAGGCAAGCACGCCGGCCGCGAGCGGGATGGCCACGACGTTGTAGCCCGCGGCCCAGAAGAGGTTCTGGATCATCTTCGAATACGTTGCTCGCGAGAGACGGATGACCTTGACGACGTCCCGCGGATCGTTCCGCACCAAGATGATTCCGGCCGACTGGATCGCGACGTCAGTGCCCGCGCCGATCGCGATCCCCACGTCCGCCTGGGTCAGCGCTGGAGCGTCGTTCACGCCGTCACCGACCATCGCGACGCGGCTACCGTCACGTTGCAGCTTCTTGACAATCTCGGCCTTGTGCTCGGGCAAGACCCCGGCGAACACCTCCTCGATGCCGAGGTCCTTGGCCACGCCGTCGGCCACGGCGCGATTGTCACCGGTCACCATCGCCACTCTCACTCCGAGCCGCCGCAGCTCGGCAATCGCCTCCTTTGATTCAGGACGGACCTCGTCGGCTAGGGAGATCGCACCGACGATCTCGCCGCGCCTTGCAACGAAGACCACGGTCTCAGCCTCTTCGGCTCGACTGACCTTCTCGGAGACCTTGCCATCGAGCTTTCCAGCGAAGTAGCCGCGATTGCCCACCTCGACCAGGTCCCCCTCGATCTCACCACGCACGCCTTTGCCTGGGACCGCGGAGAAGTGGTCGACCTTACGTGGTGCGAGGCCCGCCTCGTTGGCCCTGGCGACGATGGCGCGGCTGAAGGCGTGCTCGGATTCGGCTTCGACCGAGGCGGCAAGCGTCAGGAGGTCGCGTTCGCTGACGCCATTGAGGGAGATCATCTCGCGGACCGCGGGTTCGCCTCGCGTCAGAGTCCCGGTCTTGTCGAAGAGGACGACGTCGATCGCTCGCGCCGCCTCGAGCGTCCTCCGGTCGCGGACCAGGAGCCCGTTGCCCGCCGAGATCGACGTCGATATGGCAACGACCAGCGGGATCGCGAGCCCCAGCGCGTGTGGGCAGGCAATGACGAGCACGGCGACTGTGCGCTCGATGCTGAAACCCAGACCTCGGCCAACGGCGATCCACGCGATGAACGTGATGACACCCGCGGTGATCGCCACGAACGTCAGAAGAGACGCCGCACGGTCGGCGAGCACCTGGGCACGCGAGCGGCTGGCCTGCGCTTCGGCAACGAGCCGCATGATCCCGGCGAGCGCCGTGCTCTCGCCGATCGCGGTGACCCTGGCCTTGAGCGATCCGTCGCCGTTGACCGTGCCGGCGATCACCTTCGCGCCGACGACTTTCTCGACCGGGCGCGACTCGCCGGTGATCATCGATTCATTGACCGCGGAGGCTCCCTCGATGAGCTCGCCGTCGGCCGGGATCCTCGCACCCGGGCGCACGAGGACCAGATCGCCAACGCGAAGCTCGGAGAGCGAGACGCGTTCGGTTCCACCGTCCCTGATCCGCTCCGCCTCGTCGGGAAGGAGCTTGGCGAGCTCCTGCAACGCGCCTTGCGCGCGATCGGTCGACCGCATTTCCAGCCAGTGCCCGAGGAGCATCACGGTGATGAGGGTCGTGAGCTCCCAGAAGAGCGTGTCGCCGCCGAAGACGACCTGTGAGATAACGCTGTAGACGAAGGCGACCGTGATGGCGAGCGAGATGAGGGTCATCATCCCGGGCAGTCGCGCCGCGAGCTCGCCCACGGCACCCCGCAGGAAGACCAGTCCGCCGTAGAAGAAGACGAACGTCGAGATGACGAGTGGGACGAGGTCAGATCCGGGGAACGCTGGCGGCTCGAATCCGAAGAGCGTCCTCAGGATTCCTGAGTAGAGGACCACCGGGACGGTGAGAACGAGCGAGACGTAGAAGCGATCCCGAAACATTGCGACCGAATGCCCGGCGTGCTTGTCGAGGGGCTCGCCCGCGTCCCCCTGGCTGTGTTGTGCGTGCGAAGCGTGTTGCTGCGTGTTACGTCCTCGCCTTGACGCGCCTACGACCCGGTCACGCTCCGATCATCTCACGCGTCCGGAGGACACTTCGCTCGGATTTGGGCCATTAGCGGACAGGTCATGCGCCCGAGGGCATCGCGACGTCTCCGCAGGAAGGTCTTCGCGAAGCGCATGATTCACGGATGAGCCGCAGGGGCGTGTATGCGGCCGTGGCTGTCATCTTGGTTCTTGGCGTGGCCATCACGGTCACTTCGCTTCGTGACCGCGACGCGGCGAGCACACTGCCCTCGCCGAGTGCTTCCCCATCCGCGACTGCGACGGCTTCGGTGGCAGCTGGGTCACCTACGCCCTCGCAAGTCGTCTTGAGCGACCGCTTTGGCTTCGTCGTGCGCAACAGAGATGCCAAAGTGCGGAGCGAGACGAGCGACGCGGTCCTCACCACGTTTGCACCGCAGGAGAGGTCGTTCACCTTCCTCTCCCGTGTCGTCTCGCCGGACGGACGCTTCGTCGCCTATTGGGATCCGGCGGATAGCGGCCCCGTCCTGCATGTCCGCTCGATCACCGGCGGCGCCGATCGACCTGTCCTAACAGGCCGAGCGGAGATCAAAGGCAACGCGTTCACCTGGTCGTCCGATAGCGCCGGCCTGGTCGTTGCCATGGACAACGACTGCTTCGAGGGTTGTGGCGGCACGCTCGTGGCCGAGCTCTGGACGGTCGATCTTTTGAGCGGCGCGACCGAGAAGGTCGCGACCGGCAGCGTCTGGGTCCCCGTCGCCTGGGATCGGACCGCGAAAGTTGTGGCCGCCGGGGTCACCGGTCCAGGCGGCTACCTGACCGGCTATGACGTCGTTGACTTAAGGCAGCAGCCGTATGCCGTGCGCTCGACCGCGTTCCGGCCCACCGTTCCCGGGCGACTCAAAGCGTCTAGCGACGCGCACTACGTGCTGCTCAGTGCGGCCGTTGAGGGCGGAGCGAGCTCGCTCGCGTGGTGGCCGATCGCGGAGTCGCAGAAGCGTTCGACCATCGAGTTCGACGGCATGAGCGCCGAGTGGCGTCCCGGTACGAGCGAGATCTGGTGGGTGGGTGGACGCCAGCCCGCGGGTTGTGTGGAAGGGCTGTGTGTCAGTACACAGTTCACGTCGTTCGACGTCGCCACGGGCGCGCGCGTGGTGCGCCAGGGTCGCTTCGGGTCGCTGCTCGAGCGCTTCCGCGTCGATGGCAGTGCCGCGATCATCGCCGCCTCGGGATCAGTCCGGACCGAGCTCATGGTGGTCGAGCTCGCGACTGGTCGCACTACGGCGGTGAGCATCAACGGTTTCCTCGAGGGGACGGTCCAACTTCACTAGAAGACGCCGGCGCCGCTAGGTGTTCGGGTCGTGGGTGCCACTCGCCCTCTTCGCGCTAGTCGTCTGGTCGATCCAGCGCGTGGTCACCAAAGTCGTCCTGATCCGCTGGTCGACCGCGCGCTTCTATCGTCTGAACGCGGTCCTCTCGCTTGGCGTGTACGCGGTCTTTGCGATCGCTGTGCCACCCGACCCCGGTCACGACCGAGGCGACCCGCCGCGGGCCGGTCGGCGTGGTCGCTCCGCTCACGGCAATGAGCCCGGCGCTGACCGTCATTCTCGCGGTGGCGATCCTGGGGGAACGGATCTCATTCGAGCACGGCTTCGGCATCAGTGCTGCCCTCGCGGGGAGCGTGCTCCTATCGTTTCGGCCGAGGGCTCCGCAGGCTCTCGCCGGCTGGCTGCCCCTGGCGCTCGCATCGCTCGTACTGCAGGGTCTCGGCGCATTCATCGCCAAGGTCCTGGTCACGGCAAGCGGACCGACGGACCTCCTTGTGACGAGCGCGGCCGTTCAGCTGATCGTTGGTCTGATCATCGCGCGTGGAGAGCCTCTCGGAGGACGTGAGCTACTTCAGGGCCGCGGGCTGGCGACTGCAGTCACTCTCGTCGCGGCCGCGGTGGCGACGATCGGCTACCTCTCCGCGCTGTCCGTCGGCCCCGCGAGCGCGATCGTGCCGCTTGTAGCGACGAGTCCGGCGCTGGGCGGACTCCTCGGCATCCTCGCGATCCACGAGGCTGTCACCAGGCGACAGCTCGCCGGTATCGCGCTTGGCGGATTCGCTGCGGTGCTCTTAGCCACCGCGGCATAGCGGCTGATCGGGAGTCAGCCAGGCCAGTCCCTTGACGATGCGCGGATCATCGACCGGTTCGGGCGACCGGAGGTGATGCCGGCAGAATCAAGAACGAAGCGCTGTCATCCGAGGGCCAAGGGGGAGAGACAATGCAGATGTTCTGGCGCATCGCGACAACAGTCTCCATCGTCGCGTCGGTGGTGAGCGCATCGATCACATCGCTCGCCGGAAGTGTTCCGGCGTGGCCGCAGTGGGGTCAGAATCCGCAGCACAGCGGCACGGCAGTCGCGGCGGGACAGGATCTCAATCGCATTCTCGCAGACCTCACTTTCGACCCGTTCGTTCCGCAGGAGATCAAGGCGCCCTGCAATTTCTGCACGCACTACCAGGCGCCGCTCATCGACGGTCGCGACGTGTTCATGGAGTTCAAGACCGGGACGTACAGCGGCGAGCAGGGTTGGAACACCCAGATCTGGAACGAGAAGCGGCTTCGCTGGCAGGACGGCCGGCTCGTCGAGCAATGGAATTACATCACCGACTGGAAGCCCGACCCGAACCCGTTCAGCGTTGGGTTATCGCCGACGGAGCGCTGGGGACTCAGCGGATGGGAGCCGGTCTTCCACGCCGTACTGGCGGGCCCCTTCATCTACGTGCCGGGGGCTTCCGGCGCTGTGTGGAAGCTGAATAAAGAGAACGGCTCCATCCTGGGAAGGCTCACGCCATTCTCAAACGGCGCGGACTTCGATCCGAACACGTTCGTCGCCGGCCCGCTGGCAGCGGACGCCGCCGGCAACATTTACTACAACGCGCTCAAGTTCGATCCCGCTGACCCGTACGGCGCGTCCGGCACTGACATCGCCGGGGCTTGGCTGGTGAGGATTGGCGCGGACGGCAGCGCGCGGAGCGTGGAGTACCGGACGCTGGTACCTGACGCACCGACGATGTGCACGACGACCTTCAGCCTCGGTCAATTGCCATGGCCGCCCAGTCCGACAGCAACGCCACCGCGGGGGGCCTGCGGATCGCAACGGCCGGGCATCAACGTCGCGCCTGCGATCGCGCCCGACGGCACGATCTACACGGTCAGCCGCGCGCACCTGCGCACGCGCTACTCGTACATGGTCGCCCTCACCGCGGACCTGCGCCCGCAATGGCACACCTCGCTGCGTGACTTCCTCAACGACGGGTGCAACGTCTTGCTGCCGCCGAACGGCACGCCAGGCGGCTGCACCGAGGGTGCGACGACGGGCGTGGATCCAGCCACGAACGAGAGGCCGGCGGGGCGGGTCATCGACCAATCGTCCTCCTCGCCCTCGATCGCGCCGGACGGAAGCATCCTCTACGGCTCGTACAGCCGCTACAACTTTGCTCGGGGACACCTCTGGAAGTTCAGCCCGAGCGATGGCCACATCGTTGCCACATACGACTTCGGCTGGGATCAGACGCCGGCCGTCTTCGGCCACGACGGGACGTACTCGATCGTGGTCAAGGACAACCACTACGACGCCGGCTCTTACTGCAATGACAAGAAGTTCTGCCCGGTGGCGCCCGCCGGTCCGTACTACATCACGCGACTCGACGCGAATCTTTCTCCCGAGTGGAAGTTCCAGAACACGAATACATTCAGCTGCGGGTTTGACAACTTCGGTCACCTGAAGTGTCGCGACGATCACCCCGGCGGTTTTGAGTGGTGCATCAACGCGCCTGCGGTTGACCCGAACGGCGTCGTGTACGCGAATAGCGAGGACGGCAACCTCTACGCGATCAATCCCGATGGCACCCTGAAGCAGAGCAAGTTCCTGCGCCTCGCACTCGGAGCGGCCTACACGCCGCTCGCCCTCGGCGACGATGGAAAGATCTATACAGAGAACTTCGGAGACCTCTTCGTCGTAGGCAACTGAATGGTCGCGGGGCGACCAGCTCGGCCGCCCCGCTCCCATCGCGAGAGTGGCGGCGGACCGGTTACCCTCCCGGCCGTGATCGACGAGGCGTTCTTCCTTACGGTTGCCGGCATCGCGATGAGCTTCGCAGGCTTCGCCGGGCTCATGAACGCGCTTCGTCGTCGCGGTGAGTCGTGGGCACCGATCGAGCTCTATCAGCTGCGCATCATCGTCGCGTATGCGATCACGACGCTCTTCGGGTCGCTCTCGACAATTCCGTTCGTAGAGCTGTTCGGGCAGCGGGAAGGAGTGCAGTGGCTGGGCGGGGTAATGCTGATCGCGTCCTCCAGCCTAGGGTTCGGCAACATGCTCAGCGACATCAGGGGCGGGCACGGCACGACCCTCCCGACGCACGTGCGCGCGACGTTCACAACGATCACGATCCTTGGACTGCTCTTGTTTCTCGGCACCGCGATCACTGGCGCGCTGCCGCTCTACCGGGTCGCCCTGATGCTCATGCTCGCAATGCCGGCGGGCACCTTTGTGTATGTGGTCGCTCGTATCGGGCGATAAGCCTTCCGCGCGACGGAGGAACTGCGCACTATTTGACAGCGGCCGCATCGGCGGATAGCGAGACCGAACGGCCGCCTCAGCCGGATTTCTCGATTCGGGCGAGTCGATTGAACCGGGACCAGGGGCGGCGGCCACGTGCCGCCGCCAGATCTCAAAATGGCAGGCCGTCGCCTATCGCGCGATGGAGGCCTGTCCTGCGATGGGCGCGCGACCAGTCACGTGCGGGGTCCTCACGCCCCATACGAGCAGGTACACGACCATCCAGACCTCACCGATAGCTGGGGCGATGATCAGGAACGGGTGGATCTGCTTGGCGAGATCGGGGGACGAGAACGCCGCGAGGAGGTCCACCAGGTAGCTGACGGTGGCAACAACGAGGACGACGCCCAGCGCTCTGGGGAAGAGTCCCGACTTGAAGGCGAGATACCCAAGGGGCGCGAGCCACAGGCCAAAGAAGACCTGCGCGGCGAGGGTCCCAAAGTGCTGGATCTCGATCAAGATCATCACCATGGCATTCGACCCCGCGGCGCCGAACGCGGTCGCGTAGGAACCGTCGGTCGCGACCTGCAAGCCTTCGAACTGGAAGACCGCGTTGAGGCTGATCATGCCTACCGCGATGACGACGAAGACGAGCATCGCCCTCGCCACGCTTTGGTGCACGTGCTTGAGAAGGACGTAGAGCGTTAAGGCCGTCAAGGCGAAGAACGCCCCATCCACCAGGTGGGCGATGACACCTATGCGGAGCAGTACGGAGTTCGCGAGAACGTTCGCAGTCGTGGCCGCCGCATCGCCAGCGACGTACATCTTGGGATCCACAAATCCCTCGGCAAAGCCACCGAAGATCCCGACGAGCAGGTAGAAGACGCCGGCGATTCGCGCGAGGCGCTTGGGTGAGGACGCAATGCCTTCCTCTCGTTTTGGCTGAGCCCGTGAGAGGCCCATCGCGATGGTGTTTTGAGCGACTGTCATGTGCCCTTCTTTCTTGTCATTGAGGTACGAGCGTTAGGGTGCATGGAGCTCCCCGTATCGTCCGATTGTCGCTTCGAAGGTCGATGCAGGGGTGCCGCGAATCCCTTGGTCGAGAAATGCCCGCACCACGTCGCGCGTGATGACGATGCCCCGGGCGCCGTCGATCGATCCGAGCTGGCCAACGGGGTGAAGCACCGGCATGTACAGCACGCTGTTATCTGTGAAGTTGAGGTGCTCCGCGCCATTGACAGCGAAGTCCCGCACAGGTCCCGACAACGTCAATGCCTTGAAGTCGTCCTTCCTCCGCTGGCAGAACCCGTCGCACGACGCTTTGTCGTTGGCCTGCAAGATCAGCCCCGGAACCTTCAAGCCGCTACTGCGGACCTGGCTGAAGATGGTCCCGTCGAGATCGATCGCGGCGCCACATCGGGGGTCACGCGCGCAGACCTCGAACGACGCATTGCCTCCGAGCGAGTGACCCACGTACGCGACGTGACTGAAGTCCAACGCGCCCAGGGCCGGTGGATTCTTCGCGAGGGTCGATACGACGAACGATGCGTCGTCGACCCAGACGCCGACGACCCGACTCGCAGTCGCGTACCAGGCGTCAATGTTGGTTTCCGCGATGCTGCCCTCCGGGGTGCCGTACACGAGGTGCCCATCCGGAAAGCCCACGACCTGGGCTGACCCGCTCGGGTTGATACCCACAACGGCGTAGCCGTGGCTCGCGAGATCCTCAGCGAGTGCGGAGTACTCGGCGATCGAAGGGCCGAGGCCGGGCAACAGCACCACGACCGGTGGGCTCTTGCCTTGGAGCGCCGCGCCTTCGATCGAGTTGGTACGCACCGCGTTGTTGTCCTGGAACAGGACGCTCGCGGGACCGTTGACGTTGTTGGCCGCGTCCGCCCACGTCTTTGGCAGATACGGGGCGGTCGCCGCCGAGCTTCCCTTCGCAGTCGGGTACCAGATCCACACCGCGATCTCACGCGGTCGACCGTCGCTCGCGAATGGATCGACCCGCGCTGTGTCCGTGAGTGCCAACTCGATCCGCCCGACCGCGGAAGGTCCGGTCGGCTCCGCGAGTTGGCGTGCCTGCACGCGGGCGACGCCGCTTGTGCCGACCCCGATCGCCATGATGGCGAGCAGCGTTACGAAAAAGATGCCAAGGCCTTTTGCGATCTTGCGAATCAAGACAGGACCTCCCCCACGGATCAAAAGCGCACGGCAGCTCGCCCACAATGAGCCTGCGCGTTGTCCTCGAGTGATACGAGCCTGGGAGTGGGTCCCGCGAGGGTTTCCCTGGCTCGAGCATCGTACTCCCCGCTCTTCGCGTCAGACGCGGTTTCGATGAGTGTGCGAATTAGTTCTCATTCACACGCGCACAAGCAGGTGAGCCTCGCTTGGCGTTGATCTGGTGCCTTGTGCTGCTCCCATAGCGCCGCGTCCGCCGAGCGGAACGGCAGAAACATGACGCGATCAACCTTTCCCCTCCCGCGCGGTGCCCAGGTACGGCATCTGATCGGGAGTCAGAGGCCCGTCGGCGAGGCTCACCTCACGCGCGGCACACTAACTCACCCGACATCCTTCAGACCGACTTCTCGGACGCCGCAGTGCTCGCGGCGCGCCCAAGGCGATGAGCCCGCGTCCTGCGGCTAGGGACGTGACCGAACGAGATCGTGGGCGAGCTGCGTGTCCAAGCCGATCGCGCTCAACCCACGCCATTCTCGAGTCGGCGTTGCTCCCCAATCGTGCGCTCGGCCAAGGGAGCTGCCTCTAAACGCTCGTCAGGGATCTGGGCGCCGGTGTCGACCGACCGGCCGTACTTTCCTGCGGCGATGCGCGCCTCGGCTCGCCCGACCGCCTTCAGTTCTTCACGCAGGTCAGCGACCAAGGCGAGCTCGATCTCTTCGCGGTCGAGTTCGGTTCCTGCCTCAGAGGCTTCTCCGGTCTGCTGTTGATGCAGCTCCTCCTCGGCCGTAACCTCCGCGTTCAGCTCGCGCAGGCTTTGTTCGATCCGCGCCCGCTCGCGTGCAACCAACTCGCGCGCCCGCTTGTCGTTCATCGTGTTCTCCCTTGTTTCGCCGGCCAGGATCCTGCGTCGGTCACGTACGCCCGGACGCCGGCTCGTCGCAATGGATGAATGGAACGTCGAACACGATCGCCACCATCGTCGAGCGAGAGGTGTCCACACCTGAAGACTACGGCGCTCCACGGTACCGCGCGTCACGGTTGTGAGGATCGGGAGCGGGGTCGCCAAATCCCGACTTCCGCCGAGAGCGCATGGGAGTACCGATGCAAGCGGCGGCGCAAAGTTCCTCGACTGATCGGGAGTCAGTTGCCCTATCGCGGCCCAAACTCTCGCGGACAGTCAATCACTCTTCTCAAATGCCGATCGCGGGCGCCGTCACATGCACGATGAGCGCGGCGGCGCCGTGCGCGATCATCGCGGCCTCGAGCCCGCGGCGCCAGTAGAGCCATCCGAAAGCGACGCCGGCGAGGCCGACGAGGATCATCGTTCGCGTCACGACAACCGGCGTGAGCGGCACGAGCGCGTCGGTCGCGGGAAGGTGCGCGAGACCGAAAACAACGGACGCGACGACGATCGCCGCCCAATAAGCGGTGGGGCCGCGGACGACTCTCGTGAATAGCCACGCAAGGAACGACACCGCGCCGTAGCGCCAGAGGGTCTCCTCGCTGAGCCCGCCGTACAGGGCGGCGAGCGCGCCCGTCCAGAGCGGCCGCGCGGCTACCGTCCTCGTCTCTGGCACGAGCGGCGCGAAGACCACGACATCGAGCGCGACGATCGCGAGCGCCACGGCGACGCCTACGCCGACCGCGAGCGCGGCATTCGAGCGCGCGCGAGCGGCGAAGGGCTGACGGCTGAGCGCAGCATCGATGATCGTCGTCACCAAACCGACGCGGGGCGCGAATACCGTTCCTGCGGCCGCGGCGATGGCGATGAGGACGCCGGTCCCAAAGAACTGCGCCAGATGCTCGAGTGGATGAGGCAGGACCGCGAACACGCCGAGAACTCCTGCGGCGGTGAGCGCGAGTACACGCCTGCGCCGCAGTCGGGTGTCGGTCACGTCACTCGACGTCTAGTGACTCCTGGCATGCGTCGGAAGCGGCAATTGCGGCAGCGCATAAAACAGCGCGGTAAGGCCGTAGACCGCGAGGCTGGCGATCGGCGCGACAAACGCGAGTGCAATGCCGACCGCGTACGTGGCAAGGCCGATCGGAAAGAGCCGGCCTTCCTGGCGGATGCGGCGAGCTGCCGCCGCATCGCCCACCAGCCGGTGATCGTAGGTCGCATAGAGAAAGATGCCGGTGAACGCGAGCGCGATGAGGATCGCCCCGAGCCCGTAGACGACGAGCGCGGCCGTGGCGCCGTGCTCGGACAGGATGTACTGATCGACGAGCGATGTCGGGAACGGGACGATCCCCACGGCGATCAAGAGCAGAAGGTTCAGGTAGAGGAAGCGCCGGTCGACGCGCGTGCAGTGCTCGAGAAGGGTGTGGTGATTCACCCAGATGATGCCGATCGTGAGGAAGCTCACGAGGTACGCCGCGTAGGCCGGCCAGAGGCGCAGGAGCGCGGCGGGCAGATCGGACGTGTCAGCGGGCACGCGGAGCTCCAGGACGAGCAGCGTCGCCGCGATCGCGAAGACGCCGTCGCTGAAGGCCTCGAGCCGGCTCGTGCGCACCGGCCCAGTCTGAACGAGCCGCCCGAGGGCTTGCCCCGGCCGGCGGTTTGCACCGTTTTGTCTAGTTGATTTGGTGGATGCCGGATGGCGCCATCCGACATATTTTTTCGCCGGGGGTGGCTGGGATGGTGAGTTGGCGTATGCCCGACGGGACCGAGATCGTGTGCGTCGGTATCCCCGTAGAGGCGGACAAGCTCCGCGAATTCGTGGTGCGTTTCATGGGCGCGGCAGGCGCGGGCTGGAACGCGACGCGCTGGAGCGAGACCCTCTTCGGATCAGCGTTCGAGGAGCGCTTCGGCGAGAAGGTTGTCGTTCATCACGAAGATGGTCCGGACGGCCGGCGGATGTTCGCGATCCGACGCCTTCCGAACGACGAGGCAGGGTCGCTCAACCTGGCGCCGGCGGGCGCCTAGCGCCCACCTCGGGCGCTCGGTCGCACGACTGCTTCTAATCTCGCGCGCATGGACGAGCGCACGTCGCCGGAGGAGTTCGGACTCCTCTTCAAGCGCTTTCTCGACGACATCGTCAACCGCGCGGAGGTGCCCGAAGGCCCGCTGCTGAAGCGCCTTCGCGCGCACCTCGGTGGCGAACCGACGCGGATGTCAGTGATCTCTGAAGAGTTCGAGCGGTTCCAGCAGGCCAACCTCCAGGTCGCGATGGATGCATACGTCGAGCAGCCTGGCCACAGCGCGGAGCTCATCGGCCTCGCTGCGGAGAACAAGCGGCAGTGGGGGCTCGGCCTCTCGGACTTCGTGAATCGCGGGACGTCGCCGTACAGCCTTCGTCTGGCCGAGGGCCCCGTGGACTACGTCAACTTCCACCTGGACGGCGATCGCGTGCTTCCGGTCGTGCAATTCGGTCTCTACCTCGTGAAGGCGGACGGCGTGCCACTCATCGCGTTCGTCTCCGGACCGAACGAGAACATGGGGCCGAGACAGGCGCGTGCGCGCGTCGAGGTGATGGCAGCGGAGCGCTCCACCGCAGAGCGCTTCGTGGCCGACATCACCGGGCTCATGGCCGAGCACAACGTCTACCGGGGCAAGATCGTTTCGCTCGGCCCGCAGCAATTCGGCTTCGGGCCTCAGACGATCATCACGTTCCATCGCCTGCCGAAGGTGACGCGGGATGACGTGATCCTTCCAAGCGGTGTCCTAGATCGCATCGACCGTCACGCGATCGCCTTCAGCGAGCACGCGGACCAGCTCATCGCTTCGGGTCGCCCGGTCAAACGCGGCCTGCTGCTCTTCGGCCCACCCGGGACGGGCAAAACGCTGACCATCATGTATCTCGCCGGCCGCATGCAGGGGCGGACCGTTCTCCTCACGACCGGGCGGGCTCTGGGAATGATCGCGGCGGTCACGCAGATGGCGCGGCTCCTCCAGCCGAGCACCGTCGTCGTCGAGGACGTCGACCTCATCGCGCAAGAGCGCGGGATGCCTGGTGTGCAGACGCAACCATTCCTCTTCGAGCTGCTCAACGAGATGGACGGCCTGCGCGAGGACATCGATGTCCTCTTCGTCCTCACGACGAACCGCCCCGACATTCTCGAGCCGGCACTCGCCGCTCGGCCTGGACGGGTCGATCTCGCGGTACCCCTTCCGCTGCCGGATCCGGACGCTCGACGCAGGCTCTTCGCGCTTTACGCGCGCGGCCTGGACTTCAAGGTGAGCGACCTCGACAAATTCATCGCACGCACCGAAGGCGCGAGTCCGGCGTACATCAAGGAGCTCCTGCGCAAGGCGGCAGTCTTCGCGGCGATTGACGGCAATGGCGCCGGATTGCACGTCACGGATAAACACCTCGACGAGGCGATGGACGAGCTCACCGAAGGTGGCCGCCTCGCCGAGCGGATCACCGGTTTCACGCGTCCGGGCGACGAGGGACCGCCGCCTGGTGCGATGGGACCGAGCGGCTACCCAAGCCGATTGTCCGGAGAATGGGCTACCCGTAGTCGGGACGCGCGATAAGAAGCCCATCCTCGCGATAGACGGGTAGCGCGAACGCGAAGCGATCGACCTCCAGCGCGAGCTCTGCGTCGCGTCGCGGAAACCAGTCAGGCCACGCTTCGCCGTCGCGATCGGCGAGAAGCGTGACGAGTGGCATCGACGGCCGCTCGTCGGCCAGCGCTGACGCGAGGTAGCGCGCGCACAGGAGATCCTCGTCGGCGTCCTCGACCGCGTTCTGCCCCATCGCGACGACCGTCACGTCGCTCGCGCGCTCGCGCAGATACCGGACGGTCGCGGCCGCGATCACGAAGCTGCCGAGCACGATCGCTTCCGCGCCGCTCGCGGCGACGACGCCTTGGGTCCCCGAGCTCGTGCGTTGAACGACCCTCCGGCCGCTAAGGTCGAGGCGCTCGATCGCCGAGGGCGAGTTGCCAATGTCGAAGCCGGGAATCGGCCGGCCTTCGATCTCGCCTGTGAGAAAAAGCGTCGGGTCCGCGCGCTTCATCGCGAGCGCCTGTTCGTGATCGCGCACGAGCACGATCTCGCGTGCCCCCGCGCCGATGCAAAACGCCGCGGTCGTGAACGCGCGGAAGACGTCGACGATCACGACGTGGCCCGTCGCCGAGCGCGCGCCCTCGAGGAGGGACGTGACCCGGACGTTCAGAGCACGGCCGCCTTGAACGGGCGGCGGCCGGCCCCAAAGCGCTCGAGCGACAGATCGCCGATGTCGATCGTGTGCGCCCGGCCGTCGAGCATCTCCTCGACGACGAGCTGCGCCGTCGCCGGCGCGTGCATGAAGCCGTGGCCGCTGAAACCCGCCGCGATGTAGAGGCCGGCCACGCCGGGCGCGGCGCCGACGATCGGATGATCGTCCGGCGTCATCTCGTAGTAGCAGGACCACGAGTCCACGATCCGCAGATCCGCGAAGGCCGAGTGCCGCCACGCCGCGCGGGCACGCACCCACGGTTCGAGCGACGCGGGGACCTCGAGCGGCGCGAACTCGCCCGGAAATGTCGCCGGCGTACCGGCGGGTCCCTTCTCTTCTTTGCCATCAGTCGTGATGTTCGGCATGGCGAAGCGCTGAGCGGCGCCCTTCGGCCGAAAGTGGAAGCCCGACTCCCACTCGATCGTCAGGGGAATGCGCGCGAGCTGGGGAACCGGACCTGACTGCATGATCGAGCGGCGGTATGGCCAGATCGGGACCGGCACCGCAGCGGTCGCGGCGAGCGCGGCGGTCCAGCAGCCGGTGGCGACGAGCACGCGCTCTGCGCGAATGTCGCCACCCGCGGTACGTACGCCGGTGACGCGATCGCCTTCGCGGAGAATCGAATCGACAGCGATGCCCTCGCGGAACAACGCGCCGCCCAGCTGCGCCGCGGCTGCGAATCCGGCAAGTGCCGCGAGCGGGTCGCCGTACCCGTCGCGCGCGCCGAACCGGCCGCCGAAGACATCGTCCGTGCGGATCCCGGGAACGAGCTCCGCGATCTCGACACGATCCACCATGCGGACCGTAGCGCGCATGCGCTCGTAGAGGGGCATCGGCTCGCGGAGCTGCGCGACACCCTCCTCCGTGTTCGCGATGAACAGGTAGCCGCGCTCCTCGAAATCATGCCGCGAGCCGGTGCGGTCTTCAAAGTTGCGCCAAAACGCCGTCGCCAGCTGGGACATGCGAATGTCGAGCTCGTCGACAAATTGATGACGGATGCCCCCCAGTCCGCCCTTCGTCGTGCCGGAGCCGAGCTGGTCGCGCTCGAGGACGAGGACGTCGCCCTCGCCGCGATCGCCGAGGAAGAACGCGGCGGCGGCTCCCACGACGCCACCCCCGACGATGATCGTCGACGCAGTGCGAGGGAGATCGATCAGCCATCCACCTCGTCGAACCGGAACTTGCCCTCGGCCTCGGAGATGCGGCCGAACCGCGGAAGATCGTGCGTAAAACCCACGATCCATCGCTCGTCGATCGCCCGTCGCAGGATGAGCTTCTTCGCGGCGAGCGTGTCCAACGGGAAGAGGTCAAACGCCGGGATCCAGGGGAGCGGGAGATGGTGGCGATCGGGCATGAAATCGCTCGAGAAGAAGAGCGTGGTGTCGCGATCGGTAATGCGCACGGTCTGGGTCCCGCGCGTGTGGCCTTGCACGCGGTCGAGGCGCACGCCCGGAAGTATTTCGACGGACTCATCGATGAGCTCGAGCTTGCCCACGGCCTCGAGGGGCGCGTAGTCGTCGGGGAGATAGCTGCCGCGGCTTCGCTCGTTAGGGGCGATCGCGTCCTCCCACTCGCGGCGCTGGAACACGTAGCTCGCGCGCGGGAAGGTCGGGACGATCCGACCGTCGTCGCGGTAGGTGTTCCCGCCGGAGTGGTCGAAATGCAGGTGCGTGTTGATGACAAGGGTCACCTCGTCGGGCCGGACGCCGAGCGTCTTCAACTCAGCCAGAAGGCGCGGCGGATCCTCGATCCCGAATATTTCCTTTTGCTTATCGGTCAGCTTCGGGCCCGCGCCGGTCTCCACGACGACGACGTTGTCGGCGTCGCGGATCAGCAGGCAGTTCATGTCCATGGTCACACGATTGCGCGCGTCTGCGGGCTTCTGCCGCTCCCAGAGGACCTTCGGCACGATCCCGAACATCGCGCCTCCGTCGAGGCGGAAGAGGCCATCGCTGAAGATCCGAACGTCAAAACGACCAACGCGCACGAAGCGTCAGTATGGGTGGCGGTGGAGATACGCGATCTTCGACCGAACGATGGCGACGCGCTTCGCGCGCTCTGGCGCGCGTGCGGCATCCGCGATCGACCGGGCGATGACGATGCATCGCTCGCTGCAATGGCGTCGCGCAACCCTGGGCTCTGCATCGTCGGCAGCGAAGACGGTCGACTCGTCGCCTCCGCGCTCGCCGGTTTCGATGGCCGTCGCGGGTGGCTGTACCACGTCGCGACCCATCCCGACGTGCGGCGCCGCGGCATCGCGACACGTCTCGTTCGGACGATCGAGGACCGCCTCCGCGCGATGGGCTGCCGGAAGCTCAACCTCATCGTGTGGGAGGGCGAGGACGACGCGATGGCTTTCTGGACCGGCATTGGCTACTACCGTGAGAAGACGGTCGAGTTCGCGAAGGAGCTCATCACCAAATGAGCGGGATCGAGCCCGTCCAGAAGCAGTTTGGGCGCACCGCCGCGGCGTACGTTGACAGCCCGAACCACGCCAAAGGCGAGGACCTCGATCGCATCGTCGCGTTAGCGGCGGAGCACGGGGGTGAATGCGCCGTGGATGTCGGGACCGGCGTCGGTCACACGCTCCGCCGCGTCGCGCCGCACTTCCGGGGCGCGGTCGGTGTGGACGCGACGCGCGAGATGCTCGAGGCCGGCGCCTGCGTCCTGGCGGGCGCCGGGATAACGAATGCCGTGCTCGTCCAAGCCGACGCGATGTCGCTGCCGATCGCCTCGCGGACGGTCGACGTCGTGACCTCTCGTCTCGCGGCACATCACTTCGCCGATGCGGCCCGCGCCTTCCGCG
>Ga0209801_1000594_pt1 | contig 23657 bp, 19 predicted proteins | sample GraSoiAngelo_127_FD_185884 | JGI IMG/M metagenome (GOLD analysis project Ga0209801, IMG submission 185884) | Grasslands soil microbial communities from the Angelo Coastal Reserve, California, USA - 14_0927_09_40cm (SPAdes) (version 2) | ecosystem: Environmental > Terrestrial > Soil > Grasslands ... | reverse complement strand
ATGCAGGCCATTCCCGCGCCAGCATTGACAAAGCGGCGACTCGGCGTTGCGGATGGTTGAGCGGACGGGTGCCGCTCAAACGCCAAATCTTCGCCGGCAAAATCAGCCGCTGCGCTTCATCGCGATGCGGCCACCAACGGTCCCACAATTTTCTCACATATTCTCTTGTCGATCTTTTGAAGACGCCGAGATCGGGTGCTTCGAGAAAACCGGCCACGCCAAAAAGCATCGCTTCGCTGTCGTCGGCTTTTTCGCGCAGCAGCTTCAGTGACAATCGTTGAGCGATCAGTGCGAAAGGGAGTTTATTTTCCTTGTAACCGAGCGCAGCCGCGATTTCCTGGAAGAGCGCTTCGTCACGACCGTGATCGTCGATTTTGCGGCAGATTCGCGCGGCTTTTTGTTGTAATCGAAATTGTGCTGCGGCATCAAGCACACTGCCCACACGTTCCTCGGGCAAGTCCTCCAGGGGCGACTGACAACGCCCGGGTCGCGCCAGCGGAATATTTGCGCTAAACGCATCCGGCAGAATTGTGAGATCGATGCAAACTTGCGGCACATTGCGATTCGATTTTGTGCGCGTGAAAAATTGGCGCTCGCTCTTTTCGACGAAAACATGGAGCACCGTCTCTTCAAATGCCGGATTAGTGGCGTGACCGTGCGTTTCCCAACTGCGATCAATGACATCGAGCTCGATGCAGCCGCGGATTGGCTCGCTGCCGTTTACCCGGATCGCAGCGTCGCGAAAATCGGGTCCGGCCTCGCGATTCCAGGTGCCAAATTGGACGATGTCGATCTTGTCGGCGGTGGTTGTGACAAAATGTTTGCCGAAATCTCCGGCGAACCAACGCGCTTGCAGCTCTAACTCGCTGGGAATTCGTTGCGGCGGGAAGAGGGCGCGCTCACGGATGCGTGTCGTCTCGCGCAACTCAGCATATCGATCGGCTAAGAGCATTGTTGTGATAGTCGAGACCTTTCTATCGCGGTGTGACCGCGAACGAAAGATGTTCCGTCGGTAGGAACGCCACGCTGCGGCACCGTCCACCACCTCTGGCTGGGAGCGGCGCAGCGCACTGTCCCGACCATTCGTCAGCTCGATACCGTTCGCTCGACGTCTGATTCCTCGCTGGCGTCGTCAGCTGCCTCGGCGTGCTGCGGATCGACCGGCCATATCGGCGAACTCACACGAACGCGAAGATCATGAACGATCTCTTCGACCATTGCCGCGCGCGATCGCGGGAAAATAAATAGATACTTCGGACCTTTTCCGGCAGCCGGGAAAATGACGAGGTTCTCGGAAAGAAATCTCGGCTCATGGGCGGCAATCGAGTCGTCGAGGTCGATTGTTCGAGCAAACGGGCGCCCGCTTTTTCGCGCGACGAAGAAAATTTTGCGCGGCTCTTCGTTCGTGGCGACGAGCGCGCCGAAAAGATTCGCTGGAATGCGGCGACCGCGTCCGCTAATGCACGGGGTAGCCCAGGCGATCGTCTCGCCTAAAACGTTTTGCCGGCTAAAAACAGATGCGAAGCGCGAGGGCAATGTCCGCGGCAATTTTACCGGCATGCTAAGATCGGCCGGTCCGTTCAATTTCTTCCACGACAGCCAGATCTTTGCTTTCATTAACCGCAAAATCCTTGGCGAAAAGTAGAAGAACGCCGCGATGCCGACGAGGAAGATCAGCAAGGCGAGCAGGGGATTGAAATGAACGAGAGCGAGCCCGCCAAGCACCGCTGCATCTTCGCCAAGACTTAGTCCAATATTCGAAAATGGTTCTGGCGACGTATTGCTGGCAAGACGCGTAGCTGCTTTCGCGGTATGAGCGACGAGGGTCGTGCCCCCGGCGAGCAGAGCGACGATTATGGTGAACACGGGACTCGGGTGCCCGAGCACCTGAATGGCAAGCAGCGCGCCGCCAATCGGACGAATGACGGTGTGGACTGCGTCCCAAGCGGAGTCGATCCATGGAATTTTGTCCGCGAAAAATTCGAGGAAATAAAGAATGCCCGCGATGATAACAATCACGGGGTTGCCAAGGACGTCGAGCGACTGATATGCCGGAGCGAGCGTGATCCAATGGAAATGAATGGCGAGGCCGGTGGCGAAAACCGTCAGGTAAAGATTGATACCGGCGAGGCAAGCAAGGCCGAGAGCGACGGCAAGCAGGTCCAGTTTTTCCACGGGGAAATTATCGGCAGGGGTGCTCGATTGTCACGAGCAAGTTGCAGCCGGGATTGAATGACGAATGCTGAAGGAATCGCAAAGCCCAAATGACGAACGAAGGGTTCTCGCCACCCATTCGAGCTTCACCATTGATGCCCACGTTTGCGTTGCGCCGCCCACACGGCGGCGGCTACAGTGCCGCCATGCTCGACATTCATTTGATCCGGGAGAAGCCGGATTTTGTTCGAGAGCGGCTGGCAACGCGGGGTGGTGGCGACGAAAGGAAAATTAACGAAGTACTTCGCGCCGATGGCGAACGCCGAAAACTCGAGACCGCTTTGCAGCACTTGAACGCGGAGCGCAGACGCTTGAGCAAAGAGATCGGCGCAAAACGCGCCGCTAGCGGGGCAACGGCAGACTTCGAAGCCCGTGTCCGGGAAATCGGCGACGAAATTGTCGATCTTAACAAGCGAACGTCTGCTGCCGAGGAGGAGCAAAGAAATCTGCTTTTGGAAATTGCGAATTTGCCGCATGAGAGCGTTCCAATCGGCAAAGATCCAAGCGCCAACCGCGTGGTGCGCAGCTGGGGCGAAAAGCCGCGATTAACTGACCCTGCCGATCATGTTGCCCTCGGCGCAAAGCTAAAGCTTTTTGATCTGGAACGGGCCGCAAAGTTGAGCGGCAGCGGTTTTATCTGCTTCACGGACGCAGGCGCGAGGCTGGAACGTGCGTTGATCAATTTCATGATCGAGTTGCACGTACGCGAGCATGGTTACATCGAGATTAGTCCACCATTCTTAGTCCGACGCGATTGCATGATTGGCACATCGCAGCTGCCGAAATTCGAGGCTGACATGTACGGGCTGGAAGAGAATCAGCTTTTCCTTACACCGACCGCCGAAGTACCACTCACGAATCTTTATCGCGATGAAATTTTGAACATCGTCGATCTTCCGAAGAAATTTGTTGCCTATACTCCGTGTTTTCGGCGTGAGGCTGGCGCCGCAGGGCGCGAGACTCGGGGGATCATCCGGGTGCATCAGTTCGACAAAGTCGAGCTGGTTAAAATTACGACACCAGAAAAATCGTACGACGAATTGGAATCGCTTACGGCTGATGCTGAGCGTACCTTGCAGTTGCTGGGTTTGCACTATCGCGTCGTTGAGCTGTGCACCGGTGATTTGGGTTTCGGGTCAGCCAAGACTTACGACCTCGAAGTGTGGTCGCCAGGCCAGAACGCATATCTCGAAGTTTCGAGTTGCTCGAATTTTGGGGACTTCCAAGCCCGCCGGATGCACCTTCGATATAAAGACGCTCAAGGGAAAAACCGGTTTTGCCACACGTTAAACGGCTCGGGATTGGCGTTGCCAAGATTGTTCGCGGCGTTTATCGAGAATAGGCAGGAGCGCGACGGATCAATCCGGATTCCCGAAAAATTACAGCCATTTTTCGCCGGAACAGAGATTCGTTCGTAGCGAGGGCGCGGTGCGCCGTCGTAGATCGACCAGAGCCGAGGGCGGCGGCTATAGCAGATCAAGCTGCGATCGCTCCTGCTCGGATAAAATTCTCTCGGTTTCTGAAGGCAGTAGCAGTCCGTAACCGAGACGCTGCGCCAGTCGCTGCGCCGTTTCCGGGGCGAAACCCTCGAAATGATTGCTCACGAAAGTCCAGACGCTGCGCACTTCGGCGAGATGGCGCTCGATCTTGAGCGACCAGCTTTCGAGGGCGGCTTCTCGTTTCCATAGTAGCTTTTCGTAATGATGCATTTGCCCTCCATCGACGTCGTATTTCGTTGCATAATCCCCGAGCAGACGCAGGTAGAGAAGGTCGGTGGTGCGCGGAAGGAATTCGAATGGCGCAAGGTTGCGTTCGTTGAGCGGGCTGGTATCGGCCCAGACCCAGCAGACACGATATTTTTCCAAAAGACGGATGATCTGCGGTCGATGCCACCCGGCATGCCGAAATTCAATAGCGAAACGAAAACCCCGCGGCAACTCTTCGAGAAATTTACGAAGTGCCCGCTTTCCGTCCCTTGGCCCAAACGACGGCGGAAGCTGGATCAAGATAACCTGGAGCTTTGGCGCGAGTGGCTCGATCGCGCGAAGGAACGAATTTAATTCGGCGCCGCATTCGCGCAGCCGGCGCGTATGCGTGATCTCGCGGGGGAGTTTACAGGCGAAACGAAAACCGGCGGGGGTCATCTCGACCCAGCGGCGAACAGTGTTTTCCGCAGGAGCGCCATAAAAGGTCGAATCCACTTCCACCGCCGGAAAGTAGCGCGCATAGAATTCGAGCCACTGAGAGTCCGGCAAATCCACCGGATAGAAAGCGCCACGCCAGTCTTCAAAACTCCAAGCGCAGGCACCGATGCGTATTTTTTGCTGATCGGTCAGATTCAAATGAAATCAGAAGATTAATCGATTTTGCGTTCTCGGAAAGATGTCGATCTGAAGAGATGCCGATGAATTTTGCTTTGAGGCGTTGGAAAGAGCGGCCGCTTAACTTGACGGAATCGATAACTTAATTACCCTGCCAGACCCCATGTATTTCCGAATTCGAACCCTTGTTGTTTTTATCGTCACCGTTCTTGCCTTGCCTACCATCGGCATGGCTTCCGTGATCTTTCAACCAGGTAAAAAGGCCAAGTACGTCGTGCCTGGCGAGGAGGAGATAAGTGGTAATGCAGCGGAGCTATTTCAGATTGGACAGACCGCGGAAAAAGAAGGCAACACGAAACGTGCGATCAAAGCTTACAAGAGCCTCGTCAAACGCCATCCTAGAGATACCCTCGCGGCTGGCGCGCTCTTTCGCGCTGCGGAGCTACAAGAGCAAAGTCACGATTATCTCCGAGCGGCAGAATCGTTTCGCCAATTGGTGGAAAAATACCCTGGCAGTCCGCACTTCGATGAAGCAATCGAGGGTCAGTTTCGCATCGGGGAAGTCTATTTAGCGGGCAAAAAGTTGAGGGTCCTCGGCATCCCGGTTGCGTCCTCGCTCGAGCGCGCCGTGGCCATTTTCGCGTCTGTCGTTCGGACAGCTCCCTACGGAAAGTACACAGCGCGCGCGCAATTTGATATTGGCCTCGTCCGCGAGAAGCAGGGTGCGAATGATGCGGCCATTGAAGCGTACCAGGCTGTGGTGGACAAGTTCCCGAACGAACCAATCGCAGTGGATGCCCAATACCAGATCGGTTACATCTGGTTCCACGCCTCGAAAACGGGAACAAAAGACATTGCAGCCGCTAGCAAGGCCAAAACTGCATTCCAAGATTTCCTTTTTCATTATCCTAACAGCGAGAAAGCAGCACAAGCGCGCGCTGACCTCGGCCTGCTTGAGCAAAAGCAAACATCCAGTTCCTTCGAAGTAGCGAAATTTTACGACAAACAGAAATATTATCGCGCCGCGGTCATCTACTACAACGAGGTGATTCGTCAGCAGCCAGGATCAACTGAAAGCGATCGAGCTAAGAAACGGATCGATGAGTTGCGCACAAAGGTCGGCGAAGCGGCGCTTCAGCCTGCGTTTACCACAGGAGAAGCGGGGAAGAAAAAAGGGGGCGGAGGCGCGCGTGAAGAACGGACGGCCAAAAGCGGAACGGGGGCGAAGCCAGGCCCGGCAAATAACCAAGCACCATTGCCCGCGCCGGAGACAGATGTTTCGCTACCGCCGCCGGCTTCACTTGCACCGGACACCACCACTGCGCCTGAACCGTTGCCGGCCGCACCGAGCACGAGCACAAGCTCCGGTGCCTATCCCGCTCCCGGAGCAGCGGCTTCTCCCGAAGCGTCCGGGTCACCGGCGCCGTGAAAGTTATATTTACGGCAGCACTCGCCTGCTTCAGTTTAACTGGCTGCCTTGGCTATCACATCGGACCGGTGAAGCCATACTACCTCCGCGACGTTCACACAATCGCGGTTCCGACCTTCAAAAACCACACACTCCTCCCTCACATTGAAGTGTTGGTTACGGATACAGTGATCAAGCAGTTGCAACAAGATGGAACCTTTCAGATTGCGAAGGGTGAAGATGCGGACGCTACGTTGAGGGCTGAAATTATCCGCATCAATCGGCTCCCAGCGCGTTCGGTGCGCGGGAATGTGCTCCGTACGGTTGAATTCAACCTGGCTATGAGTGTGAGGTATACCGTCATCGGACGGGATGGAACGCAGCTTGTGGGTTCGGCTGAGGCCACTGGAGCCACCACCTTTTTCGTTAGCGCGGATCCAGCCACAGATGAACGGCAAGCGCTGCCACTCGCCACCGAAAATCTTGCGACGCGATTAGTGGCCCAACTGAGCGAGGGTTGGTGATGCTTGATGAAGGGCGAAGAACAGCTTTGGTCGATCCTCAATGACAAACTTGATACCCTCCGAGCCAGCAACCGCCTGCCTGAAGCAATTCGCGTTGCTGAAACCGCTCTCGAGGTTGCCAAGCGTGCCTTTCCTAGTGCAGGGAGCCCGTTAGCGACGAGCTTCGAAAAATTAGGACAGCTTCTTGATCAAAAGGGCGATCGCGTGTCGGCTAGAGAATATCTGGTCAAAGCCCATGCGATCCTGGAAAAAGTAAAAACACCGGATCAGCGTGCTATCTACCGCTCCGCCCGCCGGCTTGCATTCTTATGCGATAATCTTGGTCAATCTGAGGAGGCGATCAGTTTCTACGAGAAAGCGATCGCAGCTGGCATCCAGCTCGAAGAACTTGCTTACTCGGATCTCGGCACAATGTTAAACAACGTTGCGCTGATTTTCCGCAAGTCAGGACGCCAAAAAGCGGCAGAGCCATACTATTTGCATGCTCTGCAAATTTACGAGAAGCAGCTCGGACCGGACCATGTTGATGTAGCTTCTGTGTTGAATAATCTGGCCGTGTTTTACACAAATGAGCGTCGTTACACCGAGGCGGAGAAAATGCATCTGCGCGCATTACGTATTCGCGAGAAGGCGTACCCGCCCACCCATCCAGATATCGCGCAATCTAAATGCAATCTTGCCGTAGTCTATCATTCGCGCGGCGATTACGCGAAGGCGGCTGAGCTTTATCGCGCTTCGCTCAAGAGTTGGGAAGCGAGCGAGAAACCCTCCAAAGATTACGAGATTGTCGCCTCGAATTACGCCGATCTTTTGCGCTCTCTTGGTCACGCACGCAAAGCACATCAAGTGGAAGTTCGTGCACGCAAGAGACGCTTGGGTTAATTTAACCGACGATCGATCGCTTGATCCCTAAGCAAGGTTGACCTCTTTGGTTTGACCTTGCGGCCTGCTGGGGCATGCGCATTGTTGGGGCGCCGCTGTCTTTAGCTCGCGTGGCGGAATCGGCAGACGCGTACGGCTCAGGACCGTATGGGGCAACCCGTGGAGGTTCGAGTCCTCTCGCGAGCAGCTTGGTTGACCTCTCCTACAAAGTTTGATTGATACCTATCAACTCGTATCGAGATCGCTGTCTACGTCACAGCGCGCCACGAACCGGGATGCGGCGGGCTATCGATAAGGATCATACGCTCAATCCGCTCTGATTGATCTGGCGAGCGCAGCCGTTACTCGCGCCCTTGGAATGGCCGATGACCGTGACCCGTCGACGCTGAGCTTGTCCAAAATCGCCGACATCAAAAACGCAGCCTGCCGCTCGGTCGATAGCCGGATCGGAGCTGACTAACTTATTTTTTCCCGGTCGCTTTTCTTCTTGCTGCCCAGCGAGCTTTCATCAATTGGGAAAGCCTCCTTCGCCCGGCAGGCGTGATTCCACCTTTTTTCTTGGGTGCGGTTGTTGTTTTCCTACCGGCCTTTTGCTTTGCCCAGCGAGCTCTCGCGGCTGCCGCAAGTTTGGCTCGAGTCGCGGCCGACATCCGGCGGCGACCTCCACGGGTTGCAGCGCCGGGAGCGGAAGTCCCGAGGATTGAGGAAAGACGGTTTTCCAAGGCATCGATTTGTCGGCGAATCGAAATGGCTTCTTGTAAAGCTCTAGCAGATGTATCCATGGGTGGTCACATAGCCGGAGTTAGCTGATATAGCAATCATCTTTTATTACAAAATTAGAATTCGATCCGCGCAATCCGAGGCAGTTGAAGGTTAGAGCTAGAACCCCAAGCCGTCGGCAAACCCGCTACATGGATAGGCAAACGTAACGGATTGCGAGTCAGGGTCGAATGCTCAACCTTAAGAGGTTGAATAAATCTAGTATAACGACACAGCCGGAGCGGGTTCGACAAATGTTCGGGTCAATCGCGCGACGCTACGATTTAGCAAATCATGTGCTGAGTTGCGGCGCGGATTTTTACTGGCGAAGTCATGCTGCGCAAATCATCGCAAGGTGGACGCCCGAAAACATTGTCGATCTCGCCACCGGGACAGGAGATCTTGCGGTCGCAATGCGGAAGAAATCGCCGAATGCAGAAATCGTCGCCGTTGATGTTCTGGCTGAAATGTTGGAGCTGGCGAAGAAAAAGGGCGTGCAGCGAACCATCATGGCTGATGCGATGAGACTGCCTCTTGCCGATTCCTCCTTCGATTGCGTGACAGTTGCCTTCGGTCTGCGCAACATGGAAAATTGGAGCGGAGCATTGCGCGAAATGGCCCGCGTCCTCACCGCGAACGGCCATTTACTCATTCTCGAATTTTCTTTACCTCAGTCGTCGATTTTTCGTGCGGTTTATCGCTTCTATCTGCATCAATGTCTGCCGTTTCTAGGTTCCTTTATCACGAGGCAAAAGAACGCCTATGATTACCTCGGCCAGTCGATTGAAGAATTTCCCAGCGGCGCGGCGATGCTTGGATTAATCGAAGCCAACGGTTTCCGAAATGCCAACGCTGAGCCGCTCAGCCGCGGCATCGTTACGATTTATACGGCTGAGAAAAGCAGGAGAGCGGTTGACTCGCACGCTCCCGCCGCTTCCAGCTACCTGAACCGCCTTGGGGCACCCAACCGCGACGATGCGCTGCCATCGAGGCGATTGAGGGTGATCTCCCTACCTTGGTGGACTCGAGACCGGTGAAGCGCTCGCCGAGGGAACCGGCGATGCCTTCGCGCTTGCTGCTGCTGGCGCCGGAGGGCTCCCAGGCGAAATCGCGAGGGGCAGTCGGAGCACATTAAAATCGGAATCGTTGATGATAAAGGTGCCTTCGCGCTCATCCACGTGCGCAAACCACGTTCCATCGCCGGCCGCACTGCCAACGAACAGTCTATGCGAGATCTTATCGTCGGGCGAAGTCGTGAACGAGATCGCAAGCTGCGGTTTATCGAAGCCATGCTGCGGGATGGTCGGACCAACCCAACGCACAGCACGTAAGTTCGACAGCATATTGAGCAGCGACTGGAGATTGGTTTGATTAATCGGGCCGCCTCCAGCTACCCAACTCCATTCTCCCTTTGCGTCACGCGCAAGTGTCGCCTCATGTTTCGTAACCACGCTTAACCGATGGATTTGTTCCGGCTTAACCTTAAAGATCGACATTTCCTGCCATTGCAAAGGATCGGTGGAAATTTGATCGAGTAATGTGCGTCGGACTGCCACGACAAAGGGTTCATCGGCGAGGCGCACGTAAACATTATCGCCATCCACTTTTCCAAAGGCGACAGTGGCAAAGGCCTGCTCGCCAGCGCGCGTCTCGGCGGTGTTCTCCGTGGCAAATGAGCTAAACGTCAATTGCAATTGTGGTTTATCGAGACCGTACTTCGGCAAATTGGAAGCGACGTCTTCAACAAATCGTGTCACTTGCTCATTTTGCAGCGTGTCAATGAAGCGGCGGACTTGGCCTGAATTTGCCGGCGTGTTTTTACGACTGGCAATTGTCCAATCGTCACCGTTACGTGCGAGAACGGTCTTTCCTTTGCCTGGCGCGTCGATCGCGATCCGATCAAGAATGTTGGTGTCGATCCGAACCAAATGGTGGTCGCGCAGATCGTCTGGTTTGGTGTTGAGAATCTCTTCGATTCGCTTCGGCAGCGTGTATACGAACCCGCGCGGTGCGAACCGCACATAAACCTGATCTTTTTCTTTTTGCGGTATGGCGCCGATCTGCAGCACCTGACCCTTGTCCTCCTGGCCAAATACCTTGATCGATCCGCCGATCTCAACCTTCTGGTCTTTCTTCTCTTCCGGACCGAACAGCGTGACCGACCCACGTGGCTGCGCCAGACCGTAGGCATTCAGGTCGCCGCGATCATCGGCTACAAATTGTTGAATCCGTGCCGACGTAACCTGCGCAATCAAGTCACCGACCTTCTGCTCATTAGCGCGCGCGCGGAGTGGCTTCATAATATCCCAATGATCACTTTTCTTCTGCAGCCCCATTTCACCGGCAGGTGTTTTCAATACGAGACGCGACACCTGCGCGGTGTTTAAGTCGGTTAATTTCCTGTCGCGAAATTCCTCCGGCTTTTTATCGATGTCCTTCTTGATGGATTGTCCGGCGAGAAACGTCTCTTTCGAGTCTCCTAAACGCACATACATTTTGCCTTCGAGCGCTGCGTCTTTCCCGAACAAAATTTCCGGTGGTCGATCCTGACCGATTAACTTGAGTTTCAGCTTTGGTTTATTCAGGCCATATTCATTAAGTTTGCTTTTGTCTGCATCGATTTCTTTGGCTGAAATGGTCGCGTCCTTCTGCCAACTCTCCAAATCCGAGAACAGATTCTCGATTAAAGAACTGTCGACCTGATCTTTGATCGGCGTCTCGAGGCGCCATTTATTGTCGCGGCGTCGTATCTCGATCTTTTCGTCGCCATTTTGAATGATGACGCCATCAATTTTGGTTTGATCGAACTTGACGACATTCTGCGCCTGGCGCTTTGCTTCTTCCGTGCTCGGGTGTTTTAGCTCAAAGAATCTGAAGTAGGCGAAAACGGCGAGCGCAATCGCGGCTAAGACAAGCGTAGTCCTCCAATTCATAAATCGAATCGAAGAATCAAACGCGCCGCTTCCACCAGACCGCCGTGCCTAGCGCCGCAAAAACGAGGGGCATCAGCACGAGAACGATCCAACGTAGATTGCGTAATGCGTCTTCGTTGAGACTGAAAGTGAGGGGTTTTGGAATTTTCGGTGCGATCCCGATAAGCTGCTCCCGACTCAGGAGCCAATTCACGCTGCCTGAGACAAAATCGAGCGCCTGCTGATCTTGGGTGACCGCATTGTCTTGAACGAACGTCGCGTTGCTCACCACGACCAACCGCGACGAATTCACCTGCACGCGCTCGTCCGCGCTACCGCCTTTTTCAATAGAAGCGCCGATCGTGGGTGAAGCGCCAGCCTTCTTGGCGTCGGTCTGAAATTTCGCCTGATCGTCGGTATTGTAATCTTTTTCCGCAAAGTAGCCTTTTTCTGCCTGAATCAGTGGCTGGATCCGGATATTGGCGGCGCGGACGCGGTCGGGCTCAAGTGTAAGCGAGGATGTGCCACCGAAAAACAGGGCGCGTACATCAGCCAGTCGTTTTGTGATTGGACTGCCTCCGAGAAAATGCGCTTGTACATCCCGGGTAAGGGCCATCTCCTGGATTCCGGTGCGCAGGAAAATCATCAGCCGATCATCGTTCACTTTCACGCCCAGCTCGTTAAGAAATGCGTCTAGCTTTGATGTCTTGGCCCCCGGATCGAGAAGAAGCAATATCCGTCCCTGTTTGTCCCAAAAATCGCGTAACAATTTCATTTCGCGATCGGAGAAATCGTATTGCGGGCCAATAACTACGATCGTCTTCAATTCGGCAGGAACTGTCTCAACGTCGAAAAGATTCAACTCCTGGAACTTGATATTTTCGTTCTCAATGAACGTTTTCAGCACCGAGATGGTGCTGTTTTCGGAAAGTGGCGGCTCCTTGTGACCGAGCACGTAGCCGAGAGCGTTTTTCTTGCCCTCTACCAGATCCATCATCGCGCTCGTGATCGCCTGTTCGCCTTTGAAGGCGGTGACGCGTGGACCTTCACCGAAGCCCATTCCGCTCTGATCGACCTCCGCCATCTCGGACGCTTTCACAGTTTTGTTGCGTCCTTCGTAGTCAATTACGAGGAGACTCTCGTCGCTTACAACCTTGTACTTGTCGAATATTTCTTTCGCCCGGGAAAGATTACGTTCCGGATCGATGTATTCGATATCGATCTTCCCTTTTGCCGCGTATTGATATTCCGTCAGCAAAGTTTGCACGTCGGCCGCGATCGGTGTGCTCGGAGAAAAGAAAACGATGATCCGCATCTTGCCTTTGATTGTGCGGAGGAAACGCTTCGTCTTGTCCGAAAGCGCATATTTTTGATCGCGCGAGAAATCCCAGCGCTGGTAATGTTTAAAGGCGATGGAATTCACCATCGCGGCGAGAAACAAGATAAGAATGATTTGGGCAAGCACGTTGAAACCGATCTGAATCCGACGGATTTTTTTCGGACGCCTTGGCCCTATTGTCTCATTAGCCATTCGTCACAGCCTCCATTTGCGGGATTGGAATGCCTGACACGTGAGCGCCAGCATCACAATGGTCATGCTCAGGTAGAAAACGATCGGCCGCGTATCGATGATGCCGCGCGAGAACGTTCCCATATGCTCGATTGCGGAGAAGTAGCCGAGCAAGTCGCGCGTCGCGGAGCTAACATCCAGAAGGATGAATTGAACCAGCCCGAGAAAGAACAGTAGCGTAATCGCGCAGAAAGAAATGATCGCGGCAATAATCTGGTTTCTGGTGAGAACAGACGCGAGGCAACCGATCGAGAGGTAGAACATGCCGAGCAGCAAGAGCATTAAATACGAACCCGAGTATGCTCCAGCCGAGTGGGCAGCGGCTTGTCCAGTGATCTGTTGAAAAATTATGAAATAGAACGCGGGTGGGACCCAAAGAATGAGATAAAAGATCAGCGCGCCAAAAAATTTCGAGAGCACAACCTGCCAGTCACGCACGGGTGCGGTCATGAGCGGCTCGATCGTACCGAGTTTAAATTCTTCTGCAAACAGGCGCATGGTTATGAGAGGAAAAATTAAAACAAAGGCAAACCAGAAGAAGACGGAGTTAAAAAATGCCTCCTGGACCGTGTATTGGACCTGGCGCTGGTTCATGAATGAAATCTGAAAATAAAAGTCCACCCCGCTGATAAGCAGGAAAAAGATCAGGACGATATAGGCGATCGGCGAGTGAAAGTAGCTGCGCACCTCGCGGGAGAGCAGAGCATAAAATTTGCGCATAACTTTTAGATCGAGATCCGCGATAACATCGATCTCAAACTGCGTCGGGATGTGTGAGCTCGACAAACACGTCCTCAAGCGTCGCTCTACGCTGAGTCAGTTCGCGCACGATCCAATGCCGGGCGGTGGCTAGCCGAAAAATTTCCTCGCGCACATCAGCACCGGATTCGACGCGCAATGAGAATATTTTCCAATCGCCGTCGGCATCTTCAATTACATTCCGGACACCTGAGATTTTCTTTAGTTCCTCGGTGCCGTTGTCGAGTCCAACTTTTGCCTCAAGCACCACACCACCAGCTTGCCTAATCCTGCCGAGCAGATTTTCCGGGGTGTCACACGCTTCGATTCGTCCTTTGTGAATAATAATGACGCGGCTGCATGTCATTTCGACCTCAGGTAAGATGTGCGTGGAAAGCAAGATCGTGTGCTGTTTGCCGAGATTTTTGATGAGTTCGCGGACCTGCCGGATTTGATTTGGATCGAGACCGATTGTTGGCTCGTCGAGAATGAGAAGATCGGGCTCGTGGAGAAGCGCATCGGCCAGACCTACTCGTTGGCGATAACCTTTAGAGAGGGTACCGATTAATTTCTTTTCCACCTCCTTCAGCCCGCAAAGTTCCCTTACATCCCCAACACGTTCCGCGACGCGGCGATGTGGCACCCCTTTGAGCGCCGCGCGGTAATCGAGGTATTCCGTCACCCGCATATCGGCGTAGAGCGGTACATGTTCCGGCATATAACCGAGGTGCGCCCGTGCCTGGAGAGACTGCTCAAAAACATCGAACCCGGCAATAGTGGCGCGACCGGAAGTTGGCGGCATGAAGCTCGCCAAAATGCGCATGGTGGTGGTCTTGCCAGCGCCGTTCGGCCCCAGAAAACCCATGATTTCGCCTTTACCGACTTCGAAATCCAAATTCTGGATCGCGGGTTGGCCCGCATAGCGCTTGGTCAGATTTTCAACCTTAATCATTTTGCGATATTTCCATGAGACAATCGAGCGGCGATTGCGTTGCCAATTTTTTGTTAACGCGCTGCCATTGTCAAAGTTTGAACCTGCTCGCCTTGCCCGCCGGCGCGGATCACCCCAATAGCAAAATTTACGCTCGCTCCACTTTGCGCCTGACCTAACAGGTCCTCGACTTGTTTGACAGACTTCACTTCGTATTTGGCTACGCGATAAATGACAAGGCCGCGTTCGATTCCCGCTTCATCTGCCGGACCGCCTGGTTCCACCGCGGTAATCAGAACGCCGTGGCGACGCGCATAGCCGAGCGCATCTAGTAATTCCTCGCTTAAATCCTGCAGTTGCATCCCAAATAACCGCTCGGCGTTCGATGTCGATGTTTCCTTCGGTATGGGCGGCTTGCTTGTCGTGGGATTTTTCTCCGCAATTTTCTTGAATCGGGAGACCGTGTCGCGCACTACGTCCGCCGGAATGGCGAAACCCAGTCCTTGCGTCGGCACACCCTGCGGGGTGAAAGCCATTTTCGCAGAGCTGATGCCGACCAGACGCCCAGAAATATCGATCACTGGTCCGCCGCTGTTGCCCGGATTAATGGCCGCATCCGTCTGCACCAGATCCTTGTATTCGGTATTCTCGATGGTGATATTGCGCTTAACCGCACTAAGAACTCCGCGGCTGATCGAGCTGCCGTAACCGACTGCGTTGCCGACTACGATGACTGTCTCACCAAGTAGGTTTGGCGAAATGTTGTCGAGGCTGATAAATGGGAATGCGGCTTTAGCGTCGATCTTGATGAATGCCAAATCAGTTTTGTCATCGCCGGTAATATAGTGCGCGTTGTACGTTTTGCCGTCATTTGCCGTTACCTGAATTTTCAAATCCGCAGCGCGCTCGACGACGTGTTGATTGGTGACAATGTAACCGGCCGAATCGATAATGAAACCTGAGCCCAGACTTTGCAAAGTCTGACGAATTTCGCGCGGACGGGCCCGATCGTAGCCGAAGAATTGCGCGTAAAAATCCTCAAATGGATCCCGCACCGCTCTCCTGACTACGCGCTCGGTATTGATATTCACAACTGCCGGCAAAACTTTCGCGAGCGCCAAAACCGCGGGCTCTGAAGCCGGGTCGGCTTGCGCGAACCCACCTGTCAATTTAGCGAAGAGAATCCCGCAGGTTCCGGCGAGAGTAAGAATAAATTTGCGACGGGGCTGCATTTTGCCGCAGCAAGTAACGGAACACTCTTCCTACTGTCAACTTGCCCAGCAGCGTAATAGTCGCAGATTAAAATTGGTATGTGGTCTTCCTTGGCGACTCGGGCAAATCTGGATTTGCTCGATGAAAATTACAGGCGATGGCGACAAAATCCGGAGTCAGTCGATTCAGGATGGGCTGCATTCTTCGAAGGCTTCGAGCTGGGAGAATTGCCGGAACGAGATGGCGCGGTCGCAAGAGCTGACGAAGGTCGCGAGGGTTCGCTGCAGTCGCGGGTGGACGGACTCGTTTACGCCTACCGCACGCTCGGGCACACGATTGCACGCCTTGACCCGTTGGCGGACAGGCGGCGGGAAAATCCGCTGCTGACGCTCCGGGAACTCGGATTCAGTGAAAAGGATCTTGATCTTCACGTTTCGTCGAAATTCTTTTTCGGCAACCGGCAGATGACGCTGCGCGAGATGATCGCCGCGTTGGAAAATATCTACGCAGGCTCGATCGGCTCCGAGTTTATGCACATCCAGAACACCCGCGTCCGGAATTGGGTGCTGCACCGTCTTGAATCGCGGCCGGCGAAAACGGAGACCCCTCGGGCTGTCCAAGTCGCTTTGCTGCGGACCTTACTGGAAGCGGAATCGTTCGAAGTCTTTTTACATGGACATTACGTCGGGCAGAAGCGCTTTTCGCTGCAAGGCGCTGAATCGTTGATGGTGATTCTTGATACCATTCTTCACAAATGCCCAGGCGCCGGCATTGCGGAGATTTGCATGGGCATGACACACCGTGGCCGTCTCAATGTGCTCGCGAACTTCCTCAAGAAATCGCTCAACGTTATCTTCACTGAATTTACCGAAAACTACATTCCCGATCTGGTCGCAGGGGATGGCGATGTGAAGTACCATCTTGGGTATCGCACGGTGCGAAAGCTTGGTTCCGGCGCCCAAATTGAAATCAGGCTTTCGGGTAATCCAAGCCATCTTGAAGCGGTCGATCCGGTTGTCGAGGGAACGGCACGCGCGCGTCAGCGCATTCGTAACGATACCGACCATCGCCGGAAAGTTCTGCCTCTCCTTATTCACGGAGACGCGGCCTTTGCGGGGCAGGGGATCGTTGCGGAAACCCTCAACATGTCGCAGCTGCCTGGTTACAGCACCGGCGGCACCGTCCACATAGTCGTGAACAACCAAATCGGCTTCACAACGCTGCCCGAAGACGCGCGCTCCTCGATGTACGCCACCGACATCGCGAAGATGATTGAAGCGCCAATTTTCCACGTCAACGGCGACGACCCGCTGGCCGTGAAATTCGTGACTGAAATGGCGCTCGATTTTCGCCAGGAATTTGGACGCGACGTTGTAATCGACATGTATTGCTACCGCAAACATGGCCACCAGGAAATTGACGAGCCCTCATTCACTCAGCCCGATCTTTACGCCAGAATCGAGAAGCGGCCATCGGTGGCGCAGTTATACAAAAGCGAGTTGCTCGAGGTTGGAGCACTCGATGAGGATGACGCGGCCTCGCTCGAAACGGAATTTCAGCTTCGGCTCGAAATGCCGCTGGATAATGTCAAAGCGCTCGAGAAACAGAGGGGAGACCAGCAAGCGAAGTTCCAAGAATCGACCGCTGTTTTTCAACCGGAATACACAAGCTCATCCGAACCGACAGCTATCAGCCAGGAAATGCTCGAAAGGATTGTCGATGGACTGACCCACCTGCCGGCAGATTTTAACATTCAGCCGAAAATAAAACGGATCGTCCTCGACCATCAGCGGAAAGTTTTTGAGGCCGGCGGTCCCTATCAATGGCATTACGCGGAGGCGCTCGCGTTCGGGTCACTTCTCCTCGACGGAATTCCAGTCAGATTATCGGGCCAGGATAGTTCGCGCGGAACCTTTAGCACTCGGCATGCCGTTCTTTATGATGCCAAGACGGGCCACCCGTACGTTCCGCTCATGCATCTGGCGCAAAAGCAGGCGCGAATTTGCATTTACAATAGTCTTCTTTCAGAAGCTGCCGTGCTCGGTTTCGATTACGGCTACTCGCTCGATTATCCGAACATGCTTTGCCTTTGGGAAGCGCAGTTTGGGGATTTTGCTAACGGTGCCCAAACCATCATCGACCAATTCATCGTCTCGGCAGAATCGAAATGGCAGAGGCCCAGCGGCATCGTTTTGCTTCTGCCGCACGGTTACGAAGGTCAGGGTCCCGAGCATTCTAGCGGGCGCCTCGAGCGCTTCCTGCAAGCTAGCGCCGAAGACAACATTCAAGTCTGTAACCTCACGACGTCGGCGCAATACTTTCATGTCCTGCGGCGCCAAATGAAACGCAATTTCGTCAAGCCGCTCATCATCATGACACCCAAAAGTTTGTTGCGCGCCGATTTCGCTTCATCGCGCGTGGAAGAATTTACCAGCGGTGGCTTCGAAGAAATTCTTGGTTCGCCCAAAGTCGGTTCAGCCGAAAAGATGGAGCGCGTTATTCTTTGCTCGGGCAAAGTTTATTACGACTTATTGAATTATCGCGAAGCGCAAAAGATCGGCGACGCCGCCATCATTCGGATTGAACAACTTTACCCGCTCGCTGAAAAAAAGTTGCGCGCCAACATCAAGCCATATCCAAAGACTGCCAAGCTTGTTTGGTGTCAGGAAGAATCGCAAAACATGGGCGCGTGGAGTTTCATCGAGCCACGACTACGGCAGCTTTTCGGTCGCGACGTCGCCTATGCCGGCCGCAATGCCAGCGCTAGTCCGGCAGTCGGCGCGCTCGCCACCCACAAACGCGAGCAGGCGTGCTTGATCGCCGAAGCGTTTAACGTCTAATAAGGGAGCGCCGGACGCGCGAACCACAGCGTAAGGTCAAACGTTCGGTTCGACCACCCGCTTGCTTTGCGCATACTGTACGACATTGATGAGCATCGAAGTTAAAATTCCCGCGGTCGGCGAATCGATTTCGAGCGGAGTGGTTTCCGTCTGGCATAAAAAATCGGGCGATTTCGTAAACCCAGGCGATGCGCTCTTTACTCTCGAGACCGAGAAAGTTTCAACCGAGATCGTCGCCGAAAACGCTGGTGTCCTGGAAGCGAAAGCCGCTGAAGGTCAGGAAGTAAAAATCGGCGAAGTTGTCGCAATAATTGATGATTCCAAGGTTCCTGAGGAAATCCCGCCTGCGGAAAAAAAAGCAACGCTTGGGGAGAAAAAAAAGCAGCCTATACCGCCGGAGACGAAAGCACCTGTGGCTTCGAAGCAGAAATCAACAGGTGCGGAAGTTCTTTCGCCGGCCGTTCGGCGCATTGTTGAAGAAGAACATCTCGAGCCGGCAAAAATTTCAGGGACCGGAAAGGATGGCCGCCTAACGAAAGGTGACGTGCTGGCCGCGCACCCGGAAGAAGAGAAGGAGGATCGCGATCGACAAGCGGAGCCGGGCACGGAACGATTTACCCGGAAAAAAATGTCGCCGTTGCGGCGTAAAATTGCTGCGCAACTAGTCATGGCGCAGCAAACCGCCGCCATCCTCACCACTTTTAACGAGTGTGACATGAGCGCGATTCAAGAGCTGCGCGCCAAATCGCAAGAGGGGTTTACGAAGAAGAACGGAATCAAGCTCGGTCTTATGTCGTTTTTCATCAAAGCGGCGGTCGAAGCACTCAAGGCGGTCCCTGTGGTCAACGGCCGGATCGAGGAAGACGATTTCATTCAGAACAACTTCTACGACATCGGCGTCGCAGTTGGAACGGAACGCGGACTGATTGTACCGATTGTGCGTGATGCTGATAAAAAGAGTTTTGCTGAATTGGAACTCGACATAGCCGGTTACGCAGTGAAGGCGCGTGAAGGCAAATTGAAAATCGAAGATTTGCAGGGCGGCACGTTTACGATTTCAAATGGCGGTGTCTACGGGTCGCTTCTCAGCACGCCGATTCTTAACCCGCCGCAAAGTGGAATTTTGGGCATGCACAAGATTATGCCGAGACCGGTGGCGATTGACAAAAAGGTCGAAGTCCGCCCGATGATGTATCTCGCTCTTAGCTACGATCACCGCGCGGTCGATGGAAAAGAGGCGGTTACGTTTCTCATAAAAGTGAAGGAATGCATTGAGGACCCGAAAAAGCTGCCGCTCGATTTTTGAGGTGAGGCGTGGCGGACCCCCCGCGCCGGCGAACTGGTCATGGAAAAATTTGATGTCGTAATTATTGGCTCAGGGCCGGGCGGCTATATCGCCGCGATCCGAGCCGGGCAACTCGGACTGAAGACCGCACTTGTCGAAAAAGACAAGGAACTCGGCGGCACTTGTTTAAACATTGGCTGCATCCCTAGCAAAGCGCTGTTGACCTCGAGCGACCATTTTATGTTCGCAAAAAAAGAAGCCGAGAAACATGGCGTCATGTTCGACGGCGTGCATGTCGATCTTGGAAAGATGCAGCAGCGCAAAGACAAGGTGGTGAAAACATTCACGAGCGGCGTGCGTGCGCTCATGAAGACAAACAAGGTCACGACGTTCGAAGGATTTGGCACGATCGCTGCGCCTGGAAAAGTTTCGGTCAAATCATCGGATGGCAAGACGCAGGAGCTCGAAACCAAAAACATCGTGATTGCCACTGGTAGCGCGCCGGTCGAGCTACCGTTTGCGAAATTTGATGGCAAAACAATCGTTAGCAGCACGGAAGCACTTTGTTTCACGGAGCCGCCGAAGAAACTGCTCGTGATTGGCGCGGGCGCGATTGGTCTGGAACTTGGTTCGGTTTGGAATCGGCTCGGCTCGGAAGTAACCATGCTCGAATTTCTTCCGCGCATTGCGGTCGGCTTCGATCTCGAACTCTCGAATCTGCTCCAGCGCTCGCTAACTGCTCAGGGTATCACGTTTCATCTGGAAACGAAGGTGAGCGCGGTCAAGCTCACAAATGGCCACGCAACGGTGACGGCAACCAAAGGTGGCGAAGAGATGAAATTCGACGCCGACAAAGTCCTTGTCTCGGTCGGGCGCCGTCCGTTTTCCGAAGGAGTCTGTGCAGAGAAAGTTGGTGTCGAATTCGATGACCGGAAGCGCATCAAAGTGGACGAAAATTTTCGGACAAACATTCAAGGCATTTACGCAATTGGCGATGTGACTGCCGGCCCGATGCTCGCGCATAAAGCGGAAGACGAAGGGATCGCCTGCATGGAGATAATTGCGGGGAAATCTGGCCACGTGAACTACGATGCAATTGCCGGAATCATTTACACGAATCCCGAACTTGCAGGCGTCGGCTTGACCGAGGACCAAGCGAAGGAAAAAGGGATCGATTATCGCATTGGAAAGTTCCCGTTCCGGGCCAACAGTCGCGCGCTCTGCAATGAAGATGTCGATGGAATGGTCAAGTTTGTTGCGGACGCGAAAACGGATCGCGTTCTCGGCGCGCACATTTTGCAACACGCAGCTTCGGAATTAATCGCCGAAGCCGTTTCGGTGATTGAATTCGGCGGGAGCTCTGAGGATATCGGCCGGACGTGTCATTCGCATCCGACTTTGAGCGAAGCGGTCAGAGAGGCCGCGCTCAACGTGGAGAAGCGGGCGTTGCACATCCTAAATCGCTGATTGCCGACCTTTGGGCCGCCCACCTACCGACGCTTCCGGCGTTTTCGCGTCCGCGCGGCCTTCTTCGCTGCGGCCGAGCGCGACCGTGTGCTTCGTCGGCGTGCAGCTGAGCGCGCTTGTCGCGAAAGCGCCTTACGCGATGCGGCGGAACGCCGTTCGCGTTTGAGCGCGCTTTTGGTCGCCCGTGCCCGAGTACGCGAAGGTTTCTTTCTTGCCCCGCGGCGGCCCTTCGCCAAATCGCGCTTTGCTTGCTTTCGCGTCCGCGCGGAGGCTTTCGCGCGTTTCGGCGGAGGCAACTTCACGCCGGCACGTCGCGCTTTTGACAAACCGATCGCTATCGCTTGTTGGGGGGACCGCGCGCCGTGTTCCCCCTCCCGAATGTGCTCCATTTCTTCGCGCACGAATTCGCCCGCCTGGGTGGAAGGTGAGAGCCCTTCACGTTCATCTTCGTGTGCCCGTTCGATTGTTTCGTCTTCTGGCATAACGCAAAGGTTTCGCTGTGGAATCCATCCTTGGATGTAAAAAGCAGGAGGCAGACGTGCTAAATTTCCAATAATGGAAAGCACTGTGGCCATCCTTTTGCGCAAGCGAAAATTCAGCGACACTAGTCTGATCGTTTCGTGGTGCACGGAATCTCTCGGCTGCATTCAAACTGTCGCAAAAGGGGCGCGCCGAGCGAAAAGTCCGTTTGCGGGCAAGCTGGATTTGTTCTTCGAAGTGGAAATTCAGATCGCCAGGAGCCGCCGTTCCGATCTACATACGCTTACGGAAGTCGTGTTGAGAAATCCCTTCGGTGGAATCCGCAAAAATTATCTGCGGACGCAGACGGCAGCCTATTTTGTCGAGCTAATTGAGATTTGCACGGAGCGGGATCATCGGGAGCCGGAACTCTTTGCGCTACTAAGCCGGGCGTTTGGTTATCTCGATGCAAACGATCCGAATCTACGCGCAGTTACCCACTTCGAGGCTGAGCTGGCGCGAATTGCCGGCGTCCACGATGCAAAAAAACTAAAGGCCGATCCTGCTTTTGCGCTTGGCAATTTATTCGGGAAATTGCCGTTATCGCGCACGCCGCTGTTAAAGACGTTGGTCGCGGCCGCAAATAGACCATAAAATCGAAAGGAAATTTGATGAAAACTCGGCTTGTTGTCAGCTTTGTTTTGCTCGCTGCCGTCAGCTCACGCGCGCTCGGCAACGAAGTCTACAAATTTGACCAGTCGCGTTCCACGATCGGTTTCACTGTTCACCAATTTCTCGGAACAACTCATGGCAAGTTCCCGAAATTCGACGGCAAGATCGAGATCGACCGGGAGCATCCCGAAAAATCGTCGGTCGTGGCAAGAATCGACATTCGCAGCATCGACACCGGAATCGTCAAACGTGACAACCATTTGCGGAGCGCGGAATTTTTTAACGTCGCAAAGTTTCCCGAAATGACATTCAAAAGCGGGAGGGTGAGACAGACCGGTGAGCAAAGCGGCGACATTTTTGGCGACCTGACTATGCACGGCGTCACGAAGCCGATCACACTCCATGTGAAGCTAATGAGCCCGATCTCGAATGATATCAAAGAAACGCGTTGGGCAGTGACAACCGAGCCGCTCAAGCGCCGCGATTTCAATTTGATGTTCAGTCAAGGCGCTGAATCGATTTCGGGAATCGGCCAGACGGTCGCGGTCAACATCGAGATCGAAGCCTCGCGCGTGCAGTGACATGATCCTCTTCGTGCTCACGTGGGTCGGTCTTGGTTGCTGGTGCGTCTGCTTTTGGTGGATGCGTCGCATCTCTTCACGCCAGGGTGCGATGCTGAAAGAACTCCACGAAATGACGACGCGCATCGAACAGATTTCGGAGGCCGAGCATGATTTGATCCGCGAAGTTCATCCGCAAGTCGGCGAAATCAGAGAGCATGTGGAAAATGTCGCGGACGCAGTCTCGCCTCGAGGTTCCGATCCGTCGCGGGCGGCATCTTGATTGCCGGAGTGCGCGCGAAGATCGAAAGCTTATTTTGGAAATAGCATGCGCTGATGGACATTACGCCCCTCGGAGATTCTGCCCTCATCGTGCACGTTCGTGATCGGTTTAAAGATGCGCCTGAGAAAACTTTAGATGAGGTCTTGGACGTGCGTGGCCGACTCGAGGACGCGCACATTCCCGGTGTAATCGAACTCGCGGCGGCTTACACCACAGTCGCCGTCTTCTTCGATCCGATCCGCGTGATCAACCACGCAGTTGAGCCCGAACGCGTGATTGAGTGGCTAACACAGAAAATTCACGAGTCACTCCCGCCTGGTGAACGTAAGCGACGCAAGAAAGCGGCCGCACGCACGGTTGAGATTCCGGTTTGTTACGATCCGGAGTTCGCTCTCGATCTTGATCACGTTGCGCAACACGCACGGATGTCGCCGAAGGAAGTCGTCGATCTTCACAGCGCGGCTGATTATCATGTGAGCTGCATCGGCTTCACTCCTGGGTTTCCATATCTCGCCGGTCTTCCAGAAAAATTAACAACGCCGCGCCGTGCTACGCCACGAAAAGAAATCCCTGCCGGGTCGGTTGCGATCGGGGGGACGCAGAGCGGCATTTACCCGCTG
>Ga0209801_1000592_pt1 | contig 23679 bp, 22 predicted proteins | sample GraSoiAngelo_127_FD_185884 | JGI IMG/M metagenome (GOLD analysis project Ga0209801, IMG submission 185884) | Grasslands soil microbial communities from the Angelo Coastal Reserve, California, USA - 14_0927_09_40cm (SPAdes) (version 2) | ecosystem: Environmental > Terrestrial > Soil > Grasslands ... | reverse complement strand
GGCGGGAACATCGGCGATAAAGGCATCGAGGGAGAATATGTGGCCAGGAAGGTAATCGGTAGCACCGAGTTTCAGAACAAGAAAAGAGTGCAACGGAGTGAATACAGAAAAGTTCTGGGCATTGAATTGATTCGTGAAATAATTTTAAAATGAAATTGCTATACGTGTTCGAAGAACGCGCGCCAATATTTATTGAGCTCGCATGGGGTATCTCGTTATCATCCGCTAGCAGACTCCTCGCAGCGACGATTATGGCCGGCGCGCTCGCCGGAAGTGCGATGGCGCAGGCGCCAGATGCGGGCTGTGCGTTGCCTTCGGAACCCGAGGGCATTCCCGGCGCGATCGATGCGGCCATCACCGGGCCCATGGACAAGGATCGAGCCTGCATGAAGGCCCTGTTAATACCCGAAGCGCGCATGATGTTCGTTTCACTCGGCACGGACGGAGCGACAACCTATAGGCTCGAGACCTTGGACGATTGGATCGCCCGCGTCAAAGCCCGTGGCCACGCCCTGCTGGAAGAAAAGCAGCTGAAATTTCACATTGAGCGCTACGGCCAGATCGCGCACTTATGGAGCAGCTACGCGCTGCACAGCGACGGCAAGCCAGTTGCGCGCGGCATTAACAGCATTCAAGCGATCAAAGAAGCCGGCGGCTGGCGAGTGACGGGCATCATGGTGCAGGCCGAGTCGGCCACTGCGCCGCTGCCTAAGGAATATCTGCCGTAAGGGAGGCAAGCGTAAGAGCAGCGAGCCGGCACGGGTCGTCTGCGCACGCTAAATGCGGTCAGTTTGGCAATTTCGACGATCACTATCGATAACCTGACTTTTCGATAGTGACAGAGTCGCCTTCTTCTCCCGGCATTGAATGCCCGATGAAAAGCTGTTGGAAGTTCAGTGAGTTAATGGTGGCCAGGGGCGGAATCGAACCACCGACACGCGGATTTTCAATCCGCTGCTCTACCAACTGAGCTACCTGGCCGCCGGGGAATGGGAGGGCGCGTATTAGAGCGGCCCGCGCCCGGGCCGTCAAGCAATCGCACCCTTAACTCATTGATTCCTTGAGCTCATCCGCAGAACCCCGGCGGGTGGGTGAGCCGCGTTCGACTCCCTGTCGCGAATCCGCACTCACTCATGCGAGAGAGTCCGGCGCCTGCCGCCGGACACGTGACGCGCTCCCCGGCCGATGCATTTCAGCGGCGCGCTACGTACGCAACAATTGCCCGTCGGCGCTGACTCCTTGGGGGGCGCGCTGTAACTCAAACGCACAACCCCGGATGGGAGGAGCTCATGCGCCATTCGCTATCTATATCTCTCGTACTGCTTGGCATTGTCTCGGCGGCCGCACTGGCCGTGAGCGGTTGCGCCCGGAACGAGGCGGCCGAGCAGAAGGCCATGCCGCCCTTGCCGCAGGTGACGGTCGCGGCCGCGATCTCGCGCAAGGTCACCGAGTTCGACGAGTTCACCGGGCGCTTCGAGGCGGTGGAGCGCGTCGAGGTCCGGCCGCGCGTCTCCGGCTATATCTCCTCGGTCAACTTCAAGGACGGCAGCGAAGTCAGAAAAGGCGACGTCCTGTTCGTCATCGATCCGCGACCGTATGTTGCCGAGCGCGACAAGGCGCGCGCCCAGCTCGCGCAGGCGCGCTCGCAGCTCGCGCTCGCCCGGTCCGAGCGCGATCGCGCGACGCAGCTCGTCAGCCAGCATGCTATCTCCAGGGAGGAGTTCGACACCCGCACCTCGGGGAGCGAGCAGGCCCAGGCCAACGTCGAGGCGGCCCAGGCCGCGCTCGATGCCGCAGCGCTGAATCTCGACTTCACGCGTGTGACCGCGCCCATCGCCGGGCGCATCAGCCGCGCGCTCGTCACCAGCGGCAATTTCGTGACCAATGGCCAGACGCTCCTCACGACGCTGGTGTCGCTCGATCCGATCTACGTGAGCTTCGACGGGGATGAGAAGGTGTATCTCAAGTACACCAAGCTCTCTCGCGACGGGGCACGCGGCGGCGGCAACCCGGTGCAGGTGGGGCTCGCCGACGAGAGCGGCTATCCGCACCAGGGCGTGATGGTCTTCATGGACAACGCCCTGGATCCCGCCACCGGCACCATCCGCAGCCGTGCGCTGCTCGACAACCGTGATCGGCTGTTCACGCCGGGGCTGTTTGCGCGCTTGAGGCTGCTCGGGGCGCATGAGCACGAGGCGGTCCTCATCAACGACAGCGCGGTCGGCACCGATCAGACCGTGCGCTACGTCCTGGTCGTAGGCGCGGCCAACAAGGCCGAGTACCGGCCGGTGCAGCTCGGTCCGATCGTCGACGGCCTGCGGGTGGTGGAGTCGGGACTCGCGTCGGGCGAGACCATCGTAGTCAATGGCCTGCAGCGCGTGCGCCCGGGGGCGCAGGTTCAGCCGCAGCGCGTCGCCATGGGCGAGAGGCGGCCCGGCGAGGGCGTGACTCTCCTGGCCAGGAACGGCTCCAGCGCGACTGACGGCGAGGCCCGTCCGTGAAATTATCGAACTTCTTCATCGACCGCCCGATCTTCGCCGGGGTCATCTCGGCGTTCATCACCATCGCGGGCCTGCTCGCGCTCTTCAAGCTGCCGATCAGCGAGTATCCGGAGGTCGTGCCGCCGCAAGTCATCGTGCACGCCTCCTATCCGGGCGCCAACCCCAAGGTGATCGCCGACACGGTGGCGGCGCCCCTCGAGCAGGCGATCGTCGGCGTCGAGGACATGCTCTACATGTCCTCGACCTCCACCATGGACGGTTCGCTCACGCTCACGGTGACCTTCAAGATCGGCGCCGACATCGACCGCGCGCAGGTGCAGGTGCAGAACCGCGTCTCGCAGGCGTTGCCGCGCCTGCCCGAAGAGGTGCGCAGTCTCGGCGTCAACACCGTCAAGGCCTCCTCCAACCTCACGCTCGTCGTCAACCTCACTTCCCCCAGCGGGCGCTACGACTCGCTCTACCTGCGCAACTACGCGGTCCTCAACATCAGGGACGTGCTGGCGCGGCTTCCGGGCATGGGAGACGTGCAGGTGTTCGGCGGCGGCGACTACTCGATGCGGGTGTGGCTCGATCCGCAGAAGCTCGCCGCGCGTAACCTCACCGCAGGCGATGTGGTGGCGGCCATCCGTGAGCAGAACGTGCAGGTGGCCGCGGGGCAGCTCGGCGCGCCGCCCTCGCCCGGCACCCAGTTCCAGATCGCGCTGAACGCCGCGGGGCGGCTCACGGACGAGCAGCAGTTCCGCGACATCATCGTGAAGACCGGGGATGACGGACAGGTCGTGCGCCTCGGCGACATCGCGCGCGTGGAGCTCGGGGCTCAGGCCTACGGCGTGCGCAGTCTCCTCGACAACAAGCCCTCGCTCGCGATCCCCGTGTTCCAGTCACCCGGCGCGAACGCCCTCGAGCTCTCCGGACGCGTCCGCAAGACCATGGAGGAGCTCAAGAAGAACTTCCCCGAGGGAATGGACTACGGGATCCTCTACGACCCCACGCAGTTCGTGCAGCAGTCGATCGATGCGGTGCTGCATACGCTCCTCGAGGCGATTGCGCTCGTCGTGCTGGTGGTGATCCTGTTCCTCCAGACCTGGCGAGCCTCCCTCATTCCGCTCATCGCGGTGCCGGTCTCTGTCATCGGCACGTTCGCGGTGCTCCTCGCGTTCGGGTTCTCCATCAACACCCTCTCCCTCTTCGGGCTGGTGCTCGCGATCGGCATCGTGGTGGACGACGCCATCGTGGTCGTGGAGAACGTCGAGCGTCACATTGCGGAAGGGCTCTCCCCGCTCGAGGCCACCAAGGCGGCCATGAGCGAGGTCAGCCGTCCCATCATCGCCATCACGCTGGTGCTGGTCGCGGTGTTCGGACCCGTGGCGTTCGTGAGTGGCCTCACGGGTGAGTTCTATCGACAGTTCGCGCTCACGATCGCGATTTCGACCGTGATCTCGGCCTTCAACTCACTCACCCTGTCGCCGGCGCTGGCGGCGGTGCTGCTGAAGCCCCGTGGAGCCAAGCCAGACCTCCTGATGCGCGCGATGAACCGGCTCCTCGGCCGCTTCTTCAAGCGCTTCAACACCGGCTTCGCGCGCGCCGGGGACGGCTACTCCCGTGCGCTCGGCATCACCATGCGCCATGGCGCCGTCGCACTCGCCATCTACGGCGGACTGATCCTCCTCACCTGGTTCGGCTTCAATTCCGTGCCGGCGGGGTTCATCCCGGCGATGGACAAGCAGTACCTGGTGGCGGTCGCGCAGCTGCCGCCGGCCGCATCGCTCGATCGCACCGAGGCGGTCACACGCCGCATCGCGGAGATCGCGCTCAAGCAGCCGGGAGTTGCGCACGCGGTCGAGTTCGCGGGTATGTCGGTGAACGGGTTCACGCAGAGCTCGAGCGCTTCGCTCATCTTCTTCCCACTCGATGACTTCTCGCAGCGCACCTCGAAGGCGCTGTCCGGTCCTGCCATCGCCGCAGCGCTGAATCAGAAGATGGCGTCCATCCAGGACGCCTTCGTGATCGTCGTGACGCCCCCGCCGGTGATCGGCCTCGGCACTCTCGGCGGATTCAAGCTGCAGGTGGAGGACCGGGCCGACGCCGGGCCGCAGGCGCTGTTTGCGGCTCTCTCGCAGGCCCTCGGGAAGGCGTACCAGAACCCGGCGCTCGGAGGCGCCTTCAGCACCTACCAGATCAATGTTCCGCAGCTCAACGTCGACGTCGATCGTGTCAAGGCGAAGCGCGAGAACGTGAGGCTCTCGGACGTGTTCGAGACGCTGCAGGTGTACCTGGGCTCGCTCTACGTCAACGACTTCAACCGCTTCGGCCGCACCTACCAGGTGGTGGCGCAGGCGGATGCCCCGTTCCGTTCCCAGCTCGACGATGTCATGCCGCTCAAGACCCGTAACGCCGCCGGCGAGATGGTGCCCTTGGGCTCGGTCATCAACGTCTCGCGCTCCTTCGGTCCCGATGTGGTGCAGCGCTACAACGCCTACGCCTCGGCGGACGTCAACGGCGGGCCTGCGCCCGGGTACAGCTCGGGGCAGGCCCAGGCGGCGATGGCGAAGATCCTCGATGAGACGCTGCCCCGCGGCATGTCGTACGAGTGGACGGATCTCGCCTACCAGCAACTCGTCTCGGGCAATACGGGTCTCCTGGTATTTCCGCTCTGCGTGCTGTTCGTCTTCCTGGTGCTCGCGGCGCAGTACGAGAGCCTCTCGCTCCCGCTCGCGATCATCCTGATCGTGCCGATGTGCCTGTTGCCCGCGGTCACGGCTCTGAAGCTCGACCACGGGGACAACAACATCTTCACGCAGATAGGCCTCCTGGTGCTGGTGGGCCTGGCGTGTAAGAACGCCATATTGATCGTCGAGTTCGCCAAGCATCTGCAGGAGGAGCACGGGCGGGATGCGAAGACGGCGGTGCTCGAGGCCGCGCACCTGCGGCTGCGCCCGATCCTCATGACCTCCATGGCCTTCGTCATGGGCGTCGTGCCGCTGGTGCTGGCCACGGGCGCCGGAGCTGAGGTGCGGCACGCGCTCGGCGTCACGGTGTTCGCCGGGATGATCGGCGTCACCGGCTTCGGGTTGCTGCTCACTCCCGTGTTCTACGTGTTCGTGCGGCGCGCGTCGCGGCATGTCGAGGCGACGCGGCGCGGCACACCGAAGCCGACTCACCGGGCCACCTCCTAAGCCCCGGAGCTTCTTCATGACTGACAGCAAGCTGAAGCGCCGCGCGGCCCCTGCGAGACTCGGGGTGCCGACCGCGCTCCTCGCCATCGCCGCGGGGCTCGCCGGCTGCGCGGTGGGACCGAACTACCAGGAGCCCGCCACCTCGGTCGCGCCGCAGTTCGCGGGCGCCCAGGGCGGCCCGTACTCCGGCGCGGACGCGCAGGCGAAGTTCTGGACGGAGTTCGGTGATGACACGCTGAACCGGCTCGTCGATCAGGCGCTCGGGGCGAACCACGACCTGCGCATCGCCCTCGGAAGGCTCGTGGAAGCGCGCGCAATACGGCGCGAGGCACGCTTCGATCTCGCGCCCACCGTCACCGCCTCGGGCGGCTACACCAAGGAGCGTTTCGCTGCCGTCGACAGCCCGACGGGTGGGCCGTTCAACGCGCGCTTCTACGACGCGGGCTTCGATGCCGTCTGGGAGCTCGATCTCTTGGGCCGCGTGCGCCGCACTGTCGAGGCGCAGAGCGCCGAGGCTCAGGGCGCGGAAGCCTCCTTGCGCGATGCGCAGGTGTCGGTGACCGCGGAGGTGGCGCGCACCTACTTCGAGCTCCGGGGCGCACAGGCGCAGCTTGCAGTCGCGCGACGCAACGTCGACAACCAGCGCGAGACCCTGAAGCTCACAGAAACGCGACTCGAGGCCGGGCGCAGCACCGAGCTCGACACCGCCCGCGCGGGATCGCAGCTTTCCACCACGCTCGCGACGATCGGACCGCTCGAGGCTGAGGTCGCGCGCGCCATTCACCGCCTGGCGGTGCTCACGGGTCGCGAGCCCAACGCGCTCGATGACCTGCTGGCTCCTGCGCGGGAGCTTCCGGAGCTGCCGCAGATCAGCGCGGTCGGTGATCCGGCGGGGCTCCTGCGCCGGCGGCCCGATATCCGCGTCGCCGAGCGCGAGCTCGCCGCCTCCACCGCCCGCGTCGGGGTCGCGGTCGGCGACCTCTTCCCCAAGGTGACCTTCAATGGCAGTTTTACCTACGCGGGCACGGAGCCCGCCTCGCTCGGCAGCAGCGCGAGCCGCGGCTACGTGATCGGGCCGGCGATCTCGTGGGCGGCGTTCGACTTAGGGCGCGTGCAGGCCCGGATCGCCCAGAGCCACGCGCGCGCCGACGTCGCCCTCGCCGGCTACGAGCAGACGGTGCTGCGGGCGCTCGAGGAGACCGAGAATGCGCTCGTCACCCATGCGCGCACGCGCGAGAGCCTGAAGGACGCCGCCGATGCAGCGCAGCAGAGCCTCACCGCAGCGCGCATCGCGCGCACCCGCTACGAGGGCGGCCTGGTCGACTTTCTCGAAGTGCTCGACGCCGAGCGCACGCAGCTCGCGGCCGAGGATCGCCTCACGCGGTCGCGCACGGAGGCCGCGACGTCCCTCATCGCCGTGTACAAGGCCCTCGGAGGCGGCTGGGAAATGGCACCCCCGCCGCGCTATGTCAGATATGGCGGAGGCTAAGCTCTTGATTCCCCGACGACTCTCGAGCTTTTATGCGTCCTGAGGCCGCCGCTCCGGGACCGAGCCCCGACAGCGCGGAGGCGGCGTGTTCGCTCCCCCTTAAGATAGAGGAGTCCCCCAGCAGGGGGAGATCCCGTGCCCGGCGCGCTAAACTTTCGGATCTGCCACTTAAAGCGCTGCGAGTACCGTCGGACATGAATGCCACCGTTGCCCTGCTCGAAGTCGAAGGCGAAGCCGCCCCGTGTGCGGAGAAGCTCACCGCAATCAACGAGTCCCTGCAGGGCCGCGAGCGTCTCCTGACCGCCACCGCCCAGGCGAGTCGCCTGCTGCTCGAGGCGGCGGAAGTGCGCGGAGCGATCCCGCGGGTGCTGGGGCTCATCGGCGAGGCGGCCCACGTCGATCGCGTCAATGTCCTGGAGGCCCGCGTCGGTCCGATGGGGGAGCCGCTCCTCGTCATGACGAGCGAATGGACGGCCGAGGGCGTGCCGCCGCACCTGCAGGAGGCCCGCAGCTTCTCGTGCGACGAGCGCAACTTTTCGTCCGTGTGCGCGGAGCTACGCGCCGGGCGGAGCGTGTGCCTCAGCCCCGCCGAGATCCACGCAGAGCAGGGCTCCTCCGGCATCGAGGGCATCGGCACCCGCACGAAGGCCATCGTGCCGATCTTCGTAGCGAGCGAGTTCATCGGCGTCGTGAGCTTCGACAACACCCGCCAGCGCCGCGCCATCGATGCGGCGGAGCTCGCGGCGCTCGAGACCGCCGCCGGCGTGATCGGCGCGGCGCTGCACCGCGAGCGCCTCGTCGATGACGTGCGCCGCGAGCGCGAGCGCGCCGCCGAGGAGCGCGTCACCGAGCTCGCCAAGGCGAACGCCGTGATCCGAGGCAACCTCGAGCGCCTCGCCGGCCAGACCGACCTGCACAGCTTCATGGGCCACATGCTGCTCGAGGCGACCCGCCAGTTCGAGGCCATCTCGGGGGCGGTGATCGTGCTCAAGGACTCGCTGCAGGAATGGCGCGTCGTCGCGCACGTGCGCGAAGGTGAGCTCGCGCAGCCGTCATTCGCCGTCAGCGTGCCGGTGAACGGCTCGCCCTTCACCGCCCGGTTCGGCGATCTGCGCGGGCCGCTCTATCTCAACATCGACCGTGTGGACAGCGACATCTGGCCGGGCGTGCTCGCCTTTTACCGCAGCGAGGGCGCGGTCGGTACCGTGATCTACCCGCTGGTGTTCGGCGCGCGCAGCGTGGGTTTCCTGGTCCTCACCTTCCAGCGCCACGCCGAGGACGTTCAGAAGAGTGAGCTCCTGGTCGCGCTCGCACAGCAGGCCACGCTCGCCGTGCAGCTCACCCGCCTCGCCTACTCCGCCAAGGAAGCCGCCGTGCTCATGGAGCGCACTCGGATCGGCCAGGAGATTCACGATGGGCTGGCGCAGGCGTTCACCGGGATCCTGCTGCAGCTCGGCGCGGTGGAGGAGTTCCCCTCCTGCCGCAAGCGCGGCTCGGAGCTCGGCCTCACGCTCTCGCGCGTGCGCGAGCTCGCGCGCGACGGATTGGCCGAGGCGCGCCGCTCGGTGATGGCGCTGCGCCTCGATCAGACTCGCCGCGCGGGGCTCGAGATCGCGCTTCGGCAGCTCGCCGACCGCTCGACCGTGGCCGGTGGGGTCACCTGCACCTTCGAAGGCGGCGGCATCAGCACGGGGCTGCGCCCCGAGCACGAGCACGAGCTGCTGCGCATCGCTCAGGAAGCGGTCAGCAACGCCGTGCGGCACGCACGTCCGCACCACGTGCACATCACCATGACCGACGAGGAAGCCAACTGGGAGCTCGCGGTCGCGGACGACGGAGTGGGAATGGAGCAGGGGCCGGCTGTCTATGCGCGCGAGGGCTTCGGGCTCTCCAGCATGCGCCAGCGCGCCGGCGCGATCGGCGGGGAATGGCGGATCGAGAGCACACCGGGCGCGGGCACGCGGGTGAGCGTGCGCATGCTGAAGCGAGCGTCCTAAGTGGCTGCGGTCATGAAGAGCCACAAGATCCGCGTGATCCTCGCCGATGATCATCCGGTGGTGCGCGACGGCCTGGCCGCGATCGTCAATCAGCAGGCCGACATGGAAGTGGTCGCGGAAGCCGGCGACGGGGATGAGGCGATCACGCTCTACGAGCAGCACCGCCCCGACGTCATGGTGCTCGATCTGCGCATGCCCAAGCGCGACGGCGTCGCGGTGGTGCAGCGCGTGCTCGAGATCAATCCCAAGGCGTGCATCCTCATCATGACCACCTACGACGGCGATGAGGACATCTTCCAGTGCCTGTCGCAGGGCGCCAAGGGATATCTCCTCAAGGACGCGCCGCGGCAGGAAATCCTCACCGCGATCCGCGCGGTGAGTGAAGACCGGCCCTACACTTCCTCCACCGTCGCCGCCAAGGCGCTGCAGCGCATGGGGAAGCCGAGCCTGACGCAGCGCGAGCTCGACGTGCTGCAGCTCGTCGCGGAGGGGCGCAGCAACAAGGACATCGCGCGGCGGCTATCGATCACCGAGGGCACCGCGAAGACTCACGTGAAGGCCATTCTCACCAAGCTCGATGCCATCAGCCGCACCGAGGCGGTGGCGGTGGCGCACAAGCGCGGTCTGATCCACCTGTAGCGCGCCTCTCAGCTCCCCTTGGGCGGCTGATAGCCCTCCGGCGCCTGCGAGCCGGCGCCGAAGAAGAACTTCTCCATCTCCCCTTCGAGGAACTTGCGCGCCTTGGGCTCGATCGGCGTCAGGCGATATTCGTTGATGAGCATCGTCTGATGGTGCAGCCAGCGCGCCCAGGCTTCCTTCGACACGCTCTCGTAGATCCGGCGGCCGAGCTCACCGGGATAGGGGGCGCGATCGAGGCCTGGGGCCTCGCGCTTGAGGAGCACACACTGCACCATGCGTGGCACGCGCTACCTCGCAGTCCGCTGACGTGCGGACTGAAGCCTACACCCTCGCGGCATCGAACAGCGACTCGTCCGCCAGGCGCGACAGGAGCGCCGTGATCGGAGCGGGCAGGCCGATGCGGCTCGGAGCGCGGACGTTATACCAGAGGCTCACGCCCTCCTCTACGGCGCGAGCCGCGCCCCGGCAGCGCACCAGGAGCGGCGTGATCGAAAGATCGAAGTGGGTGAAGGCGTGCTCGAGCTGGCCGAGCGTTCGCGGCTCGACCGCCGCCTCGCCGAGGCTCCCGCGCACGAAGGCGCCGGCCGCGGTCGCGCTCGAGAACTCCGGCAGGCACCAGAGGCCGCCCCACACGCCGCTCTCGGGCCGCCGCTCGAGGAGCACGCTCCCGTCATCGCGCAGCGCCACCACCATGAACACGCGGCGCCTGTGGCGCGCGCGCGCGAGGCGCGGAGCCGGCAGCTCGTGCTGCCGCCCGGTGCGCCGCGCGATGCACTTCTCCGCGAGCGGGCAACGGCTGCAGAGGGGCCTACTCCGCACGCACACCGTCGCGCCGAGATCCATGATCGCCTGGGTGTACTCATCGACCCGGTCGTGCGGGGTGGAGCGCTCCGAGAGCTCCCAAAGCCGCCGCGCCACGGAGCTCTCCGACGAGTGGCCCGGCACGCCGAAGTAGCGCGAGAGCACCCGCCGCGCGTTGCCATCGAGGATCGGAAAACGCTTGGCCGTGGCGAGCGCGAGAATCGCCCCGGCGGTCGAGCGGCCGATACCGGGGAGCGAGGCGAGCGCGTCGAAGCTCTCGGGGAGCTCCCCGCCGTGCTCGTCAAGGATGCGCAGCGCCGCGCGATGGAGGTTGCGGGCGCGCGCGTAGTAGCCGAGCCCGGACCAGAGGTGCAGCACCTCATCCACCGGGGCCGCGGCGAGCGCGCGCACATCCGGGAAGCGCTCCATGAAGCGCCGGTAATAGGGCACGACGGTCGCGACTTGGGTCTGCTGCAGCATGATTTCCGACACCCAGACGCGATAAGGGGTGCGGTTCTCTTGCCAGGGAAGATCGTGTCGTCCTTCGCGGGCGTGCCACTCGAGGAGTGCGGGGGCGATCGGAGAGGCGCTGCCGGGCACCCGCCCATTCTAACTCGGCGGACTGCCCCGGCGGCTCACTTCCGATCGCACAGCTGGATCTCGCCGCTCAGGGTCTTCAGGCGCACGTGCCCCGCACCCTCGCCGCGCGTCCCCTCCAGCGTGTGGCCGCTTCCATGATGGCGCTCGACCGGCTGCGCAGCGAAGCAGTTGGTGATGTCGCCGCTGACGCTCCGGGCCTCGTAACTGTAGCCCGCCTCCGCGCTCGCCCGCACCTTGAGGTCGCCGCTCACCGAGGTCGCATCGAGATCGGCGCCGCGGGTGAGCTTGCCCTCGAAGTGCAGGTCGCCTGAGGTCGTGCGCGCGCGCACCGAGCGCGCGCTGTCGAGCGACACCACCAGCGAGCCGCTCGTGGTCCCCGCCTCCAGGTCGCCCGCCCCGTGCTCGAGGCGCACGTCGCCGCTCACCGAGCTCACGTGCAACCGCGCCGGCTGGCCATGGCCCTTGAGCTTGACCTCGCCGCTGACGGTCTTGACCTCGAGGTCCCCGGCGAACTCCGCCGTGATGTCACCGCTCACCGCACTCAGGCGCTGCTCGCCCAGCACTCCGGAAGTTGTCACCTCGGCGCTCACCGCCGAGACGTCGACCTCGCTCTCCTTCGGGACCTTGACGCGCAGCTCCGCATCCCCGTGGTGCCCCGTGTGCGGCAGCACGACCTTGACGACGGTGCGGCCGTGCTCCGAGGTCACGTCCACGCGCTCGACACCCTCGTCCAGCTCGCCGCGCACGTTGACCTCGGGGCGATCCCAGCCGATCACCTCGACGCGGCCGCTGACGTTGGAGATATCGACGACGCCCCGCGGCTCGGCCGGGACCGCCCGCTCGAAGCTCTTGCTGTCGGCCTGCGCAGCGCCCGCCCAGACCCCGAGCACCACCATTGCCACACTCGAAACTCCACGCATACTCAGATCCCCGTGTCCGCCTCACTCGCCTGGTGCAGGTCCGTGAGAACGCGCATTTCGTCCTGGTAAGTGTTGACCAGCAGCTCCTGCAGCAGCGCATTGCTCGGATCCTTGCCGAGGGCGCTCTCGAGATCCTCCTTGGCCCGGCGAATGGCCGTGAGACTCTTCACGACCTTCTCGCGCGCTGCGGGCGGGAGCGAGGCGAGCCGCGCCTCGAGGTCCCGGATGAGCGCGGTGCGCTCGCGCAGGTAGCGCGGATCGGACACATACGCCGCATCGAACGCCGTCGGTCCACCGAGGAGCCCTGCCGAGCCGCGCGCAGCGCTGGCGGGCGACGATGTCCCCGCGGGCGACCCGGGCGTGGGCAGGACGCTCCGGCCGATCCATACGCCCACCGCAACGCTCGCCACCATGGCGGCGGCGGCGAGCGAGGGCCAGAGCATGGGGCGCCGCGGCCCGGCGTGCTCGCGGGCGGCGGCCGCCCTGGGAGCGTGCTCGGCATTGATCCGTGCCTCGATCTGCGGCCAGAGGTCGCGCCCGGGCTCGATCGAGCGCGCGAGCTGGGCGAGCGAGCTCACCTTGCGTTCCTCCGGGGCGTGGCTCTCGTCGCTCATGTCAGCCCACCTCCACTTCGAGTCTCTCGCGCAGGAGCTTGCGCGCCCGGTGCAACTGAGCCTTGCACGTGCCCTCGGCGATCCCGAGCATCCCGGCCGCCTCGCCGTGCGAGTAACCATACAACGCATGCAGAATGAGCGCATCGCGCGCGCCCTCGGGGAGCGCCCCGATCGCGGCCTCGATCTCGCGCACCTCGACCGGTGTCTCGAGCGTCCACTCGATTGCGCCTCCCGCGTCCTCCTCGTCCTCGACGCCCGGCTCGACGGGCGAGGCCTTGCGGCGTCTCGCGAGGGTCACGTTCACCGCGATCCGGTGTAGCCAGGTCGAGAGCGCGCTGCGCGTCTCGAACTTCGACAGTGCCCGCCACGCGTTGATGAAAGTCTCCTGCGTACAGTCCTCCGCCAGGTGTGGATCCCGGGTCATCCGCAGGCACAGGCCGTACACCCGGCCCACGTGCTCGCGATACAGTCTTTCAAAGGCGCGTGAGTCCCCCGAGCAGGCCCGCACGACGAGCGCCGCCTCCCAATCGATTCGCGTCTCCTCGGCCTGCGCCTCGATCATCCGTTCATTTAGAGAGCGTTCAGCCGGAACGCGTTTGAATCGCACTCGGGAACCCAGAAGTCGCTGATCGGCAACAGTTTTTGGTGGAACTCGAGCCGCATCCGGACACTCTTCTCCTATGGAGACCCGTGGAAGGGAAGGAGCGGAGAGTGGGTAAGTACGAGGGCTTGCGGCGGCTGTGGCAGCCGCCGGCGGACACCCTGGAAGCGATCGCGGCAGTCCTCGGCGAGCATTGGCGCGCCGCCGCAGCGCACCCGGAGCAGCTTTTCTGGGCGACGCCCGTCAGTTGGGTGACGGTTCGCGCGGTTCGCGTCCACGCGCGGCACGCCCCCGTGCATCACCACTTCACGAGCGGCGGCAAGCTCATCAAGTAAGCGTCCGGGTCCGCATCGGTGCTGAAGCCGAACTTCGTGCCGCGATCGTAGACCAGGTTGAACTCCACGTACCGTCCCCGCTTCACGAGCAGCCGCTCGCGCGCCGCCTCATCGTACGGAGTGTCCTTGCGCCGCGCGACGATCATCGGATAGACGGCCAGCAGCGCCTCCCCCACCGAGCGCACGAACGCGAAATCGGCCGCTGGATCGGGCCCCGCGAGATCGTCGAAAAAGAGGCCCCCGACCCCGCGCGGCTCCTGCCGGTGCGGGAGGTAGAAGTACCGGTCGCACCACGCCTTGAATTCCTGATACGCATCCGGCCGGTACCGATCGCACGCCGCCTTGAGCGCCGCGTGGAACGCGTCCGTGTCCTCCGCGAACGGGAAGGTTGGAGTCAGGTCCGAGCCGCCGCCGAACCAGGCGCCTCTGGTGGACAGGTAGCGCAGGTTCATGTGCACCGCCGGCACGTAGGGATTCATCATGTGGGCGACGAGCGAGATCCCGCAGGCGACGAAGCGGCCGTCGGACTCCTTCGCTCCCGCGACCTGGCCACGCGCCTCGGGCGCGAGCACCCCCCAGACGTGGCTGACATTGACGCCCACCTTCTCGAACACCGCGCCTCGCATGAGGCGCGCCTCGCCCCCTCCCTGAAGGCGGTGCCCCGCGGGCTTGGTCCAGCTGCGCGATTCGAACCGGCTCACCGGCTCGAACGCCTCGAAGGCGCCGCAGAGCCGCGCCTGCAGGTCGCGGAAATACGCGGTCGCGCTCGCCGCGAAATCCTCGTGCGCGCTCACGACCTAGCCTCGCTCATGCACGTAGTCGACGAGGCGCGCGACGGCATCCGGGTCGGTGTCGGGCCAGATGCCGTGACCCAGGTTGAAGATGTGCCCGGGGTCGGGGCCCGCCTGCTCGAGCACGGTATCGACCTGGCGGCGCAGCGCCTCCGGCGGGGCAAAGAGCGCCGCCGGATCGAGATTACCCTGCACCGCCTTGCCGGGCCCGAGCACGCGCCGCACCTCGGCGAGTCCCGTGCGCCAGTCGACCCCGATCACGTCCACATCGAGCGGCGCCACGGCGCTCATCAGGTGCGAGCCCTGGTTCACGTAATAAATGAGTGGCACCGACAGGCGCCGCAGCGCCGCCGCCGTGCGCTGCACGGCGCGCAGCGCGAACCCGGTGAACTCGCGCACACCGAGGAGCCCGGCCCAGGACTCGAAGAGCATCAGCGCCTGGGCTCCCGCCGCGGCCTGCGCCGCGAGATATTCGGCCATGGCGTCCGCGAGGCGCTCGAGGAGGCGCTGCGCGGACTCGGGCTGCGCGTAGAGGAAGGTGCGCGCCGCGGCAAACTCCTTCGAGGGCCGGCCGCACACGAGGTAGCACAGGAGCGTGAACGGCGCGCCGGCAAAGCCGATGAGGGGCGTGCCGCGCGGAGCGGCCGCGCGCACGAGGCGGATCGTCTCGAGGACGAAGGGCACGTCCCGGGCTGCGACCAGCTCAGGGAGAGCCTCGATCTGGGCATCCGTGCGGATGGGCTCCGAGACCACGGGCCCCGGCTCGAACGAGAGCTGGATGCCCATCCCCTGGAGCGGCGTCATGATGTCGCTGAAGAGGATCGCGGCATCGAGCTCGTAACGGCGGAGCGGTTGGAGCGTCGCTTCTGCGGCGAGCTCGGGTGTGCGCGTCAGCGCCTCGAAGTCGACCTTGGCCCGCAGCGCCCGATATTCGGGCAGGTAGCGCCCCGCCTGCCGCATGATCCAGATGGGTCGATGCCGGACCGCCTGACGGCGGCAGGCGGCGAGAAATGCCGGCACTTCCGCCCCCGCGGCACCTTTCGGCGCACCGGCACTCATGCGCGCAACCACCGCGCCACCTCCGGCGCGAAATAGCTGATGATGAGATCGGCGCCCGCGCGGCGAATGCCGGTCAGGGTCTCGAGCGCCGCGGCGCGCTCGTCGATCCAGCCGCGCGCCGCTGCCGCCTTGATGAGGCTGAACTCTCCCGACACCTGGTACGCAACCACCGGCACGCTCACCGCATCCCGCACCTGGCGGATGATATCGAGGTAGGGACCCGCGGGCTTCACCATGACGAGGTCCGCGCCCTCCTCGACATCGAGCAGCACCTCCCGGAGCGCCTCGCGCGCGTTGGCCGGATCCATCTGATAGGAGCGGCGATCGCCGAATGCGGGCGCCGACTCGGCGGCCTCGCGGAACGGGCCGTAGAAGGAGGAGGCGAATTTCGCCGCGTAGGAGACGATCGGCGTCCTAGCGAGGCCCGCCTCATCGAGCCGCGCACGGATCGCCGCGACCCGCCCGTCCATCATGTCGGAAGGCGCCACCGCATCCGCCCCCGCGCGGGCGTAGTTGAGCGCCACCTCGGCGAGAGTCTTGATGGACGAATCGTTGTCGATGGCGCCGCCCGCGAGCACGTGACCGCAGTGTCCATGGTCGGTGGCGCCGCACAGGCACACGTCCGCCCACAGGATGAGATCAGGGCAGGCCTCCTTGATGGCCGCGATGGCCTGCGCGGCGAGCCCCTTGGGATCGGTCGCGCTCGTCGCCTTCCCGTCCTTGTGCGCGGGAGCGGCGAAGAGCAGCACGGCCGGCACGCCCGCCGCGGCCACCGCTTTCGCATCCTTCACCGCCTCGTCCACCGACAGCTGGAAGATCCCGGGCATGCTCTCGACGGCGTGGCGCACGGCGCGCCCGGGAACGACGAACAGCGGGTAGACGAGCGCTTCGGGCGTCAGTCGCGTCTCGCGCACCAGACGGCGCCAGGCGTCCGACTGGCGGGTGCGGCGCGGTCTGTGTTGAGGAAATCCCATAGGTCTTCAGTGTCTCCTTCGCAATCAGGCTCGTTTCTGCAGCACGCGCAGCGTCGTCCGCGCCAGTCCCTCGAGCGTCGCCGACTCGGCGACGACCGCCGTATGGCCGCGGGCCGAGAGCTCGCGCGCCGTGGTGCGGCCGATCGCGACCGCCGCGGCTCCCGAGAGCAGCCGCTCGAAATCCTCCACTCCCAGCGCCCGCGCGAGCTCGGTCACCGCGGAGGGGCTCGCGAAGGTCACCGCGCCCACTCCCCCGCGCGCGATCCAGGCGCGGCAGTCGTCGACGTCGAGGGCGCTCCCCTCGGTGCGATACGCCTCGACCTGCGTCACCTGCGCCCCGAGCTGCGTGAGTCCGGCGGCAATGGTCGGCAGCGCCCGCGAGCTCGCGGGATAGAGAACCCTCACCCCGGCATCGGACGGCTGCCACTGCGCGGCGAACGTGGCGATCAGCGCGGCTGCATTCGCCTCGTGGGGCACGAGGTCCACGGGCCAGCCCCGCTGACGCAGCACTTGCGCACTCGCCTTGCCGAGCGCCGCGACGCGCACGCCGGCGGGCGCGGCCGGCAGCCGCTCCAGCACCGCCGCGACCGCGTTGCGGCTCGCGAACACGATCCAACCGAAAGAGCGCACCGCCGCGAGGGCCGCGGTAAGGGGACCCGGGTCTGCGGGCGTGACACTCACCGCCGGCCACAGCAGCGTCGGGAGTCCGAGGCTCTTCAGCTCGCGCGTCAAGGGGCCGTCGCTCGTCTCGGCGCGCGTGACCACGACGGGTTTGAGGTCCGGGACCCGGCTCACGGCGCCTCCACCGCGAGCGACGCCCGCTCGCGCGCGATGAGCCCCGCGGCGCCGCGCGAGAGCAGCTCCGCCGCGACGCGCTCACCGAGCGCCGCCGCGTCCGCGCTCGAGAGCCCCGCTCCCGAGGAGGCGGAGGCCACGGCACTCGCGCTGAGCGCCTTCGAGCCATCGAGCGCACACACGCAGGCGATGAGCTCGAGTGAGCGCTGATCGCCCGACGCCAGGGCGCCGAGCGGCACCTGACAGCCGCCCTCGAGCCTGCGAAGGAGTGCCCGCTCGGCGCTCGCGGCGAGCCGAGCCTTGCCGTCATCGAGAGCCGCGAGCCAGCGCAGCGTCGGCTCATCTCCCGTGCGGGCGCACACGCCGATCACCCCCTGCGACACCGCGGGTGGGAAGGCCTCGGGCGGGAGATACTCGGTGACGTGGTCGTGAAGCCCGAGGCGCTTCAAGCCCGCAGCGGCGAGAATGATGGCGTCGTAGTCGCCCGCACGCAGCCGCTCGATGCGCGTCGGCACGTTGCCGCGCAGCTCGAGCGGCACGGCATCCGGGCGCGCCCGGGCGAGAAAGGCGCGGCGTCTCAAGCTGCTGGTGCCGACACGCGCGCCGCGCGGGAGCTCACCGAGTGGCGCGCCGTTTCGACTGAGGAGCGCATCGCGCGGATCCTCCCGCGCGAGCGTTGCGGCGAGCTCGACGCCCGGCTCGATCGTCGTCGCCAGGTCCTTGAGGCTGTGCACGGCCACATCCACCGTGCCGGCGAGCAGCGCGCGATCGATCTCCTTGGTGAAGAACGCCCGGCCGCCGACCTGCCAGAGCGGCACATCGGTCTTCGCGTCCCCTTCGGTCTTGATGTGCACCAGCTCGACGGGCGGCGCTCCGGGCCGTGCCCGCAGCAGGCTCTCGACGTGCCGCGCCTGCCAGAGCGCGAGCTGCGAGGCGCGCGTGCCGATGCGCAATGGCCGCGGCGCGCTCACGGCTCGCCCTCCGTGAGGAAGCGGTAGCCGACCCCCCAGACGGTGAGGAAGTGGCGCGGGTTGGCCGGATCCTTCTCGAAGCGCTTGCGGAGCCTCAGGATGAAGTTGTCGACCGTGCGGGTCGAGGGAAAGACGTCATAGCCCCACACCCGCTCGAGCAGGTCCTCGCGCGAGACGATCTCGCCGGCGTGCTCGGCGAGCACCTTCAGGATCATCGCCTCCTTCTCGGTGAGCTCCTGCGCGTCGCCGTTCCAGGCGCGGGCGTGGAAGGCGCGGAAATCCACCTCGTTGCCCCCAAAGCGCAGCACCGCGGTGGCCGCGGTGGCGGAGGCGCTGCGATACCAGTCCCAGCGCCGGAGGATCGCGCGCACCCGCAGCAGGAATTCCTGCAGATGAAAGGGCTTGGCGAGGTAGTCGTCGCCTCCCGCCTCGAGCCCGCGCACCCGGTCCACCGGATCGCCGCGCGCGGTGAGAAACAGCACCGGCGTGTTGTTGCCCTGCTCGCGCAGTGTCCGGCACATGGCAAGGCCGTCGATGCCGGGCAGCATCACATCGAGCACGATGAGCGCGCAGTGCTGCCCGCGGAGCCACTCGAGCGCCCGCTCGGCATCCCCCGCGGCGCTCACCTCATAGCCTTCGGCGCGCAGATTCTCCATGACGCCGGCCGCGAGGTGCGGATCGTCCTCCACTACCAGCACGCGCGTTGCGGGCGCCGTCGCGCTCACGAGCGCTGCCCCTGGGCGGCCGCGGGCCAGGTGAGCACGAAACGCGCTCCCTGTCCGACGCCGTCGCTGTGGGCGCTCACCCGGCCGTGCGCCAGGTGCATCAGGCGCTGCACGATGAAGAGGCCGAGTCCGGTGCCGTAGTGGGTGCTGCCGCCCCCGGGATGCAGCCGCGTGAAGCGCTCGAAGAGCCGAGTGCCGTCGCCACTGCGAAAGCCGACCCCGGAATCGCGCACCGAGAGCTCGACCTCACCGTTCTGCGCACGCGCGCTCAAGGCGATGCTGCCCCCGCCGTGGGGCGTCACGGCGGAAAGGGCGTTCTCGAGGATGTTGCGCACCACGACATCGAGCGCCAGCGGATCGCTCACCACCTTGAGTCCCGGCTCGATGTCGCAGGAGATCGCGATGCGCTCCTGGCGGGCGCGCTCCTCGAGGTGCGCGATGACGCGACTCACCGCGGCGCCGAGATCGAGCGGCTCGGACTTGAAGTCGACTCGTCCGCGCTCGAGACGCGCGCTCTCGAGGATCTGAGTCACCATCGCCTCCATGCGGGCGAGATCGGCGAGCATGCGGTCGATGAGGGTGCGCGCCTGCTCGGGCGAGAGCGTGCGCAGCGCCATGGTCTCGAGCGAGAGCTGCAGGCTCGCGAGCGGGGTCTTGAACTGGTGGGACACGAGCGCGAGAAAGTTGTCCTGCTCTTCGAGCACGCGCGCCTCGGCGCGCAGGGCGCGCCCGATCACCGTGATGCACGCCCCGAGCGCCAGCATGAAGAACGCACCCTCCCAGGCGTATCGGTTGTAGCGCCGGCGCTCCTCGGTGCGCAGCATCTCCTCGACCTTCGGCGCGAGCGAGGCGTGACCGCCCACGACCACGATCGGCGGCAGCATCTGCTGGATGCGCTCTGCGCTCACCCCGGCATCGAGCAGCGCCTGAGCGGCGGCCGCCTGCTCGGCGTAAGCCGCGCGCGCGGCGTGCACCTTGTCGATGGTGTAGGAGCGCTGATCGAACACCCAATACCCCACCTGCACCGCCGACACCACCAGCAGCGCGAGCGTGGTCAGCTGGAAGACGCGCGCGGCTTTCATCCGCTCGCCGCCAGCGACTCGCGCAGCGCCGAGGCGAACCGCGCGAGATCGGCGTCCGTGTGCGCAAGCGACAGGAAGCACGCCTCGTAGGCGGAAGGCGGGAGGTAGACGCCGCGCTCGAGCATGGCATGGAAGAGCGCGGCGAAGCGCGCGGTCTCGCTCGGGGAGAGGGGCGCCGCCGTGCGCGGTGCGCCCGCCCCGTGGAACGCCATCCAGAAGAGCGATCCGACCCGCACCAGGTGCAGCGGGAACGGCGCCTCGGCGAGGACCGGCCGCAACAGCCGTTCGAGCTCGGCGCCCTTCGCCTCGAGGCGCTCCCACCCGGACTCGCGCTCGAGGACCTCCAGCGTCGCGAGCCCCGCCGCCATCGCCACCGGGTTCCCCGAAAGCGTGCCGGCCTGATAAGTGTCCCCATCGGGAGCGAGGCGCTGCATGATGCGGCGCGCGCCGCCGAAGGCCCCGACCGGCATGCCGCCGCCGATCACCTTGCCGAAGGTGGCGAGGTCGGGCGAGAGATCGAAGAGCTCCGCGGCGCCGCCGCGCGCCAGCCGGAACCCGGAGATCACCTCGTCGAAAATGAGCAGCGCGCCGTGCTCTTCCGTGATGCGGCGCAGGCTCGCGAGAAATTCGCGCCGCTGCGGCAGGAGTCCGTGATTGGCCGGCACGGGCTCGATGATCAGCGCGGCGATGCGCGTCCCCTCACGCTGAAAGAGCGCGGTAAGCGCCGCCTCGTCATCGAGCGGCAGCACGCGCGTCGAGGCCGTGAAGGACTCCGGCACGCCGGCCGAGGACGGGCGGCCGAAGGTGGCGAGCCCCGAGCCCGCGGCGACCAGGAGATGATCGGCGTGACCGTGATAGCAGCCGGCGAACTTGACGATCAGGTCGCGCCCCGTGAAGGCACGCGCCACGCGGATGGCGCTCATGACCGCCTCGGTCCCGGACGACACGCAGCGCACCTGCTCGACCGCCGGATACCAGCCGACCACGCGCTCGGCGAGCTCCACCTCGGCCTCGCACGGCGCGCCGTAGGTCGTGCCGCGCTCGAGCGCCGCGCTCACCGCCGCATTCACCGCCGGATGAGCGTGACCGGCAATCAGCGGACCCCATGAGCCGACGAAGTCGAGATACCCTCGGCCGTCGGCGTCGAAAACCTGCGCGCCCGCGGCGCGCGCGATGAAGAGCGGCGTCCCCCCGACCGCGCGGAAGGCGCGCACCGGAGAGTTCACGCCTCCCGGGATCACACGGCAGGCGCGCCGGTAGAGCTCCGCGGAGCGCGGGCGCAGCGACCCGCTGACGGTGTCGTTCCGGGGCTCGGTCATGAGTGCCTCTTCGGTTCCTGCACCTCGTCGGTCGCCGGCTCGGCGCGCATGCGGCCCCGCTGGGCCGCATCGAAGAACGCGTCCACCACGTCCTGGCTCGCGTGCACCGCGGCGGCCCGCAGCCCCGCCAGCGGCAGATGCGCGAGCCGGTGCGCCACCGTGGAGGCGAGCCGCACGAGCTGTCCGCGCTGCCTCTCATCCAGTGTACGCAACTCCTGGCGCAGCGCACGCGCCACCTCCTCGGCTGCGATCTGCTCGAAGGCGCCGCGCAGGTCCGCCAGGCGCGGGCCGATCGCGCGCGTCGCGAGCTCGGAGCGCAGGTGCGTCAGGCGCTCGTCGATCGCGTGGCGCACCGGCGCGAGCCGCACCAGCTGTGCGAGGCGCCGGCCCTGCGCGGCTTCGATGAGATCGCTCATTCCGACTCGAGCGAGGCCGGCGCGCTGCGCGGTGGCGGGATCGACATTGGGGGGCACACCGAAATCGATGATGAGCGGCGCGAGTCCGGCGGATCCCTTGAGCCGCGCCAGCGCCGCGGCGTCGAGCACCGGCTCGCCGCCCCCCGTGGCCAGCACCAGTGCATCGAGAGGCGGGGGCTCGATGCGGAAGCGATCGAGCGGCATGGCTTCACCCGCGACGTTCCCGGCGAGCTCATCCGCGGCCTCGAGCGTGCGATTGACGATCAGGAGCGGAACCCTCGCCTCGCTCAGAACACCCGCACAGCGGCGCGTCATCGGCGAGACGCCAAGGAGGGCGACCCGCCCCGGCCTGCCGCCCAGGTGCTGCAGCACCCGGTCGGCCGCGAGGTCGCCGAGGGAGGGGGAGCGGACGCCGGCGGTCATTCGGCGCACGCGGCGCGCCATGCCGAGCGCCTCGCCCATCAGACGATCCAGCACCGGTCCGCAGGTCTCGGCGGCGCGCGAATCCTCCCACGCACCGCGCAGCTGCGCTGCGATCTCGTGCTCGCCGGTCTGCGCGGAGTCGAGTCCGCAGGCGAGCAGGAAGAGGTGCTCCACCGCGGCCTCGCCGGTCCAGGCGCGCAGGATCCGCGCGGCCTCCCCGGGCTGCGGCTCGCGCCCGGTCAGGATGCGGAACACGTCCGCGCGGCAATCGCCGGCGGCGCTGCCCTCGTCGGTAGCGTAGAGCACCTCGACCCGGTTGCAGGTGCCGACGTAGAGAATCTCCGCGGACTTGAGGAGCGTGCGCAGCGCCGGTAGCCGTGCCGGGATCTCCGCCCTCGGCAGCGCAAAGCGGGCGACCTCCTCGACTCCCACGTGACGATAGGACAGCCCGACCACGCCGATCTGGTGCATCACGGGAGCTTAACCACCCGGGGTGGGCGGGAGTGTCACTGAACGGTCACAGGCTGCTGACCGACCTCACAGCAGCGGCCACCGGCGCACCCCTGGCGACAGGGTACTGCGCAAGCTCAGTGCGCGTTCGCGAGCTCGGTCCATTTCTCGGCATCGACACCGAACAGCAGCAGCCAGAGCGTCAGCGCTCCTTCCCCGATGATCCCGGGAAGGAACCCATAGGGGTAGAGATCGCGCGCCACAGCGGGTGACAGGAAGGTCAGCCAACCGAGACCCGCGAACACCATCAGGGCACCCACGGCTCGCGGGAGGAACGTCGACCTCAGGATGAGATAGCCGATGAGGAGGCAATAGACTCCGAAAATCACCAGGGTGATGTTGTTGACCTGCCCGGGGAGCCTCACCACCATGCCGAGGGGCCCGATGCCACACCCCACCAGGCTGACCACGGCCGCGAGCAGCGAGAGACCCCGGCTCACCGGCTTGAAGATGCCGTAGAGGAGCAGCGTCACGGCGATGTAGCTCGCGCCCGCGACGAGGCCGGCCGCCGCACCGAGGAGACTGCCGGACCCGAAGAGGGCCAATCCGCCCGTGACGAAGCTAATCAGGTAAAAGATACCGGCCAGTCTGGCTTTGGAGCGCGGCGATGCCGCATCGGCGGGAGCTGTCACGGATTTCTCGCCTCCTTTCGGATTCTACGGGCCGGCACCTGCAATCGCCAACTCGACGGTCCGCGTGCCCGGATCGACGGGCTGTTGTTCCCACTCGGGGTGTGTCCGATCACGGCCGTTATAATTCCAGGCGTCGCCGGTCCGACGGCCGAGAAGCAGGGGACGACATCACATGAACGAATGGCACATTGCGCAACTCAACGTCGGCCGCATCCTCGCTCCTACCGACAGCCCGCAGCTGGCCGAATTCATGGCCAGGCTCGATGAGATCAATGCGCTCGCGGACGCGACGCCGCGCTTCGTGTGGCG
>Ga0209801_1000584_pt1 | contig 23801 bp, 25 predicted proteins | sample GraSoiAngelo_127_FD_185884 | JGI IMG/M metagenome (GOLD analysis project Ga0209801, IMG submission 185884) | Grasslands soil microbial communities from the Angelo Coastal Reserve, California, USA - 14_0927_09_40cm (SPAdes) (version 2) | ecosystem: Environmental > Terrestrial > Soil > Grasslands ... | reverse complement strand
CGGCCTGCACCATCCGCTGGACCACCACGCCCATGCCCACGTCGCTATGATCGAAACCGGCGCGAGCGCGGTAGAAGATAGCCTGCGGTTCAAAAAGCGAGGCCCAGCAGTTCTGCACCGCCCGGACGACCTCCGCACTGCCTTCGACGTTCAGGTACGTGCTCTGCTGTCCCGCGAACGATGCCTCTGCCAGGTCTTCAGCCGTCGCGGAGCTGCGAACAGCCACCGTTCCACCACCCATATTGTCGTAGGCAGAGCTGATCGGCGAAACCAGCCACGCGGGCATCGGCACTCCCGTGATGAGCTGCCTCAACTCCAGCGCCATACCCTCCAGTTGCGCCCTGTCGTTGGCGTCGAACCCGCGGAGCAGATGCTCAATTTGCGGGCGAAGTCCGGCATCGTCAAGAAGGTGAAAGTATGCGTCGACGGTGACGACAAGGCCGGGCGGGACCTGAACGCCGGCGCGCGTTAGCTCGCCCAGGTTTGCGCCCTTGCCACCAGCCAGCGGGATGTCGTCCTTTCCGACGGCGTCGAAAGGGAGGATCAGGCCATCTGGGAAATCGCTTTGTAACACGTCGTTTACAATACAACTTCGAGCACGCGTCCGCAGGTTATCGAAACGGCCTGCTAGCGAAAAGAGACACTCATACGTCACGTATCCCAGGACGGGCGAACGATAACGGTCGAAGGTAATGAGGGCACAGTTACGCTCAAATAGAGTTTGGTGGCCCGGGCGCCGTGACCGCGCGGGCGAAGAACGGGCGTCGGAGCAGGGGTCCCGCTACACCCTGCTCATCCTTACGGTCTCGCTGGGCGGCATATTGGCGCCGCTCAACTCCACCATGCTGGCCGTGGCGCTGCCGGACCTGCGGCGCGATTTTGGAATCGGCCACGCGGAGATCGCGTGGCTCGTCTCGGCGTACCTGATCGCGATGGCCGTGGCCCAACCGCTCGGCGGCCGTCTCGGCGATCAGCTAGGCAGAGCTCGCGTCTTTCGCGCCGGACTCGTTCTTTTCCTCGGCCTATCGCTTGCTGCGGCCGCCGCGCCCGGCTTCGCCTGGTTGATTGCCTTCCGCACCGGCCAAGCATTGGTCGGAGCAGCCGTTATACCGAACGGCTTAGCCATGCTTCGGGAGTCGGTCCCGCTGAACCGTCTGGGCCGCTCAGGGGGGACCACAGGTGCTGCCATGTCCACCGCCGCTGCTGTCGGCCCTTTGTTGGGCGCCGGACTGCTTGCGCTCGGCTCGTGGCGGCTCCTCTTCCTGATGAACGTTCCGCTTGTCGCCTTCGCTTTGCTCGCGCTGTATCGCCTGGCGCCCTCGTTCAATCGTGGGCGTGAACGCATATCGTTGGACTGGGTGGGCGCGGGCGCGTTTGCAGGCCTGCTCATACTCGTCACGGTGCTGCTGAACGCCCTGCGAGGGGACGCGGGCGTTGTCATCCTGATTGCGGCTGCGATCGCCTTCCCTCTTCTTCTGCTGGGCTTCTTGCGACAGCAGGTGTCCACGAGGACGCCGATCGCCGAGTGGCGGTTGTTTCGGATCCGGTCCTATGCGGGGGCGACCGCGTACATTCTGCTGAGCAACCTCGTGATGTACACGATAATCCTGGCAATCCCGTTCTTCGTTCGCGAAGTGCAGGGGAAAGGGAGCTTCACCACGGGCACTCTCCTGGGCGCGGTCTCAATCCCGGTGGCCTTGATCGCGCCGATCGGGGGACGGATTTCTGACGAGGCCGGCCGGAGGCCACCCATCGTCGGCGGAAGCGTCCTCGTGGTCGCAGGCGTAACGGCGCTGCTTCTCGGGATTAGCCGCGATGTCCCCTACCTTTTCCTCGCGTCGGTGCTGTTCGTCATCGGCGTGGGATTGGGCTTTAGCGTCGGCCCTGCGAGCGCCGCCGCGATCGAATCAACTCCGGCTGAGCTTGCCGGCACCGCCGCCGGCACGAACTCGATGATGCGCTACGTGGGCAGCATCATCGGCGCCGGAGTCCTCGGCTCCGTTCTGAACACGAACGATGCGGCACCCGGCGTGGACCTGTTCCGGCTCATCCTCGCCGTGCTGGTTATCGTGGCCGTGCTCGGTGCGCTCTCGTCCCTGCTCGTGCATCGCTTCCCCAGGGCGGAGGAAGAGGCGCCGGAGGTTGCGGCAGCACCGACCCTTGCCCCTGCCGACTGGTGACTGGGCCTTATACGCGAGGTGAGCGCGGGCCCGCGTTCGCCTGGAGCCGCAACACGAAAAGTGCGATGAGAAGGGCGAGGATGCCTACGACTGCCACCCAAACAAGCGGCGCGGCGGAGCCGTCATCTCTTAGCAGGGACGTATCGGGAAGTTCGAGGCCCGCCGCGACGCGGGACGGATCGTGCGCGCGGGTCGTGTCGATGGCCAGGTCATACTGAAGATCCGCCGCAGAGCTGTTCACCTCGAGCTTGGTGAGCCACGCCGACTGCGGTACCCAGTCGCCACTGGCATCCGAGCGGAGGTCGGCTAGCAGCGAATCCGTTGCCTTTTCGCTGTGCGCCAGCGTAAGACCTACGCGAGGGCCCGGAAGTAAGGCAGGCTTCGAATCGGTGAGCAGGAATACATCGGCGTCCACGCGGTCATCGGGCTGTTTGCCGAGGCCGAGGATGCGCAGGGGGACCCAGGGGTTCGAGGTTGGGATCGTGATGTGCACGGGCGTTCCGTCGCCGATCTGCTGCCCACGCGCTGCGGCGGCTTCGCCATCAAAGACCGCGGCGAGGAAGATCGGGCTGCGCTTGGCGTAGAAGTCGAGCACCTCTGGGGCGTCCGGCGACAGGCGGAAGCCGTGCTGCGTCGCCCAGGTCGCCACGTCCGGGCCGCCGCCTTTGAGAACGGTGATGTCGAGCGCATCGATCCGCACTTGCTGGAGGACCTCCGCGCTCGGTGCGGCGGCGAGGGCCTCGCCGAATTCAGCAAACTTCAGTACCTGCGTCTCGCGCACGAGCCGCTGGAGCGTCCAGTCGCCTCCTCGCTCCACTTTGGACGGAACGCCGGGAAGAGGAATCAGGGTGCCGAACTCGCCACCCCCGCCCTGGAACTCGAACGCCGTCACGTAATGCTCGACCCCTTCGTGGTAGCCGGACAGCGTTGTCGTGCGACCCAGGTTCACGGCGCCATTCGAACCGATCAGGCCTGCGCAGGCGGAGGCCGTCCTCGGGCTCGCGACCACCAGGGCCGCCATTACTAGCACGCATACAGCCGACGTTATCGCGAGCACTGTTCGCATGAATGTCCTCCTTAGCAATATCGCTGATATCACTAGGACGGAAGAGGACGCGAATTGGTTCCCCTAAAGCAGGTGTCGGACGAGGCCGCTACGCGACAGTGGCTATTACGCCGCCGTTGATACGGGCGTCTGATGCTCGTCGAGGAAGGCGAGCACGGTCGCGTTCACGTCCTCGGCCCTCTCGACCAGGAATCCATGCCCGGCGCCCTCGAACTCCACCAATCGCGCGCCGGCAATACCCTCAGCCAGCAATCGCGAGTTCTGGGCGGGAATCACCCTGTCAGACGTTCCGGTTAGCACGAGCGAGGGCGATCTGATTTCCCCGAGGCGCGCGAAGGTATTGAAGCCGACGAGCGCCATGAACTGTCGCTGTATCGCGTACATGGGGGCCATCAGATGAGCGTTGAGAAGCGCCCGGCGGACTAGCTCTCCTTTGTTCTTGGCGATGTATGTCGCGGTCGCGGCCGGGTCGCGGATCGGTGGCGTCCGGTCGGGACGAATGTGCGGAAGAGGCCCGGGAGGGGGCGGGAGTTCCTCAGACATTCATCTCGTAGATGAGCCGTAGGCCTTCCAGCGTCAAACGCAGCGGCATGCCGGCCAATGATATGAATTGCTGTACGACTTCCGGCCCCGCGAACATCGCCGTTGGTCCACCGGCCATCGTACCGCCGAGAATGAGCGTTCTGACGCTGCCCGGGTGTCGCAAGACTAGCTCCTGGGCGACCATCCCGCCCAACGACATGCCGAATACGTGAGCCGGCCCGACACCGAGTTCGTGGAGCAGCGCGTGCGCGTCATCGGCCATCTGGCCGATGGAGTACGGCTCGTTCGGCTTATCGCTCCGCCCGGTGCCCCTGTTGTCGAACGCGATCACCCGATACTCGCGACTGAAAGAGGGGAGTTGAGCCCACCATCCCGTTGCGTTAGCCCCCAGCCCCATGATCAGCAGGAGCGGTTCGCCCTTGCCGTGCACCTCGTAATAGAGGTTGATCCCGTTTACTCTCGTGAATGCCATACCGCCGGTTCCTTCCGCTCTGGTTCACCAATTATTTGAACAAACTGCGGCGGCTGGGCGTTACGGTCAAGTTAAGGAGTGCTTGGTGAAGAATTGGAGTCAAATCTTGGATTTGCTTGGATTTATTTTATTCCCACCAACTCCACGTCGAAGATCAGAGCCGCATTCGCCGGAATCTTAGGTGGCTGCCCCGCGTCGCCATAAGCGAGGGCGGGCGGAATGATGAGGCGTCGTGTGCCGCCCACCTGCATCGTGGCGAACCCCTCGTCCCAACCCTTGATGACACGCCCCTGACCCAAAGGAAACTCGAATGGAGTTCGGCCCTCGTTAAAGGAACTGTCGAACAGGCTGCCGTCCGACTGCAGCCAACCGGTGTATTCAGCGACGATTGTCTGGCCGGGCTCCGGCGTCGGCCCGGTGCCCGGCGCAATTTCGAGATACTGGAGGCCGCTTGCGGTAACCACGGGCTCGCCGACGACCGGGGGCGGAGTGGCTGCGGGCGCCGGGCGCGGAGTTTGACCAGGGGCAAGCGTGGGAGTCGGCGCCGACGGGGTTAAAGAAGGTTGGCTGACCGCGCTCTCCTTCCCGCCACCAGCTCCGAGCACAGAGGCAAGCGTCAGCCCGACGACCGCGATGACGACAAGACCAATCGCGGCGGCCGTAAGCGTATACGGACTGCCGAGGAACGCCGGCAACCTGATCTCTGGACCGACCAGCGCGCCGCTCTGCCGCGCCAGCTTTCGATCGTACTCAGCACGACGCCGGGGATCGCTGAGCACATCGTACGCGTCCTTGATCTGCGCCCAGCGCGCCGCTGCCCGTGGCTTCCGGCTAACGGCCGGGTCATAAAGCCGGGCGAGCCTAAGATATGAGGCCTCGATCTCGTCTTCGTCGGCGAGCCGGTTGACCTGCAATATCGAGTAGTGGTCTCGTTCCTTGGCCATGTTTCTACCAGCTGTTACGTTTGAGTGAGAACAATTGTATCGGAACGCTGTTTAATGCGGGCAGTGCAGCCAGATTGTCATCGCCCGGTCGAACCATGCCCGCCCGTGTCCCGGGAGGTGGCACTCAACTCCTCCGCGAGCTCAACAGAGACCTCATCGGCGCGGTTAACCACCATTTGCGCGATTCGGTCGCCGTCTTGCACTACGTGTGACCTTCGATGAGGGAGCGTGTACATTGTTACGAGCACCTCGCCTCTGTAATCGCTGTCCACGGTCCCGAGGACGACGACCACGCCTTGCGAGGAGAGCCCCGAGCGGGGCCTGATCTGCACATCGAGACCAGAGGCGAACTCCATCGCGAAGCCCGTCGGGACGCGCACCGGCTCGGGTCCGACCTCTAGCGGCTCCTCGAGGCAGGCGTAAAGGTCGTAGCCGGTCGAGCCCGCGGTCGCGCGTTCGGGAAGACGCGCGTTGGCGTGAAGCCGCTTGATTCGGATGGAGTGCCGGCTCACGCGGGCCTTCCGCGCGACATCTCCCAACAGTGCGCTCGCCGGATCAGGGCTCATCCCACGCGATATGAGGAATCATCGTACGATCGAACTCCCGCAGGCGTCCCGGGCCGAGCTCCAGGACGCGATCGAGGCACGGCCGGACATCGCTCAAGAGCCGTTCAACCTCGACGCCAAGCGTCACCGGCCTGTACGGCTCAAGGAGTCGGAAGGCGTCCGAGAGCAGGTTCACAGCGCCCTTCTGATTACCGCGCAGAACATGATGAAAGCCCGCGGCGATCTTGATGATTCCCTGGTAGAAATCAGCCAGCGTACCCTCTTCGCCCTTGCTTCCCACTTCTCGCCAGACATCTTCGAGAGTCTCGTGGCAATCGTAAAAGCGCCAATTGTTGAACTCCGCAATACCCTTCGCGAGCGCCCCTCGCGTCCCGGGGTCGAGATCGGCCAGCGTGAGGCGAGCGGCCATCGCCACCAGTATAAAGCGCGGCCAAGTAGGAGGATACGATGAGGAGGGCCTTCACGTTATGATTGCCAGGAGAGCGGCCCAATGACTACGAATGAAGCGCCCGACAGCCCTGAACTGCCTCCTCCGGCGCTCGAGGAGGTCAGTGAGGGCGTATTTGCGTATATCCAACTTGACGGCAGCTGGGGCCTGAACAACACGGGGTTCATCGTCGGCCGGGAAAGCCTCATCACCATCGATACCTGCTTCACGGAACGGCGGTCCCGCGCGTTTCGCGACGCGATCCGGTCGGTGAGCGGGTTGCCCGTGAGAACGCTCGTGAACACACATCACCACGGGGACCACACTCACGGTAACTTTGTCTTCCGGGACGAGGCCCTGATCGTCGCCCATGAACTGTGCCGAAAAGAATTGATCGAAGCAGGTGTTGGCACCAAAGCGCTGTTCCCGGGTGTCGACTGGGGAGAAATTGAGCTCGCGCCCCCGACCATGACGTTCGAGAACTGGATGGCGTTATACTCCGACGAGCGCCGCGTCGAGTTGATTTACGTTGGGCCCGCGCACACCACCAACGATATTCTGGTGTGGCTTCCGCAGCGACGTGTCGTCTTCACGGGCGACATCATCTTCAACCGCGGCACTCCGTTTGCGCTTATGGGGTCGGTCGCCGGCTGGCTGGAGGCGCTCGAACGCCTGCGATCACTGGGGGCCGAACGCATCGTGCCGGGCCACGGGGCGGTCTGCGGCTCAGAGGTAATCGATGACGTCGCCGCGTATCTCAGGTTCGTGAGGGATGTAGCCTCCGAGGGGTACGAATGTGGGCTCTCGCCGCTGGACGCCGCCCGAAAGACAGACCTCGGGCCGTTCGCCGAGCTCCTCGACCCCGAGCGGCTCGTCGGAAACCTGCACCGCGCCTACAGTGAGCTCAGGGGCGAGCCGCGCGGGGCAACGCTGCCTCTGCCCCAGGCCGTCGCCGATATGGTCGCCTACAACGACGGCCAGATGCCACGCTGCCTGGCGTAGGTCACAAGGCGCTTTGTCTTAGCCGGTAGGTCTCCATCGTCTCCAGAATAGGTGTTCGCTCGGAAAGGTGAGCGCGGACGAGGCGCACTTCGTTGACCGAGAACGAAGGGCCCGGGCTTTCCTCGCGCAATCGCCCAACCGTCTCTTTGAGCTGAGAAATTCCGTCCTTCGACGTAAAGCGCGCGATACTGATGTGGGGCAAGAAATGCGGCCCGTCGAACGGGTAGCGCACGAGACTCGGGATAGCTTCGAGCACACGTTCGTTCAAGGCACGCACCGGCAGAGCGTCCCAAACCTCGGCAAACACGACCTCCGGGAAGGCGGCGGCGAGTCCAATTTGCGCTTCGAACGGCGGCTGCCGAGCGAAAACCGCGCCGCCGGCCTCAGCCACCAACCGCACAGACGACGTCAAGACATTGTCCGGGCTCGCGGCGTTCTCGTTCTCGAAACCGATTCCCTTTATCGTGATGTGCCAGTAGTCTTCCGGATAAGGCTCAACGCCGGGAGTGTCCTCCACTGCACGAACGAGCTTTCGAAGGTGCGCGGAAACAGAAGCATCCACGATCGGGACCAGGAAAGCGAGGTACGTGTCGCGGCCACGCGACCATTCGGCCTCGAGCGTCTCAGCGACGAGGCGCAGATCATCGAGGGTCTGAAAGTCGGCCCAGGCAGTGTCGAACTCGCCCTTAAGCGCATCCATTCAGCAAAGAGTGCCGGATGGCGGATGGTGGGTCAAGGGAGGGTTCGACTGCCCTTCAGGAATGGCGGCTCGCCCCAACCCGCGCCACCCGGGGTCTCGATCGTAAGCCGGTCCCGGACTTGAAGCTCAAGCCTGGCTTTCGACGGGATCTCGTGGGACGATGACGGGCCATTCCCCGCCACATCGTTCGCTCGTAGAAGCACATCGTGCGCCGACAACCCCGGCCGTCCGCCCGCCAGGGGCCACGGAGCGCGGCGGCGACGCTCGGCCAGCAGCGTGACCGTCGCCGGCGCGAGCATCTCGTAGGAACGCACGATGCCGTTGCCGCCTCGGTGCCGCCCTGTGCCGCCGGACCCGGCCCGCACGGCGTACTCCAGCAGGTGGAAGGGGTAGGCCATCTCCAGAGCCTCGGCCGGCGTATTCATCGTATTCGTCATGTGGGTGTGCACGGCATCGAGTCCGGTGCGCAGCGGCGACGCTCCGGCACCACCACCGATCGTCTCGTAGTAGGCAAACTCCCTGTCCCGCTGCGCGTCGTAGCCGCCGATCGTGACATTGTTCATCGTGCCAGCGCTCGCTGCCGGAATAAGGTCCGGCAGGGCTTGGGCAAGCGCTCCGAGCACCACATCGACGATCCGCTGGGAAGTCTCGACGTTGCCCGCGGAGACGGCCCTCGGAGGACCGGCGTTGACGACCGAACGCTCCGGCAACTTGAACGTCACCGGCCGAAAACAGCCGTCATTTGCGGGAACGGTTTCTCCGCCCTCCACCAGCCCCTCCAGCAGACAGCGCAGCACGTAAAAAACGCTGGAGCGGGTGACAGCCGCAACCGCGTTCACGGAGGAGGGACGCTCCGCTGCCGAACCGGTGAAGTCGCAGTGTAGAGTGCCCCAGGCGATTGTCAGGCGTACTCGGATGGGTACAGGCTCTTCGCTCATACCGTCGTCATCGAGATAGTCCTCGAACTGATATTCACCCCGCGGGATCGCGGCAAGCGCCGCGATCGTTATATGTTCGGCATAGTCCATAAGCCGCGCCATCAGCACGGAGGCACGCCTGAGTCCATACCGCCCGGCTAATTCTTGCAGCCGCGCCTCGCCCGTGCGCTGGGCAGCGATTTGGGCATCGAGATCTCCCCGGCGCTCATCGGGCGCGCGCATGTTGCGGAGGAGCAAGTCCAGAACGGCGCCGTTCAGACGGCCGCGTTCGTACAACTTGATCGGCGGGATGACAACACCTTCCTGGATCAACTCCCGAGCGATTGGCATCGAACCGGGCGACATGCCGCCGACGTCCGCGTGATGGGCGCGAGAGGCAACGAAGCCCACCAGCGTCCGCCGCAGGAAACGGGCGAGACCAAGGTTATGTCAGGCAGATGCGTACCGCCGAGATAGGGGTCGTTCAGGATGGCGATGTCGCCCGGCGCGAAGGGGGCGAGCGGCATCGCAGCTTCGACGGCCGTGGGCATCGCGCCCAGGTGGACGGGGATGTGAGCCGCCTGCGCCACGAGCCGGCCTTGCGGGTCAAATACGGCGCATGAGTAGTCTCGCCTCTCCTTGATATTCGGCGAGTGGGCACTTCGCCCCAGCGTTATCCCCATCTCCTCAGCGATCGCGGAGAATAAGGCAGCGGCGATTCCCAGTTCGGCGGCGTCAGGCTTGTAGCTCAGCACTAGACGATTGCCAGTATGAGATTTTTCATTCCATCCACTTCAAACCGCCAGCCCGGCGGCACCACTGTCGTCGAGTCCATCTGGGCGACGACCGCCGGCCCCGCGAAGCGAAATCCCTGCAAGAGCTCGTCTCGCTCGTAGATCGACGCGTCCACGGACTTTCTTTCGAACCACACCTCGCTCTGGTGTGTGGCAGCGGCCCGCTTCGCCTTCCTCTTTTCCGTTTTCTGCTTGCGATTCTCGGTGTCGATGCCCGGGAGTACTAACTTCACGCGTAAAGTGATGACTTCCACGACACGCGACAGGTCGCCGTGACCAAAGCGTATCTGGTGCGCCGCATGGAAGGCGGGCAAGAACTCAGCCGGCGCGAAAGACTCCGTCGGAACTGCCAGTTCGTAAGACTGGCCGGCGTAGCGCATGTCCAGGAATGCTTGGACCGCCAGCCCGCCCAGTTCGAAACCCTCGGACTCGAGCTCTTTTCGTCCTCGCTCCTCCAGTTCGTCGCGTCTTCGCGCGAGAAGCCGTAAGGGCGATGCACCGGCTGAGTGGGCGGCACGGCCGCTTTCGCTGTCGACGCTCAACATTACCGCCGCCGATAGGTCCTTCACGATTGGCGCCGTTGCCATGCCGAGAGCCGACAGAACACCAGGGTGCGGCGGAATAAGAACGCGCGGGATGCGAAGCGCCTCTGCCAGACCGCAGGCGTGAAGCGGCCCAGCGCCGCCGAAGGCAACGAGGGTGAAGTCGCGGGCATCGTAACCGCGCTCCACCGAGACGATGCGCAGGGCGCGCTCCATGTTGACGTTGGCGATTTGCAGCACAGCTTCAGCGGCAACGTGGGCATTGCCGCCGAACGGCTTCGCGATTCTCGCCATCGCTTCGAAGGAGAACTCAGGGTAGATCGCCATCCGGCCGCCCAGCAAGCCAGCCGGCGAAATCCGCCCGAGCACGACTTGGGCGTCCGTGACGGTGGGCTCGGTACCTTCGCCATAGCATGCAGGCCCCGGATGGGCGCCGGCACTCTCCGGGCCGACTCGGAGCGCGCCGCCGGCATCCAGACGAACGATCGAACCACCGCCCGCACCGACACTCACTACGTCGACGGTCGGGCCGCGCACCGGAAGCTCGCCGACGAGCGTTTCGTCGCGTTGGAGGATACGGCCGGGACAGAGCGCCACGTCTGTCGATGTACCACCCATGTCTAGCGTGATGATTCGGTCGAACCCGGCGTTTTGGCCAAGCGCGAAGGCTCCGGCAACACCACCCGCCGGACCCGAAAGCGCCGTGCGGATGGCCAGCATTCCAGCCGCCTTTGCGCTGACGCTTCCGCCATTCGACGTCATGACGCGCAGCCGCTTGACGCCATATCCACTCGACCCTTTTTCCAGGTGCGACAGGTATGTCTCCATGACAGGCGCCACGTACGCGTTAGCAACGGTCGTCGAAGTACGTTCGAACTCGCGGTGCTCCGGGAGGACCTCGTGTGAAACGGACGTGGGAATCCGCCGACGCCGCGCCGCGAGTGCGACCGCGCGCTCGTGTTCCGGGTTGACGAAAGAGAACAAGAAGCAGACGGCGAGCGATTCAACCTTGTTCTGCCTGACGTAGTCCAGCAGAGTCTCGATTTCCGCCGGGTCGATTGCGTGAATAACGTCGCCCCGGTGGTCGAGGCGCTCGTTCGCCTGCAGCCGTAGTTCGTCCGGCACGAGGGGCGGCTCCCGCTGCGGCGAGAGATCGTACAGCTTCGGACGCGCCTGGCGCCCGATGACAAGCACGTCCCGGAAGCCGCGCGTCGTAATCAGCGCGGTGCGCGCGCCTTTCCGTTCAATGATCGCATTCGTGGCAACAGTGGAACCGTGGACGAGATCAACCAGGGAGGACGAGGGAAGAGCGAAAAAGGAAGAAGACATCAGTTCCGTAAGGCCCTCAAGGACGGCACGCGCGGGATCGTCCGGCGTTGAAGGACGCTTGTACACGGACACTTTGCCGTCGCCGGTGATCAGGTAGAAGTCTGTGAAAGTGCCGCCTGTATCGACGCCTATGACGGGCATGCGGCCAGTTTAACTCCCAGCCGAACAGGATAAGGTTTTGCGGCGCTTACTTCGCGCTCAAGCCAGAGCGCGCCTTCGCCCGCGATTCGCTTACGACGCGGGGGAGGATGGACAACACCTGGTCGATTTCCTCTGCCGTGTTTTCAGGGCCACAGGTGAGACGGAGGACGCCGGCGGCGCGGCTGAGCGGCATCCCCATCGCGGTCAGCACGTGAGATGGCTCCCACGTCGCCGAGGTGCAGGCGCTTCCGGCGCTGGCAGCGATTCCCAGCTCATCAAGCGCCTCTAACATGGCATCTGACTGTGCTCCCTCGAAGCTGAAGTGAACGTTGTTGGGAAGGCGCTGCTCCGGATGTCCGGAAAGCTTCGCCGCCGGAACGGAATGAAGGACACCTTCGGCCAGGTGCCTCGACAGCTGCCGGCATGCCTTCGAGTAATGCTCGTGGTTCGCCTGCGCTTCGCACAGGGCTGCTGCCGTGCCAACGATGCCTGCCACGTCTTCGGTCCCGGCGCGCCGCTGCCGCTCTTGACCGCCGCCGCTCAACTGCTCAAGAAACGGCGTGCCGCGCCTAATGTACAGCACGCCCGCGCCCTTTGGGCCGCCGAATTTGTGCGCCGATAGGCTCAGCAGGTCCACGCCCAGGCGCTTCACGTCAAGTTCGAGCGAATTGGCACTCTGGACCGCGTCCGTGTGAAGCGCGATGCGCCGGCGGAAGGACTTCGCGCGGCGCTGCACCGCCTCGGTGATGTCCGCGAGGGGCTCGACCGTACCTACTTCGTTATTCGCGAGCATCACGCTTACAAGTACTGTCCGGTCGGTGATCGCTTCGGCGACGACATCGGGGTCGACCATGCCAAACCGATCTACTGGCACGAATGTTGTCTCAAACCCGAATTTCGCGAGGTAATCACAAGAGTGCAGGACCGCATGGTGCTCGATTCTCGAGGTGACCACGTGGTTTCCGAGGCCCGCAAACTGCTCGGCGAAGGCGACACCCTTGATCGCTGCATTGATCGACTCTGTGCCCGGCCCTGTGAACACGACCTCCTGCGCTCGGCAGCCAAGAGCATCAGCCACCGAGCTTCTCGCCCTCTCGATCGCCCGTGCCGCCTCCTTGCCAAGCCCGTACATCCCTGAGGGGTTCCCGAACTCGTCCTCAAGGTGCGGCCACATCGCATCCAGCGCCTTCGGATGAAGGCGAGTCGTCGCCGCGTGGTCGAGGTAGATTCGCGTTTTCAAAGGGTTGTCGTCAGCGGAGACCCGCGACGAACAGTTTAGCAAACGAGGCGACGCGCTTCCTGTAGGCGTCGGTGCTTAATGCGGCGCTCTTCAGCCCGTCGACTGCGCGGGCGAACAACTCTGCCGTTTCCGAGGGACGTAGTCCCGAGGTACCGAGATCTATATCCCCCAATTCGTGCGCGCGCTTGAACGCCCGGGTTAACATTCGTTGGAAGCTGCGCTCACTATCGAGCGCCAGATCGCCGCAGAGCCTGTTCTTCTCGTCCGTTAGCTCGCTCCCGTGTGGCGAGTAACGACCGATCTCGATCATGCGCAATGTCTTCGCTTCCACCGCCGCCCGGAGCCGCTCAGAGAGAGGGTCCCCGGTATCGAGGGCCGCTTGGGCTTGCGACAGCGCCTCTTCATGTAGATTAGTCGCCAATTCGCGAAAGATGTCCTCCTTGTTGCGGAACTGCAGGTAAAGAGCACCACGGGACAGTGCTGCCTCAGAGGCGATGTCTTCCATCGACGTCCGCTTGAAGCCGTACCGGCCGAAAAGCTTGAATGCCGCGTCGAGGATGCGCTCGCGCGAGGTAGTCGCTGTCCGAATCATATGCCCTAACAGCTTGACAATCCGAGTACATAATGTCAAGATGACCACCACCCAGCGCAAAGCAGAGAAGGAGAACGAAGCATGACTTCCGCCCAGATATTAGGCGGCAAGACGGCCGTGGTAACAGGGGCCCCCAGCGGCATCGGCCGCGCAATCGCCGAGAAACTCGGCAGCGCGGGCGCTCATGTTTATCTGGCAGGCCGCACGCCTGATGCCATGGAGGCGTCGAAGGCACGCATCGAAGACAACAGCGGAAAAGCTACGCCGGTAGTGGCCAACGTTCGCGATGTCGCCCAGGTGATGGACCTCGTGGACCGCGCCGCCAACGAGACAGGGCGGCTCGACATCATGGTGAACAACGCCGGCGTGTCGCATCCAAGCCCAATCATCGAGGCGGATCCGGAGGGTTGGCGCGAGATGCTCGAGACGAACATCCTCGGCCTGCTCGCCGGTTGTCAGGCAGCCGTCCGAGCCATGCGGAGGACTGGGACGTAAGGGCACATCGTTAATATCTCCAGCGTCGCCGCCACGCTTCCCGACTCAGGCGTATACGGCGCCACGAAGCATGCGGTGAACTGCATATCAAACACGCTGCGCGCGGAACTCGAAGGGGATCCTATCCGGGTCGTAATAATCATGCCCGGCGCCATCGCGACCAACTTCGGGCGAAACTTTGATCCGGCCGTGGTCGCCCCCTTCGTCGGTGCGTCCGGCGTCGAAGTCGAGATCAAGCGAGGCGAGCGGCTTCCCGACGCCGTCTTTGAGAAGATGCCGGACGCGTTGCGCAAGAGCCTAGGCAGTCCAGACGATGTGGCAAGCGCTGTTCTCTATGCGGTGACGCAGCCGATTGATGTCAACGTCGCGCAGATCATAGTCCGGCCACCTCGGCAGCTTGCCATTTAGGTGTCACACCGCTCCGGGAGAGCGCCGTTAGCCCTAGAATACCGCCGCTGTGACCGACAGCACTGGAGGCAACGTCCCGGGCAGCCGCTGCCAGCTCTCGCCGCCGTCGGCGCTGGCGTACACCTCGCCGTTGCTGGTGCCGACGTAGACGCCTTCCGAATCGAGGCCATCCGTGTCGAGCCCCTCGCGGTAGACGCTTTGGTAGTCGTTCGGGCCGGGCAGGCCGCTCGTGAGTGCCTGCCAGCTCTTTCCGTTGTCCTGCGTCCTATAGACGGCGAACTGACCGAGGGCGACGCGGAAGTTGTCCTGGCCGTAGTCCAGCGGCACCACGAACACGCCGTCCGGCGGGTGATGCGTGACAGCAATCGGGAAGCCATGGAAGGAGGGCAGCCCCACGGTAACATCTTCCCAGGTGTCGCCGGCGTCCTCAGAACGAAACACGCCGAAGTGCGCCTGTCCCCAGATGCGGTCGGGTTTCTTAGGATCGAGCCGCATGCGGTGCAGCTCGTCGATGGCGGCGGGGTCCTTGCCGGCGGGTAATGCCTCCGGCATCTCCTGCACCAACTCTGTCAGCAGCTTCCTCCCGGTCGGGTTCGTCACAATCGCGTTCTGCGAGAAAAGCTCCCACGTCTTGCCGTTGTCGTTCGACTTATATGAGCCTCCCGAGCCGACGCAGAGGAAGATCCGCTTTGAATCGTCCGGATGGACGTGTATGGAGTGGATGCACGAGTCGCCTCCGCCCGTACCGCTCCAATACGGCCGGCTGGGGTGCCGGTTGATCCCCTCGACAGGGTGCCACGACTGGCCCCAGTCTTCGCTGCGGAACAGCCCCGCCGGCTGCACTCCAGCGAATACCACACCCGGTTCGCTCTCGTGGCCTGCCTGCACGTTCCAGATGTTGCCGATCACTCCCGCCGGCGTGTTGTCCCAGTCTCCCGGCACGCCGGGAGGGGCGGTGCGGTTCTCCTTGTACTCTTTCATTTCGGGCGGGAAGGCGAGGCCCGTGCTGTTGTAGTCCCACGTCTTCCCGAGGTCCTCGCTCTTTGCGACCGAAGGCCCCCACGCCCAATGGTTGGCCGCCGCGTACATTCTGGGCCTCGAATCCCGCGTGTCCGCCGCCATGTGGAAGAAAGACCACCCGGGCAGAATCGGCTCCGAGATTTCCCAGTTCTGGCGCTTCGCACCAGATGTGTAGACGAAGCCGGCTTTCTTCGTCCCGACGAGCAACTTCACCTGATCTGCCATCCCAACCTCCTGTCTGGAATGCTGCTAGGAGCGACTCACGCCATCAGACCTCGCAGTAAGCTGCCGAAGTATTGTAGCCGAATCGAAATACACACGCTCGCACACTAGTTCAGCGCCCCTCGAAGATGAAGAACGCGGTCATCCGGCACCTGAATTCTCGCCCGGTCGGTTCCAGACGCCTGAGCCGGCCCTCGTGCGTGCCGAGCAGCCAGAACTCGACGATGACGGCATCGTCCGCATGCCGCAGCGAAATCCACTCGTTGCGTTGATCGGGAAAAGTGCCACGCGACTCGCGATAGTAGCGTTCGACCTCTTCCGGCCCGTCGTACGCCTCGCCGGTACCGATGATCTCGTAGCGCGGATGCGCGAAGGTTCCGAGCGCGCGGTCCAGTTCGAGCGCGTTCTCCGCCTCCATGTGCTCGAGCACAATGCGCTCCCGGATCTCTCGAATGGCTTGTGAGAATGTCATCGCGAGTGTGCGAAGGAACGCGCAACAAGGGGAGCTAATTGAGATCGCGCCGCGCGCGCCAGTAGTCGATCGTCCGCCGGAGCGCCTGCGCCCCGGCCTGGAAGCTGCCAAATACGGCAATTCCGCGCGCGATAAGCCTCGCACGAATGTCCGCCATGACATCCTCGACGTGTCCGGGGTGAGCGATGGCGACGAAGGGCTTGGCGGAGCGGTTCTTGTGCGAGGCCAGAGTCTCTACCAGTTGGTCGAGCAGCGCGGGGTTCTCACGCAAGCGCCGGGCGATGAAGCTCGCGCCTACTTCCATCGCAATCGCGTCAACGTTCCCGTCCTCTTCGAGGATCTCCAGCAGCTTTTGAAGATTGCCCGGCGCGAATCCCATGCCGATCGTCCCGCCGGCGTCGAGTGGATTGCGGTAGCTGCCGCCGATGATGTTGAAGAACGACGAGAGCTTCTCGTAAGAGGCAGACGTTAGCAGCGGCACCTCAAGACCCGCCCGCTCGAAAGCATCCGTGATCACGACTGACTGGCCGCCCGTCATCGCGATCAGGCCCATACGCGCGCCAGTACCCGGCTTGCAATATGTGAGCGCATTGACCGCGTCGATCGTCTCGTCGAGGCTCTCAGTTTGCACTACGCCGGCCTGCCGCATAACAGCGTCCCAGATGGCGGGCGCGGTTGCGAGCGACGCTGTGTGCGAGTAGACGGCGCGCGAGCCCGCGGCAGTAACGCCGCCCTTCCAGACGACAACGGGCTTCCGGCGGGCCGTTCGGCGCAGAACGTCGAAGAAGAGGCGGCCGTCCTTGGTGCCTTCCACGTACATAGCGATAACCTCAGTCTCGGGGTCGTTCGCCAGGTACTCGATGTAGTCAGGCGCGTCCAGGACGACAGCGTTGCCGAAGCTGACCGTCTTCGAGCATTTGACGCCCCGCAGCGCCCCAACGAGCGAGAAGTTGATACAGTGCGTTCCGCTCTGTGAAATGAAGCCGACATTGCCTGGATCTCCGGCCGGCTGGTCGGTGCTGTGCCGGACACCGAGGCGCCGGTTGTAGATGCCCATACAGTTGGGGCCGATCAGGAGCAGGCCAGCCTCCCGCGCCATTTGCGTGATCTGTTCCTGCAGCGCGATACCATCCTCAGTCTCCGTTTCCGCGAAACCCGACGTGAAGAGCGCGACTGCGCCGACTTTTTTCTCGACGCAATCGGCAATGATGCGGGGCGCGATTGGCCGGGGCACCGCGCAGACGACGTAATCGACGTCGTCGGGGACTTTGCGCAGGCTCTTGTAGTTGAGAACGCCCATTGCCTCGATGCCTGAGATCTCGTTCGGGTCCACCTGGACGGAGTAGACCTTTCCGTCGAACGTCTTCATGCAGTTGAGCCAGAGATACCCCATCGCGCGCTTGTCACCAACCACGACGACTGTCCGGGGGTTAAAGGCGCGATCGAGGCGCTTCTGCAGGTCGGCGGGGGCCCCGAAAAGCTGGGTCACTTAAGACGCCCTCGCGAATGCGATGGTTCGTTGTCGTTCGTCCTGAGGCTCTCGAAGGATGAGCAGAGGCAAAACGTTGGCGTTAGCTCACTACTATTCGCGCGTCCACGGCAATGGCGCCGTCCGGGTACGCGAGCACGGGATTGAGGTCCAGCTCCTCGACTTCCGGGTGAGCCTCGATAAACTCGGACACCTGAAGAATGAGATTCTCGAGAGCCGCCAGGTCGGCGGGCTTCTGTCCGCGCACGCCTTCGAGAACCGCGAAGCCTTTGATCTCGCGCACCATTTCCCGCGCGTCTTTCGGCTCCAGCGGCACGATTCGAAACGCCACGTCCTTCAGCACCTCTACGAACACGCCACCCAGCCCGAACATCATGACAGATCCGAACTGCGAGTCCTTGCTCATGCCGACTATCACCTCGGTGCCGGCGGGCGCCATCTTCTGAACAGCGACGCCCTCGATTCGGGCGTCCGGCTGGGCGGCCTTTACCGCCGCCACTATGTCGTCAAATGCGCGCTCAACATCGTCCTTGGAGTCGAGTCCCAGCCGAACACCTCCGACATCCGACTTATGCGCGACATCGGGCGAAACCACCTTCAGAACGGCGGGGAAGCCCGCCTTATCCGCAGCCTTCGCGGCTTCGTTTGCATCATGGGCGAGGAAGGCAAGGGCGACCGCAATCCCAGCTTCGTGCAGGACCTGCTTGGACTCGACCTCCGTGAGAAGTGTCCGGCCCTCGCTTCGGGCGTTTTCGATTACTTCGGCGACTGACATTCGCCAACCGGCTATCGCTCGTGTGTGGTCGGATCTAAAAGCGGGCGGTCGGCTCAGAAGAGGGGGTGCGAACGGTGCGCGTCATCGGCCGCCTGTGGCTGTAGTTTGCGAAACTTCGTGTGGCGCCGCAGAGCTTACAGCAGGCATCGCTGGTCTCGCCGTTCGGCGTCTCGATCTGCCAGTGATGGGCGCACGTCACGATCTGGGGGGCGGTCATTTCGACGCGGAGGTCGGTCGTCTGCTCTACCATCGCGTCCCACCTCCTTGCTCATTTCGTCGCGCTTTCAGCGGTCTGAACGGACTGGCAGCGAATGGGACGCCTGCGTAGAGCATCGAAGTCAAGGGGCTCCTCCTCCAGATGCGGTTTGGTTAAGTACGCCCCAATTCGCAGGGCGGCGAGGCAGTTTCGGTTAATTATAGGACTAAATTAAACACCAAACAATAGAACGTCTGAGCAAGCGCCCGTTTTGCACGCGGCTGATTACACGAGTGAATCTTCCTGGTAGACTCCGAACACCTCGCGCATGACATCACACAGCTCGCCGAGCGTGCAGTAGGCCCTGACAGCGTCCAGCAAGAACGGCATGACGTTCGCCCCGTCGCGGCATGCGGACTCGAGGAGCTGCAGGCACCGCGCCGCCTCACGACCGTCTCGCTCACGACGGAGTTGGTCCAGCCTCGCGACCTGCCGAGCTTCACCTTCCGGGTCCATTTCGAGGATCGGCACCTCGATCGGCTCGTCCATCACGTAGTCGTTAACGCCGACAATCACGCGCTCTTTCGTATCGATCTCGCGCTGATATTCGAACGCCGCGTCGGCGATTTCTCGTTGCAGAAAACCGCTCTCGATTGCGGAGACAACGCCGCCTATGTCCTCGATCTTGTGGAAGTAAGAGTAGGCCTCCTCCTCCGTTTCCTTAGTCAGCGCTTCCAGAAAATAACTTCCGCCCATCGGGTCGACCGTATTGGCGACGCCGGACTCGTGGGCGATCACCTGCTGTGTTCGCAAGGCCAGCCGCGCGGCCTTCTCGCTGGGCAGCGCCAACGCCTCGTCCATTGAGTTTGTGTGCAGGGACTGAGTGCCGCCCATGATCGCGGCAAGCGCCTGGATCGATGTCCGAATGAGGTTCACCTCCGGCTGCTGCGCGGTTAGGGAAACGCCCGCCGTCTGCGCATGGAAACGCATCCATTGGGAGCGTTCGTTCTTTGCCCCGAAACGCTCCTTCATCTCGCGCGCCCAGATGCGGCGGGCGGCGCGGAACTTGGCGACTTCCTCGAAAAAGTCGTTGTGGCAGTTGAAGAAGAAGGAAAGTCGCGTCGCAAACTCATCGACGTCCAGCCCCCGGTCCTGGCACCAGCGCACGTATTCGAACCCGTCCGCCAGCGTGAACGCGAGCTCCTGGACGGCTGTCGAACCGGCCTCACGGATGTGGTATCCCGAAATGCTGATAGTGTTCCAGCGGGGCATTTCGCGGGTACCGAACTCGATCGTGTCGACGACCAGCCGCATGGACGGTTCGGGCGGAAAGATGTACTCCTTCTGGGCGATGAACTCTTTGAGGATGTCGTTCTGAAGCGTGCCCGCCAGATCCCGGCGGGGGACCCCGCGCTTCTCCGCCGCTGCGATGTACATCGCCCAGATGATGGCCGCAGGCGAGTTGATCGTCATGGATGTGGTGATCGCGCCGAGAGGCAGACCATCGAGCAGGGTCTCCATATCTGCGAGCGAGGAAACCGCAACACCGCACTTACCGAACTCTCCATAAGCTTCGGGTGCGTCGGTGTCGTACCCGTAGAGAGTCGGCAGGTCGAACGCTATCGACAGGCCGGAGTTTCCTTGCGAGAGGAGATAACGAAAGCGCGCGTTTGTCTCTTCGGCGCTTCCGAAGCCGGCGAACATGCGGGTGGTCCATAGCCGGCCCCGGTAGCCGGTCGCGTGAACGCCGCGAGTGTATGGATACTGGCCGGGGCCAGCCAGGTGACGCTCGTACTCGAGATCGGCAACGTCGGCCGGCTCATACACGCGCCGCACCGGCCGACCCGATGTAGTGATGAACGCGCCTCGCCGCTCGCCCTCCCGTTTGCCGGCATTCGCTTCGTCCCAATCCGAGAGACTCTGCAATTCTTTCATGTGCGCCTGTAGATTAGCACACCAAGCGTTCTATCCCGAGGTAAGCAAGGGAGGGTTGACATGTGTGCTACAATAGCGAACGTGTCTTAGCAAATACGCTGGAGTTCTGCATGGCAGTAGAGCCTTTTGACAACTATTTAGACCTCGTGGAGGCCGCGCGCCTTCTTAATATTCACCCGCAGAGCCTGCGTCGCCTCATTAAGCAGAAGAAGGTTCCCGCGGTGCTCTTTGCAGGCAAGTACCTGATCGAGAGGTTCCAGCTCGACCAGTTCAAGTCCAGTTACGACCCTCGCCCCGGCCGCAAAGCGATCCGAAGGCTTCTTTAAGGCTCGGGTCAGCTTCCCGCTGACGGTAAAACCGGTGGTTCGATCTGTATTCCTGGGTCGTTCAAGTCTCGGAACTCCATGAACAAGCTCAGGCTGATCGGATTGCCCTGCTCATCCTTATCCTCAGCGCCGAGCTGAAGTCGCACAGGGAAACGGCCCTCGCGGGCCAGCCACACGTCGATTTGGTAATCCTCGGGAAGACCGGCCTCGCCGTTTGTGCCCAGCAGTTCAGGTAGCCGCTTCAGATCCGCTTCGTTCAGCTTGTAATGGTCGGAGTCGACGCCGTTGATGGTCTCCCTCTCAGAATCAGTATCCGCCAACGAAGGGGTTATTTCGTCCACGATATCCTTGCACACCACGCCGGGGGTGAGCGCTGTTTCCTCTTTCCCGGGTTCCTGCTCGCGCCAGGAGTTACCGACAGCTATCCAGCTCTTGCCGCCGACTTCGCGGAGCTCGAGGAGCTCCCCTTTGAACCTCAGGACCGCCTGAGTCCTATCCGGAGCGCGATAGGCGCCTTCCAGCTTCAGATCAGAGAAGAGCGCTTCGAGGGGGTCAGCAAAGACGCCAAGAGGAGGTGCCGGGGTCGCGGTCGAATTCGTCGTCTTGAATGCCGGCGTTTGAAGCTTCAGGTTGATCGTGTAGCGATAGCTCTGGATCTGCCGGATGCTGTCGCAGGAAGCGGCGGCTTGTGCTTCGCCACCGCCGCCTCCGCCACCGCAGCCGCTCAGAATAGTAGCCGCAAGCGCCGCCAGCGCAATGATCGACGTCGCTCGCGCTTTGGCGTTCGCCAGAGCCGCCTTTTGGGTGATAAACATGTCGCTGCGAGTTAGGACGTTCAAAGCGTATCAAACGTTGGGGAGATAATCCGACAAGCTACTCCACAGCGATCCGTTCGGTGCCGGACTTGATCGCGTGCGGCCGAAGATGGGCGGCCTTCGCGAAAGAGTCAGCCACCACGCTCGGCGCGCCTGCTACGGATGTACTCCATGCTCCGGTTGTAGTTGTCTTCTTCGATGAGACCGCTCGCCATCAAGTAGTTGAGCATCGTCTCAAGGCCGAGAATCGATATCAGGTTGTAACCGTGGGCTTTGAGCTGCTCCCTTGCTCCCTCCTGGCGGTCCAAAAGCACGAGAACATCCCGGACGCCAAGGCCAGCGTTGGCTTTTAAGAAAGCCCCAGTTTCGACAATTCCTCCACCGCTGGTTACGAGGTCGTCAATGAGCAGGGCGGTCTCTCCGCGCTCGTAGCGGCCCTCCACCCATAGGCGGTTGCCGTTACGTTCCTTGGCCGGATGCACGTACACCATCGGGATACGGCTGCGGAGGGCAAAAGCGGTGGCGAGATGCAGCCCGCCGAAGGGGATCCCGCAGACCCGGTCGAATTCGTGCACGCCCTTGTGGAGCATCGCTAGTCTCATCTGGATCTCTTCGTGCATTACTCGTGCCGCACGCATCAAGGCGCGCGGATTGCTGATAAGCAGACGAAGGTTCACATAGACGGGCGAATGTTGGGTTGTTCTGCCTATCGTGTAATCGCCGAACTGGACGGCGCCCAAGTCCCAGAGGGCCTTAGCTAGCCAAAGATTACCTGCATCACGCGGCATGGCTTACTCGTAGAAGAAATAGGCCCCCGCTTCGGGCGGAGGCGGTCGGGAGTGGCTAGCGCGACGATAGCATGCGTCTCTTAGGGTGTCAATCACGCTGGCCGCTCCATCATTTTGCTGCGAATGGCGACTCCCCTCTTTCGTACGCGCTCTCGCCACGCACGTGCGATCTCGCGGTTTACGGCGTGCTTCGGGAGCCTCCCGGCCAGCGCCTCCAGCAGGTTCTGGACCGCCAGCCTCGCCATGCGCGAGCGGGTTGCGACACTGGCGCTCGCGATATGAGGCGTAACGATAACGTTCGGCAATGAGAACAGCGGATCGTTCGGCGCAATGGGCTCGGGGTCCGACACGTCGAGCGCTGCGCCTCCAATTCTTCCTTCCGAGATCGCCTGGTACAGCGCACCTTGATCGACGAGCGCGCCGCGCGCGGTGTTCACGAGAATTGAGGTGGGTTTCATGATCGCGAGAGTCCTGCTATTGACCACGTGACGCGTCTCAGTCGTCAGAGGCGCGTGCAGCGAAATGAAGTCCGATTCCCGGCAAAGCTCGTCCAGCCCGAGGAATTCCATCCGATACCGTCGCTCCAGTGCCGGCTTACTGCGGCGGCTGAAGTAGACGACTCGCATTCCGAGCGCAAGAGCACGGTGCGTGACCTCCCGGCCGATGCCGCCCATCCCGATGATCCCTAGAGTTGCGCCGCTCAAGTCTCGCCCGAGCAGGACTTCCGGGCCCCAGGTCTTCCATTCTCCGGAGCGCACCACGCGGTCGCCCTCAACTATACGCCGGGCAGCGGCGAAAATGAGGGCGATGGTGAACTCCGCCGTTGTCGCGCTCAGCACGCCTGGAGTACGCGTCACGAGAACGTTGTGCCGGCTGGCCGCCTCGAGATCAATGTTGTCGAAGCCTGTCGCCAAGTTGCTGACGACGAGGAGGCGCCGGGACTTCTTCAGGATATCGTCATCTATGCGATCGGTCAGCAGCGTGAGAACGCCGTCACTGCGCCCCGCTTCACGCTCAAGTTCATCGCGCGGCGGCGGTAATTCGTGCCGCCAAACGGTGACATCCGTTTGTTCAGCGAGCAGGTCGAGAGCGTCACCCGGAAGGTGGCGCGTGACAAAGACGCGCGGGTTGGGCACCTCTACTTGATGGGCTGCGCGCGCCGCTGGTCCGGCTCGCTTCCGCTCGCGAACTGTGGCTTGTAGCTCGGCTCCAAGCCTGTTATCTGGTCGACGTGCATTCTGTCGTGGCGGTAGTACGAGCGGAGCCACTGCATCACGGTAAGCGAACCGAAGAGCGAGTTGCTGGCGCGACGGTCGAAGTCCGACGGCGTCATCGAGGCGATGAGCGCCATCGTCTTCTCCCGCTGCCCGCGCATCTCGGCTACGTGTTCAGCGACAGTGTGGCT
>Ga0209801_1000577_pt1 | contig 23957 bp, 18 predicted proteins | sample GraSoiAngelo_127_FD_185884 | JGI IMG/M metagenome (GOLD analysis project Ga0209801, IMG submission 185884) | Grasslands soil microbial communities from the Angelo Coastal Reserve, California, USA - 14_0927_09_40cm (SPAdes) (version 2) | ecosystem: Environmental > Terrestrial > Soil > Grasslands ... | reverse complement strand
ATCATCGACGACTACGGTTTCATAGTTGGGATAGCGCAGTTTTCCGATTCCTTCCAAGCACTCGCGGATGGTGCGGCTTCCGTTAAAAGTGCACACCACGACAGATATTTTCGGCCATGCTTCTTCGGAAACGAAGGGAACTTCCTGGAACGCTTTTCGAACAACGCTGAGCGCGCGCTTCGGCTCTCTTGTGCGACTCGTCAAACCAAAATCCCAATCGTTGACGTCCTCACCTCCTCTGTACCATTCGTCGGTCCAAGCGTAAGCAAAAGCCCCTGCACAGCCTGCAGCGAAGGACTTCCGTATCTGCCAGTCCAGGCAAGCGGCCTGCGCCTTCTCGCCATTCTTGTGACTATCGAGTCCAATTTCCGTTACCAGCAGCGGACGATTGCCGGCGAGGTTCTGGAGGCGCGCGAGATAGGCCTCATACCTGTCCTGGGACTCGAGAAAAACGTTGAAACAAACCAAATCGAGAAAGGACAAATCCAAATATTCCGTTGATGGATAATTTGCGTAGGAAACGAGCGCTTGGGGATCCTCTTCTTTAACCTCATCGTGCAACTGCTTTAGAAATTTCTCTACGGCGCTTGCTCCATGCCAACGCACGATCGATGCGGGGATCTCGTTGGCAACAAGATAGCCCAAAACAGCTGGATGACCAGTGCACGCACGCGCTCCGCTTCTAACCTGTTTTCTAATCTCGCGAACAATCTTTTTGTCATGCAGAAACGTATAGTGGCGTTCCCCTTGTAGTCCCACCAAGACGCGCAGATTGCATCGCTGGGCAATGTCCAGAAGCCAGTGTGGCGGGGCGGTGTAGGTTCGAACGGCATTCACTCCGTTTGCAGACATCTGAGAGAAGTCCTGTTCAACCACGCGCGGCGAAGGGAACGCGACACCGTCTAGGCTCGGCCGGAATGTTCCATAGGTCACGCCGCGGACGTAGAGCTTCTCCTGGCCCACCCAGAGAAATTTGCCTCCTAAGGTAGGGCGCGAACGGACAGAAGCCATTTCCGAAGCGGGAGGGAATTGTAGGACAATCTCTGGCTCAGGAACTGACACCTCGTCAGGGGCGCTGATAGAAATTGTTCTCACAGACATATTCGCGCTGCCCCTAAACTGGCTCGTAGTTCTTCGACGCCGCATTCGATTTGCTGGCGGGATTGCAAACCCGCTTGAGTTGCCCGGACCAAGCCCTCACGCACGAATAATCTCGTTGCGTGATTCACGGCGCATCCTGCTCTGCCATTCACGAAGACCCGAATTCCAGGATGGGACGATTGCTCATGCAAGTACGATTTGTTCGAAGAAGCTGTCCTAGTCATCCATCACCACCACAGCCGAAAATTGAGAGTGCGCGTAAACCTGCTGGCGTTAACCGTTGGGGTACGAAGTGGCCGAAGCTTGCCGGATACCGGAATCTCTCTGAAATCCCTCCTTGCAGAAATTCAAAAGCTGTATTTCGCGGAAAGCTGGATCGTCCTTGCCGGGCCCGCCGCAGCGCCTTGACCGAAGAGTGGAGAACTCACCACTCCGATGATGCTTGTGACGTTCGTATGATTGAAGGCGTTGAACGCATCCACACTGAACTCCATGCTCCGTCTCGGATGACTATGTTTGCCTTCGGAAGCGCGCTCCAGGCTGAACACTTTCGTCAACCGCACGTCCAGTTGCACCATCCCTGGGCCGCGCCCCGTGTTGCGCGTGAAGCCCGGAGGCCGGGTCACCGTGTCGCCAGTGAGATTTGAGCCCGTGATGATGTCGAAAGGCGTCCCGGTGGCGGCCCACAGAAGTGACCCTATCCGGAAACCGAAAGGAAATTGCATGACGCCGGCAAAGTTGACGCGATGCCTGCGGTCGAAATCCGCGGGCCCGGTCTCCGGGCGCAGGTCGTAGTTGTTCGCCGGCAGCGCAAAAACTCCGCCTGTGTTGTTGGTGTACTTGGAGAATACATATTGCGCGTAGCCTTTGAAGTGCTTTCCCCAGCCCCCTCGGAACGTTAACGTCGCCGCGTGTCCTTGGAGGAATGCTGTGGATTCGATCTCATCAACGTTCAAGAAATTCGGGTCGGGACGCGGTCCTGTCCCGGGTAGCAGCGGGGCGTTAACGTCCCGAAGCCGGAACAGATGCACGCCGCGCAAAAACGAATATTCCAGCGAGAGCCACGTTCCTCCCCAAATCTCTTCTTCGACCCCGGCGCTCGTTTGTATCAGGTAGGGGGATTGAGCAGCGGAAGACACGCGGGTGATGCTGGGCGGGGGAGACGCGACCTGGCCGCCCTGGAAAGGATCCGGATAAGAAGGGTTGGTGATGTCAATCTCACGGACGTGCACACCATCTAGGAGAGACGCCTGCTGTGTCGCTGTACGCGGCAAATTGTCATAGAAGATGCCCGCCCCGGCGCGTAGCACGGTCCTCTTGCGTTCGCCGGGCGCGAATGCCAGCGCGAGCCGAGGAGCAAGATCTTTGCGGTAGTCCAGCGTGTTTTGCCAATCGTACCGCAGCCCAAACGTAAGGCTAAGGTTTGGCAACACTCGCATCGTGTCCTCAGCGAACCCGCTGGTATGCTGTGTGGAATAGGAAACGCTCGGGTCGCCTTGATTCGCCTGGAAAAGATCCGGGGTGCCCATGTGATTCTGGACAACATTGCGATATTGGTCGAGGCTGCTAAAGAAGAAAATGCCTCCGAATTTTGTTGCGTCGAAGATGTTCAACCAGTCAGTCCTAGTTGTGGCGCCGAAAAGAAAACTGTGCTTTCCGCGAATGTATGTCGCGGTATCCTGAACATCGAACGCCCGCGTGTCTTTACCATCAAAAGTTTGGGATGGTCCGCCTGTAAACACACCGCTCACGAGGATTTCCGGCCCGCTGGCCTGATTCCCAGATTGTGACGTCTGGCCTCTAAAGACAAGAATGATCTGGTTGCGAAATTCAGGTGAAAAAACCGCACTTTCGATCAATTGCGCCCGATGGGCGTGCCCACTGGCGCTGGTCCCTTGCCCTGGAAGGCTTAAGGCTCCTACTCCGCTGTTTTTAGTCAAGTGGTCGGTGAAAACGTAGTTCAGGGAAAGTGTTTGCATCTCCGTCAGTGACCACTGCGCCCGCGAGAAAACTTGATCGCGTCGCCGTGGCGCGGGCACATTGAGATTGACAGGCCCGGTAAGGGCGACCGTATTCAAAGCATTTACAACTGCGCTTTCGTCGTCCATCAAACGCTCGCCGGCGAGATAAAAGTTGCCATTCTTCCCAGGTAACGGCCCGGCCAAACTGGCCTCCACAAACCGCCGGTTCAGCTCCGGCTTCGCACTTGCGAAGGCGTTTCGTGCGTCGAAAACGGAATTCCTCGCGAAAAATGAGACGCTGCCATAATACCGACGGTGGTGTCCGTGTTTTGTAGTGATTTCCGCTCGTGCGCCGCCGGGATGTTGAAACTCCGCTGAATAGGGATTGCGATTGATTCTCACTGTTCGGATGGCCGCGGCTGGCATGTCGAGCTCTGCCCCGTCCATGCCATCGACAACGATCGATGTTCCTTCGCTGCCTTGTGCTGCGGGCGATGTAAATGAGTCGATGAATGGCCGGAGAAGATCGATTACAAGAGGGAGTCCGTTGAAAAAAGTCTCGTCTATTTTCATTGAGTAACTGTTGCTTTCCGGAGACACCCTATCATCACTGGTATCGGGCTTTACGGTGACCTCATCTTCTACCGTTCGTAATTTCAGCTTGATCTTCAACGAACTCGGCCTCTCTGGAGAAGGTAATTGCCCTGTGCAAGTCCAGTGAGGACGAAGGTGCCATCTTCAGCGGTGATCGTCTCTTGTTTCGCCTGAGTTTCTTGATTAACTAGAGTCACCGTTACTCCCGCCAGCGCTGCGCCGCCCGGTCCTTGGACTTTACCGCTTACGCTCGCGTTGTCCTGGGCCACGAGAAAGAGCGGCCAAATCAAGATGGAAATCACCGCACAAAGCGCAAACGATAATCCTCTCGCCACCTTCGTTTTGGGCCTCCCAACTATTTCCCGGGCTCGTTCAATTTCAACATGCGAGTTCATTGCCGACTCCGTTTGCGGTTGCCGTAAACAGCCCGACTGGTTGTTGCCCAGCCGCTGAGTGACGAGGCCGCGCCCCAACTGTCACGCTGCAGTGGCATGGGAAGGAGCCTCTCTTAGCGGGTCCACCTTTCGTCGAGCCGGGTCAACGCCGCCCATTGTGGGTTTTCTAGAAATGAGCCAATTCCAAGCAGTTTGAACGATGTTTTCCAGAGAGGAATGCCGCGGTTTCCAGCCCAGAAGCTCCCTGGCTTTCGCTGGATCGGCGACGAGTTCAGGCGGGTCGCCGGGGCGACGCTGCGCTTCACGAACCGGGACGCGGCGTCCACTCACCCGTTCGACGGCTGCAACTACCTGGCGAACGGAGTGACCACTTCCCGTGCCCAGGTTAATGGCGGCATTCTCTTGGCTCTTGAGCATGCGCCTTAGGGCTGCAACATGAGCCTCGGCCAGGTCCATGACATGCGTGTAGTCGCGGACGGCAGTGCCATCTGGAGTGGGATAATCCGTACCGTAGATCTCGAGCGCCGGTTTCTCTCCCAGAGCCGCTTGCATGGCGAGTGGAATAAGATGAGTTTCCGGTGAATGGTGCTCTCCCAACTCCCCATCTGGGTCAGCACCGGCCGCGTTGAAATAGCGCAAGGCCGTCCAGCGCAAGCCATAGGCCTCCCCGTACCAGGCGAGGATGCGTTCAACCATCCTCTTCGACTCACCATAAGGGTTTATCGGAGTCTGGATGTGCTCCTCGCAAATGGGAACGCTTGCTGGAGTACCGTAGGTCGCGCAGCTGGACGAAAACACAATGTGCTTTACCCGCGTATCCGTCATTGCGTCCAACAGCCGGAGCGTGTAGGTCACATTGTTGCGAAAATACTGCCGCGGGCGCTGCATGGACTCTCCCACGTAGGCGAACCCGGCAAAGTGGACAACGGCTTGAATTCTATGAGATTTGATGAGTTCGCGAATTAATGCGGAATCACCAAGATCACCTTCAACCAGCGGACCCCATTTCACAGCCCACCGGTGACCCGTGGAAAGATTATCCAGCACGATTGGCTCGAACCCTGCGCGAGCCAAAACTTTGGCAGTATGGCTGCCAATGTAACCCGCCCCGCCAGTCACAAGTACCCGCATCCAGCCTCCAGAGAAAAACGAAAATCTCCGCCACGGCCTCAGCTGGGGCGGAGATCGCAATAACGGTAGATTTCAGCACTGCGCGACTTCGATGCCACCATTCGCGTCGCATTAACACGGTATTAATGTGGAGATGCGGCGTCAATCGGCTGATGGACTAGCCCAAATGGTTAGTCCGGATGGTTAGTACTGCTTCAGGGGAACAAACGAGAAAAAATCGAAGAAACTGACGATTCAAATAACGTATTGCAAACCGATCCGGTAGTTCGGGCCGGATGGGGCGTGTTCTACCCAACGAACTTGAACGAGCGTGGGGATCTGCGCGGGCATCCGGGGAAACAAGAGCCGGCCTTGAAGAAGCCCGGACGTTTCCGGAGCATGCGGCGCAATCACGCAGAACCCCCCATCCGAAATATCTCTTACCTTTCCTTCAATAGCCCGCGACTTCGGCTGGCTGGGATGCAATGGCAACTGGCTGCCGCTAAACCGTCCAGTGGTTGGATAACGTCGATGAAAGCGCTTTTTCTGCGACCCTGATCGCATAGGAGCCCATCTAACCTGGCACGCCCATCAACCCACGAAAATGAACGTGGGATGAACAGAGTATGAGTTTAGGAAAAGGAGTTTTCCCCGTTCATGGATTTCGACGCCTGAAGAATTCTCCCGATGATGCCGGTCCTGTTTTCCGCGCCAACTTTGATCATCACGGATCGTAAGAAAGCCTTAGCCGTGTTTGGGCTGATGTTCATCCGGCCAGCGATCTGCTTGGTGCTGAGATCCTGAAGCAGAAGATCGACGGTTTCTTTTTCGCGGGGGGTTAACCGGAATTCCCGAGCCACACTTTCGAGATGGAGCGCGCCGCGGTGATTTCTTTCCAGTAGTAGAGCGACCGCGGGTCCGCGCCCAATTCCGAGGTTCGATTTCATCGAGAAGGCTCGAAGTTGGTAGCGCCTCTTTCCCGAGGCGACTTCATTCAGAAATTTGGATGGAGAGATACCATTATGATGTCCGTTGTGATTGCCGTTGCTGTGGAGAAGCGCTCGAATCTTGCCCTGCAAAGAGTTGCCAAACACTTTGGTCTCGGATGGAACTCCCGGATAAGCAAGGATGGCCAGAGCCTCTTCACTGGCGTAGATGGGCCGAAGGGAGGCATCCAAAAGAAGAAACCCCGCAGCCAGTGTTTCTCCACGCCCATGACCTAGATGATAGCCATTCCCGAGACTTTTATCGATTGCTTTGGGGAAGCGTTCCCCAAGAACACCACCGAATCGCGCCGAAGGATTTCGCAGCTGGTCCGAGAATGACCCTGATGAATTTAGCTTTCTCGTTGCCAACATCTGCACCACCAATCAGTCTGGTCCTGCGACCTAGTAGGGCTGGGTGCGAACAGCGCCGCTCGCCCTCGGCAATCATATGTCTCCCTGCCCAGGGCCGAGCTGCTGCCTGGGTGCACAGACCGATATAAATAAAAAAGGGCCCGTTCTTGAATACTTCGGAGGGCCGATCGTTACAATCAGGTTAAAACTGTATTTCGCTATGGGGAAAATGTCGTTCAATTCCGGACAGCTTCTTAAGTTCATTCGGCCAATGCAAAAACCTGGCGCCGGTTAGCTTAGTCAAACTTTTTCCTTACATTTTCGATTTTCGAGGTCTCTGTATTATGAAGTGTCCGGCCGAGGTCTATCAACCCTCTGTTCGTACTTGCCAAGGATTCGACTATACGTTCCGTGACAATATCATCGTGGTTACCGATTGAAGGCACATCTGCGTGGGTCACAAAAAAATCAATTTCTGCACAGTCCTCGTCGGTCAGGCCGTCGGCATCAAAGAAATTCACGACGACATCTGGCTTATCAGTTTTATGGATTACGACCTAAGATATTTAGATTTGGAGACTCGCGTTTTGGAACCGCTTGACAATGACAGGAATAAGGATCGCCGAAAGCGACTGTTTTCTACCGTCGCCAAACGCGCGTCAACGGAGATCCACAATAATGCCGAACCTAGTTCAAAGCGTGCATTCAAACGATCGCCGCAGTTGCGGCACCCGTGCTCGGTGTGGTGGTCTCCGGTACGAAGAGTTTCCGTAAAAACCGGCCTCTTAATAATGAAAGGGCTTTCTCGGCGGATTTCCCCGTGGGCTGGGTAGAGCCATCCCACTCCGGTTCAAGTATCTAGAGGGGGTTTTGGCCACACTCCTTTGAGCTTGGTGGAGCTGTCCCACTTCGGTCACCTACCTTAGCCCGATTGTGTATCGCCCGAGGGGGGCTCAGACTCGACCCCGGGACAGAACCCTTTCATGTCGAGCATCCACTTCATGCGTTATGTGAGCCGGATCAAGGCCCTACACCGTAAGCGTCATCCCAGTACCGTGTAGACGAAGCGTGAGTCTGTAGCGATGATGCCAGTTGTGGGCACATCGGGAAGTGTCCACGAGGGATAGATGGACACTTCGGAGCAGGCCGCTTCGGCGGCGCCTTGGGAGGGCCGATCCGCAAGAACAAACTTTTCATCTTTGGAGATTATGAAGGGACTCGGGTTCGCTCGGGAGTCGGGCTCCAAGCCAACGTCCCCACCACTTCTCGCAACAGCGGCTCTAACGCTTCGCGCAGTCCCGGCCGAGATGGAGAAATCAGATTCTTACAAGTCTCCTGTAGGCTCGAGACTAAGCGCGTTGAACGCGGGGGCGACAGCAATTTCTGTGTTTACGGCGAACCCTGCCCTTGCGCACGTGGATACGGGAGCGATTCGCGGCACGGTGACCGACGCGAGCGGGGCAGTGGGACCGACCGAAACCTTGGTAATTCTGAAACCAACGGAAAATCAGGAGCTTGCAAGGCATTTTCAGGAGCATTGAGTAGGGTTTAGAGCGGTCAGAAACGCTTAATGTTCCTTTTGTTGTTCACACGCGGCAGGCGGGTTGGCACCCCAAATCAGAGCCGCGAGCAAGGTTCAGATTCCTCCGATTCAGGTTCCACACTGTACCGAATCCCCCAGCAGAGATTTTCGGGTACTAACCTTCCGGGTTACTTCGGTCAGACAATTGACGCAGCCTTTCCTACATTAATACCGTAATACCGTGCGAATGCGAAGTCACTGTGACTGAGAGAGCGGAGCTGTAAGTGTGACCACACGGTGATTACAGAGCGGTCTCGTTGACGACACATTAGAGCAAAATAAAAACTGGATGAAATCCTATGCACCAAAGCGACCCCGCACACTTCCCAGGAGTTATCCCAGGGTTGCAGTGGTATGCGATTCAGACGCGTTCCCGCCACGAGAAGTTCGTCGATTCCCAGCTGAAACAGCGGGGCGTCACTACATTCTTACCGCTGGTCAACGAGCTACGCCGTTGGAGCGATCGGCAGAAATTGGTGCAGTTGCCCTTGTTCTCCAGCTACGTCTTTGCGCGCTTTGTCGCCTCCGTGGAAAACCGAATACGGATCGTACGACGTAGAGCCGATCTGATCATCTTCACGGCCTCCGATTCGCTCCACGTACAGATAACTTTTGCTGACGAGTCCACGAGGTGCGGCGTGTTTTTTCCTGCCCCAACTTCTTGCCCGCCCAAACTTGGTCCCGATCAGGTTCCCGCGTGTGACAGAAAGGAGGTGCCAGAATGAGCCCCAGTTGCCGTGTCTCAATCTACTCACAAGATAGTCTCGGCCTGGGTCACTTACGAAGGAACATCCTGATCGGCGGAGCTTTTCTGGACGCCAGGAAGGACGGCAACGTTCTCCTGCTGGCTGACTCGCCGGTGGCTCCATTTTTCACGGTCCCGGAGCGCATGGACCATGTCAAGCTGCCCTCCATCCGCAAGGTCAGCGCGGGATGCTGGGAAGCCACGCGCCTGCGGATCGACCAGAGGGAAGTGGTGCAATTGCGTGCCGACCTATTGCGCAACGTTCTCCTGAACTTCCGGCCCGACCTGCTTCTCGTCGATCATATGCCGGTTGGCGCTCAAGGGGAACTGCTGCCCGCGGTCAAGGCTCTGAAGCAGGCTTATCCGAAGTGCTGCGTGGTCCTCGGCCTGCGCGACATCCTGGATGCCCCTGAAGTGACCCAGCGTGTATGGGAATCGGAGGGGGCCTACGACGCGGTGCGCCGCTACTACGACCGGATCCTAATCTATGGCAGCAAGGAGATGTTCAACACCTGCTCGACCTATAGCTTGCCGGTACTGCTTACCGGGACTCATTACTGTGGCTACGTGGTCAAGCGAGACCCGGTGAAGCGTGCGAAGGAAGTGCGGCAAGCCGCCGGGATCAGGAAAGGTCACTTCATCTTCGTGTCGGCGGGTGGGGGAGGCGATGGGCAGTTGCTCATGCGGACGTACGTGCGCGCGATCCGCTTGCTGCCGCCCGGCGCCGATTTGTTCACCCTAATGGCGGTGGGGGTGAATGCCCCGTCGGCGTTCGCGAGCGAACTCGTAGCCGAGGCCAGTGGTCTCCCAATTCGGATCGTGCCCTATGTGGATGACAGCGCGAGTTGCATCGCCGCCGCCGATCTGGTGGTCTGCATGGCCGGTTACAATACCTTGGCGGAGGTGCTGTACCTGAAAAAGAAAGCGCTGGTAATTCCTCGCAGCGGACCCAGTGCAGAGCAAACCACACGCGCCAGACTGCTTGTCAGCCGACACCTCATCGACGTGCTCTATCCCGCGAACCTTTCTCCGGAAACGCTGGCAGAGCGACTGCAGGAGGACCTCAAGAGGAGTGACTACCCGCTCTCGGAGGGAACGCTTCCGATGGATGGCGCAACCCGGGCGGCGGATCGCCTCGTAGAACTCCTGCAGGTGCCCAAAGAAGATTATGCAGCGTCCATCTGAGCGGGAGCCGAAAATCGGATACTTGGTCAGCACTTGGCCACGCCTGTCGCAGACTTTTGTCTTGAACGAGATCCTCGCCTTGGAGCGATGCGGCGTTTCGCTGCGGATCTTCTCCACCAAAGCCCCACGTGCGGAACCGGTGAACGTCAAGGTTGCCAGGGTGCGCGCTCCGGTCACTTATCTGAATTTCAGGCGTCACGGCTGGACGGTCCTGCGGGCCAATCTCCGCATCGCGCGAGACCTGCCCGGACGCTACTTCCCAACCATGCTCCTGGCGTTGCGTTACGGGCGGCGGAGCATTTTGGGGCGCTTCTTCCAGGCCGGCTATATGGCGGATCTTTTGCGCCACGAACCCGTCACTCATCTGCATGCTCACTTCACCACGGCTCCGACCCAAGTGGCCATGTTCACGCACGAATTGGTAGACGTGCCCTACAGCTTCACCGCTCACGCGCGCGACATTTACGCCGATACGCAACCGTCGCTTCTGCGAGCGGAGATGGAGTGCGCTCAAGCTGTGGTGACCGTCAGCGAGTACAACCGGGAGTACCTACATCGGATCAAGCCGGACCTCGACGGGAAGGTGCGGTGCATCAACTACGGTCTGGATCTTTCTGAGTTCAATTTCCGGTGGCCGCGCGCGTCGGATCCGCCGCCGCCCATCATCCTCGCGGTGGCCCGGCTGGTCGAGAAGAAGGGACTGGGCGACCTAGTTCTCGCGGCTGACATCCTCCGTAAGCGGGGCCACAACTTCCGCCTGCAGATCATCGGCGACGGAGAACTGCGGCACCAGCTGAGATGCCGCGTGGCAGATTGCGGCTTGCAGGACTGTGTCAGCCTGCTGGGCGCGCAGCCTCACGAGAAAGTGCGCCTCTCCTACGAACGCGCTTCCATCTTTGCGCTTCCTTGCGTGGTGGCGGCGGATGGGGACCGCGATGGTCTACCGAACGTGCTGCTGGAAGCTATGGCCTGCGGCCTACCTGTGGTTTCAACTCCAGTGGCCGGCATTCCGGAGTTGATTGAGTCGGAGCGTGATGGGTTGCTTGTCGCGCCCGGCGACCCACCGGCGCTTGCTAAGGCACTTGAGCGGGTCCTGACGGACGCTTACTTGCGCGACCGGCTGGCGCGCACCGCGCGAGCCAAGATTGAGGAACACTTCTCGATCGAGGGTAGCGCCAAGCGACTGCTGGACATATTCGTCCGCCCCGGGAAATGAAAGGCTTCATGTCCGCATCCGCGACCATCCTCGACGATCAGGCTCTACCGACCCTTCGCGCCGTGTTGGATCCGGAGGAACTCCGTACGCATCTCCGCTGTTCCCCCCGCCTTCAAGCAAGGGGAGTCGGAGAGATCCAGGTTGACCTGCTTCGGCATCACCCGGGGAAAAGGTGCGTGGTCGAAATCAGGGTGCAAACGCGACAGGGACCACTGGACCTGATTGGCAAGGTGTATGCGAAAGATCGCTCCGATGTCTTCAGGTTGATGCAGGAGATCAGGAGCGAAGGCTTCGGTCCTTCGGAAGAATTCTCAATACCCGAGGCAACCGCCTACCTGCACCCGTTGCAGTTGTTGTTGCAGGAGAAGGTTCCGGGCCGGGCGGCAACAGAGTCATTCCTGTCACACGATGAATCTGAACGTGAAGCAGCAGCTGAACGCTGTGCCCGCTGGCTGGCGAAGTTCCACGCGCTGGTGCCCCGCCTTGGGGCACGCTTTCAGCCGAGCAGCTATCTTGCCTCGCTCGAACAATGGTTCCACCGGCTGGCCGCCCTGGGCGAGCCCTTCGCGCACAAGGCGGGGGCGTTATTCAAGAGGCTGGAACAGACAGCATCGGCGCTAGATCACGCTGAGATGCATACCATCCACGGCGACTTTACTCACCACCAGGTGATCTTCGCCGAACGCTCCACGGTGAGCGTTGACTGGGATAGCTATGGACTGGCGGACCGGGCCCGTGACCTTGCCCGCTTCATGGTAGGGCTGAAGCGGCTGGCACTGCGATCTCGAGGATCGATCCGCGCTTTGGACCACGAAGCGGAGGCGTTTTTGGAAGGCTACGCGGCCCCGCACCGTTCCGATCAGGCGGCGCGGCTGGCGTTTCAAAAGGCGGCAATTTGCCTGGAGCACGCGAAACATGACGTTCATAAGCGGGCCAGCGGATGGCGCGAAAGGGCTGAAGTAACGCTCGATGAAGGTCTTCGTATCCTGGAGGGACGAGCATGACAGCCGCTCCTCGATTGGGGCAGCGTTTCCTAGAATCGACGCTCATCCGCGATCCGGGAATTCCTACGCTCCGAGCGATCTTCGATCCGGGCACGATCACAAGTCAGCTTCGGCAGGCTCTTCCCGGCATATACGCGACCGTTCAGAACGTTCGATTTCAGGTCCTGAAGCACCATCCGGGAAGGCGCTGCACGCTTGAGATGGCCATGGAGACTGCCGATGGATGGAGTTTCGCGATCGGAAAGGTTTATGCGACTGATCGCCCCGACGTGTTTCGAGCCATGCAGGAGATCGAGCGAGCCGGATTCGAGCGGGAGAATGAGTTCTCGATCCCAAAGCCTCTGGCCTACGTGCCTAGCTTGCGTTTGCTGCTCCAGGAGAAGGTCCAGGGGCCGCGAGCCAAGCACGTTTTCCTCGTCGGCAACGAGTCTGAGCGCACCCGGGCGTCACTACGTTGCGCACGTTGGCTTGCCAAATTTCACGCCGCCGGTCCACGTTCAGGGGAAATCCTGGACGCCAAGGCCCAGGCGGAGGAGATCGCGAGGTGGCCCCGCAGGGTAGCAAAAGTAAGCGAACCGCTGGCGGAGATGGCGACACGGTTGTCCCGTCGCCTCCAAGAGAAAGCGCCTGAGGCAGGCCGCAGCGGATGGTGCGCAGGCCACGGCAGTTATAACTGCAACCAGATCATCGTGGCCGAGAACAGGACAACCGTGTTCGATTGGGACAGCGCTGACGTGACGGATCCCTGCCGCGACGTAGCGAGATTCGTGGTTGTCCTCCAGCGGCTTGCGTTCAAGTACATGGGGTCGATTCGCGCGCTTGATGGCATCGCAGAAGTATTCCTGAAAACGTACCAGACTCTGAGCCCGTTCGACGTCCGAGCGAACCTGCCATGGTACCGGGCTTTGACCTGCCTACGGCTTTCAAAATACGAGGCGAATCGCCCCGTCTGTACCTTCCGCGACGGGATTCAGGCCTTGCTTTCTGAGGGGCTTCGTGTCTTGTAAGGAGGAGGAGATAGTCCGTGGGGAAATTGGTTGACGAGGCCGGCGATCCGGCGATTTCGACCCTCAAAGCGGTTCTTGATACGGCTGAGTTGTTAAGACAGCTGAGTAACGTACTGCCGCACGGGAACTGGGACGCCTCGCGAGAAGTCCGGCTTCGCGTGCTCAAGTGGCACAAGGCGAGCCGCTGCACGTTCGCGATCGCGTTGCCGACTGCGAGCGGGTGGCAAGAGTTGATCGGGAAGGTCTACGCCGAGGACCGTTCCGACATTTATCGCGTCATGGAAGAGATCCGGCAGGCCGGTTTTGGGGATGAGGAGGAGTTCTCGATTCCGAGACCCCTTGCCTACCTGCCTTCCTTGCGCCTCCTGTTGTGTGAGAAAGTCGTCGGCACTCGCGCCCGGTCAATCATTGCAGATCCGATTGCGCCCGATCGCATCGCAGCCGTTGAGCGGTGCGCGACATGGCTCGCTCGATTTCAGGAGCGAGCACCCCGCACGGGACCGACCTTTCACATCGAGAGCTCCCTGGAAGCATGGAACAGATGGCTCGAGGGCGTTGCCGACCTTGACCTTTTCTTTGCCGGCAAGGCCAGGCGCCTTATTGCGCAGCTGACGGCCATGGTCCCCGCTTCGAACGGCGTCGAAATGCGTGCCGGCCACGGCATGTACACGTGCGGGCAGGTGCTCCTGCTCGACGGCCGCGCGGTCGTCATCGACTGGGACACGTTCAACTTGGCCGACCCCAGCCACGATGTCGCACGATTCCTCGTCGATCTCAGGCGGATGGCGCTGAAATATTTCGGCTTCATGCGCGCGCTCGATTGGGCGGAAGAAGTGTTCATTGCGACGTACGCCGACGCAGTTGGCTCGTCCCTTCCGACCCTCGCCTTTCAGCAGGCGGCGGTATGCCTGGAGCGTGCCAAGAGTGACGTGAACAAGCGGGTCCGCGGATGGGCCGAGAGGGCGGAGATGATGCTGGACGAAGGTATCCGGATCCTGGAGGGCGCGCCCGCGCGTGCCGTGTCAGGATGACCTCAGATTGTCGGTGAATGCGCCTTGTATCCTAAAACGGTGCTTACCAACACGACTGCTGTACCTCTGGAAGCATTCGAGCTTCCTGTCGATCCGGATTTGCCCGGATATGCATCCTTGTGCCAACCATCTTGGTTGACGTCGACGCTGTCGCCCGTGGTGCCACAGTGGCTCGGCCCCGATGCGTGCCTGTTGGAGAGTCGTGCTTACCTCCGCCGCCTGTTTCCGGGCAAACGGTGCAGTCTTGAGCTTGAGTTAGCCATCGACCGCAAGGATGGTGTGCCGGAACGCCGGCGACTGCTCGGCAAGCTCTACCGCGACGACCGGGCGGCTTCCGTTTACTCGACACTCAAAGAACTCCGGAACCATGGCTTGGGAGCCGGCCGCTTCCTCGTTCCTGAGCCCGTTGCCTGCGTCCTTGAACATCGCCTCTTGCTATCTGCTTGGACGGAAGGTGAGTTGCTCAGCGCTGTTTTGGTCTCTGACGCCAATGCCGCCCGCAAAATCTCGGCAGCAGCGGAATGGCTACTAGCTCTGCATGGTTGTGGGGTCGCGACCGGGCGCCGTTATTCCCTAGCAGACCATCTGCGGACGTTGGCCGGCTGGGGAAAACTCCTGAGCGGGGTATACCCAGAAGGTAGCCACAGTGTGGGTACTCTGCTGGCTCGCTTCGAGGAGCGCGGACAGGAGCTATCAGGATGGACTCCAGGTCCGACCCACCGGGACTTCACTGCCGAGCATCTGGTGGTGCACGGCGACCGGTTCACCTGCCTGGACTTCGATGAGTTCTGCCAGTACGACCCCTTGTTCGACGTGGCGCACTTTACCGCTCATCTTGGGCTTCACGGCTTGACGCAGTTTGGCGCGCTCGATCACTTCGACTCGCTGGCCAGCCAATTCCAGCGCGTTTATGAGGCCGGAGCCCGAGATTACTCTCCGGAGCGCGACTGAGTGGGTGGAAATGCTGGCAGAACTATTGAGTGAAGCCCAGCGGCTTGCGCGGAGATGAGGAAATGAAAGGAACGCTCGGTTGAATCTTGCGGATTCACTGTCGGGATGTGCCGGACTGGAGGGCATCCAGTGGCTGCTGCTTGCCCCGGCGCCGCGCCGGATCCTGCGGGATCAACTCAAGTCCTTGCTGTCGGGACGGAGCATGCTGGGGCCGTGTCGGCTGCGGCGCGCCAGGTTCAAGCCGGGTCGCAAGCTAACGGCCCACTACGATGCGCTCGTACGAAATGAACGAAACACGGCATACTGCGTCCGTCCCGTTGCAGTCACCTGGGGAGCGGACGACAAACCAAATCGGGGGCCAGCAGAGCATGCCGTAGCGGAGATGCAGGCGGAGGCACGCCGACATGGGGTAGCGGCGCCCTTTGAACGACTGTCCGCGGATTTGGCCCACTGGAGCATGCACATCAGTGTGTCGCCGCTGGACTCGCATTTCCCGCAACTCGTTCGCCTGATGGATCCGCGGTACGTAGCCGAAATGCTGGCAACCGTTTATTCAGCGAGTGCGCCAGCCTCGACTCCAGCGCTCGCCGATAGGTATGCCGTCATTTCGATCCGCTATCGGCCGGGCCAGCGCCACGTCCTTCGCTACGATCGCTTGGATGGGGCGAAAACGAGGGTCTTCGCAAAGCTCTATAGGGACGAGGACGGGGCACGCACCTTCCGGGTGGCAACGCAGGCAGCAGAGTGGCTGGAACAACAGGCCGAAGGTAGCACTGCCGTACGGCCACTTGTTTATGTTGCCGAGCACGGAGCGGTCCTCTATCCGGCCTTATCGGGAGAGCCGCTCACCGAAACTTTCTGGCGCCATGCCTGTGGCTTAGGGCGGTGGTTGGGGCGGGCTGGCACGGCTCTCCGGGCCTTGCACCTCCTCTCGCCGTCAGTCGCAGGGCCACTGCCAGCCCATGATTTCGCCGCGGAGCTTGGTCAGACTGCGCGGGCCAGCGACTTCATCCGGGCGCTGCTGCCATCGGTGGGGGCAGCGATCGACGCGCTCTTCGACCGCGCGCGAGAACTCTACCAGCGGCTTCCACAAGAACCGCCAACCTTTACCCATGGTGACTTCAAATCGGAGCACGTGTGGTGCGGGCCCTACGGGCTCATCCTGCTGGACTTCGATTCCTGTCACCTAGGCGACCCGGCGCTGGATATCGGGAAGTTTTTGGCGCACCTGCAACTGTGGCACGTCTTGAACGAGCAGCCGGGTCTGGAGCCGGCGCGGCAGGCGTTCCTCGCCGGGTACGCCGTCGGCAAGTCCAAGGAGCGCCTGCTGCGCGCCCGTCTTTATGAGGTGGTCGAACTGGTCAAGATAACCACGCGTCGCGTGCCATTGTTCGATCCCGACTGGACATCCCGTACCGAGCGCGCGCATAGCGTGATGTGTCGCCTTGAACTCATGATGGGCGTACCCGCGGCGCAGGCCAGGCCATCCGTTTCGGGAAAGGAGCACACCGCCCATGCGCGATAGGAAGGGCGGCAAGGAATGGATCCGGCACTTTCTGCCGTTGCTTCGTCCGTTTCGCAAGCAGCTCTTCTTGGCAGTGTCGGCGATGGTGCTGGATGCAGCTATCAGTGTGTTTCGTCCCTGGCCGCTGAAGGTGGTGATCGACGGCGTGCTCTCGCACAAGCCGAGCCGCGTACCCCTCCTGCGTGCTTGGCTCGACACTGCTCCCCTCAGCCGGACGGAGCTGCTTTACGGCGCGTGCGCCGCCACGTTGCTGATCGCTATCATCACAGGTTCCCTGACCTACTACATCACGTGGGCCATGGGTGATCTGGCGCAGCACTTTGTCTTTGCCATGCGCCGGGACCTTTTCGCGCACCTACAGCGTCTTTCCTTGCGATTTCACGATCACCAGCGGACCGGCGACCTGACCACGCGGCTTACATCGGACACCCAGGCGATCCAGGAGATGATTGCCAACGGGATCACCGTGCTCGGTACCAATGGCTGTCTGCTGGCGGGAATGCTGGTGGTGATGTTCTGGCTCAACTGGCGGTTCGCCCTGGTCTCTCTCTCTGTAGCTCCGTTGTTGTTTTGGACGGTCTTCCGCTACAAGCGCCGTATTAAGGCAGCTTCGCGCAGGGCGCGGGCCAGCACCGGACAGCTGGCCTCCTTGGCCCAGGAGACGCTTGCTTCCATCCGCATCGTGCAGGGGCTGTCGCAAGAAGAGCAGCAGGACGAGCGTTTCCAGGAACGCAGTGAGAGTCATCATCAGGCGAACCTTGACGTCGTGCGGTACCAAGCACGCGTAGTGCCGCTGGTGGACGTCTTTGCTGCCATCGGAATCACCATCGTGATGTGGTATGGGGCCACGCGCGTGCTGGCCGGCGAACTCACTACCGGTGACGTCGTTTTGTTCTTTGCCTACATCACGAGCCTGTACAACCCCATGAAAGGTCTGGCGCGATCCTCGTATTTGTTCAGCAAGGCCAGTGTGGGCGCCGAGCGAATCTCCGAGGTCATGAGTGTACGGAGCGAGGTGACGGACCGGGAAGGGGCACTGGCGGTCTCCCGGTTGAAGGGCGATATCGAATTCCGCAACGTCGCGTTTGGCTACGAAACAGGTCAGATCGTGCTGTCGCACATCAACCTGACAATCGCGGCGGGCGAAAAGGTGGCCATCGTGGGAGCAACCGGCGCAGGCAAGAGCACACTGGCGAGCCTGATCCCTCGTTTCTACGACCCGAGCGAGGGTCAAGTGTGTATCGACGGGCAGGACATCCGGAACTATTCGCTGCAATCCTTGCGGGAACAAATAAGCTTGGTTCTGCAGGAGTCCCTGCTATTCAGCGGCACCATCCGCGACAATATCGCCTTTGCGCGTCCTGGAGCCAGTGACAAGGAGATCGCCGCCGTGGCCGCGACCGCCAATGCCAACGAGTTCATCCAATGGCTTCCTGAGGGCTACGAGACTCTAGTGGCGGAACGCGGCACAACTCTCTCTGGGGGGCAAAAACAGCGAATCGCTATCGCGCGGGCGATCCTGCGCGATGCGCCCATCTTGATCCTGGATGAGCCAACCTCGGGCCTTGATGCGGTCTCAGAGCGGACCGTCATGGAAGCCCTGGAACGGGCGGTTGTCGGCCGCACGACGTTGATCATCGCGCACCGCTTGACCACGGTCCGCCTCGCGGACCGCATCGTGGTTCTTGAGCGCGGACGGATCGTAGAAGAGGGTACCCACACAGAACTGGTGGCCCACAACGGCAGGTACGCCCGTCTCTATCGTCTCCAAATGACGGCGGAGACGGAACCGGTATGAATACCTTGCCCCCGCTGGGAGCTGCAAAGGATGGACTCGAGATGAAAAAAAGAGCAGTTTGCATGCTGATCCTTGTACCTTGGTCTGTCTTCCTGCCAGCGCTCTTGGCTCAACAGCCCGGACTCGTCCGGGGGACTGTTGAAGATCCAAGCGGAACTCCTGTGGCTGAGGCGGCGGTAAAGCTCGTTTCCCAGGCCAACGGCGAAACACTGAAAACGATCACGAGCGAGGCGGGTTACTTTCTATTCAAGGAAGTTCCACCTGGTGAATATCTGTTGCGGGTAAAAATGCAGGGTTTTGAGAACTTGGAACTGGAGGTCAAGGTTGGCGCCAACTCCACGCCTCCCCAGAACGTACGGCTCGAGCTGGCCAGTGCGAAGGAGGAGATCACGGTGTCGGCGCGACCGAGTTCGGACCCGCTTTCTGTCGATCAAACCGCCACTGCTGTCGTGTTAGATCACGACCTGCTGAAAAGCCTACCAACGAAGAAAGATGATCCTTTGGCGATTGCCAACCTCTTTGTGGATCCCGTGGCAAACGATGCCCAAGGGACGAAAATCGTTGTTGACGGAGTGGAGGCCGACACGCTGGACGTACCGAGAGGGAGCATCAAGAGTATTTCTGTAGATAAAAGTCCTTATTCCAGCGAGTTTGGCCGCCCGGGAAAGGGACGCATCGAAGTCGCCACGCGTGCTGGCTCCCTTCTTCGTTTCCACAAGCGTTTCGAGTTCGCCATCCGGGATGCCAGCCTGGATGCTCACAACCACTTCACTCTGCTTGCCCCGCCTAGACGTCGCGAGTGGCTCGAAGGAGAGCTTGACGGGCCCCTGGTTGGCGGCAAAGCGACTTTCTTCCTTGGGGGGGATCTACTGAGGGACAACGACAATGAGTTCGTCACCGCCATAACACCGAGCGGTCCCGTGTCGGACACGGCTCCAGTCCCTCGGCGCACAGGACATTTGCTGGGGAGGACGGACATCCGGTTGACGCCGCTCAACCTCCTATCGGTGAGATACAACTGGAGCGTTGATCGCTGGGCCAATCAGGGCGTGGGAGGCTTCGATCTCACTGGCCGCGGGTGGACCTCGAACAAACGGACGCAGGAACTGCGTGTCTCCGATATCTTCACGCCTTCATCCGCGTTCTTGAACGAATTTGTCTTCGACTTCAGGCGTCGGCCGAAGCTGTTTTTCAGCTTGAGCGATGCCCCCGCGATCCTGGTGAACGGCGCGTTCAACAGTGGAGGCGCTCAGGTTTCGCGCCAGGACATGGAGAAGGACGTGGAGTTCCAAAACGTAGTCTCCTATTTCCACGGGAAACACTCCCTTCGGTTCGGTGGTGTGGTGAAGTCCAGATTCATTGACTACACCGACCGTTCCAATTTCGGCGGGACGTTCACGTTTTCTGATCTAACGCATTTTGCAAATAACCTCCCGTTTCAGTACACGGTGAATCGCGGTGATCCGCGGGTGATGTTCACCCAGAACGAGATTGCATTTTTTTCCCAGGGTGAGATCAGGCTCTGGCCCCGGCTGAGCTTGCTGCTTGGGTTGCGTTATGAACTCCAGTCCAATCTTTCCGAATACAACAACCTAGCGCCACGCATCGCGGTGTCTACCTCCACGGCGGACGGTCGGACGATCCTGCGAGCGGGCGGCGGTATTTTTTACCAGCGACAGCCGGTCAGCCTGCTGGAGCAGGCCCTGCTTCTCGACGGCTCTCACTTGCAGCAGTTCGTCGTGAGCAATCCAGGCTTTCCTTTGCCAGGGATTGTTCCGGATTCACCCCCCAGTATCCTTCGGATCGACCCACACATCCGTACGCCGTACGTTATTCAGTCCAGCCTGGGCCTGGAGCGCAGGCTGGGCAATAGGACTTGGCTCACGGCGGATTACACGATGCTCCGCAGTATCAGGTTGTATCGCATGCGCGACGTCAATGCGCCCTTGCCGACGACGGAAGTGCGCCCGGATCCGAATTTCGTGAATGTCGATCAATTCGAGACTACCGGTGCGTCGCATAGTAACAATTTGACCTTGGGGTTCCGGACCACGGTAGCTCGGCTGCAAATATTCTCCCGCTATACGCTTTCCCACTCAGTGGACGACACTTCCAGCATGACCTTCCTGCCGGCCGACAATTTTGATCTGCGCGCTGAGCGCGGGCGCTCCGATTTCGATCAACGCCATCGGCTGGTCATCGGCAGCGTCCTCAAGTTGCCTCACGGATTCAACTTCGGACTCCTGTCGACACTACGTTCAGGGATGCCTTACAACATCACGACAGGATTTGACGACAACCATGACAGCGTGTCTAACGATCGCCCTAGCTTGGGCAATCCCGGTGCGCCCTTCAATTCTTTCGGCATCGATGGAAGCTTGGTTGGGGGGACTCCCGGTGTGCTCTATAACGGCTCCCAGGCCGTGGGAAGCGGCGGCTTGGTGCCTGTCAGTGCGACGAGCGTCCACTGGTTGGTCCTGCCGGGGCCTGGGAACGTAGGGCGGAATACGGGAAATGGTCCGGGTTGGGCCGACGTGGACCTGCGTTTCGTCAAGAAGTTCATCCTTCACAAGGCGCCGGACAAGAGGGAGACTACCCGCGAGATCGAGCTCCGGGCTGATGCGTTTGACCTGCTGAACCAGACCAACTACAAAACTTACGTTGGCACGCTCACTTCACCCGTTTTTGGCTTTGCCAATACCGCCTACCCATCGCGGGAACTCCAGCTAGGCGTCAGGTTTAGTTTCTGAAAATGCGAGGCCGGCCTGGGCTTGCTCACACCGGCGATGGTGCACTACGGCCAAGCAGGAAGCGTGTTGCAGCAACGTCAAGCCGTGCTCGATGTTGCTTATCAGCTTCATCCGGAGCGCTTTGTACGAAGCGCTCCCAAACCACCCCAGCTTCCCAGTGAAGTCTGGATCAACAAACCGGCCCCAGTCACATGAAGAAAGTCACTAAATTTCGTGAGCACCTGTCTAAAAGTGTCTAAAAGTACTTGACACGCGCCGGGCACGTTGCGCCACGTTAGGCGTAGGAGCAACACCGTTACCACGAGCTTGGCTACCAGAAGCAGCGGTAATGGCAGTTCCGTTTCGGTGAAGCGAAGCGGATTCCGCGTCCACCTTGATGCTGGCTTTACTTCTCCGGCCACCGCCACTCCTCCATCGGACCCCCTATTTCGGTGATACATGAGCAAAACCTCGGCGTGATTGAGCGGTCCCCTTTTTCTGCATCATCCTGAGAGTGATTCTCCGGCAGTTTGGGTGCTTGTGAATTCGCGGGGCGTCCTCTCCCCGTGCGCCCTGTGAGGACGACTCTCGTTGTATTCCCGCCGCCAAGCCTCGATGATCTCTTTCGCTTCTGTGAGGGAACTGAACCAGTGCGCATCTGCGCATGCAAACACTCTGCCCGCTGCGTACCGTTGAACGATTCCACATAAGCGTTGTCGGTCGGTTTTCCTGGCCGTGAAAAATCGATCCGCACTCCTGCATGATACGCCCACAAGTCCATCGCCTGGGAGGTGAACTCCGTTCCGTTGTCACAGAAGAGCGTTTTCGGCATCGCTCGCTGCGACGCGATCCTGCTCAGCACACGCATCACATCTTCTCCCTTCAAGCTCTGCCCGACTTCGATGGCCAGACTTTCTCGCGTGAACACATCCACCACGGTCAAGGCTCGAAACCTTCGCCAGTCCGCCAGCTGATCGGCAACAAAGTCCAAACTCCAAACTTCATTCGGCGCTGTCGGGTTGGTGCGCTGCCGCCCATTCGTGGCTGCGCATCGCCGCCGTCGCGGCTTCCAGCGCAGGGTCAAGCCCTCTTCGCAATACAGCCGATAAACCAGCTTCTTGCCTACTTTCCAGCCCTCACGCTTCTGCAGCACCAGGATCTTGCGATATCCGTACCGGACGCGAACCTGGGCGATCTCCCGAATCCGCAACCGGAGTGCGGTGCGCGGCTCCCGCACGCTCTGGCATCGAAGAGTCGACTCAGCGATCTCCGCCGTGCGGCAGGCCCGTCGCTGACTCACTCGATACACGCCGCACAGATACTGCACGACTGGGCGGCGGCGCGAGGGCTTCAGAATTTTTTTGATAGCACATCCTGCAGCATGACCTTGTCTAAACTCAGCTCGGCCACCAGCTTCTTCAGCTTGCCATTCTCCTCTTGCAGGCGCTTGATCTGCCGCACCTGGTCGATTTCCAGCCCCATGTACTTGGCCTTCCAACGGTAGAAGGTCTGCTCGGTTATCCCCACCTGCCGGCACACCTCTACCACCGGCACGCCCACCTCGGCCTGCTTCAAAACCGCAACGATTTGCTCCACGGAAAAACGCTTTCTCTTCACGGCAAAACCTCCCTAAACCTCCCTCCCTTGCGGGACAGATTCTGCCGGAAACTAACTCTCAATATGCATCAGAAGATGGGGGCCGCTCAACTGGAGGGGCCCCTCAGGTTCAGCCTAGGTCGCCAAAGACGCACCGAAGTTGTCTCGCGGTCGGGTTTGCAAATGCCAATCCGATTGACCCAGCCATGAACTCTTGGCGGCCTTTGCTTCCGTTTAGAAAAGCCGTCGGGAAGTGGCCCGGTTTGGAGTCTTTAGATGTCAAATCTTGTTTCTTACATTTTCCGTTTTTGAGGCCTCTGAGTAGAAGAGGGCCCAACACCGTTCACTCACTTCGATGCTCGCCCGGCATACGTGAGACGAACCGTGAAGAGGCACTCTACGTTTTCTCATGATCTTTGCACTCATGATCACCTAAATGTCCTCAGGATAGGAACTTACGAGAAACATGACGCGGTGATTTGGCCGCGCTTCTCTATTCAGGTGGAGTTTCCAAGGAAATGCTGTTGACCTTTTGTCAGAATTAGGCCTCTGCATAGATAGGGGCTTTCCCCTTGGAGGTCCCAGCTTTCGCGAATATTCCGGTCGTCAGTTGATAGCGAGTTCCAAAAACCTACGTTCGAAGGAGTGATTCACGTGTCGCGAGGCTATGATGGACCGGAAATTGATGATTTTCGCGATTCAGGCTGGGAACGCGAACCTTACAGCTCTTATCGGGTTTCGAACCGAGGAAGAGGCAACGATTCGCAAACTCGGGCAAACATCAAGCTAAAACTGGAGAAGCTCCGTGAAGCCGAATCCCGATCCGATCAGCCTATTGCCCAGAGCCGCGACGGCCTAGAGAGCAACCGCCCAACCCTCTCCCGAGACGACCGGCAAATTGCAATTCTTAAGGAGCGAGACCGCGAGAAATACGCGGAACGCGGCAGAAGCTATGCGCTCCGCCGCTCGGAAATCCACACCCTCACGGAGATTGGCAAGTTCCGCGTGGCGGGCATCGAGGATCTCGCAAAGTTTGTTTACGCTGACGACCGTTCGCGAATTTCGAGCACCGCTGCTGCCGTTCGTCCTC
>Ga0209801_1000567_pt1 | contig 24163 bp, 10 predicted proteins | sample GraSoiAngelo_127_FD_185884 | JGI IMG/M metagenome (GOLD analysis project Ga0209801, IMG submission 185884) | Grasslands soil microbial communities from the Angelo Coastal Reserve, California, USA - 14_0927_09_40cm (SPAdes) (version 2) | ecosystem: Environmental > Terrestrial > Soil > Grasslands ... | reverse complement strand
TCGAATTCTACTTCAGGCCATGATTGTTTTGCCCGTAGCCGCGCAGACGCGCGTTCCCCTTCAACCCTTTGCGCAGCAGGTGCGTCAAGTGGAAACGAGCCTTGCTTATCTCGGGCAGCCCCTCGCACAGGATGATGGGGACGCCATCAATCAGGCTATCGGCAATGCCAGCGAGGCTGCCGCAATTGATCGTCTGGAGCAGATCCTTGACAAGTACACTCTGGCGATCGTGGACATCAATGCCGAGGGGCGCGTCAAAGTGCTGCCGGGCCCGGCGAAGCCCGGACTGGTGGAAGCTGGGACGCGCATCTTCCTGGTGAAAGTCATCAACAAGGCTGGAGTAACGGCTCCGCTCATAGCCGAAAGCCCAAATGCACTTCCTGTGTTTGCTCAATCGGATTCCAGCCCAGAACCGCCAAAGAAAATCTCTGCTGCCGATGCCCGCGACAGGTGGATGGGCCTGCAGCTCTACGACAAAGATCCGATGTCCTCGCGACTCTCAGGTCTGCCGCTCGAATATCGAATCCTCCAAATCTACAGCCGCGAACAAGGGCAGCGATCAGCCGCGATCAGTTTCAACGTCGGGCAGGGAACGCAAGACATTGGGTTTCGCAATGAGATCGTGCTGGTCTTCACAGCGCTACCCGCCCGCGCATTGCGGCTGCGGGTTCGCGACGAGAACGGCGCACCGTCGATGGCAGCCTTCACGATCCGCGACGCATTGGGCCGACTGTACCCCAATCCCGCAAAGCGTCTGGCACCCGACCTCTTTTTCCAGCCGCAGGTCTATCGTGAGAACGGCGACACGATTCTCGTGCCGGCGGGTTCTTATACCGTGACCTCTTCGATGGGACCGGAATATCACGCGCAAACGAAACAAGTAGAGGTAACCGCGACGGGCCCAAACGAAGTTTCATTCGCCATGCAGCGCTGGATCGACCCCGCGAAATACCGCTGGTATTCCGGCGACCATCACGTGCATGCCGCCGGCTGTTCGCACTACCAGAATCCCACGGAAGGCGTCGAACCGGATGACATGATGCGCCAAATCCTGGGCGAGAAATTGAATGTCGGCGCAGTTCTGACCTGGGGACCCTGTTACTACTACCAGAAACAGTTTTTCAGCGGCAAGGATCACCCTCTCTCGAAGCCGGATGGACTGATGCATTACGACCTGGAGGTTTCCGGGTTTCCATCGAGCCACGCCGGACATTTGGTATTACTCGGGTTAACGAATCAGGATTATCCGCATTGCCTACGGATCGAGCAGTGGCCCACCTGGGATCTCCCTGTTTTGCGATGGGCGAAATCGCAGGGAGCTTCGGCTGGCTTTGCGCACTCTGGCTGGGGACTTGCGGTGAAGTCGCGCGAACTTCCAAATTACGAAATTCCGGGCTTTGATTCCATTGGGGCTAATGAATACATCGTGGACGTGACGCATCCCGACGCGGTCGATTTCATTTCTACCATGGACACACCTTACCTTTGGGAACTCAACATTTGGTATCACACGCTGAATGTGGGGTTCCGCACGCGTATCTCCGGAGAGACAGATTTCCCTTGCATCACAGACGCCCGCGTCGGGCAGGGGCGTGTCTATGCCAAGATTGACCGGTCGCTCAGTTACAGCGGCTGGGTAGAGGCGCTGCGCGCCGGCCGAAGCTACGTGTCCGATGGCAGGAGCCATCTGATGGACTTCAGCGTGAACAATATTGACGTGGGAACGAATGCCAGCGAGGTTAGGCTGACGGGAACAGGGACGGTGCACGCTCGAGTGAAGGTCTCGGCTTACCTCAGTCCCGTTGCCTCGGGAACCGAGAGCATCCCTTCTGACCGAGGGGATCACTTCTGGAGGGACGCTCTCAACAACCGCAATAGCCCGGCGGACAATATCCATGATCGTCCGCTAGATCAAACACCTTACTGGCATCTCGAGCGTGCGCGCATCGGAAACACCCGCGAAGTGAGCGTTGAACTGGTGATGAACGGGAAACCCGTGGCTCACAAGAATCTCTTGGCCGACGGAGCGGTTCAGGAAATTTCCTTCGATGTGCCCGTGGAGAAAAGTAGCTGGCTCGCAGTGCGCATCCTGGGCTCCTCGCACACTAACCCCATCTTCGTTCTGGTCGACGGCAAACCCATTCGCGCCTCACGCGAGAGCGCCCTATGGTGTCTTGCCGGCGTAAACCAATGCTGGACCCAGAAAGCTCCCAAAATCTCCAAGGCCGAGCTTTCCGAAGCGCAGGCCGCCTACGACCACGCTCGCGAGGTTTACACCAAACTCATCTCGGAGTGCCCGCAATAAGTTGGCATTAGACCGGCCTTTTTATGGTGGCTCGCGCTTTTTGCGTCACCAGGCAAGCCGGTTACGGAAATTTGCTTTCTGTCAGGGCGTGCTTGCAGACCCAGTCCCGTCTAGATAGGGTCCGCGACTCGGACAGGGCCAAGTCCAGGGCCAAGTCCCCTTTTCCAATCCGAAACGAAGTAGCCATTATTAAGGGGCGAAGCGATGCCGGGCTTGCACATTCGGAGTACCGCGGGGGAGCCGGGGCTAGTACAGGATTTCTTTTTCGCCTTTTTCCGCGATAAGGGATTGGAAGGTGGCGACGATTTTGTCGCGGCGGGCCATGACGGCGTTCACTTCATCCTTGGTCAGATAGCCTTTGGTTTCTCCCGCCAGTTCATCAGCCTTGAGGGCTTTCAGTTTTTCGAGGAGCTGGCGGTCGCATTTCACCAGGTTTTTCGGGGCGCGCAGGTCCTTGTTCTTGCGGAAGGCGCGGCTGAAATCGACCCGCCAAACGGTCCAGTCTTCGCCAATGAGTACGTTGGTGAGATTGGGATCGGTATCGTAGACCAACTCGTCGAAAACGCGGATGCGGTACATCTGCTTGTTCCACTTGTCGGGATCAGGGGGCTCGATTTTCTTTTCGACGCGCTCCACATCGTCCATCTTGGCGGGGAGCCACCAGCTGAGCGAACCGGTTTTGCCTTGCCATTTACGTTCGACATAGACCGGCAGCATGTCGTCGAGGCCCACGAGTTCGGCTAGCTGGTAGGCCGCGATATTGTACTTGTAGGAATCGACGAAATCGATTTCCACCTTGCCGCTGGCGAGCTTCATCTCCGATTTGTGCTCGTCGATTGACTGGAACGAGGCGTCGTGCGTGATGGCGCCGTTGCTGAGGGTGAGCCGCCATGGATGAGTGATGCCCTTGCTGGAGGGTTTGCTCTTGATGACTTCGGCGGTCTGGAGAAACTGCTTGACCTGTTCTTTGGTTAGCGGGGTGTTGTCAGCGGCACGCCCAGCGATGGGGAGGATGACGCAAGCGAGAACCACCAGGAGAGGTCTCGTCAAGGGCCTGAGATATTCTTGCATGGGAGGTGTCCTCCGGAAATTGCCTACACTGTACCCCCAGGGCACGCGCGGAGACAACACCTATCGCTGCTCGGAAGTCGTTTTCGGCAGATTTTTCTTTACTATTGCCCGGCGCGGGACTATCCTCTGGCAACGAAATCTAACCCCTCGCAGTCGGTCACGCATTAACTGCTACTAGAATAGGGAGGTCCAATGAAGGTTCCGGCAACTTTATTTTCCTTGGTGCTTGCAGGAGCGGTATTTGTTGCCATGCCCGCCAGCGGCAACCAGGCCGCAGCCGATAAGAAAGAAGCAACGGCTGTGAAAAAAGAGAAGAAGTGGCAGGGCAAGGTCATCAGAATTTACAAGGACGAGTCGATGATGGACATCCAGGGCGGCCCCGCCCCCTCGGTGCAATCCAGGAAGGTCGCCTACGGCAACTCCACGGAATGGACCAAGCTTGGAAAGCCCGGGCAACAGGACGAAGTGAAGGAAGGCTCGTTTGTAATTGTGCTGGGCAAGGTAGACGATAAGGGCGTGCTGCACGCAACTCGCATTGACCTGCGGCTGCCACGATAACTTTTCTTGAGATGTGACGTCCCGGGGCTCTGTCCGCCAGGACAGCGGGGTTCGCTTAAATCTGCACCCATGGGCAGCTCCGAACGACGGGTGGGGGGATTTTCTACAGGGCCGCCAAGGATCAGGAATTCGCGGCGAGAGCTTCGAGGCGGAGTTTCGCCGTGCGCGCCGTTTCGCGCAGCAAGGGATCCGGATGTTCGAGGCAGCGGTTCAATTCCGCTTCTAGGGATTTCATTCCCAGTGTTCCAATGGCATAAGCGCCGCAGGATTTAAGCCACGGATCATCGCTGGCGACTAGTTCTGCAACGGCCTGTTCGCGATTTTCCACTTTTGCGCGCACCAGGCGCTCCGCGATCCCGGCTCTCTCCTTGGGGCTCACCTTGCCGTCCAGGAGCGGCACGAGCATGCCGCGCAATTGGGATCTTAGGACGTTCTCCAGAAATTCCAACGCATTGTCGTAGACGGTCACGTCGCTCGATTGCAATCCAAAATACACCGAGTGCAAATCCAGATGCGGATACAAAAGCCCGAGGAGACGGAAAATTCTTTCGAGCTCCTGTTGAATGGATTCACCGAGCGCGCGCCTGACAGGTTCATCGGAGTTCCCAGGGATGCGCAGCGATTCCAAGATTTGATAGGAACGATAGTGGCCCATGATTTCAGCGGCGAGAACGGTTTCAAGCAATTGCGTGTCAAGTTCGATTTCGGGATGAAACTGGTGAATTTTGTTTAGGGCACTGATGATTTGAAAACGAACTGTCGTGTCTCTTTCGAGGAGGTTGTCTAAGAGCGCATGTGCCGCGGCAGGCGTGCCGATGCTTGCGAGAATGGGCGGGATCGCCCGCCGGACGTCAATTGCAGAGGCAGGATCGCCGAGATGGCCGCCCAGGAGGGCGACGACCTGGTCGCCGAATTTGGCCAGGGCCTGCGCGGCGTCGCCGGAAAGTTCGTGGTTGGAAAGATGCTGCAATAGAGTTGGAGCTAGGGAGAATTTTCTGAGCGCCCCGACGGAGCGGACGGCTTGGCGCACCACGAGATTGGCGGGATCGCGAAGGAGCGTCTCGAGCAAGGGATCGAAGGAATCGGAGAGTTCGCCGAGGAGGCGGGCGACTTCCAGGCGGGTGCGTTGACCCTCCTGGCCGCCCTCGCGGGACATTTCATTGAGGATTTGACGGGCGGTTTCGAGGCTTTGGGCTTCACCGGGACGCGCCAGGTACGCGGCTACCGCGGAGCGGATGGAAAAATCGGCGCAGTCTCCAAGTTCTGCGACAAGCGTGAGGGGATCAACGTGGGCGTGGTAAACGAGATAGAGCATTGCTTCGGTTCGAACGCTGTGGTCGGGGTCTTTCAGCAGAAGTTGGATGGATGGGAGAACAGACTTGTCGCCGACGGCGGAGAGAACAGAGATGGCCTTTTGGCGGACTTCAGGCGCGGGATGGCTCAGCAGACCACGAATCACAGGATGAGCGGCGCGCTGACGCTCGACTTCGAAGAGGCTGAGCGCATAGAGAATTTCTTCTGGGCCGGAGGCAAGGATTTTGCTGGCTAAGAAATCCGCCGTGGAGCGGTCCAGGGCCAGCGTGGAGGCTTGTTCGGCATCGAGGCGATGCTGGCTGATGGAATCTTTCAGAAGGGCGACGTACTGCTTCCCCGCCACGTAAACGGCGCCGAGCCAGCCCACTGTCAACAGCATGGCCATCCAGCTGATTTGCTGTGGCGCCCAGTGGAGCTGCGCGGCAAAGATCAGCACCACGACGCCGGCCAGGCCGTCTCCCAGGCGCCACACTACCGTGTCAATAAACCATTTTGCCCGGAGTTTCACACGGTGCGGAAGCGGCAAGTAGAGTAATTCGATCGTGGAGCGGTCGATGGAGTAGCGAAGAACTTGATCACCGCCCTTAAGGAACAAGGCGGCGCCGACGGTTCCCAAGACGAGCAAGCCAGCGGAGCCCGCCAGCACCACAATGGGAAGAACGAAAAGCATGGGGCCGATGCCGAAGCGGCGGAGCAGGCGCGTGGTCAGCAGCAATTGAAACAGCAATGCGAGGAGGCCGGCGTAAAAATAGAAATCACCGAAGAAGATCGCAAGGGCGTCTTTGCCCACACTAGACTGCTTGGCCAGAGCTTTGAATTGCCAGCCGGTTAGAGTGGTGGCGAACGAGGAAATGCAGATGACCGCGGCGATGGCTCGGAGATAGGAGGACGAAAAAACGGAACGCATGCTGTCCTGCAGATCCTTTTGGCCGGTTCCCGCCACACCTGCAGCCGGATCCTTGCTGAGATCCATCTGGGGCTGGCCGCCTCTAGAAAGTACGGCCATGAGCACGGAACAAATGAGCAGGAGAACGGTCATGCCCAGCAGGAGACTCTCGGTGCCGAAGGCTTGGGCGACAATTTTTGAGAAGTAGCCGGCGAAAATCCAACCGCAGATGCCACCGCCACCCACCATGCCGAAAATGCGTTTTGCCTCGCGTGTGGTGAGGAGATAATTCGCCAGAGTCCATACCTGAGTCGGCGCGAGGACTGCAAAGATGCCCACCCATATATAGAAGGCCGGATAAAGCCACGCCGGATGGTAGTAGTGAGCGAGAACCCACATCAACGCGCAGACGGCGGCAAAGAACAAAGGGCTGCCCACCAGCAAACTACCGAGTGAGGTACGACGCCCCAATCGCAAGTAGACGACAACGACGAAGCCAACTAGTACGCCGCTAGCGATGTCCGCATAGGGCAGCCGAACGGCCGGGAATTGCGCGAGAAACAAGGCGTTGCTAGCTACTTTACCGATGACGCTGGCGCTGATGGTGAGAAACAGACAAGAGCTCAGGAGGACGCCGCGGCGCAAATCCCCCGGATGAATATTCAGAGCCCGCTCAATCCAGCGGTTCATCTCTAGAACCCTTTCTCACGCGTGCCCCCAAGTCAACATCTAGTGCTCTGTCCCCGCGGACTGCAGAGGTTTTTCCTCGAACAGCACCTCCTGTCCGCCCAAGTACTCGGCAGTGAATTTTCTTCCGGCGCGGATTTCGAGCGCCGAGGCCTGGCCGCCCCTCCAATAGGTCGAGAGCATGCCGGTGTCGATGAGGAAGACCTTTCCTCCAAAGCGGCATCGGATGTGTGCCGCCTGCTGTACCGTGTGGCCGACGACGATGTGCGTTGCATCGTAGGCCGCGAGTACTTTGCCGACTTGCAGGGCGCCCTCCTCCTCGCTCCATTGGTCGTAGCCGCGAAACCACAAAGGGCCGTCGTCACGCATGCACAGCCATTTGTCAAAACCGAGGAGGCGCACCAGCCTGGCTTGATATTCCGCGTCGGGCGCCGTATCCCCCGCTCGGTCGGCAATCAATTGCGCTTGTACCGCCATGGCCACTTCCTGGACGGTGAAGAACGACAGAATCAGCTTGCGCGAAATCAAATATTCCTTTGTCTTGTCGAATTCTTCGATTTCTTCTTGTACTTGGGAGTTTATCTGATCGAGTTTCATGGAAGTCACATTGGGTGAGATTCCGCCGTGCAAGAAGATGACTCCCTCGATTTTGGCTACCGCTGCATGGTGTCGCAGCCACTTCCCGTACTTTCCCTCGGGACTCATGGCATCGCGATACTCCAGAAAGCCAGCCGGATGTTTCAACATCCACTCTTCTTCCGTGACGGGCAACAGAGGTTCTTTGAGAGCCGCCAACAATTGCGCGTGGCTCGTGTACCAAGCTGCGTATTCCTGATAGGCAGCGCTGCGCCGCTTCTCGGACTCGTGGTCCGCAAAAATGGCGTAGTTCTGAGGCGTGACGTAGCGCAGGTCGCCCAAAAGGTTCATTACCTCGTGGTTGCCGAGCAAGGCCACGACTTGCCCTCCCGTTTTTGCGGCTTCTTTCTCCAGCCCCATGAGTAGGTCCATGGCCTCACGTCCCTGGGGGCCGCGGTCGATGAGGTCTCCTGTTTGAACCAGCGCGGCGTTATCGCCGGTCCAATGGTGCTGGGCGTCTATTAAGCCAACCTTTTTGAGGAGCAGGCAAAAATCATCAAAATCACCGTGCACGTCGCCTATAGCGATCAACAGTTCCGGTGGCTTGTCGGAACTTTTCGCGGAGTTCGAACAGAGGAGACCGAGAGCCAGCAACAAGAGCGCAAGCGCGCCACACGCTCGGCGGAAAAGGGTGCCAGCAGGACGGCTCACCATCTGGCTGTCTCCTTTTTCGAAGATGGAGCGGATTTCGTAGGAGCCCCTAGGTTCAGCACGCAGTGTGTGTTTGTGTTTTTTTTGTTTTTTGTTTGTATGCCCTTCTGGTGCGCAAGTCAAATGATTTCCCTACCCCTGGGGCCGTAAAGCCCCGAACTTCAGGCCGGGGATATACGACGTCAGCGCGGCTTCTTGTGCTGCTCGATATAATTCTTGAGAATGTTGCGGGGGGCGCTGCCGCAACTGGCGGCGAAATAGGAAGGTGACCACAACACGCTTTGCCAATAGCGGCGCGCTAAATCAGGTCGCTCCTCCCCGGAGCATGCCACTGGAAACGGCTTTGAGCGAATTGACCTGCCGCTGACCTCACGACCAGCAGCAAAACGCAGGGCCAGGATGGATCGCTTTCTCCTTTCCTGTGAGACTCTTTCATTCTCTACTTCATGGCGGTTTAATCCTGCGCACCCATAAGCTATTCGTAACGCAGGGCGACCATGGGGTCGACACGCATGGCGCGGCGTGCCGGCACGTAGGACGCGGCAAGGGCCACGAGCAACAAAAGAATCGTGACGCCCGCGAAGGTCAGCGGGTCGTTTGCCGGAACGCCGTAGAGCAGGCCGGTCATCAGCCGTGTCAACCCCAGAGCGGCGACCACGCCGATGGCCACCCCGCCGAGGGCCAGTGTAGTTCCCTGGCGCAGCACCAGGCTTAGCACGTCTTGGTGTTGTGCACCGAGCGCGACGCGAATTCCAATCTCGCGTGTGCGCTGGGCCACGGAATAGGCGGTGACTCCGTAGAGCCCCACGGTGGCCAGGGTGAGAGCAAGACCCGCGAAGAGACCTAGCAGGAGGACGTTGAACGCCTGCGCGGCCACTGAAGCGGAACGTACCTGCGACATGGTGCGCATCCGCGAAATCGGCAGATCCTTGTCGATGCTCCAAATGGCATCGCGCACCTCCGAGGACACCGAAACAGGGTTGCCCGCTGAGCGGACCACCCAGTCACGCAACAAACCGTTCCCCTCGAATTGCGAGACCGAGAAATACATCGTTGGCCGGGGACGACTGGCGACGTCGAATTCACGAAGGTCTCCGATGACTCCCACGACTTGCAGCCAGGGCGTATGTTCATCGGGCGAGCCCTCGTTGATGCGCTTGCCGAGCGGATCTTCGTTCGGCCAGTAAGTACGCGCCATGCTCTGATTGATTACCACCACCTGCTGGGTTCCTGGCGTGTCGCTCCAGGAGAAGTCCCTTCCGGCAATCAAGGGAATCGCCATCGTTTCGAAGTATCCGGGAGAAACGATGTCATAGTCGGCCATAGGTAGTGCCCCGGGTAGTGCCACGGGACGGCCGTCGATGCGGAAACCTTTGCTCGCCCGATAAAGAGTCAGCGGCAAAAATGAGATGGCAGCGGCGTGTTGCACGCCGGGGAGAGTTCCAATTTTGTCCAAAGCCAGCTGGTAGTAAGCCGCTCTTTGCGACAATTGGGTGTACTTTTCGCCTCGCGGAATGACGCGGAACGTCAGCAGACCTTCTGGCTGGAATCCCAACGGAACTCGCTCAAGAGCCAGGAAGCTGCGGAGAAGAAGCCCGCCGCCGACCAGTACGACAACACCCAGCGCGGTTTCCGCTACGATCAGCAAGTGGCGTACCCTCAGGCCCGAACCGGCTGGGGATTCGCGGGCTCCCTCTTTTAATGAGTCGCGCAAATTGCTCCGCGTCGCGGCGAGGGCGGGCGCGATTCCAAAGAGCAAGGCGGCCAAGAGCGAAATCGCCAGGGTAAACGCAAGCACTGTTCCATTGACGCCGATATCGCCGAAGAGCGGAAGGTCATGCGGGCTGATCGCCTGCAGCGCCTTCATGCCCCAGAGCGCTAGGAGCAGGCCCGAGCCACCACCTAGGAACGCAAGAAGCATGTTTTCCGTCAGCAGCTGGCGGAGAATGCGCATACGGTGGGCCCCGAGCGCCACACGCACAGCAATTTCACGCCTGCGTGCGGAAGCGCGGGCCATCAACAGATTCGCGACGTTGGCGCAAACCATGAGAAGGACAAAACCGACGGCACCAAGAAGAACTAAAAGAGCAGTGCGCACGTTCCCGACGATCTGATCGTGCAGCGAAACCAGATTGACACCAACACCCGTGTTTGACTGCGGATACTGGTCGGCGAGGTGGCGCGCTACCCCATCCATGTGGGCCTGGGCCTGCGCCAGCGTCACACGAGATTTCAGTCGAGCGATGACGTTCAGATTGTGGCTCCCGTGATTGGCAAGCTGTGACGGGCTGAGGGCCAGTGGAACCCAGAGCTGGTCTTCTGGACCAGAGACGTGGAAGTTCGCGGGATCTGGGAACAGGAAATCGCGGGGCATAACGCCGACGACGGTGTAGCTGACCCCATCGAGAAGAATCTTCTTGTTCACGATTTCGGGATCTGCGCCAAAGCGGCTGACCCACAGGCCGTGGCCCATCACGACCACATGCGCACGGCCGGGGACGTCCTCGTCGGCGGTGAACACACGTCCGAAAGCAGCATTGACCTGCAGCAGGGAAAACAGATTTGCCGAAACGGCCTCGCCCTCGACGCGCGCCGGTTCGCTGCCGCCAGTCAGATTGAAACTGCGGTCTTGGATGGCGCTCATAGCCTCAAAAACGGAGTTCTGCGTCTGCCAGTCGGCGAAATTCCCGGGCGCAGGCTCGTTTTGGTCCTTTTCATAGAACGGCAGGCGAACTTTTTCCCACACCATTACCAGACCATCAGCGTCGGGATAGGGCAGGCGCTGAAGCAGGACGACATTGACGACGGAGAAAATCGCGGTGTTGGCGCCGATGCCGAGCGCCAGAGTGAGAATAGCGATGGCGGTGAAGCTCGGATTCTTGCCGAGCATGCGCAGACCGTAGCGAACATCGGCGAGAAATTCCTCGACGGATGGCCATCGCCAGACCTTGTGGCTGTCCTCTTCAATCAAAGTTACGTTTCCAAACTCGCGACGAGCAGCCGCTGCGGCTTCCTTCCTAGACACGCCGCTCGCAACCAGCTCCTCGATCTTTTCCTCCAGGTGTTCCCGAATCTCTTCCGAGAGTTCGCCATAGAGCTTTCGCCGCGAGATCAGTTGCTTCGGCCAGTTCATGATTCACCCGGCCCCAAGACTCGCGTAATTCCTTCGAGCGTTCGCCTGAAACTCGACACTTCCCTTTCCAGGTGCTCTTCGATCTGCAGCAAATCGCTGGAGGTTCGTCCTACACTTGTCTCTACTAGGCGTAGAGTAACATAGTCTTACGAATTGCCCTTGTCAATAACCTATTCCAAGGCAATCCGCGCCACTGGCGCGGATTGACGAGGCGTCTCAAGAGGGTCCCCTATCCCCGCCGCTTGCGCCCCCAGTGGAAGCACAGCTATTTCCGGAAGCCCTTCACACTTGATCCGTACTTTGAAAATCAGCCTTAGAAGTATGCGAAAATCAACCCCGGCGGAAATGGGCGAGTATTGGCGTGGCTTATACATCGAGATTCGTTTGGCCTCAGCGGATTGGTGCCACATATAGCGGACACTGGATATCGGAGGTTGGTTGCCGTCGCCGGCTTCCTTGATCCCTTCCGAACTGATTTACAATAAGTCCCGATAGACATTTATCGGAGAACTCGGATGCATTGGCCAGTGGCATTGATTCGTGCGGGGGCGAATGTAGAATACCGCGCCGCTGCGACCATGCGCGGGCAGAAAAATAGACGGTATGCTGCTTTCCGATTGGCTGCGGTGGGCTGTGGATACTGCAAATGGAGGCAAATCATGAAAAACGGGAGTTTGCGTGTGCTGGCTAGTTTCTTCGTCGTGTTGGGTCCGGCGAGCTTGGGTTTCGTTCGGGCATACGCGCAGTCCAACTCTGTTCCGAAGGTGGCCGCTGCGGCCAGCACGAAAATTCCCATCCCGGACATCTCGTACTCGAAGTTCATGCTGGCGAATGGCTTGACCGTGCTGGTTCACGAGGACCACAAGGCTCCCATCGTGGCGGTGAACACGTGGTATCACGTGGGATCGAAAAACGAGAAGCCGGGAAAAACGGGCTTCGCACACCTGTTTGAGCACCTGATGTTCAGCGGGAGTGACAACTTCAATTACACCTACATCAACGCGATGGAACGCATCGGCGCGACGAATCTGAACGGGACGACGAACAACGACCGGACGAATTATTTCGAAAACGTACCGACCTCAATGCTCGATTATGTGCTGTTTGCGGAGAGCGACCGCATGGGCCATTTGCTCGGCGTGCTTGACCAAAAGAAACTGGATTTGCAGCGTGGGGTGGTGCAGAACGAAAAACGGCAGGGCGAAAACCAACCTTACGGCGTGACCCGCCAGCTGCTGACGGAGAACACCTACCCGGTGGGCCATCCTTATTCCTGGACGGTGATCGGTGCGATGAAGGACCTTGATGCGGCTTCGATGAGTGACGTGCAGGAGTGGTTCAAGACCTATTACGGGCCAAACAACGTCACGCTGGTCATCGCCGGCGACATCACCCCCGAAATGGCGCGTCAAAAAGTGGAGAAATATTACGGCGAGATCCCGCCGGGTCCCCCCATCGCCAAGAACGAGGCGTGGGTGGCCAAAAGGAGCGGGTCACACCGCGGCTGGGTGCAGGATCGCGTTCCGCAGGCGCGTCTGTATCGGGTATGGAACGTGCCGCAGGCATTTTCACCGGAAGAGGCCACGCTTGATCTGGTGGCACTTGTTGTGGGCCAGGGAAAAACGTCGCGGCTCTACAAGCGGCTTGTTTACAAGGATCAGATCGCGACGAGCGCCAGTGCCGACGACAGCAACAACGAGATCGCCGGGCAATTCTTCATCACCTTGACAGCGAAACCGGGGGTCGAGCTGAAGAAAGTGGAAATAGCCGCGGATGAGGAGTTGCGGAATTTCCTGAAGAACGGACCCACCGAATCCGAATTGCAACTCGCGAAGACGCAGATCTTCGGGCAGTACGCGCGAATCATGGAGCGTATCGGAGGCTTCGGCGGCAAGAGTGACATCCTCGCGCGCTGCCAGACGTTCGCGGGAAATCCTGATTGTTACAAGGAGTACCTGAAGCGCGTGCAGGCAGCGACACCGGCCACGGTGAAGAAGGTCGCGAACGACTGGCTAACTGACGGAGATTACATTCTGGAAGTGCAGCCGTATCCCACCACCTTGAAAGCTGGCGCCCCGCTTGACCGCTCGAAGGAGCCGGGACTGGGTTCTGCGATGTCACTGAACCTTCCGGCGATGCAGAAGGCGACGCTCTCGAACGGATTGAAAATCGTGCTGGCGGAACGCCACTCCGCGCCGGTGGTGAACTTCTCGCTTCTGGTGGAGAGTGGTTACGCGTCGGACCCAGCAGGCGCGCCGGGCACGTGTAGTTTCGCGCAGCGCATGCTGGAAGAAGGCACGCCCACGCGCGATTCGCTGAAAATCAGCGAAGAACTGCAAGCGCTGAGCGCAGAATTTTCGGCGGGCGCCAATCTGGATTGGGCGACCGTCAATCTCAACGCGCTCAAGATCAATGTGGATCAAGCCCTGGAGATTTATGCCGACCTGATTCTTCATCCGGCGTTCCCGGAGAAGGAGTTCGAGCGGTTGCAAAAGGACCGGCTAGCGGCCATACAACGCGAGAAGGTGACGCCCAACAGCATGGCTCTGCGCGTCGTGCCGCCTCTGCTTTACGGCAAAGGGCATCCGTATGCAGGCGCTTTTGCGAGCACCGGCAGCGAATCCAGTGTGAGCAAAATGACTCGCCAGGATCTGGCGAAATTCCACGACACCTGGTACAAGCCGAACAAAGCCACGTTGCTGATCGTTGGCGATACGACGTTGGCGGAGATCACTCCGAAACTGGAAAAGCTGTTCGTTTCGTGGAAGCCCGGCGAAGTTGCGAAACGAACCATTCCGACAGCGCCAGAGCCGGAAAAAGATGTGGTCTACCTGATCGACCGGCCGGGCTCAGGGCAGAGTTTGATCATCGCCGCGCAACTCGCGCCGCCCTATAACGATCCCGACGAAGTGTCGTTGGATTTGGTGAATGACATGTTCGGAGGGACCTTCAGTTCACGCATCAACATGAACCTGCGCGAGGACAAACACTGGTCTTATGGGGTGGGCTCGCGTCTGCTGCCGGCGCGGGGCGAGCGGCCGTTTTTCAGTGTGTCGCCTGTGCAGACCGACAAGACCAAGGAGTCTTTAGCCGAACTGGTGGCTGAGTACAACAACATCGTGGGCGGCAAGCCAATTTCGGAGGCGGAACTCAAGGACGAGCAGTCTAACGCGACGTTGGGTCTACCGGGATCGTTCGAGACGGTGCAGCAACTGTCCGGCGCTTACAGCACGATCCTGGAGTACAACCTGCCGGAGGATTACTACAACACGTACACACAGAAAGTATTGGCCATTACGCCGGACACAGCAAACCAAGTCGCCAAGAAGTACATTCAGCCGAGACACCTCGTCTGGGTGGTGGTGGGTGACATGAGCAAAGTTGAAACTGGCATCCGCGAGTTGAACGTCGGTGAAGTGCACAAGATTGACGCCGACGGTAACCCCGTCGAGTGAGCGACGGATGCTGAGGTTTCTACTAGGGCCTCCCGCGGAAAATACCAACCGACATCTCATGACGTTCGCGCGCACGCTGCCAGCAAACAGAATTGGACAGCATGCTGCCACGCCACGCCATTGACGAGACGGACCTCCCCCGGTATCATCCGCGCAATCCCAGGTCAAATTGGCGAGAGAGGTTTGCTATGTTAAAGCGAGCGTGTCTTGTTCTGTTCATCAAAACTGGTTTATTGTTTGGCGCCGCCCCATTTGTTCGGGCCCAGCAGCCGCCGACGAATCCTGAGGTTTACAGCCAACTGCAGTTTCGCTACATCGGGCCAGTCGGGAATCGCACTACCGCGGTCACCGGAGTGCCGGGCCAGCCTTACCTTTATTACGTGGGAGCGGCGTCGGGCGGAATCTTCAAAACCACCGATGGCGGCATCCACTGGGAGCCGATTTTCGATGCACAGCCGGTGTCGTCGATTGGATCTTTGGCGGTGGCGGGGAGCGACGCGAATGTGGTTTGGGCAGGCACCGGAGAATCGTTCATCCGGAGCCACATATCGGTTGGGAGTGGAATTTACCGCTCGCTCGATGCGGGGAAGACCTGGACAGCCATGGGGCTGGAGAAAACGGGGCGCATTGGAAACGTCATCATCGATCCCCACCATCCGGAAATCGTGCTGGCCTGTGCACTGGGACACGCTTACGGTCCGCAGCCCGAACGCGGGGTCTTCCGCACCACCGACGGCGGAAAAAGTTGGGAGCGCGTGCTGTTTGTGAACGAGAAAACGGGCTGCTCGGACCTGGCCATGGACCCAGGCAATCCGCATATCTTGTTTGCCGGGATGTGGCAAGTCGAGATCCATACCTATGGCCGGACGAGCGGAGGGCCCGGGAGCGGATTATTCAAGTCCACCGACGGGGGCGCAACGTGGAAACGTCTAGAAGACCACGGGTTGCCGAAGCCGCCGGTCGGGAGGATTGCGGTGCGCGTGGCGCAACGCGACTCCGAGCGTGTCTATGCTTTGATTGAGACCGGCGACGGTGTGCCCATCGACGGGAAGACCACCCAGAGCGGGCAACTGTGGCGTTCCGATGACGGTGGGGAAAACTGGCAATTGGTGAATTCCGACCGACAAATCCGGGGACGGACGCACTACTACACGCGAGAAGAGATCGCGCCGGACAATGAGAACGAGGTGTATTTCTTTTCGGCAGCTTTTTCAAGAACGCTCGACGGTGGCCACACGCTGACCAACATGCCCGCGGGCCCGGGAGGGGACAACCACGAAATGTGGATCGATCCTACGAACGGAGATCGCATGGCGGTAGTGAATGACGGAGGCGTGAGCATCTCGGTGAATCGGGGCCACACGTGGGACCACGTTCAATTGCCGATAGCACAGATCTATCACGTAACCGTGGACGATCAGATTCCTTATTTCGTTTACGGCAACAAGCAGGACGGTCCATCTTACCGCGGGCCGAGCAATAGCTTGCAGTTCGCGGGCTTTGGGGGCGGTGGAGGCGGTGGAGGACAAATCCCGCGCAGTGTGTGGCATCCGGTCGCAGGGAGCGAAAGCGGTTTCGCGACACCGGATCCTGTGGACAACAACATCATTTGGTCCAGCGGCACGGGGTCCGGGAGCGTCGGGGGAGCGATGGCGCGCTTCGACGAGCGCAATCGACAGGCGCGCGACGTCGAGGTGTGGCCCGAAGATGTCTCCGGGGCCAGCGCCGCAGAAGTGAAGTACCGATTCAACTGGGAATTCCCGATCACCATTTCTCCACACGACCACAATAAGGTTTACGTGGGCAGCCAATATGTCCACGTGACCACAGACGGCGGGAATAGCTGGCAGATGATAAGTCCTGACCTGACGCGAAACGACAAGAGCAGGCAACAAATCTCCGGTGGGCTCACGCCAGACAACATCGGCGTGGAGTATGCGGGGACGGTTTTCGCCATCGCCGAGTCGCCGAAGGAGGCCGGGGTGATCTGGGCAGGCACCAACGACGGACTGGTGCAAATCACGCGTGACGGGGGAAAGAGCTGGAGTGACGTCACCAAGAATATTCCGAACCTGCCGGAATGGGGAACGGTGAGCAACATTGAAGCCTCACGATATGACGCAGGCACGGCTTATATCACCGTGGATTTCCATCAAATGGACAATCGCGATCCGTTCGCGTATGAGACGAGAGATTACGGGCGGGTCTGGACGGCGATTACCAAAGGAATTCCCCACAGCATGCTGAGCTATGCGCACTGCATCCGCGAAGATCCAGTGCGAAATGGACTGCGGTACCTATGGACAGAAAACGGGTTATACGTTTCGTTCGATGACGGGAAAAACTGGCAGCCACTGCAGAACAGTTTACCGCACGCGCCGGTGTACTGGATCGCGGTTCAAGAGCGCTTTCATGATTTAGCGTTGGCCACCTACGGGCGCGGTTTCTGGATCCTGGATGACCTTACACCATTGCAACAGCTGACGGCGGAAGTGCTGGCGTCGAACGCTCATTTGTTCGCGCCGCGCGCCGCTTACCGTTTCCGGCCCGTAGCGCAGCCGGCCGCAGTTTTCTATGACCCCGCGGCGGGTCACAATCCCCCTTTCGGCGCCGTACTCAACTTCTATCTCAAGGCCAACCTCGGTGAAAAGGACCGTGCTCGCCTGACCATCAGCGATGCAAGCGGCAAAGTGGTGCGGGAAATCGAGTGCCGGCCAGCCAGACCCGAAGGCGCGCGGCCAGCCGCGGGGCCAGGCGGCCCCGGAGGCGCCGGACGTGGAGAGGGCGGCCCGGACGCCCGACCCTGCGAAGCGAAGGCCGGCATCAACCGCTACTGGTGGGACTTGCGGTGCGAGCCGAGCAGGGAGATCAAGCTGAGGACCACGCCACTCTACGCACCGGATGTCACTGTGGGGCCTGAGGGTTGGCGGCCCGCTCCCGGGGCGGGACGCATTTCCTTGCTTGCTCCGCCAGGGACGTACACGGTGACGTTGGCCTGGGGTGAAGAAAAGTTTAGCCAGAAGCTCAGCGTGCTGAAGGATCCGCATTCAAGTGGCTCGGAAAGCGACATCCAAACACAGACACAATTACTGACCGCGCTGAGAGAAGAGATGAACACGATTGCCGACAGCGTCAATCAAATCGAGTCGGTGCGTGCGCAGATCGGAGCCCTGGAGAAGGAATTGGGAACGGACGATAACGCGCAAGCGATCCGCAAGGCGGCCGAGGATCTAGCGGAAAAACTCGTGGCCGTCGAGGGGAAAGTGTTGCAGCTCAAGGCCACCGGCCGAGGGCAGGATGACGTGCGCTGGGCGCCCATGCTACTGCAGAAGATCAACTACTTGGCGAGCGCCGTGGGGTCATCTGATTTTCCGCCCACCACGCAGCAAGTGGCGGTGAAGGAAGAGTTGAATCGGCAGGGCGAACAATACGCGCAAGAATTCCAGCAACTCCTGGCCAAGGATATCGCGGCCTTCAATACCATGCTTCGAGAGCGGAACGTTTCGAACATCATCGCCAAGACGCCTTAAGTGGAGAATATTTGACAGCTACACGGTTTTGCAAGGACCAAGGCCGAGCACTGACCAGGAAGAAAAACCAGACCATGCGAATTGCCCCGCAGACGGAAATCTTTATCTCTCAGCATCAAGAATCTAAAGCCGCTAAGCGGCGATAGACCCGTTACCGGTGGGGTCACCCGGATTTCGCGAGACTTCGCGGCACTTGCCGTGAGCTAGGGCGCGTGGTCGAGAATGGCTTCCGCGCGGGGATCCCAATAGAGCTTCTTGCCGGACCAATAGGCTTGTGCCGCCATGATGCAGGCCACTGAATGCGCATATCCGTGGTGGACCGTGGCGTTCGGTTGTTTGCGGCTTCGCAAGCAATCCAGCCAGTTGGTCATGTGCGAGGGATCCTCGTCCCCTATAAACGTTGGCGGAAGTGACTTATCGTCGCTCAGAGTAACGTCCTTCACCGCTCGCCGGCTGTCAACGGTGGGATCGTCTTCGTGATTTCCTTTCTCTTCGACATCTGCCATCGCGGACTGCCTTCGCCTCCGTGATTGATCAGCGTGGCATTCTTTCCCATGATCCGCGTAAAACTGGGCGCGTCATTGCCAAAACTCGTCGCGTAGCTCACCAGCAAGCCGCTCGAATAGGTGAACAGCGCTTGGAAGGTGTCGGGGTTCTCCCGCCCATCGTGCCAGGCAAAAACACCGCCATTGGCCACGACTGAGGCCGGATACTTTTCGTCCAGAAAAAAGTGGCACAAGTCGATGCCATGACTCATCCACTGGTCGGGGATGCCGCTGGAAAAATCCTTGTAAAGACGAAATTCGAAGTACAGCTGAGGATCAAACGGCCGGGACGGCTTGCCCATCAACCAGGTTTGCCAGTCGGTATCCTGCTCGCGGATCATCTTCACTTCGGGACGCCCGCGCCAGCGTGGTCCGTGATAGTTCCACTCAATCTCATATTTGGTAGCTTCGCCGAGAACTTTGGAGCGAACCAAGTCGCGCACGGCAATCTGATAGCGTTCGCTGCGGTGCTGCGTGCCAATCTGAACAATGAGATTCTTCACGAGCACCGCATCGCGGGCCGCTTTGACCTCTTCGAGAACGTTGCCCATAGGCTTTTCGCAGTAGGTATCTTTTCCGGCCCCGGCACTCATCTTCAGCAGCGGTGAGTGCGAGTGCTCGGGCGTGGAGATCAGCACTGCGTCCACATCCTTTAGCGCCAGCAACTCCTGCGGATGCCGAAGCGCCCGGGGTGCTTTGCCATAGAACTGCTGATTGGCGGCCATCGCTCGTTCGACATTGTGAGTCCACAAATCGCAGACTGCCGTCATCTCCACATTCTTTTGATCTTTGAGAGACGCCACAATGCCATCGAGTTCGCTGCCGCGATTGCCGACCCCGATATGCCCGAGCGAGATCCGGTCGTTGGCCCCCGCGATGCGCGTGTAGGACAGCGCCGTGCTGCTCAATGCCGCACCTCCAGCCGCCACAACCGCGCCCTTGTGCAGAAATTCCCTCCGGTTGATTTTAGGGTCTGAGCTGTCCATGGGCTCCTCCTCTGTGGTTCGATTATGGCCACCACCCTACCCCGCTTTCTAAGGGCAGGTCAATCAGGCAGTCCCAGCATTTTGCCCAGCGTTCCGCCCATAATCATCTTGCGCGTACGCTCCGGAACATCACAGGCATCGAACATAGCGTGGTATTGATTCGCCACGGATTCGATCTCATTCAGGTCCGTGTCTGATCCAAAAACGATCTTGATGAAGGCGTTCGGATCGTTGTTCGGTGTTCTTACATTCCATTCCGCACTGTGCCATTCTGTGGCCGACCACCAAAAGATCTTCTGAAATTCCGCGAGCCGTCCATGCATTTTGGTCAAGGTCGAACCACTGAGGTCAAAAAATACGTTCGGATTCCAGCGCGCGATCTCCGCCGCCCATTCATATTCGGGATTGCCACAGTGTGCGCCGAGCACGGTGATCTTCGGAAAACGCCGGGCAATCTCCTCGAGATAAATCGGACGCATCCGACCCGACGCTACATCTTCCGGTTCATCGAAATGTTCTCGCAACACGATGCCAGTGTGAAACAGGACGATCCAGCCGTACCGATTTGCCAGCTCGTACAAGGGAAAATACGAGGGATCATTGTAGGGCTTCTTCACAAATTCCATTTCGCCGAGGCCTCGGTAGCCCATGGCATGCAGCTCTTCTGCCTGCTGGACCACGTCCGGAGCGTCGAGGTCAACGAAGCCGAAGGGAACAATCTGTCGGGGATGCTGTTTTGCGGCTTCGGCAACAACCTTGCGATTTCGAAAGGGAGTGAGCAAACAGGCTGTTAGATTCAAGCGCTCCGAGAGCTTCAAAAGGTCGGAAATGAAATTGGGCTTCTTTTCGTCAAAATGCACATGCATATCGACGATGCGAGTTGGGTAGACGTGCGGCGCGGCCTGCTCCGGCAAGAACGCATGGAACGGAACGGCCTGCCGGGAGGCCCATAACTGTGGCATAACTGCGGCGGCGCTGGCGGTGCCAAGAAACTTTCTTCGTGACACTCGATCCTTCATTTCGATCGCTCCATTTCTGAGGGCCTACCGGCGGCGCAAATAATGCAGCCCCGTACCCAATTTAGAAATCACCAGATCAGCTTTAGCGCGAACTGAAGTTCACGGTTGTCGGCGGCGGTGCTGGTGATGGTGTTGAACGAGCCGCCGGCGTCCACGAACGGGTTGGGCATCGAAAAGATGGGATGATTCAGGAAGTTGAAGGCTTCAAACCGGAACTGCAGTTTCAGCCGCTCCGTAATGGTGGTGGTCTTCATGGCGCTGAAGTCCATGCTCACGTACTTTGGTCCCCGCAAAATGTTGCGCCCGGCGTTACCGAAGACTTCCTGGTCGGTAGGTTGTGCAAGAGCAGTGGCGTTCCACCAATCGAGAATTTGTTTGGGGCCATCGTTAGGATTTCCTATGACCTCGCAATAGTCTTGTTCGAAGTTAACTTGATTGACGGCCGCATCACTGGCAGTGAGGCAGGACGCTGGCAAACCGGTTCGCACAACGCTGATGCCTCCAATCTGCCAGCCCCCCAACACTTTGTCCACGGGAGCAGACCAGTTCGTGCCCCAGCGCCGGCCTTTGCCGAAGGGAAGTTCGTATAGCACGCTGTTCACCCAGTTAATCTTGGCGTCAAAAACGGACGGTCCATAATCCAGCTTGAGGTCGTAAGTGTGCGGAGTGGCCATGCCATAACTGCCGCCGTCCCGTGTGGCTGAGGCCGTGTCCAGTGCCTTGGACCAAGTAAAGGAACTCAGGAACGAAAGACCCTGCGAGAAGCGCTTTTCCACTTTTGCCTGCAACGAGTTGTAGTTGGCGGACGTGGCGTTTTCGAATAAATTGAAGTAAGAACCCAGTGACGCGATTTTTTGCGGCAGATAAGTTACCGGTTGTATGACTTTATCCCCGCTCATCACCGGAAATGTTTGGTTTTGATCGGTCAAGTGCGGTAAGTGCGTCGACGCCGAACCCACATAGGCAACCTCCAAGGTCAGATTGGGCGCCAATTGTTGCTGGATTCCCAAGCTCCATTGTTGGACGCGCGGGGTTTTCAAATGCGGATCGACGGTGAACATGGAAGGCTGGATGATAACTTGCCCGGTATTTTGGAAAATCTGGTCCACGATCGAAAATTGACCCTTGCGGATAAACTTGGCCGAGCGCGGAGCATTGCGCGCAAAGTCAAACCAGGGATCGGCGTTCATCGGTGAATAAAAGATCCCCGCGCCACCGCGGATCACGGTCTTGTTCTGCCCCAACGCAGGTGTCCAGGCGAATCCAAATCGCGGCGACCAGTTGGTTTTGTCCGTGAACACCAGGTTATGGCCCAGACGGTTGTCGCGCACAAACGGTAGATAGGTGGGCGATGCTGGGTCGGTGTCAAACTGCACGCTGGGAAAGTCTTGGTAGGGATCACCAGAGCCCGGTCTCACGATGACCGGTTGGGGTCCGCTGAAATCCACGTTGACCATGGAGTCCTTCAAATCATGCCAATAGGGTGCCACTTCGTAACGCAAGCCGAAATTCAGCGTTAGGTTTCGCGACCGCTTAAAGTCGTCTTGAATGTAATAGGCCTGCGTCCAGCGGAACAGGTGGACATGCGAGTCTCCCGTGGCTACCTCGGAATCGTTGCTGATGCCCAGCAGCATGGAAGCGAGCGAGAGCCCGCCCGATCCGTCGAGCGCCGCGGTCGCATCAATGGGATTATTGAAGGACGCCCGGGCAAGATTGTGGGACAGCAGGTTCAGATTCTCGTGGCGGAAATCCACTCCCGCCTTTATCACATGACGCCCCCTGACCAGCGACCAGTCATCACCATATTCGTAGGTGGTCTGAACTTTTCGCAGCGGGTGGCCGAAGGCATCCTCTCCGAGGCTCTCAAAGTTGTCCCCCGCTCCGTTGAAGCTCGGCGTTCCAAAATCGATGGGGTCGCTCGAAGCGCCCTGTATGCCTAGTTGCCCGACAACATTCGTCTTGCCGGAAAGCGGACCTACTCGGCTGCCTTCCGCGCGCACGTAATTCGCTTTGACCTCGTTCACCATGTTTGCGCTAATCGTCCAAGTGTGATGCAAGGTGGCCGTCTCAGTTTTCACGGATTCGGTCAAATCCCGGATGGGCATTACATTGTTATTTACCGCGTCCTCCTTACCCCACGAATACCTTCCCCACAGACTCATGTTGGGTCTGAGGAGATAGTCGAGCCGTCCAGCACCCTGGTGGTAGTCTGTGGGCCTGCCAACCACGCCAGCGTAGTTGTTGAACAGCCCCGGCCGGTTCGGTGCCTGCACATAGGACGACGCCAGAAATTGTGCGGTCGCCGGATTCCAGCATTGTTGGGGAATGGTCATGTTGGGCCAAGGCACGTCGGTCGTGGGGTTGGAATTGAAGCAGCCGGCCGGGAGCGTATTGCCCGCGCGGAACTTCGCGGAGCCGTCCGGATTGGTAGTGTGCGGCATGTAAATCGGAACGCCGTAGTCCGAGAAGTCTCCGTTCTTTACGTTGGGCATCGGCACCGTAGCGCGGTCGGCGAAGTTAGTGCGGTCCGCCAATCCCTCGTAAGCAGCGAAGAAAAACAGCTTGTCCCTCACAATTCTTCCACCGCCAGTGGCCCCAAATTGATTGCGCTTAAAAGGCGGCTTGGGGGCCCCGGCGCCGAGGTTGATATCGTTGAAGAAGTCTTTTGCGTCCAGCGCGCTGTTTCGCAGAAAGTCGTAGGCCGTGCCATGAAACTCGTTGGTTCCCCCTTTGGTTACCGCGTTGATTTGAGCGGCGCCCCGGCCGAACTCTGCGGTGTATGAATTCGTCTGCACCTTGAATTCCTGGATTTCATCGATGGAAGGAATGGCCGCTACGGTATTGAAATCCGGCGAGGTATCGGTCGCGCCGTTCAGAAGGAAATTGGTGTCCTGAGCGCGCGCGCCGCCCACCGAGTATTGATCAGTGACGCGCCGGCCGACATCGCGAACTTCTTGAAACGACGTATTTGAGTCTTTTGTGAAGGTCACGCCAGGGCCGAGCGTGGCGAGATCCAGAAAGCTCCGCCCATTCAAGGGCAGGTCCACGACTCGCTTGTTATCAATCACCTGGCCGACGGTGCTTGACTCGGTGGAGAGCAACGGGGCCTCGCCCGTGGTGGTGACCGTTTCCGTTGCTTCACCAAGGTTCAGAGTAACGTCCACGCGTGCCTTTTGGTCCACTTGCAATTCAAACGCGGATACCGTAGCCGTGCGGAAGCTGACATGCTTCACGGTAACGGAATAGCGGCCCGGCTCCAGAGCTGTGACCGTATAATCGCCAGTGCTGGTGGTGCGCGTAACGTGGCGTGTGTTGCGATCGACATTGGTTACCGTGACCTCGGCGTCAGGAAGCACCGCGCCGCTGGCGTCAAATACAATACCGGTG
>Ga0209801_1000564_pt1 | contig 24237 bp, 21 predicted proteins | sample GraSoiAngelo_127_FD_185884 | JGI IMG/M metagenome (GOLD analysis project Ga0209801, IMG submission 185884) | Grasslands soil microbial communities from the Angelo Coastal Reserve, California, USA - 14_0927_09_40cm (SPAdes) (version 2) | ecosystem: Environmental > Terrestrial > Soil > Grasslands ... | reverse complement strand
GCCTCGTTCTGCTCGAGCAGGTCCTGGTAGCAGAGGAAGACACGTGAGGTGACCTCCTGGAAGTAGTCCGCGACGAGCGCGGCGAACTCGCGCGGGCCCTGAAGCTCGCTTTTCGCGCGTGAGATGGCCGACAATACTGCGCGGGGCGCTATCCGGCGCGGGTCTACTCCCTGGTCCTCGAGAGCGCGTTTGACGACCGCGAGTTGGTCGGAATCGTCGTATATGGTGAAGTTGCGCGGGACGCCGATCTGTTCGCCGTCAATGCACAAGATGCGCGAGCAGACGGCATGAAAGGTGCCAAGCGTTATGTCACGCCCGAGATCTTTGCCGACAAGCGTGTAGACGCGGTCTCGCATCTCCCGCGCCGCCTTGTTCGTGAACGTGACCGCGAGAATGCGTCTGGGACGGACGTCTTTCTCCCGCACCAGATATGCGATGCGGTGAGCAATAACCCTAGTCTTGCCGGAGCCTGGACCTGCGAGGATAAGAAGCGGCCTGTCGATCTGCTCGACGGCCTCGCGCTGACGGGGGTTCAGGGCTTCGAGAACGGGACTTTCAGTGGATGTGCCCACGATGGAAATGATACATCTGTTCGGGTACGAGGAGGAAGAAAGAGGAGGAGGTCCGAGTCACGGCAGAGAGGGGAAGGCGGGCGTCGGCGGAAGGGTTGAGATTGCGGGCAACGTTGGAACAGCGGGAAGAGTTGGCGTGGCTGGGAGGGTGGGAAGCGGCAAGGGCGTCGGCGTTGTCACCGGCAGCGTTGGAGGGGCGCTGGGGAGAGGCAGCAAAGGTGAAGGCGTTGGCGTCGGCGTCAGAGCGGCCCCACTGTTTGGGGGTGGCGTAGCACCGCCAGATGTCGCCGGCGTGGGGAGAGTGCTGTGAGGTGGCGACGGGGATGCCGGCCCGCCCGGTGCGCCGGATTCTCCGCCGGCGCGATCACGGTCTCTCCGGATGGCAGCGATGATTTCGGTGGACAGGCGAGGAATCTTCAGTGCTACCTGGTCGGCCGAGTAGTCGACCGGAACGCGCGAGCTGACCCTGGCTTCCAGAACGGCCGAGTCGGATCCGAGGATGGCAAGCGTCGCCGCAATTGTCGCTGCGAGCATGCAGACAGCTACGAGCCCCGCCACAGGAAGAATTTTGCGCAGGATACCCCTGACCCGCGGCATAGCCATCTACCTGGTATCGAGCGCCGTCTCGACGAGGAGCCGCTGCAGCATCGGATCATTTGCGCGCCGCTGCTCCCAGGCCGGAACGACCGCAGCCAACGCGTCGAGCATGCCTATGGATATGACCGCGCCGACATGAGTGCGGAGGAAAGTCAGCGCCTGGTCTGAAGTGAATCCGCCCAGTTGAGGCGCGCCGAGCCGTACGGCGTCATAAAGGTCGGCGGCCTCGACGATTCGCGCGACTATAGTGCCTTCTTCATTGAATGGCGTTGAATAACTCCTCGGTTTTGCAAACCCGGCGACCGGCGGGCGCGTTTCTGCGCTGCCGGATGCCAGCAAGTTGAGATGTGGGTGATGTTCAAGAAGATCTCGCTGTTGAGGCGTGAGCGCTTCTAGCTTGAGGCGCTCGGAGTCCCTGATGCCGATCTTGCTAAGGTCGTGCAAATAGCCGCCCATTTCGAGCTGCGCGATGGTCCGCTCGTCTAGTTGAAGATGCCGACCGAGCATGGCGGCGAGCTGGCCGACACGCACCGAGTGGCCGAGCGTAACCGGGTCCTTGTTGGCTACGGCAGAGGCGAGGGCCCGCAGTGTGCCGACATACTGTCCCTGAAGCGTCTCTGTCATGTGGTCGATCGCAGCACCGAGACGGCCGATTTCGTCGTGGGACTTGATGTTCGCACGGGCCGTGAAGTCCCCAGCAGACACTTGCTCTGCGGCTAACATGAGGCGGTCGACGGGGCGAGTTATGGCGCGCGAGATGTAAAAGCCGATAGCGAGCACTGCCAGCATCGCGATGCCGAAGAGCAACGCCATCTTCCAGCGAGCGGCGTCCTGCGCTTCGACGATGTAATCGCCCGGCAGAGCCACGGAATAGGCGCCGATGCGCGCCCCCTGGATGAGAAGTGGTGCGTAGAGGACGTTGTAGTCGCGGCCCCAGATCGTTCTCTGCTCGCGGTAGACTCCACCTCGGTTGATGGCTGAAACGGCCTCCGGCGGAGGGCTGAGGTCAGCTTCTTTGGATCCCGCCTCGCGCGGCTGAACGAAGCTTGTCGCGCTGGGCGCCTGCCGATCGCTGTAGATGGTCACGTCTGCGAGCGATTCAGCCTTCATTTCCGCCACAAGCGTCTGAAGCGAGGTGCCTACGAGGACGACGCCTATCACGCGGCCCCCGGACTCGACGACCCCTGCTGTGTAGAGCACCGGGCCGCCGGCCGTCTGCACAATCGCAGTCGCTTTCCCGCCGCCCGTGGGCGCAGTAGCGATCGCCTGCTGAACGGGGGGCCAGGCGGCCGGTCTATCGGCGTCAGCCATGGCCGAATACACAACGGTCTTCGGTGCGGTTAACTGGATAGCCTTTAAACGCTGACCTGATGCATCGAGCACCTGGAGATACTGCACTTCGTCATTCGCGGCGGTGCCCTCGATCAGCGCACCCAGCTGTGCACCGTCACGGGCGTCTATCGCTTCGGGAACACCGTCGCTGAAGAGGATGGCACGCACGGTCTCGAGGTGCTTTCGTTCGCGGCGGGCGAGCGTGTCGGACGAGACGCGGGCCGATTCGACGAGCTGATTGTCCGAGCGCTCTCGAAGAGAACTGGTGATGACGCCGGTCGCCAGGTAGGTTGCGGCGCAGCCGAGAATTAGCGCGAGAAGCGCGTAGGGAAGGACGATCTTCCAGCGAAGGTGGCGGCCCGGGAGCTTGGTCAGCTTTGCTATAAGCGACGCGATCGCCTGGGTCGTCCGGGCGAAGTGGCCGGGCAGATGAAATGGAAACGGCGCGCTTCTACGGAATGCTCTTGATCGCATGCTCACTTCCTCTGGTTGATTGGACGTGCGCAGGCGAGCAGCGGTTAGGGTACCAGCGTTAAGTTCCAGATAAGAGTGCCGTAAAGGACAGTGAACGGCGGCAGCTAATAAAGCACGCTGGGCATCCAGACGCCGTCCGGCGGTTCATACGGACCGAAGCTCATGAGATTCATCGGTTTGACGGCGCGGGCACCTGTGGCAAGAAATCTTCGATGCAGACTACCTTCGAGCAGCGGACAAAACACGCGGTGGAAGTCCGGGGGCGACTGGCGAGTGGACTCGCCGACGGTCGCGACAGCGTCATCCTCTGTCTCGAATACGCCATGCCCGATCATGCCCATGACGAGGTAGCCGCTGATTCTGCCTTGCCGTTCTCGCACAAACGAGGGAAACAGCGGGAGGGAGCCTTCCACTTCGTTCCGCCGGCTAACTTTGTATATGCGCCTCGAGAGTTCGTCCACCGCGGGCAGATCTTCCCGGGTCATGGGACGGACGCTTGGGTCGGGCTGAGCGGCTGGTTGCGGTTGCAGCAGAATGAGGGGTGAGCGGACGTCAAAGCCCAGAGACGCATAGAGCGAAAGTGAAGTCATGTTGAAGGAGTCCTGCACCAGACGCACCATCCGCGTGTTTGCCTCGCGGGCGTGGTCAAGCACCGCAGTCATCAGCGCCCGCCCAATTCCACGCCCCTGAAGCGGTACCTCGATGGTAATCGGGCCGACGCCGCCCACTTCGTCCGAGGTCATCAGGAAGTTCGACCCGGCGGTCTGTCCGTCAATGCTCGCTTTCACGCCGAACACGTCCTCTCGCTGGATCAACAGACCGATGAACATTCGAGGGAGGGCGACGCTCTCGAAGTCAGGCGGAAAGTGGTGTCTGTCCGAGATGTCTTTGAAGGCTTCGTAGCAGATGCGGCCGAGTTCGGAGGCGTCTTCCGCTGCCGGTGGACGCAGTTCGAGCGACATTAGCGGCTCCTTTCAAGTTGTTCACCCGGTGGTCAGCTTCGTAGTTTAAGCGGGCAGGATGCGCATTGGGGAAGAAGTTGCTGGACTGATACGCGGGTCTTCACGTCTGCTTTGCGGAGCAACTCGATCGTCGCCCAGAGCGAGAGCCCGACGACGTTGCAGTAGCATCCGTCATAGCGCTCAACGGGCCGGAACGCTTCGTCCTGGATGGCATAGGCGCCGGCCTTGTCGAAGGGGTCGCCGCGCGAGATCGAAGCGTCGACTTCGGCGTCGGGGTAATCGCGCATGACGACTCGCGTCACAGGATGACGAACGAGCGCCGAGCGCCCTTCGGCGCGCATTATAGCCACGGCCGAAACGACCTCGTGCGTGCGCCCACGTAGAAATTTCAGCATCCGCTGGGCGTCCCCGGCGTCAGCCGGCTTTCCGAGGACCGACCCATCGACCGCGACGACCGTATCGGCCGCGATTATCACTGAGTCCGGGTCGACCAGCCGGGCCGCCTCTGCCTTGGTGCGGGCGAGTCGGCGCGCGATGATCTCCGGATTTCCACGCGATGGAGTCCGTTCGTCCAGGTTGACAGGTCTTACCACCAACCGCAGCTTCAGGCGGGCGAGCAGCTCCTGGCGGCGTGGCGAGGCGGAGGCAAGGACCAGTTCAGGCAAACGGAGAGAGATCCACGCGCTTCCCTATGACCGCCTGAGCGTGGCCACGCATTCGATGTGGTACGTCTGCGGGAACATGTCGATCGGTGTGACCTCCTTCAGCTCGTAGCCTCCCTCAGCGAGAATCCTCAAGTCACGGGCGAGCGTTGAGGGGTCACACGAGACGTAGGCGATGCGGCTTGGCGCTATTTTGATAACGGTGTCGAGTGCCTTGGCGTGGCAGCCCTGTCGTGGCGGGTCCAGGATGAGAGCATCGACTTGTTGCGAAATTTGCGGAAGCACGTCTTCGACCTTGTCCCTGTAGTACTGGATGTTGGGCGACGAGGCGATGTTTACCATCGCGTCGTCGACCGCAGCCGCCGACTCTTCAATGGCCACGACCCGGCGGACGAGCGGAGCGAGGATGACGGCGAAGGTCCCGACGCCGGCATAGGCATCGACAAGCGTCTCGTGCTGGGCCAGATCGAGCCGGTCGCGGACAAGTTCCACCAGGCGGTCAGCCTGGAGGGTGTTCGTTTGGAAAAATGACGCGCCGGAGATTCGAAAGCGGCGGCCGAGGATTTCCTCATGGTAGAAGCGCTGCCCGGATTCGATTGATGGATCAACCGCCGTAAGGTCCGGATGCACGAACATCTCAGAGGTGTTCACTCCTACGCGGAATGTTATCTGGTGCATATTTCCGCATTTGCCCTGGAGGAGAGGGAGGGCGTCGTTAACGCGATCATCGGCTATCAGACAGCGGTCGATGCGAAGAAAGCGGTGGCTTCCTCTCTGCACGAAGCCCACCTCGCCCCTCCGTTTGGCCGTGAACCGGAGGTGATTGCGGTAGGCCCATGGATTGTCCGCCGCAAGCATCGGCGCGACGGGCGGGTTCGTAAAACCGCCGATACGCCGGAGCTGCTCGCGCACAATGTGCTCCTTGAAAGCGAGTTGACGGGAATAAGCGATGTGTTGCCACTGACAGCCGCCACATACACCGAAGTACGGACAAAGCGGCTCCACGCGGTCGGGAGACGGCTCAAGGACCTCCACAACTCGCCCCATCGCGACGCCCGCGCGGCTGCGTAGCACCTCGATGGACACAGTCTCACCGGGTATCCCGTATTCGGCGAAAATCGTGCGCGAGCCATCGCGGCCCAGCGCGCCCCCCTCGAAGGCGATATCTTCGAGCCGAACAGTTACTAGCTCGGGCGGGTCGATTCGATCATCTTGCTTCCGGCGTGACATGAGCGACCTCAAGCAATCAGTATCCGCGAAATGGGAAACGATGCCAACGCCCTGTCCGCTGCGTTATATATACTGACAACGGGGCGGGTCTGGCTCGCCGATGCTATAATGCTAAGGAACTTACTCGTTAGAGCAGAAGGAAAACAAGGCGCATGGGAGACTGGTTAGTCGCTGCCGGCCTGATTGCCGGCACTTGGCTTCTTCTGCTCTGGCTCAGTATCATCGTCTGGGCCTACCGCGACATACGGGACAGGACTCGCGATGTTGGGCTGCAGGTGCTCGCGGTCTTCGTGGTGATGTTGTTCTTTCCCGGCTTCAACATTCCGGGGCTTGCCCTGTATTTGATGATGAGACCAAGAGAGACGCTCGAGGAGGCTTATTCGCGCTCGCTCGAGGAAGAGGCGCTCCTCAGGGAGATCGGTGATGAAGGTCTGTGTCCCTCTTGCCGGCGGTTCGTAGAACGCTCGTGGCGCATCTGTCCTTTCTGCCAGACGCAACTGAAGGACATCTGCGCCGAGTGTGAGCAGCTGCTCAGCTTTAACTGGGTTGTGTGCCCTTACTGCACCGCCGAGCGGAAGGGCGCCGCGCGGCGAATGGACCCGATGCCACCGCCGGCGGTGGCAACGGCCTCGAGGCAGAAGGCGGCACGCGCGGCGGCCGTTGGGGAGGACGCGTCCAAGGAAGAGGAACCCCCGCCCAGGCCGCGCTCGCGTGACGTCGTACCCGGGTCGTAGCCTGATCACCTAGCCAAACAGCGGCGCCAGACCCCAGTCCGCCATGAGTTCCGTAATCCGCTTGATTTTTTCGTCGCCTCCCGCGAAGGTCGCCGAGCCGAAAATCGCCTCAATTCGCTCCACCGCCGTTATGGTATCCAGCCCAGTACGCAAGAGTGGAATCTGGTCTTCCTCTGCGCGTTCCAGGACGTACGAGAGGATGGGCAGCCCGCCGGTGAGGATGAGGCAGCCGGCGCTCGCGTTCAAAGCCGCGAGCTGAAGGTCAGGCTTGTCGCTCCTGACAATGACAGCAGACGCACCGTAACCCGCGAAATAGCCTTGACCTGGGTCGGCGCTGATCGGCGCGATGACCGGGCGATCCAGCGGGCGCAGTCCACCGCTGTCGAAATGCTCGGTCTGCGCCGACAGTGCCTCTACGACGTCTCGCAGGACAGGCGTCGCCAGCAATCTGTCTTCTGGCAACGTGGCGAGGAGATCGACGCCGGCTGCCTTTGCCTCGGCGATCAGCGAGTCAGCACGCCTTGCAGGCATTTTGTTGATGACAGCACCTCGAAGGCGGTCGCCTGCTTGACGGCAGTAATCGGCGAGAACGTTCATTGGAGTCAATGCGCTGGTGATGATGAGGGCCCGAGCGTCAGGAAACTCTGCCAGTGATGAAGCTGCGTCCCCGGCGGGGGCTTCGATGAGCTCGACTTCAGCCGCCGCTTGATCCTGCGAGGCCCCTTTCAGCGCGCTGAACAGCGCGGCATCGTTCTCGGCGTGGTCGTCGCCCGGCATTCTCCGGACGGATACGGTCTTGCCTTCTGTGGAGAATCTTTGTGCGAGGCCGGCCGCTACGGTGGTCTTGCCGGCGAGCGGCTCCGGTGATAAGAGGATGAGGCCGGGCATTTTCGCGTGAATTGTAGCATGGCGCAAGAAGCCGACAGGTAGCCGGTGGTCATTTCAGGGTCTGATCCAGCGGGATGTACTCGAGTCCTTGCGCTTTCGCGACGGCTTCTGCGACGAGCTTGCCGTCGATGGTGCTCGCACCGGCGGCGAGGGCAGCATCCTCGCGTAGTGCGGCGAGGCCGCGGTCCGCTAGCTTAAGAACGTATGGCAGCGTCGCCGAAGTCAGCGCCTCCGTAGAAGTGCGGGGCACTGCGCCCGGCATGTTGGGAACGCAGTAGTGGAGCACTCCTTCCTCGACGTAGATCGGGTCGTTGTGGGTCGTCGGGCGAGAAGTCTCGCAGATGCCTCCCTGGTCGATGCAGACATCGACGATGACAGCGCCGGCGCCCATCGAGCGCACCATCGCTCGTGTAACGAGCTTCGGGGCGATGCCGCCGGGCACGAGCACCGCGCCGATCAGGACATCTGCATCACCCAACTCTTCCTCGAGGACGGCCGGGCTGGTGACACGTGTGGCGATGCGCTCGCGAAACTGCGATTCGAGGCCGGCCAGGCGCTGGAGGTCAGTGGATGTGACCGTGACACGGGCGCCGAGGGCAAGGAGTACACGCGTGGCCGCCGTCCCGACATTGCCGCTGCCGACGACAAGCGCTCGTGCCGGCGAGGAGCCGGCGATGCCACCCAGCAATTTCCCGCGCCCGGGACCGGGCTTCTTGAGGAACTGGGCGGCGATTTCCGCTGCCATACGGCCCGCCACCTGGCTCATCGGCACCAGGAGGGGAAGGGAACCATCCGGCCGGCGAACGGTCTCATAAGCGATCGAGTTCGTTTTGGACTCGAGAAGCGCCCGCGTAAGCTCGGGCAGTGGGGCCAGATGGAGATAGGTGAAGAGGATCAGGCCCGGCCGCAGCAAAGCGAACTCGGACTGCAGCGGCTCCTTGACCTTGACTAACAGGTCGACCGCCGATGCGACTGCTTCCACCGACGGGCAAGTAGCGGCTCCCGCCTGTTCGTATTGCTCATCGTTGAACCCAGACCCTTCGCCCGCGCCACGTTCGACGAACACCTGGTGGCCGGCCTGCGCCAACGCCTTGACTCCGGAGGGCGTCAGACCGACGCGGTATTCCTCGATCTTCGTTTCCCTTATCGTGCCGACCTTCATCCCGCCTCCGAGCCGCGCGCGGCGGCCTGCTAAAATTCTAGCAGGGAGCGTTTGTCCTTCAGCCGCAGAGTTCTCGGGTATCGCCTGCTAGAATGGGCTGACGTGCCGGGGTAGCTCAGGGGTAGAGCACGCGGCTGAAAACCGCGGTGTCGGCAGTTCGATTCTGCCCCCCGGCACCACTTTCTCACTCACGGTTCGGGCATCTCCGGTTGGATCCGATCGGTCCGCCGCCTACCACAAATCAGCCGCGAATTCGTTTTCGCGTGTAACAAACGCCTCCGAAAAGCGACTGTACTTAACAGAACCGATGATCGGAGGGTGAACTTATGCTTAAGAGATTCGGCTTTCTGCCGCTTGCAGTAACCGGAGTTGCACTGCTTATCGGCGGACTGAGCGCGCTGGCAGGAGCGGGCGGCTCGGGCCCCAGCATACTTGCCCAGGATGAGGAGTGCGGAACGACGACTCCTACGGCGACGCCTGAGCAACAGATTGCGACGCCGTCACCCACGGGAACCCCCGAGTTCACGGCAACGGCTACGCCGGCTTTCACTGCTACGGCCACGCCTACGGGTGAGGAAGAGGAAGACGAAGACAACGAGCAGGACGAGGACAACGGGGACTGCAAGAGTCCAACACCGACGCCTACGCTCGGGGCGGTCGAGACCCCCACCCCTACGGCTACCGCTTCACCGACACCGAGTGGAACGCCAACGGCCGCGCCGACGCCTACTCCCACGCCCGCTTCCGCCACCTCCACGCCGTCAGCGTGCGCGAATGAGGACGATGGTGACGACGACGAGGACAAGGATGACGACGACAACGATTGCGAAGAGGCCGATGAGGGCGACCAGGGCGCGGACAGCGATGATCAGGACGGCCAGAGCAACCGCGAACAAAGCGATCGCGAGCACGACAGTGACCGCGGCGGCGAGCGGGATGGCGGGCATGACGACTAGATAACGGTGTAACGGGTCTATCGCCCGATTTGTTGAACTATCGCGGAGGGGTTTAGAGGCCGGGTGCGGCACGCCTTTCGCGCGCTCGCCGGACCAGCCGCTGGCTGAGCGCGCAACCCCTCCGCTCTTGCGTAGATAACCGTCCTCGTCGGGGCGCGCCTCGGGTTGAACGAGGCTCACGCTCAACGTCCGCGCCCCCACCCGCGCTTCATTTCCATATCAACCAAGCGTCTGTGCCTCGCATTCAACGTCGGCGAGGGAGAATCCGTGGGACTGGGCTGCTAGAATTGGTCGAGATTCAGGAGCCCAGTGGTATGCGGTGTATTGGAAGATTCTCTCTCTCGTCGCCCTAATCGCGTTCGCGGGGGCGGTGTACTGGGCCGTCTCGCCCGTTTTCCGCAGCCAGAGTGCTGATCGCGAAGACAGACAGAGCGTCTCTGTGACACCTGCTGGGACGCCCGGGCCTAACGACCCGGTACTCGTCGGCGCGGGCGATATTTCCTCCTGCACCCAGGAGAACGACTCGCTGACGGCGGACCTCCTGGACAAAGTGGTCGCAAGCGCCACCGGAGAGGTGGCTGTCTTCACAGTGGGAGACAACGCTTACGAAAACGGGACGATAGAAGAGTACCAGCAGTGTTATGAGCCGACGTGGGGACGCCAGAAGGCAAGAACGCGCCCAGTCCCTGGAAATCACGAATATGCGAGCGGGAACGCGGACGGGTACTTCGAATACTACGGCGCCATTGCCGGTGATCCAGCGCAGGGCTATTACAGCTACGATCTCGGCGGTTGGCACATCATCGTTCTCAACACGAACGATCATTGCCAAAGAGTTGCTTGCTCTGACGCATCGCCCCAGGCGAAATGGCTCCGCTCGGACCTGGAGGCGCATCCCGTGTTCTGCACGCTGGCGATCTGGCACGATCCGCTCTTCAGCTCAGGGCGGGTGCACGGGAGTTCTCAATTCGTGAAACCGCTCTGGACTTTGCTCTATGCAGCGGGCGCGGACGTTGTCGTGAACGCGCACGAACACAACTACGAGCGCTTTGCGCCTCAGACGCCCGACGGAGCGATGGATGCGGAGTACGGCATCCGCGAGTTCGTCGTCGGGACAGGGGGCGAGAGCCACTATCGCGAGTCAGACGAGCGGTTGCCCGATAGTGAAGCGGCGAACGATGACACTTTTGGAGTACTGAGGCTGACGCTGCATCCCTCTGGTTACGATTGGGCGTTCATGCCGGAGGAGCGCCACGGGACGTTCAGCGACGCCGGGAACGGGCAGTGCCATGGGCCTCCACCCCTTCCTTAATAGCGCCTGCTGGTGAGCCAGCCCTTGTACGGCGTTTTTTAGGATAAACCGCACAGCGATCCGCCAGCGGGGCCGCTTGTCGAACCCTCGTACCGCCTTATCGAAACCCGGAATCAGCGTGTTATACTTTGCGCGAAAAATTCTTCTGGGGGTGGGCTTTGTTTAGGCTCTATGACGATCCGTTTCGATATTTTCCTCAGATGGCGTCAGCGATGGGTATATTCGCCGGGGGCATCGTCGGAGCGGGCGCAGCGATCGAAACGGGCGACTTGTTCCGTTATTTCGGGACCGCGGTATTTCTCGTGATCACAGCACCGCTATTCGTCTGGAAGTTCGTGTTAGCAAAGAGATCGACCAGGTAAGGTAAGCTCATGCCGGGTCCGCTAGAAGGCGTCAAGGTCGTCGAGTTGGGCCTCTGGGTGGCCGGGCCGTCCGCCGCGGCGATGCTCGGCGACTGGGGCGCAAGCGTCATCAAGCTCGAGCCACCGAGGGGCGACCCGTTTCGTGGCCTTTTCGCCTCGCTCATGGGCTCCCCCGTATCGCTCAACCCGCCGTTTGAACTCGACAACCGTGGAAAGCGGAGCGTCGCCCTTGACCTCGAGAAGGAGGAGGCGCGCGACATCGCGTTCCGGCTCATCGGCGAGGCCGACGTCTTCGTCACCAATATGCGGCCGCGCGTGGTTCAGGAGTTCGGCCTCGATTATCACAGCCTGCACGAGCGGTTCCCGCGTCTCGTTTACGGGCAAGTGACCGGCTATGGGCCGGATACAGAGGCACGCGACACGGCGGCGTATGACATTGGCGCGTTCTGGTCGCAGGCCGGCGTGGGCATGTCATTGACCGCGCCGGGCGCGGACATCCCGCAGCAGCGCGGCGGCATGGGCGATCACATGACCGGCCAGATGACGGCGGGTGCGATCTGCGCGGCGTTGTATTCCCGTGAGCGGACTGGACATGGCCAGCGCGTATCTGTGCCGCTCGTCCGCGTCGGCGTGTATATGGTCGGTTGGGATGCCATGCTCGCGCTACGCCTTGGGGTCCCGGTGCTCCCCTACGATCGTTACCACGCGGTCAATCCCATTATCGATTGCTACAAGTCCGGCGATGGCCGCTGGTTCTGGCTGTTGCTCCTCCAGGCGGACCGCCATTGGGGCGATCTCTGCCGTGCAATCGGCCGCGAGGGCCTGATGCAGGACGAGCGCTTCAAGAACATCGAAGTAAGGCGCATAAACGCACCGGCGCTCGTGGAGGAGCTTGACAAGGTGTTCGCGACAAGGACGATGGCGGAGTGGGCTGAGGCGTTCGCGGCGAGCGACGTCTGGTGGGCGCCCGTCAACTCTGTGAATGAGGTCGTGCATGACCCGATAGTACATGCCGCGGGGGCTTTTGTAGACGTGCCAGGCCCCGACGGCGGCGTCAAAAAGGCGGTGGCGACTCCGGCAGACTTCTCAGGTACGCCTTGGCAGCCGCGTAGCGTGCCGCCCGAGCTCGGACAGCATACCGAGGAAGTGTTGCTGGAACTGGGCTACGACTGGGACGGGATTGTCGCCTTAAAGGAGAACGGCGCCATTCCCTAGGAGCTGCACGACGGTCATCGCCGGCCGAAGCGGGCAAGCTCGCGGTTCAAGTCCAACGGCATCACGACCCCGCGGCGTTCGTATTCGCCCCATTGGTCACGCGGGACAAGCCACATCACCTCGAACTCGATGCCGTCCGGGTCCTGGCCGTAGAGCGACTTCGTGGCGCCGTGGTCGCTCATGCCGGTGAGCGCGTTGAGTTCTGTCAAAGTGGAAGCGGCGGCAGCCAGGTCTTCGATGGAAGGCACCTCCCAGGCGAGGTGGTAGAGGCCGACAGCGCCGCGCGCGGGTTGGGAGGCGGCGGGACCGACGCCGAATAACGCCAGGTCGTGGTGGTTGCTGGAGCCGGCCGCGCGGAAGAACGCCATCGGCCCCTCGCGCCCAATCTCCTCGAAGCCAAACGCGCGCGTATAGAAGTCAGCCGAGCGTTCGATATCACTGACATAGAGCACGGCGTGATTCAGGCGCGTGACGGGGACCGTGGGCATGCCGTCTCTATTCTAGCGCGGCCTGCGGGGCGGGTACGCAGGCCCGCCCCCTGCCGACGGGCAGGTCATTCGTAGCGCAGCGCCTCCGCCGTCGGAATGCTGGCGGCCTGGCGCGCCGGAATGAAGGTCATCAGCAGCGAGGCGACGTAGGTAAAGACCCCGAAGAAGATGATCTGGAGCCAGGGTATGGCGTAGCCGTTCTTGTTAGTCGGAAAGTCGGGAGCCGAAAGCAAGAAGTACGACAGCCAGATCGCGAGCACCATGCCAGAGAAGATGGCGAGCAATGTGACGAAGGAAGACTCCAGGAGGAAGCTCAGGGCCACCGTGCTGCGCTTGTAGCCGATCGCGCGCAACATACCGATCTGCTGGCGTCGTTCCACTACCATTCGGAAGGCGATTACGCCTACGGCAGCGATGCCAACAAGAAGCCCGAGACTCATGAATCCCTGCATCAAGTAGAAGAAGTTGCGAGAGAGAGCCTGGTCCTCGTCCACCTTGGCTTTGATCGATTCGGCCTGAACTCCGGCGGTAAGGAGTGTCGATTCGATGTCTTTGGCGACGTCTTTCGATTTGCTCTGGTCCTTTAGGCCGACGAAGTGGTTGGAAAGCTCTGGCTCGCCAAAGACCTCCCGAAAGGCGGAATCCGGGACGTAGAGTCCGGCAAATGTTGTGCTGGCGCCGAGGCTGGTGACGCCGATGACCTGGACTTGCTTGCTCCTGCGTGACAGCGGATCGCGGACCTGGAGGGTGATCGGGGCGAACGTCTTGTCGTTTTCGTCGATACCGGTAACCTTGAAATCGTACGGCGAGTCGCCGAACCCGCCCCGGCGGACCGCGAACGAGTCGATGACGGCGACATCCTTGCCGGCAAGAAGATCCTGCCACACGGCCTGATCAGTCTCGTAACCGCGCGCGCGGTGATCGAGCGGGATCGAGCTGTTTTCGAGAAAGCCCTTGTCGGCGCCGACCACAGGGTAGTCTTCGAATTTGGCGTTCGGATCCTGGCGGACCTCGGTCGAGGACGCGCCTCCGCCCAGGCTGACGCGGCCCTCCGTACGGAATTGGTCTGGAGCGGAGGAACCGGCGCCGCGCAGAGCGCCGTCCAGGTCAGCGATCTGGTTGTTGGCATTCTCCTCGATTTTCACGTCCCACCCGCCGCGCGATTCGGCGGAAAGGAAGAGGCGGTCGAAGTTGAAGTTCATGGTCGACATCATCGTCAGCGAGAAGACGACAAGCGAAATCATTGCGAGAGTCATGCCGGTGCGGAAGCGATTCTCAAGCGGATAAGCGACGGCCGTCTTGACTGCTGGAAGAATCGTCCCGAAGGCGCCGCCGATGCGCGTGACAAGCGCGAGAATGACGTCCGAGTTGTAGATCAGGACGTAAGTGGCGGCCGTCACCATCGCGACGCCGCTCAAGAAGAACATCTCGATGTCGCCATTGAGCGTCCCGAAGACGAAGTCGAGGCGCCCGCCCGCGGTCAGTCCCCAAAGGATGATGAGGAATACGCCGACGGCCGTGTACACGGGCCGGTCCGGAAACTTGAGCAGAGTCAACAGCCGCGCCAGGCCCGCCCCTATAAGCGAGAAGCCAAGCGCAAACGGGAATGCCTTGTCGGATGAGAGGCCCAACAAAAAGAACAGCGTACCGAACAGCAGACCAAAGCCGGAAAGTATCCAGGCGGAGGGCAGACCGAGGCCGTTGCGAAGCAGGAACCACAGTCCAAGCGGCGGAAAGATCATCGCCGGGGTCGCGATGACGACCCACCACCAGCGGATGCGGCGCCGGTGTTCCGGCCGCTTATCCTCGGCGGTCCCGCGAATGGCGGCCACGATATTGAGGTTCGAGATACGGAACGACGCGAAGGTGACGGTGACAAAGGTCAGCACGACGCCGAGGCTGTATGCGATGAGAAGAGACCTGGCGGTGACGTGCGGTTCGATCGTAACACCGAACTCGCTGGAGGCGAAGATTGAGCTCATTATGTAAGCCATTCCGAAAGAGACAAGGATGCCCAGGCCCGCGCCGACCATCGCCGAGAGGATGTTGTACGCCGTCCCTTCCGAAAGGAACATCTGGACCAAGTGCCCGCGCTTCATCCCGACCGCGCGCGCCATCCCCATCTCCGACTTTCGCTCGGCGGCGAGCATTACGAAGATCATGATGATCAGAAGCACGCCGGCGCCGATCGAGAACAGGCCGAGGATCATGAAGAATGTGGCCATGAAATTTCCGACTTGTTCTGCCGTGCGGATCCCGTCGTCTTTGGAGTCTCCAAGGCCCAGGCGCAGGTTATTGTTCTGAATTATGCCGCGAAGGTCGCTCTCGACAGAGTCCGTGAGCGCAACGCTGTCACGAACACCGCCGCGGTTCGAGATCGCGATAAAGCTGACGCGCTCATGGCCGAACAGCTTCTGCAGGGTGTCCAGCCGGGTGACGATCCCCTCCTTGTGTTCGTCGTTCGCAACCCCAGTCAATACGCGGTCCTTCACGATGTCTAGGATCTTGAACTCGTGCGGTTCGTTGTTCACCCAGAACCGCACGGTGTCGCCGAGCTTGGTCCCCAGTTTATCGGTGGCCCTTTCGTTCATGTACGCTTCGTTTGGCGCGAGGGAAGCGACATCGAGGACGCGGCCATCCTCTGCCGATATGACGTCCGGGAAACCGTCGAGCGCGCTGGTGTCCAGACCGGTCAGCTCGACATGTGGTTCGCTCAAACGGCTGGTCGGGTTGAGGACCGGCGCTGGCTCGAAGAGTACGCCCATCGAGCCGTCGATGTTCGAGTTATTTGCGGTCTTGGTCGCTTGTTGGAAGTCACGGTACTGGTCGGCCTCAACGTCGAGCCCGCTATCGCCGAGAGAAGAGGCATCTTTTTGGAGATTGCCCGGCTGGATCGTCTCATCAACATGCCCGAGCGTTTCGTATGCCAGCTTGCTGATGCTGTAGTCCACCGTGTCGCCAGTCGAGAGCGCCGCCGAGATTATCAGCGTGCTTAGCATAAGTCCGATCACGATCAGAACGGTTTGCGCCATCCGGCGGGGCATGTTACGCAGTCCCATGAAGAAAAGAATCCGGTTGCGCAGAACAACGTAGGCCACAGCCGCCAGGCAGACCGCAAGGACTGTCAGGAGTACGACCATGATCGTCGTCATAGATAGTCCGAAGAACTCGTTCACGAGAGTCCCTCCCTAGACCGCTTCGGTCTCGGCCTGCGCGACCGGCGACCAGATTGCGGCCTTCGCGTCGACGATCTTCTGGTCACTGATGATCTGGCCGTCCTGCATGCGAATGATGCGCCGCGTTCTCTGCGCGATGCCCTGGTCATGCGTGACCAGTACGAATGTCTGTGCATGCTCCTCGTTCAGGTCGACCAGCAGGTCCATGATCTCCGTCGCGTTGGTGCTGTCGAGATCTCCCGTCGGTTCGTCGCCCCACACGATTGCCGGCTCATTTACAAGCGCACGGGCTATCGTCACGCGTTGGCGCTGGCCGCCCGACAGTTCGGCGGGCTTGTGCGTTGCCCACGGGACTAGATGGACGATGTCGAGGGCATCCATCGCCTTACGCCGGGCCTCTTTGGAGGAGATGCCTGAGACAAGCAGGGGAAGCTCCACATTCTCGACAGCGGAGAGTACCGGGAGAAGGTTATAGAACTGAAAGACGAAGCCCATCCTGCGGGCGCGGTGCTCGGTCTTCTTGTCGTCTGACATCGTGCTCAAGTCCACGCCTTCGACTGAGATGCGGCCGGTGTCGATCACGTCCAGTCCGGAGAGACAGTTCAAGAGTGTGGTCTTGCCACAGCCGGATGGCCCCATGATGGCGACCATCTCGCCGCGGTTGATCGTAAGCTTCACCCCCCGCAGAGCCTGGACCTGGACGCGGCCGGTATCGTAAGTCTTGACGACATCGACGGCTTCGATGATGGCCTCAGGGCTGGTCGGACGCACGGCGTCCACGATAGCAGCAGCGTTTGGGCCGGCGATAGTCATGGCGGCTCCCTCCGAATAACGGCTTCAACAGCGAGATTAGTACCGATGTTCTTGGGCCGACTGTGACCGGAGTCACAGAGGGAAATACGCTGTCGTCTATGAGAACGATTTCACTGCCCCAAATTCCGCTTCATCTTGAAACCTCCTTCCAGTGGGGCGTTGACTCCGTGATTTATTTGTATATATCATCTAATTAAAGTGATGTCAAGACGATGAGCCCTCGACCATACAACCTCGCAAAACGGCGTGCCGCCGCGGCGCAGACCAGGGCACGTGTCCTGGAAGCCGCTCGCGAGTTGATAATGGCGAGCTCTGTGCCGCCCAGCATCGATGCCGTGGCAGCGCAGGCGGGCGTGGCGCGCATGACCGTGTACTACCAGTTCGCGTCTAAAGCCGGCCTTCTCGAAGCGCTTTTCGACCAACTTGGCGGCCGACACTTTCAGACCGAGTTGCCGCGGGTCATGTCACAGGACGAGCCACTCGAGGCGCTGGCGGACCTCATACAAGTCTTTCTCACGTTCTGGTCATCCGAGCGGCTAGTGACTCGGAGGATACGCGGTATGGCTGCGCTCGATTCCGATTTCGAGGAGAGCCTGCGAGGCCGCGACGAACGCCGAAGGCTTCTCCTCCGCACGGTCCTGGCGCGAGTAGCGCAAAAGTACGGCAAGCCGTCTGATGAGACGTTCGATCAGAGCGTGGACTTGCTTTACGGCCTCACTAGCTTCGCAATGTTCGATTCGATGGCTGGCGATGATGGTAAGGCGGAAGAAGTGACTCCGCTCGTGCAGCGGTTAGCGCGATTAGCAATCGACTTGGGCGAGACGCTCTCAGACGGCGATTGAGCGCGGCGTAGGCAGACTCATTCCATCTGCGGAGCGCATTTCGCGTCCCAAAACCAATCCGAAGTGGGTGACCAGATGGTCGGTCACTTCGGTAAGCGGAGGTGCTTGCTCGAGCACCTCCTTCATCGAGGTGACGCCGCGGTCCACTATGCCGCAGGGCACGATACGCTCGAACCAAGCGAGGTCTACGTCGACATTGAGCGCGAGACCGTGCGTCGTCACCCAGGCGCCGCTCGCGCCGACGGGGCGGCTGACGCGAACGCCTATCGCCGCAATCTTGTCGCTCCCCACCCAGACGCCGGTCAGGCCGCACTCCAATCCACTCTCGATGCGGAAGTCTCGCAAAGTACGAAGAATTACTTCCTCGAGATTGCGGACGTAATCGACGACCCCAAGGCGCGCCGCCCTTAGATCGATGATCGGGTAGGCGACGAGCTGGCCAAGGCCGTGGAACGTTATGTCGCCTCCCCTGTCGGAGACTACGAGCGGCGCGCCGAGCATTTCGGCCGGGAAGCGAAGGTTCGAATCGGCGTTGCGCTTGCCGGTCGTATAGACGGGCGGGTGCTGGAGCAGAAGGAGCGTGTCTGATATTTCGCCGGCAGCACGGCGACCGGCAAGCTCGCGCTGGAGCGCCCAGGCTTTCTCGTAGTCGACTAGGCCAAGCTGATGGACTTCGCAGATGAGGGCGACTGAGGAACGCGCCGGTGTTTGCCCCATCCCAGATTCCTTCGCGGAGGGGTCGTCTTCCACGATCAGCTGGCGCCGGCGCTCAGAATGACGGGCCGTAGGCATCAGTCGATGCCGGTCTCGGGGCTGATGGCTTCGAGCCGTTTCTTGACCGCCTGCAGGAACGCACCCGCCTGGTGACCATCGAGGACGCGATGATCGAACGAAAGGCACGTGGCGACGATGGAGCGGACGGCGATTGCGTTGTCGGCGACTACGATCGGCCGTTTGGTAATCGACTCCATCGTGATGATTGCAGATTGTCCCTGGTTGATGATCGGCATGGAGATGACGGTCCCCAAGGCGCCGGTGTTGTCGAGCGTGAAGGTGCCGCCCTGGACGTCCTCGAGCTGGAGTTTGTTGTCCCGTGTGCGCTCGCCCAGATCGCTCATCGCTTGCGCGAGGCCGGTCACGCTCAGCCGGTCGGCGTCTCGCACGACCGGGACGAGCAGTCCGCGCTCAGTCGCAACGGCGATGCCGAGGTTGACGCGCTTGCGAAGGATGATCTTGTCCTCGGCCCAGGAGGCGTTCAGGTACGGGTGCTCGAGCAGCGACTGGGCGACAGCGTGGGCCATAAACGGCAGGTAAGTGAGATCGACGCCGTGGCGCTGGTGGAACGCTTCTTTCTGTGCGTTGCGGAGCGCTACGAGCCCGGTCACATCCGCTTCTACCACCAGCCAAGCAGCTGGGGCACTGAACGCGGACGCCGTCATGCGCTGTGCGATCGTGCGACGGATGCCCGTAACCGGCACGGTCTCTTCGTCGGCGCCTGGTTTGGCGGGCGTAGCAGGCGCGGGCCGTTCCGCGGTCGCCACGGCGGGCGCCGGCGCCGCGGCGGGAGCACCGGATGCGGCTGCGCGCACGTCCTCCTCGACAATCCGCCCGTTCGGGCCGGTCCCGGTCAGTTGTGCGAGGTTCACGCCCAGGTCTTCGGCCAACTTCCTAACTCGCGGCGTCGCCCGAGGTCGGTCTCCAGGCCCGTCGCGGCCGTCTCCACTCGAGGGCTCGCGCGCAGGCGCCTGCTGCCGCTCAGCCGCTGGCGCGGCCGCTGCAGCCTTCTGGGCTGCCGGAGCCGCGGAGGCTTCTTCGTCCGTTGGCACGGGAGAAATGTCAGCAGGCACCTCACCCGCTGCTGTCTCCAGCCGCGCGAGCTCGGCACCCACAGGGATCGTGGCGCCTTCCTGGGCGAGAATCTCCGTCAGCGTGCCGGAAACAGGGCAGGGCAGTTCGACATTGACTTTGTCGGTATTGATCTCGACGATCGGTTCGTACTTCTCGACTGTGTCGCCGGGCTTCTTGAGCCAGCGCTCGATCGTGCCCTCGGTTACCGTTTCGCCGACCTCCGGCATCGTCAGGGTGAACGACATGGGGGGCCTCCCTTGTTTAGTAGGCGGCGAGCTTGCGAATGGCTTCCGCGATCTTCTCCGGGTTCGGCAGGATGTACTCCTCGAGTATGCCTGAATACGGCGAGATCGGCACGTCCGGCGAAGCAACTCTCGTCACCGGCCCATCCAGGTATTCGAACGCGTCCTGGGCGATCGTGGCCGCAACTTCGGCCCCGAACCCCCCGGTGATGTTGTCTTCGTATACGATGAGCGCCTTGCCGGTCTTTCTGACTGACTCGAGAACGCGCTCCTTGTCCCACGGTGACACCGTCCGCAGGTCGATGACTTCCACGCTCGCGCCGTTCTCTTGCTCGACGGTCTCGGCGGCTTTCAGCGAGTGGTGAGTCATCATTCCATAGGTGATTAGCGAAATGTCGGTGCCCTCGCGTTTAGTTTCTGCCTGGCCAATCGGGATCGTGTAGTCTTCGTCCGGTATATCCTGGCGAAAAGCTCGATAGGCCTTCTTGTGCTCGAGAAAAATAACTGGGTTCGGGTCGCGGATCGCCGACTTGAGGAGTCCTTTGGCGTCATAGGGCGAGGCCACGCAGATAACCTTCAAGCCCGGCACGTGTGCGTAGAACGCCTCAATGCTCTGCGAATGGTATGGCCCGCCGTGGATGCCTGAGCCATACGGAGTGCGGACGACAATAGGGCAGCTCCAGGTGCCGTTCGAACGGTAATGCAGGCGGGCGGCCTCGCTCACGATCTGGTCGAAGGCCGGATGGCTGAAATCGGCGAACTGTATCTCCGCGATCGGGATGATCCCATTCAGCGACGCGCCGATCGCTGCGCCAACAATGCACGACTCGGCCAGCGGCGTGTCCATGCAGCGGTCCTCACCGAATTCAGCAACGAAGCCTTCAGTCGCGCGGAAGACGCCGCCTTCGCCGACATCTTCGCCCATCACGATTACGCGGTCGTCGCGCTTCATCTCTTCGAACATCGCGTCGTGGATGGCTTCCACCATCGTTTTCTCAGGCATGAGTCAATCCTCCAAATCGGTGCTGCTGAAGGGGCAGGTGCGGATCGCTTTCGACCATGCTTCGACCAAGCTCAGCACGAACGCAAAGATGCATCTTAGGACCTCTCTTTTTCCACGAAGACATGTCGCAGAGCCGTCGGCGCTTCGGGCTGTGGCTCCTGCTCGACCTGATCGGTAGCCGCGTCCACTTCGTGGTTCACGCGATCGTTGATCTCCTTCTCGGCGTTATCGTCGAGAACGCCCAGCTCCTTGAGTTGATGCGGGAACGCCGCGACCGAGTCTTTGGCGGACCACGCCTCTACCTCTTCGCGAGTTCGATAGCGACGGTCATCGTCATCGCTGGAGTGCGGCATCAAGCGGTAGGTTTTCGCCTCTATTAGCGTCGGACCTTCGCCGGCGCGCACCCGCTTGACGGCCTCGGACATCGCCCCGTAGACGGCAAGGACATCATTTCCGTCCACACTAACGCCCGGAAAGCCGTAGCCCTGCGCCCTGATCGAGACGTTTTCGATAGCGGCCTGTTTCCGCCACGGGACGGAGATCGCGTAGTTGTTGTGCTCGCAAACGAAGATCACCGGCAACCGCTGGACGCCGGCGAAGTTCATCGACTCGTGCCAGTCGCCTGTGCTGGTGGAGCCGTCGCCCGAGTACCCGACGGCTATCTCGTCCAATTTCCGCAGTTTAGCGGCGAGCGCTGCGCCCACGGCATGTGGAAGCTGAGTGGCGATAGGAGCACTCCCGCTGACGATGCGCAGGCCGAGGTGGCTGAAGTGGGACGGCATGTTCCTGCCCCCGCTGTTGATATCATCGCGCCGCGCAAAGAAGCCCCGCAGGATGTCGACCGGCGTCATCCCGATCGTTACGGCGACAGCCACGTCACGGTAGTACGGGAACACCCAGTCGACGCCGGGCCGCAGCGCGAACGCGGAGCCGACCTGGGCGGCCTCGTGGCCCTCGCCGCTGAACGTCATCGGCCCCTTGCCCATGCGCTGGAGGATGCGCTGGCGGACGCTAAGCGCTCGAGCGAGCAGCATCTTCTCGAGCATCTGGAGAAGCTGCTTTTCCGTCAGGCCGTGTGTTTTAATGGCCTCTTTGATCGCGGTCATCTCGTTGATGCGCCTCTTCCCGTTCGCTTCGTTGAATTAGTCTTCCACGAATACATGCGTTAGGGCCGATTCCGGCTTAGGCGTCGGCGCGTTCTCAGCCTCTTCGGTCGCCTCGTCAACCTCCCGCGCGGCCTGCTCGTGGAGCCCGTCGAGCTTACGCTCATCCGCCACGTTGTATTCCTTGAGCCAGCCGCGGTAGCGGACGAGCGGATCCCGGGCGGTCCACTGCTCGACTTCTTCCCTCGAGCGGTAGCGCCGGTCGTCGTCATCGCTGGTGTGCGGCACGAGGCGATACGTCTTCGCTTCGATCAGCGTCGCGCCGTCTCCTCGTCGCGCGCGCTCGATGGCGTCCTTGGCGGCGGCGTAAACAGCGAGCACATCGTTCCCATCCACTGTCACTCCGGGAAAGCCATAGCCCTCGGCGCGAGTGGAAACGTCCTCGACCGCGAACTGTTTCCGAGTTGGGACGGAGATGGCATACTGGTTGTTCTCGATCACAAAGATTACCGCGAGCTTGTGCACGCCCGCGAAGTTCATCGCCTCGTGGCAGTCTCCCGTGCTCGTCCCGCCGTCGCCCGTATACACGATGGTGACCTCGTCGAGGCCGCGGAGCTTCGACGCGAGCGCGATGCCGGCGCCATGCGGGAGATGGGTCGCCACGGGCGCGGAACCGGACACAATCCGTAGATGCGGGTCACTGAAGTGCGAGGGCATGTTCCGCCCACTGCTGCTGATATCGTCGGCGCGCGAGAGGTGCGCGAGCAAGAGGTCCCGCGGTGATTGGCCGATCGTCAACGCGACGCCAATATCTCTGTAGTACGGGACTACCCAGTCGTATCCTGGCTTCAGAGGGAACGCCGTGCCGACCTGAGTTGCCTCGTGACCTTCGCCGGTGACAGCGAACGGCCCTTTGCCCATGCGGTTAAGCATTCGCTCGCGCTGGCCCACTGTACGCGCCAGCAGCATCTTGTAATAGATATCGAGCAACTGATCGCCGCTTAACCCCGCTGCCCCCTGTATCTCCTTTACGGAGACCACTTTAATCGCCTCCCTCTACCAGTAGATGCTGATTCCCGCCGAAAGCTGCGCCGCTTCTCCCAGCGCTTCGCTCAGACTTGGATGTGGGTGGATGCTCGATCCTATCTCCCACGCCGAAGCTTCGATGAAGCGAGCGAGCGCGGCTTCCGAAATCAACTCGCCCGCGTGGTTTCCGATGATGTGCGCTCCCAGGAAGTCTCCCGAGTCAGCGTCGTACACGACTTTTGCGAAGCCGTCTGGCTCGTCTTCTATTAGCGCCATCGCGTTGTTCCGAAACGAGTAGCGCTGTGACTTCGCGTTGAGTCCCGCTGCCTTCGCCCGCTGCTCAGTCATGCCCACCGAGGCCACTTGCGGATGGCTGTACGTGACGCGCGGGACCCGGTTGTAGTCCAGCTTTTCGGCTTCCTTCCCGGCGATGGCTTCGGCGGCGAGAAAACCTTCCGCCGATGCGACGTGCGCGAGAAGCAGACCGCCGATGGCGTCGCCGACTGCATAGACGGACGCGTCCGCCGTCCGATAACGGTCGTCCACTTGCACCCAGCCGCGCTCCACCTTGACGGCGGTCTTGTCGAGGCCAAGGTTGTCGATGACAGCTTCGCGTCCGACGGCCGAAAGGACGACCTCGGTATTGAGAGTCTTCGACTTGTTCTCGTGCTCCACGGTTAGCTCCACCATGCCGTCATAGCTTCGTGTCTTATCAGGTAAGACGCGTGCGGAGGTCAGCACGTTGACACCGCGGGCGGCGAGAGACTTAGCGAGTGTCTGCCCTAGTGCCGCGTCCTCGAGCGGAACAATGGTTGGCATCATCTCGATAAGTGTTACTTCGCTGCCAACGTCCGTGTAGAAGGAAGCGAACTCTGAGCCCACGGCACCCGCCCCAACGACCAGGATCGACTTCGGAATCCTTTCGAGCTGAAGGAGGTGATCGCTGTTGAGAATGCGCTCGCCGTCCACCTCCATCCCGGGGATGTCTTTCGGACGCGAGCCAGTCGCGATGATCACATTCTTCGCGGTGAGCGTGCGGCCGTTGACCGCGACCTGCGCGGGAGATAGGAGCTTTGCTTCGCCCTCGATGATCTCGATCTTGTGTTTCAAAATCGTGGAGCGGAGGCCTTTGTGCAGCGTCTCGACGACCTGCTTCTGGCGGGCGATCACGGTTGGATAGTCGAGAGAGATGTTGTCGACGCGAACACCCAGCGCCGACGCCCTACGCACGCGCTCAA
>Ga0209801_1000561_pt1 | contig 24284 bp, 23 predicted proteins | sample GraSoiAngelo_127_FD_185884 | JGI IMG/M metagenome (GOLD analysis project Ga0209801, IMG submission 185884) | Grasslands soil microbial communities from the Angelo Coastal Reserve, California, USA - 14_0927_09_40cm (SPAdes) (version 2) | ecosystem: Environmental > Terrestrial > Soil > Grasslands ... | reverse complement strand
CTCGCGCGGCTGCCGTGTTGTCCATCCCGGCATTGCTACTGTTCACGAACTGGCGGGAGCTGACGATCGGATTTTCATCGTCTTTGAGTATGTACCAGGCACGACATTGCGTGACACCATCGTCCCGGGCGGCATTTCGACGGAGGAGTTACTGGGTATCGCTGCCGATATCGCAGACGCTTTGGCCGCGGCACATGCTGCGGGGGTGGTGCATCGGGATCTCAAGCCAGAAAACGTAATGCGCATGCCATCAGGTCGCTGCAAGGTTCTGGATTTCGGCTTGGCGCGTATCAGCGCGGCGCCGACCTCCGAGGGTGCGACCCGCAGCTATTTGACCAGTGCTGGCATCGTGCTCGGCACGGTCGGCTACATGGCGCCGGAACAGCTCGAAGGTAAGCCAGTCGATTTCCGCGCCGACATCTTCGCTTTTGGCACGTTGTTGTACGAACTGGCGACCGGTGTTCACCCCTTCCACGGGAGCAGTTCCGCTTCAACCATCGTCTCGATTGTGAAAGAGGAACCACGACCCCTAACCGAACGGTGTCGTTCACACCCGGGTGAACTCGATCGGATCGTACGCAAATGCTTGCGCAAGAACCGGGAAGAGCGTTATCAGTCCACGCTCGATCTGCTGGTCGATCTGCGCAGCCTGAAGCGCGAATTGAGTACTTCTGGCGTTGCATCCGCAGTCGGAGCACAGGAATCCGCTGACGGGATCCGGCATCAAGCTGCCAATCCACTGACAGAAAGCACATTCGTGCTGACCGAACGTATCTGCCGTAAACTCAATCGAGCCACGCTCGACCCACGCATTATCGGCGACCACCTCTGTTACGCGGACAATCAGGTTCGCTCGGACGTCCTGGTTATTTTTCTTCACGGGCTTGGGCTGGATCACCTCGATTTTGAGCCAATCCTTAAGCGCTTACCCTATCGTGGCTTGAGCCCAACGTTATACGGCTGTGAGCCGGCTCGCCAGGCGCGTATTTCGTTGTCGCTTGCCGATCACGTTGTGATCCTGCGGGAATGGCTTAGACACTCCCTTGAACGGCTCAAACCGTCAATTGTGGTGTTGGTTGGTTGGTCCCTAGGGGCGGATATGGGATTTGAAGTCCTGGTTCCGTCAACTGACGAGCCTCAGGTAAACGTTGACGCTTTTCTTGCCATGGAATGCAATCTGTGCCTCGATACATGTTTGATATCACGTGTACTCGCGGGCATTGCTCCTGATCGACCTGATATATCAATCGGCGAGTTGGGGCGGCTCGGCGAAACAGCCACCTCACTCAATGAGTGGCTTAATATTCACGAGTACCTGGTCAAGGTTATTCGAAAGTTCCAAGGGGACATCGGCGTGCTGCAACGCGCTTCGGCCGACATCGTGCGGCCTTTCAAGGAGGCACCTGGCTTCGAAGTGTTCGCGCGCCGGTTCCGGGCGGCACGCAAGCGCGTGTCAGCGCTGCAACTCATTTTCGCCTCTTTCTCAGAGGCTGCACTCGCTCACCTGAAACTCGAAAATCTCGACAGCGGTATCCTCGGCGAGGAGTTCCCCGAGACAATGTTTGTCATGACACCGGACGCGGATCATTTCGATTTGATGGCCGCGGAGCGCGTGTTGGACCAAATCGACGATCTGGTCGGCACTGTGCGTGCGCAACAGCGTCTCGCCGCAACCTCAGCGGAAGCAAGGAAAATGCACCTGTCGCAACCTGCAGCAAAAGCCATGCTTGTGGTGCTTCCCTTCGAGAATCTGAGCCTAGATCAGGAACAGGAATACTTCAGCGATGGTTTGACCGAAGAAGTGCTCACGCAGCTGGCTCGCCTGAACCCCGACCGGCTGGGCGTAATCGCGCGCGCATCATCGATGCGATACAAAGCCTCAGTGAAGAGCATCCGGGAAATTGGCGCGGAGCTGGGCGTCAACTATGTTCTCGAAGGCAGCGTGCGGCGCAGCGGCGAGCGGGTGCGAATCACCGCACAGCTCGTTCAAGTGCAGGATGAGACCCATCTGTGGGCCGAAACCTATGATCGCAGCCTCACGGACATTTTGAAGCTGCAGGCCGAAGTTTGCCAGGCAATTGCGCGAGAAGCCCAGGTGAAGCTAACCTCACGGGAAGAGCGGCGCCTGGCGCACGCGGCCGAAGTCCCTGCCACCGCATACGAGGTTTATTTGAAAGGCCGCTACTTCTGGAATAAGCGCACGGAAGAGAGCATGCGCAAGAGCATTGCTCTCTTCGAGCAGGCACTCGTCGACCATCCCAATTATGCGATGGCATACGTAGGAATCGCCGATTCCTACGTGATGCTGGCATGTCGAGGAATGGCGCCAGCTAAGGAGACCTTCCACATGGCCAAGGTGGCTGCGCGAAAGGCACTGGAGCTCGACAGCGAATTGGGGGAAGCGCACGGGTCGCTCGCACATGTTCGTCTCCACGATTGGGACTGGGGAGGATTGGAAAGAGACTTCCGGCGCGCTATCGATTTGAACCCAGCCAACGGTATTGTCTATTACTGGTTTGGCGAGTTTCTGATGTCGTTGGGCAGACCGGATGAGGCCATCGCTGTAACGGAGACAGCATATTGCACCGATCCGTTGTCGCCCGTTCTCGGCTCGTCATTGGCAATGATTCTTTATCTCGCCCGGAGGTTCAACGATGCGGTGCAGGTGCTGGAGCGAGCACAGGAAATCACGCCAGACCATTTCCTCCCGCACTTGCGCATGGGATTCGTGTGCGTGCAGCAACACGAATACGACAAAGCCATAACCGAACTCCAGGCAGCTGTACGATTGTCCGATCAGAGTACTGAGACTCAAGCTGCTCTGGCCGTGGCGTATTCTGCGGCAGGCAAGTTGCGGCTTGCACAAGAAATCGTTGATCAACTAGAAAAGCCGCATGCTGGCCGTTATGTGTTGCCGTACAACGTAGCGCGAATTCACGCTGCCGCGAGAAACAATGAAAAAGCCCTTGAATGGTTGGACAAGGCTTACGATCAAGCAAGCGCGGATCTGATCGAGCTTAACTCCGAACCGGTATTCGACGGACTGCGTAAGGAGCCGCGCTTTATTGATTTGATGCGCCGTGTCGGATGGAGCTTATAGAGCCCCCGAAATTTCTCGGACGAGAGAAGGACTTGGGCACCATCGCTGCCGGAAAGTTCGCCGATCTGGTATTGCTGGACGCCAATCCATTGGAGGACATTCGCAACACCAGCAAGATTGATACTGTCATCCTTGGGGGTCGGCTGTATGACCGCAGCGAATTGAACGCGCTGCTCGCCAGAGCGGAAGAGGCAGCGAACGTAGCAGCCACGCCCGTTCCTTAATCGCAAGCTCGATGAGTATCTGTTGTCCCCGGATTGTCGGCAACTCTTACCTTGGGATGACTTCAGGGTTGCTCGTCATCCGTCTCGTTATCCGGTCGCACAGATGGCATCTCGCAAGTTGCCGTTTCTGTGCGTTTCCAGGTGATCGGCTCGATGCCGGAGTCCGATTCAGTTTGGATTTTCAGGCGAGGACAACTTGCGATGATCCGACCTCACTTGACTGCGAAACCGCGCAGGAGGAATAGCGAATTCACGCTTGAATGCGCGGTTGAATGCGGCTTCCGACTCATAGCCCACTTCGGCTGCTATCTGTGCAACCGAATAGCTGGTTGAAGAAAGCATCTGTCCTCCCAACTGAAGCCGCCAGCGCGTCAAATAGGCCATCGGAGTTTCGTTCAGGTAATGGTGAAAGCGCTCTGCAAGTACTGAACGTGAGATACCAGCCTCTTTTGCCAGGGATGCAATGGTCCACGGATGCGCAGGATTTCGGTGCATCAATGCTAACGCTCTCCCTATTTCCGGGTCGCGAGCGCTTGCCAGCCACCCGGTTTGGTTCGGAGGCAATTCCGCAATATAGGCGCGGAGCGTCTCGACAAACAGCACCTCTGATAGCTTGGCCAAAACTGCTTCTCTCCCCGGCTGTGACGGGTCTGCCTGGTCCACAGAGAAATGAATGGAATTCTCCAGCCATCGGCCAGATGGTTTGTTGCGGATGCTGAGTTTGAATACGGGAGGTAGGCCGCTGAGGAACACTTTACCTAGCCGCGTATCACAAGCCATGTAGCCGCGACAAACTTGGTGACTTCTCCGCCTCCGCCCACCCGCCACAGCCTCAGTCCTTGTTTAAGAACCTCGGTCAGGTGCTCGGAATCCTCAACCGTGCAGGTCGCGGGCCCGTTCTCCACAATGTGTTTGTCCCCATGAGGGATCATCACAATATCCCCGGCGTCCAGGTTCAGGCGACTGCCATTCTCCATCCTGACCGAGGCGCGCCCTTCGGTCAGGAAGTGATAAACCATGACATGTTCCGTGTTCGTGCCGAAGTAGCGGGCCAGCCCCTGAGAGGGGGCTGCATAAACACTCCATGGGGCCGAGAATTCGCCGTTGTAGAACAGCGCTCCCTGCAGCTTGACCACCTTCAGCACTTCCGAGAGGACATCCATTAAATTTCTCTACGCTAGCCCCGGCAAATCTTTCCGGATTTTGGATCAAGTCATCTTACGGCAACCGCACCGTGAGCAAGAAAAACGGACTCGCAGACAAGTCTTCATCAGCGTTTCTGTTCATAGTTGGCTTGCACGGTAGCGCAGCCGAGGATCGGAAAGCAAGCACGGTCGGCATCGCAACCGTGCCATTCATTCTCGAGGAGGATAACGATGAAAAAAGGGTTATCGCGAAAAGCAAAGATTTCGGCAGTGGTGGCGATCAGCCTCGTGACCATACTCGCCGGTACGGCACTCGCACTGTCGAATATCGCTCTCAAATTGGGAACCGTGGCCAGCTATGACTTTGGCGGTTACGGACCAGGCTATCCGGTACCTGCCACCATCCAGATTCACGCATTCAAGATGAACCCTGGGGATACGGTTCCGTGGCACTATCACAAGGGAGTGAGCTACGTCATTCTCGCGCATGGCACTCTGACCGAGCAGCACGTCGTTGAGCCTGGCCAGTGCGCGTCAGAAGAGGTCACGAGCGGCAGTGCCTTCATTGAGAACCCAGGCCACGTACACAGCGTTACCAACGCCGGTAATGATGTCGCCGTGATTTGGTGGGCAACAATATTCCCCGCCAGTGATGGGATTGTTCATTTCAGCCACGAGTTCAAGGCTGGCGGTGTTTACCCGGTGAATGCTCCGAACTGCAACTGAACTTCGTTCGAGGGGCGAGGCCGCGGCTTACACCACCACCGGACTGCCACACCGGGCAGTTCACCGGAGGCGATGAATCGGCAATGGTCGGGAGAAGTTCTGAATGTGATGGCAGACCTGCTCCGACAATCGCCTCCCATTTGCTTCATTGCCGCATGTGGGCCGAAGCGAGGCGCAACAAGGGAGGGAATCTATGGCACACATCACACCATTAACACCAATGGATATTGACAGCGTCAAAGCTACGTTGAAAGAAACGTGGATGGCCGGTGATTACGACCGCTTTTCGCGCTATATGGGCCAGGCGCACGTGCTTTCTATGAACAACTCGACATTCCTGCCGGCTGCCAATTGCTTGACGTTGCTTGTGGCTCGGGGCAGCTCGCACTCTGTGCGGCGCGCGATGGAATACATGTCACCGGCGTGGACATCGCGCCCAACATGGTGCGACGTGCTCAAGCGCGTGCCAAGGCCGAAGGTCTCAACGCTCGTTTTACCGAGGGTGATGCCGAGGCTCTTCCATTTGAAGATGCCAGCTTTGAGAACTCCCGGATCGTCGGCAAACCTTCCCTTACCGAGTTACTTCAATGAACTCCAGCGGGGTTTGCCTCGCATCTCGCGATCGCTCCTTGTTGCCCGTCTCGGGCATCTCGAAGACAACGGCGTCATCGAACGGCTCACGGGCGCGCGGCCGAACGTCACGGACTACACCCTCACCGAGGCGGGAAACGATCTGGCGGACGTGATCAAACAGTTGGGCACGTGGGCAATCAAATGGGTGTTCAACGACCCGAACCGCGACGAGTTGGATCCCGCGCTGTTTCTGTGGAAGATGCATCAACGCGTGGACCATCGTGAACTCCCACGCCGACGTACTGTCGTCCTCGTTCCCGACCCTACCGCCTGGCCCGGGCGTGTGGCGCCTGACCTCGTCTGCATCTGCGCCGCCACAGACGCCGTGGGTCGGCAGCGTGCGACCTTTCATCCTCCAGAACGCCGATCAGTTTTTACCTGATCCGCCCAGAGCAGCGAGTGGGTGGAGGCATTCAACCAGATCAAGACCTACGGCGAGGCAACCAGCAGCGCGCGGACAAGTGAGCAGACAGCGGTCGCAAGATTCTGGTCGGCGAATGTGGTCCGGCAATACAACCGGCTCGCACGCGATGTCGCGGAACAGCAAGATCTTGGGCTGCTGCAGACGGCGCGGCTGACAGCGATGGTGAATACAGTCGGCGCCGACGCTTTCATCTCATGCTTGTTCGCGAAGTACCACTATCTATTCTGGCGCCCAGTGACGGCCATTGACCCGACGGCGGTCACGGCTGAAGGTTTCGGCCCTATCCCGGGTATGACGATGCCAATGCAGCGACGGTCGAGCAGTTGGGCTGGCGACCACTCTTAGTCACGCCGAACCATCCGGAATATCCTGCTGCCCATGGCACGATCACGTCTGCGATGGCCGAGGTGTTCAGCAGCTTTCTCGGCACGGAGCGCTTCAACCTGGAGATCCATTTTTCGATGCAGCCGGACCAGCTGGCAACCTGAATGCCGTACACCATTTCGAAATGCCGAATGACCTTCGCAACGAGATCATCTATGCACGGCTCTGGGCAGGCTTGCACTACCACTTTTCAAGTGTCGCCGGGGGTGGTCCTTGGTCGCAATGTCGCGAAGTACGACCTCAGGCACGCGTTTCAACCGCTCACCTGATGAGATTTATGGGCGGCTGAGCAAACTGAAACCTTCTTGCGGCTATTTCTCATTCCGGGGGTTCATCATGGCAGAGGAGGTCCGGGACTCACTGAATTCGATGCGCTCACCGCCTTGGAAAAATGGGTTGAGAAGGGACCGCCACTGAAGCTGATCGCCTGCCATCGGGACAACGGCGTCATCGAGCGCTGCCGACCTGTCTTCCCTTACCCCGATGTTGGCTCCTTATTCCGGCAAACGCGATCCGAAGGAGGCCGAGAGTTTCGTGCCCTGCGACTCCTCGCGGCACTGAGTTCTTTTTGCGGTTTCCGTTCGATGCGTTCTCATTCCGGGCGGATGGTCGGTGATTGGGAAGTTAATTTCTGGATGACCCGTTAGAACGAAGCCGCTCGCGCGGCGGACGCTACCGCGTGTATAAGCCGCAAGTGTCTGTGGTCTTGGTCTTGACCGACCCTCCGGCGCTAGGATGACCTCGCTGGATGCGAGAAGCAATATATCGATGAGCATCAATAACGGGGTTTTCGCGCAACTTCTCTTATTACAATGACTTCCAAGCCGAAATCGATTCAATTCCCATAGCACTCCGCGTCCGCCGCACCCCGCGCGCGGCTTCCTTCTAGCGGTTTTATCGAAAGCGCGCAGAGCATTGTCGCCACACGCACTCATTCTCGAGTGCGCGCTTCCGATAAAACACTAGCGTCACTCGGGCGCAATCGCCCAGCCGATATATTCATGACTTCCCAGAACCGGTCTTGAACACACCGTGCTCGTGCATGCGCCTAGCCCCTTCGCGCTTCCGATACAACACCAAAACTTCTGGCCCCGCTTCGCATTTTTGCCGTATTGCATCCAGCGAAAGCTCTCAAAGGCAACACAACTAGGCTGGAATCGCCTCAATGACCGCGTATTCAGAGGCCGTGGGAATTACCCTCTGAAGCCTGAACCCTCCGCTTGCCAATAGCCCGCGGTATTCCTCGGTAGTCCGCTCCTTTCCTCCTGTCAGCACCAGCATCACCAAATCCATCAGCTTGCCGGTCGAGGGAAGGTTAGATTCGGACAAACCCCATTCCACCAGCAGCAGCGCGCCGTTCGCGGGAACGGCTCGTCTGCAGTTCATCAGGATTTCCCGGGCCTTTTCGTCATCCCAGTCGTGAATCACGCTCTTCATGATGTACCCTCGGCAACCGGAGGGTACCTCGCGGAAAAAATCGCACTCTTCAATGGACGTACGCGCGGCCAACTCGCCTCCCAGAAACCCGCGCCGGCGCGCGCGTTCCAGGACGTCCGGCTGGTCCGCCAGGACACCTCGCAGCTTCTTGTGTGCCTTGAGCACGTGTGACAACAGGATTCCGTTTCCGCCGCCGACGTCCATGATGCTTTCCCACGCTCCAAAGTCATATGCAGCAGCAATCGCAGCGCCCGTAAGGTCTGAGTTGCTGGTCATCGCGTCATCAAAAATCCGCGCCAATTCTGGGTGCTGGCGGAGGTACTCCCACTCACTCATGCCCAGCAGCTTGGCCCTGGCTGGCTCCCCGGTCTGGATGCTGTAAAGGATTTCTCCCAGCGATCGATAATAGAGCTCCGTCCCGAAGAAGAGAAAAAGCGCACGTACCGATCCGGGCTCATTGGTCCGCAAAGAGAGAGAAAGTTGCGAATTTCCAAAAGTGCGCGCAGTCGTTTCTTCGAATATTCCTTGGCTAGCGAGTGCGCGGAGCGTACGGTACAGCGCCTCTTCGTTGACTTTCAGCTCTCCGGCAAGTTCCGCCGTCGTGCGCACTCCACCATTAAGCAGGTCGGCGACTCCCAATTTGGCTGCAGCGTACAGCGCTTGATGAAGGATCAAATGGTTGCGTGCCTGCAAAAGCGGTGCTGACGTGATGCTCGAAGCAGGTTGCGCCGTCATAATTTCCCTCCGCAGTTTGTCTGGGGACGATTAAGTGATTCACCTCGGCGAAAATCCCACCTTAGGCCTGAATCGGGGCCCCGGCATTCGCTACGCCTAGCGCGGGCTCGGCCCGTCGCGGAGCGTAACGATAGGGCCCAAGCCGACTCATCAACCCCGCCGCTATCAGCATGGCGAAGAAAAATGCGCCCAGCGGCAAAGTATAAGAATGCTTAGAATCGAAGCCAGCCCCCATCAAAAAGACGCCCGCCGCGCCCCCCAGCACAAAACCGCCAAAGGCGTAGCTGTACGCTGTGCCGAATGCTCTTAAACCAAAATAGCGACTGACGGTGTATGCGATAATGTCTCCCTCTCCGCCCATACCCAGTCCAATCAGGAATGCAGCAAACAACCCAACCTTGCCCGCGCTCCCGAACCACAGCAATGCAATTCCGACGGATGCTCCGCCAAATAAAATCATCGCCAGCCGCGACGCAAGGAATCGGTCGAGCAGGTACCCGGTTCCTATTCTGCCAATCAGCACCGCCACCCCCACGATAGCGCTCGCTACTGCGCCTCCTTGTGCGCTTGCGCCGCGATCGGCTAACAATGCCGGCATGTGTAGAACGCAGGCATGTACGCTCCCACCCGCCAAAAAAAAGGCACCAACTAACAGCCAAAAGATAGGCTGACGCCAAATATGACGCCAGCTCATTCCTTCCAGATCGTGCTCTCCTCGTTCTGCTCCTTCCGCCCGCACGACGCCATCGGACATGAGCCCCTTCTCTCTTGGGTCGTCCTTGATCAGGGCTGCCATGACCGGCAGACAAATCAACAAGACAGCGCACCCGAAGGTCGCGTAGGCCGTACGCCACCCGAACACAACGACGAGTCTGTATGCAATTAAAGGTAGGGTGATCGCTCCAATGCCTAAACCAAGCATCATGAGGCCAAGCGCCAAGCCCCTCCGCTGGTCAAACCATCGTGAGGCTACGGTCCCGTAGGGCACGGGGGATGAACTCCCGGACACGACGCCGAGCGCAGTATAGAAGAGATACAGGTACGCGATCCTTGTGCCTACCAGCTCGCTGCAAACCAAAATAAACGCAAAGATCGTGGTCCCTGTCAGAATCACTCGCCGAGCTCCGAAGCGATCAATCAGCCGGCCGACCAATGGAACGCACATCGGGCCCGCGAGATTGTGAAGCGTGAAAGCAAACGAAACAGCCCCGCGGCCAGCGTGAAAATCCTGAATAAGTGACTTGAAAAAAACTCCGAAGGAGAATACCACGACGGGCCCTGTGCTGAGGAACAACCCCAGCGAACACGCGGCTACAATCCACCAGCCGTAAAATACCTTCGGGTGAGAACTCATATAGTCGTTTTCCCGCAACCGCCATGCAGGCGGGAAGGGTGCTTGCCGCCGCGCATTGTACCATCGCAGTAGTGTCACCAGGCCGAAGTCGGGGGTTAGTGGGAAGCGAAGGATGAGGTTCCGAACGAATGGTCGGCCAACCGGAAGCTATCCAGAAACGGGCTTCGCGTCAGTTTGCGCGATGTCCTCGAACAGGACTTCTGGCCCGGAGCTTTCGAGGGTTATCCGAGTTTCAGCGTGGCTGCTAACGGTGCGCTGACCGGAAGTGGCGGGATCACCGTTTTCGACGCGTCGGCCGGGAGGCGTACTTGGTGTCGCTTACCGCGTTCCCGCCGAAGGCATGGTACAGCAGGTGACGTCGGCTATCATCAATGCCGTGAATGCGCTGTTCTCCCAGGGAGTGCTGAATGGAGGCCAGGGCAACTCACTGGTAGTAAAGCTTCAACACGCGATAAACCTGATAAACACAGGAAAAGATGCTGCTGCCATTGGGAACCTCAATGCCTTCATCGGTGAGGTGAACGACTTGGCGAGCTCAGGAGTATTATTCCCACCCCAAGCGGCGTCGCTGGTCTGCGCCGCTGAGAGTGTGATCGCGCGGCTCTCGTAGCCGAGATACGAACGGTGCTGTGCCGATCTTCTAGTGTGCTGTAATCTAATTAACTGTTAATAATCCTTTCGAGCACTGCTTTCGCCTTCTCGATCTTCCGCAATATATCTTCGCCTTTGGCGCGCCACACGTAGCGCTTCGGCTCTTCATTCCGTACAGCCAGAAACTCGTCAATCGCCTCTATCAATTCGCGCACACTTTCAAAACTCCCCTCGCGCACGCAATCGGCTGTCAGATCAGCGAAAAAGCGCTCAACCAGATTCATCCACGAACTTCCCGTCGGTGTGAAGTGCACGATCACGCGGGGATGGCACTTCAGCCAGTGCCGCACCTTTTGGTGTTTGTGGGTCGCATAGTTGTCTACAATCAGGTGCAGTTCCAGCTCCGGCGGCGTCTCCCTCTCAATCTGTTTCAGGAAGCGTAACCACTCCACATGCGTGTGGTGCTTCTCCGTCCGGGAGAGAATTTTCCCGTCCAAATAGTTCAGAGCCGCAAATAACGTGATGGTCCCGTGCCGCTTGTAATCGTGAGTTTGAGTGCGAACGTGTCCGATCCCCAGCGGCAATCCTGGCTGCGTGCGTTCCAGAGCTTGACATTGACTCTTTTCATCGCAGCATAGCACCAGAGCTTTGTCCGGCGGGTTCAGGTAAAGCCCGATCACGTCCCAAAACTTGCGCTCAAACTGAGGATCCTGCGATATCTTGAAGGTGCGCAGCAGGTGAGGTTTCAGGTCGTTATTTTTCCAAATACGGTGCACGCTCTGGTGCGACATGCCGGCCGCGGCCGCCATGCTCCGTGTGCTCCACTTCTTCTTGCCCTTCGGGGGTTGTACCACCCGAGTGATAACCTGCCGCACCTGGGTGGAGGGCAGCCAAGGTTTCCGCCCACGTCCCGGCCGGTCCCGCAGGCCTTCCAGCCCCTGCTGTTCAAACCGCCGCGACCAGGTCGATACCGTATTGATGCTGACCCCCAGAGCGGCGGCAACTTCTGCTTCCCGCGAACCTTCCGCCCGGCGCAGCACGATACGAGCGCGCAGACCGTCGCGCTGGCTGCCGGTTTTACTGCCGGCCAGACGCTGCAATTTCTGTTTCTCGTCCGGAGTCAGCTCGAGCACCGATACAGGCCGTGCCATGCATGAAGCCTAGCACGCCCTGGAACATTATTACTAGTTATTTAGATGACACAACACTAGGTCCGCGGCTTTGGCACAGAAGCGCAAAACGGCACGGCAAGTTGCCCGTGGCGAGCAATACCGAGGTCAATGCCAAAGGACAACCACGTTATGACGTCTGTGCATTTGGCGGGCCGGCTTTCGGCGGCTCATTCACCGGTTCTTTCACCGACGCTACTGATCTCCGAACGAATACGGCAGTCTGTTAGAAGACGAGCTATTCCAGATCCGTCGTATCGTTGAACAGCACCGTCAGCTTGATGCTGCCGTGTCCAAGCTGCGGAAAATTCGCCTTCGTGGGATCCGCTGGGTCCAGGGTCGATGCCGTGTCGTCCGGCGGAAACAGCACTAGCGCGTTCAGAAACGTGATCAGGCTGCTCTGGTCATTGGGGCTCAGCGCGGCAAATGCGTTGCGAGCAGCGAGGGCCTCACCCCCGTGGCGCAAAATAACGTCGTTCAGCGTCATACTGCGCCCATCGTGACCATACGGTCCGGTGCTCCCGACACCCCACAAGGGGCGGGTGAGAAACTGGATCTGCATAGTTCCGTCCCAGTTGCGTTCGTAGAAGTTTGCGCCCAGATCATGCCGCTTGAAATCGGTGAAGATGTCCTTGACCACGAAAGAATTGCCCAGAGGCAGCTTCAATGGCGGTAGTCCGCTGCCGTCATCTTTCGTGTAGTACAGCGTGCTCGCAGTGGCGAACAGGCTGTTGAACACGCCATTCACTGTGTCGTAAGCCGTCTCTACATCGGCCACGCGTCGATCATGATTGATCGTCATATCGGCGACATGGCAGAACGAGCAGCCGACTCGATGGAATACGGCGCGTCCATGGTCGGTGGTGGCGTTCTGCTGGTAGTGCGCGGGCTTGAAGTAGTTGAGCAGATAAAACTCCAGATGATCGACCAGGGCTGGATCGATCTCGTTTCCGTTCTGCGGATCGGGCGCAGGCGGCGGGCTGATCTCGTCCTTCGATCCATCCAACACCATGCCGGAAGGAGTCACAACGCGGCCGCCGGCGCTCGCGGTCAGCAGGTCTGGATCCGTGGAAGCCTCCAGTCCCATCTCTTTGTGCAGCGCGCCCACCACGAACTCGCGAATCGAAATCGCGGAACCCTCTGCAAAGAACGGCTTCACACGAAGATCCGCGTCGACTCCTACGACCTTCGAGGTATCGACGGAGCCGTCTGGGTTTCCGGTGATTCTGCCATAGTGAACGCCTTTGCTTATTAGCTGCAGCGTAATGGGGCTCTTTCTCTGCAGAGCCAGTGCGACCGCAAGACCGCGCGTGCTGCGTAGGTCGGTGGTTTATCTCGTCGTCGAGCATCTCCTTCAGCCCAAGTCCAAACAAGTGTGGCGAGTCGCGGCTGTCGGGGCGGGTTACAACGTTGCGCCGGCTCCCGCCGAGCCGCGCGGACGGCCATGACACAAGGCACAGGTATCGGTCAATCCCGCGCCGATGGCCAAATTGATATTGATGTCGCCGACGCCGTCGCCTTCATTGCGTCCTTGGCCTTGCGCCTGAGTGAACTTCCTCTGGAACAGCTGCCGCCCTCTCCGAATCGAGCGAAACGGATCGCGGCTGATGATGTAGATCGAGGAGTTCGGTGTCAGCACATCACCGCGCCCAGTTCCGATCTCATCTGTGAGCGACTTGTTGATACCTGCGCCGGCCGTGTTGGCGGCCTGCGTGTTGTCAATCATTTGTGCATGCAGGGTTGAAATCCATGCCACCAATGCAAGAATAGTGACAGCAATCGTTCGCGTACGGATCCTCACAGAAGCCCCTCCTTAATAATCCAATTGTGCGGGAAACACGACCGAAGAAACGCAGGAGATATTGCCGGAAACCGGCGTCTACTCCTCAATAACGAGCGTCGTCCGGCTTAGTTTTCACGTCCCTAACCGGCGAAAAACAAGGGACATTGCACTCGACACAAACATCACACGTGAAGCCATCCCAGCGACATGTGCCGCGACTAGCGGCACATCGCCGCGAAGCACGAGTCTCAGTTGCAGTTCGGCGCGTTCACAAGGTAAACGCCACCGGCTTTGAACTCCGTACTGAAGTGGACGATCCCATCGCTTTTAGGGAATATTGTCGCCCACCAAATCAGGGCCACATCGTTACCAGTATTGACGACGGTGTGCACCGTACCTGGGGACTCGACGAAGGCACTTCCGGCTGTTACCTCCTCCGACGAGCACTGGTCCGGCCCAACGATGTGCTGCTCGATCAGAGTGCCACGCGCGAGAATGACATAGCTCACTCCCTTGTGGTAATGCCATGGGATGGCATCGCCGGGGTTCATTGTGAACGCATGAATTTGGATCGTGCCGGGCACCGGATAGCCGGGACCGTAACCGCCGAAGTCATAACTGGCAACGGTTCCGAGCCTTAGAGAGATGTTCGACAGCGCCAGCGCCGTACCGACCAGTAAGGTCACGAGCACCATACTTACCAAGATTTTTCTTCTTCGCGACATGCAGTGGACTCCTTTTTCGATTGAGAATTTTGCCAAGAAACCGGAGCGATGGCCGACGCGACTACCTAACGCGACCCACGTTCACTCGGTCAAATTTACACGGGGCGTTTGTAATCTCAATGCCCGGCGCCGCACCCGTATCTAGAATGAAGGTCACGCGCTAAGCAGCTGATTTGTGGGTGGTTATATACCCATATAACGAGATTGAATGCTGGTGTAAACTTCCGCGAGGTGATAGAGGAAAAGCAAAATTCCCGCCTGATCCGCTTCGGTTCGTTTGAGGCCGACTTGCACACCCGTGAGCTACGTAAGCACGGGCTGAAGCTGAAGTTGCAGGAGCAACCGTTTCAGGTACTTGCGATGCTGCTGGAGCGGCCGGGCGAGCTCGTGACCCGTGAGGAAATCCGCGCAATTCTATGGCCCCAAGGAACGTTTATTGATTTCGATCACAGTCTGAATGCGTCGGTTCGCCGGTTGCGCGAAGCTCTGGACGACAATGCCGACACCCCGAGATTCGTAGAGACGCTGCCGCGACGCGGTTATAGGTTCGTTGCGCCAGTAGAAGGGATCAGCAGAGAAGGGGGCGTGCGTTCCGAAGAAGGAAGCGTGAGCAAGGCGGGAGTTCTGGTCGGAGAAGCAACACAATCCGATGCAGGTCCGAGCGACGATGCTGCCCTTCCGAGCGTTGCGGGGCGCGGAGCGCTGTCGAAAACTTCAGCCCTGGTCGTCGTCGTGATATTCGCCTTGGCTATTGCAGCATGGATCTTCTCGATGAATTCGCGCCAGGCAGTGAATTCTATCGCCGTGCTGCCGTTTACCAACGCCACTGGAGACGCTGACCTCCTCTATCTTTCAGATGGAATAGCGGAAAGCGTCATCAACAATCTGTCACAGGTGCCAGGACTCAAGGTAATGTCGCGGAACTCGGCGTTCCGATACCGGCAGCCCAGTCTGAAGCCAAATCGGGTAGCAAACGAACTCGGAGTCGGAGCACTGCTGATGGGCGCGATGCAGCAGCACGGAGACGAGGTACGGGTTTCAGTAGAACTGGTGGACGGTAAGGATGAGCACCAGATTTGGGGCGAGGAGTACACGCGAAGGCTCTCGGACTTGAGCGGCATCCAGGCTGATATTGCTCAGCAAGTCTCACAAAGTCTGCGCATTGCTGGTGCGGCGCAGACTCGAATCGCGCGCCACGATACCGAAAATTCAGAGGCCTACCGCTTATACCTTCGTGGCATGTTCGCTCTGGAAACACGCAAAAACAGCGATGCCCAAACGGCCCTCCGGTACTTCGAACAGGCGGCCCAACTCGATCGGAATTACGCGCTTGCTTACAGTGGAATGGCAAACAGCTATGCGCTGCTTGCGTTCTACGGCGGTATGGCCCCGCACCAGGCATACCCGTTGCAAGCCGCGGCGCTGCATCAGGCGTTAACGCTGGATCCGGACCTTCCTGATGCTCACGCCCAGCGCGGACGGTTTCTTGAGTTTCCTAAGATGCAGCCTCAGGCGGCAGAAGCAGAGTTCCGTCGCGCCATTCAACTTAGCCCGAACTCGGAGAACGCACATCTCAGCTACTCGTTTTTCCTCATGGACCAGGGGCGTTTTGCCGAGGCAATAGCCGAAGCCAAGCAAGTCTTGCAGCTGGACCCGCTCTGGGTCGGCTCGCATGGGTCGCTGGCCAACATTTATCACTATGCCGGCCGCGATGAAGAGGCGCTCACCACCGCTGCGAAGGCGCTCCAACCTGCTCCACCCATGTGGATCGTAGGAGTGGCGTACGAAGCAAAGAAGGATTTCCCTCGCGCCATTGCGCATTTGCAGGAGGTTGCTCAAGCGTACCAGGTCAGCTTTGCCGAAGCTGATGTCGCGCACGCCTATGCGGCTTCGGGCAATACCGAGCAAGCAAAACTAATCCTCCATCGTTTGTTGAACGTCAGTACGAAGTCCTATGTTTCACCTTATAAAATTGCTGCGATATACGCTGGTTTGGGCGATCAGGAGCAAATGTTTCGCTGGTTGCGCGCAGCGTGCGACGAAGGCGACCCCTGGCTGGCACGACTCAACATCGATCCAGATTTTTCACTCTATCGCTCTCGCCCTGAAATGAAGGAAATTCAGCAACTGCTGCTGGAAGGTGCGAAGCGGTTTCCTGATTAGAAGCGAGCAAGTGCCGGGGGTACTCTCACCGGCCAGCCACCCGTCAAATAGCGCTTCACGGCGGTGTTGATGTGACGGAACTGCGCGCCGCGATCCGGATGGTCCCCTCCCTCCTCGGTTTTGCGGTTGCCCTGCAGGCTGTAGTCCAGATCGTGCAGGATCTGGGCCACTTTGGTGTGACTGACGGGATGCTTGCCCCGGGTCAGAGCCTGCGCAATGACCCGTGTGCTCTTGCAAGTCCAGCGCAGCGGCCCGTCTGATAGGCCGGCCTTGCGAAAGAGCAGGAACGGTAACCCTCCACCTACAACGGGCGCGCCCTAGTTCTATCCCAGCAATGATAAAAGCACCCAGTAGTTTGCAGGACCTGAGGAAGAACCTATACATCAAGGCGAAGGCTGAACCAACCTGGCGTTTCTGGGGATTGTATGTTCATGTTTGCAAAATGGAGACCTTGCAGGAAGCCTACGCGATGGCCCAGGCAAAACGACGGGGCCCCGGGAAGTGACGGCGTCACGTTCGAGGCCATCGAGGAGAGCGGAGTGGAGAGTTTCTTGAGCAAATTCGGAACGAACTAATCACCAACACGGTGACCAAGATCTGGGTCCGTGACTAGCCGTGAATAGTCGACTGATCTGGGTGTTCTTCGTCTTCTTCGCGAGCTGCTTGCCGCCGTCATCGGTTGCGCAGTCGCTTGGCAATCCTTCCGATCCGATGATATGAAGCAGCTTTCAAGCAGCTTCCCGGACACGGTTGCTGTCAAGAACAAAGGACCGCTGCTGGAGTTCTGCCCGGATGGAACGTGCGACGAGGTTTGTAATCTCGGGCAATTTGTCAGTGGCCACGTTGAAGGACTTTGCTTACTTGTACTTCTTCTTGGACTATGCCTTCCTCGGTGAGGGGCGCGGCAAGGAAGAGGCCAAGAGCACTGCTGACTGACCGCATCCTCTCAAAACCTGAGTACCGCAAATGCAAGAACGAGATCACCCGTGAAGCACCACGCTGCATGCTACGTGACCTCAGCGGTGGAGGAAGAATCAAACTTATTTCCGTTCGCTACGAGAGGGACAGCAGCAAAGTAGTGCTGGAACCCGGAAACTTTTAAAAATCGGCTCGGAACTCTCTGTACATACAATTGTATTGATATATGAAGACGAAGACTATATTCTTCTTAGTCGCGACCAGCTATGCGATTTGAATGGGACGAGCACAATCTTCGCAAGCACGATGTTCGGTTTGAAACGGCCATTCTCGTTTTCGATGATCCCTACGCTATTACGCAACGCGACCTCACTTTTGAAGATGAGGAGCGATGGATAACGGTTGGAGCTATAGGGACGGGTTCGATTCTATTGGTCGTGCATACGTTCTTTGAGAAACAAGAGGAAGAAATCATCCGCATCATTTCGGCACGCGCTGCTGAGTCACACGAAAGGAGAGCCTATGAGGAAGCTCACAAAGGAGCAGAAACGAGACATCCAAACCATCGCCGCAAAAAGAGACGAGGACATTGATTTTTCCGATGCGCCACCCGTTCTCGACTGGGGCGAGGCCGAAATAGGCAAGTTCTATCGTCCAAAGAAGAAGCCCGTAACTATACGTCTGGATTCCGACGTCATCGCCTGGCTGAAAGCTGATGGCCGTGGTTATCAAACCAAAGCGAATTGGCTGCTGCGGAACGCCATGCTTCATTTCACGAAAGAGTCGAATGTCAGTCGGCGGAAAGGCGCCCCGCAACGTAGTAAAGCTAACCGGCGAAGGAAACACGGCTGATCAGCCCGACTTGTTCCTCGCCAAAACTCCGTCCAGCCCTGAAAATCAACAGTTTTGCAGAACCTCCTCGATCTTGAAGGCTCAGGCAAACTCGAAAACAATTGGGTAATTGGGTGATGCTCCGCGTTTGTCAAAACGGGACGACATTCTTGCGTATCTCAGGCATGGTGCTCACCGTTGCCAAGATCATGGACCAGCTCACTACCATTAAAAAGTCACGGTAGGTCAGGTGTTGCACGACGAGGACCTCGCGGCCCGCCATCCTGGATCGCGTCCTGGAGCGTGGACGGTTCCTTCACCTCGATGCACCTTCAGGGCGAACACGTCATCTGAACTTGAAAGAAGTCTTGCCGGCAAAGTCGGAACGGGTCAGAATTTCCGGAAACAACGGCTCAGAATTTCTGGAACTCAACGCATGCACGCGAGTTCCAAAATCCTTTATCCCAATTTATCCCAATAAGCTGCCAACCGTGCCCAAACCGCCCAGAGCGAGCCGAACGGCGTCTTTAGTTTTCAGCGATTTACCAGCGAGCCAGGGCGCAATCACCCGTTTGCTAAACCGTTATACGGGCCAAAACCTGTATCGAGGGTTCGAATCCCTCCCTCTCCGCCAGAATCCTTCAACTTGCCTCAGCATAAGGACTTATCAGTCCCCGCTTTCTCCCCCCAACTACATGATCCGGTGCGTCAGAAGGGGAATTTGGTGCATGTTTGCGTGCCACGTGCTTCAGCGAGCGCATGGCCTCGATTGCATTTAGCATCCGATGAGTGCGCAGCTCATCGACCAGCCTTGCTGTTAAGGTCTGATTAAGCGGAAAACTTTTCATAGAACGGGTTCGCGCAGCCGATAACGACCCAGTCGTAGCCAGATAGCGGGCCGCCCAGTGCCTCTATTGGCGAGATCTTCCAAACGTAGCTCTTCTGCGGCTCGGGGTCGTTTGCTATTATCGCAACCCATGCACCGGAGCACTGCTGTTCCGCCGAGTTTGCTCACCTGTTTGCTAGTTTTCGCCACATCGCTGACCGCACAGTCAATTCAATACGACGAGGGCCGCAAGCTCTGGTTGTTTTCGAATGAGCAGAGCTCTTATGCAATGGAGGTTGGACCGCAAGGGGAACTGGAGCATCTGTACTGGGGCCCGCCCCTCCCCCGCATACAAGACTTCCCTCCAGCCGTCCCTCGCCCTGATATCTCCTCGTTCGATCCGCACCAGATGCTCGATAATCAGGAATACCCCGGTTGGGGAGGGCCTCTATACGAAGAGCCAGCGCTGAAGATCACCCGCCAGGACGGCGACCGCGACCTGGTGTTGCGCTACGTTTCTCACCGTATCCAGCAGGACGATCTCGAAATCGAGTTGACAGATATTCGCGATCCCGTCGAAGTTACGCTGCACTACCGCGTGTATCCGAGGTACAGCATTCTGCGGCGCTACGCCACCATTCGCAATGGCACGGCGCAGCAGTTGACGATCGAGAGCGCACAATCTGCTGCCTGGTACCTGCCGCCAGGCGAGGGATATCGGCTTACGTACCTGAGCGGCCGTTGGGCCGGCGAAGACCAGATCAATCGCGAACCGATTCACGCCGGCATGAAGGTGCTCGAAAGTCGCAAGGGCCATACCAGCCACAACCTGAATCCCTGGTTTGCCATCGATGCGGGCGACGCTACCGAGGAGACGGGCGGCGTCTGGTTTGGCGGCTTGGCGTGGAGCGGCAACTGGCGGATCACGATCGAACAGACGCCCTACCAGCAGGTCCGCATCACGGGCGGTTTCAACACGTTTGACTTTGCCTACTCGCTGCGACCAGGTGAAGCGCTGGATACGCCGGCGTTCTTCGCAGGGTTCAACACGAACGGCTTCGGCGGCGCTTCCCGCGCGATGCACCGCTTCGAGCGCGACCAAATTGTCCCCGGCGGCGCGAAGTCGCGTCTGCGGCCGGTCCTGTACAACTCATGGGAAGCGACCGAATTCAATGTCAACCAGGCTGCACAGGAAGGGCTCGCCGATAAGGCCGCCAACCTCGGGGTCGAATTGTTCGTGATGGACGATGGATGGTTCGGCAAACGCAACAGCGATCGCGCCGGCCTGGGCGACTGGTATGTCAGCCCGCAGAAGTTCCCTAACGGGCTGAAGCCGCTCATTGATCATGTGAATGGCCTCGGAATGGACTTCGGCCTATGGGTGGAACCCGAGATGGTCAACCCTGACAGCGATCTTTACCGCAAGCATCCTGACTGGGTCCTCAATTTCCCCAGCCGCCCACGCAGCGAGTTGCGCAACCAGTTAGTGCTGAACTTGGCGCGTCCTGAGGTAAAAGAATACGTCTTCAATTTCCTCGATAAGCTCGCCAGCGATTACCACATCAAGTACTTCAAATGGGACATGAATCGCTCCTTCTCCGAGCCGGGGTGGCCCGAAGTTGCTGCGCCTGACCAGAAGAAGGTCTGGGTGGAATACGTGCGCAATCTGTACGACATCATGGATCGGCTTCGGGCGAAACACCGGGAGCTCGAAATTGAAGGATGCTCGGGTGGAGGCGGACGGATCGATTTGGGAATCCTTCAGCGCGTCGATATTATCTGGACCTCCGATGACACCGAAGCCTTTGATCGTTTGCGTATCCAGGAAGGTTTCACCCAAGCCTATGCACCGAAGCTAATGTCCGCCTGGGTTACAGATGTGCCGAACATGAATGGGCGTAGTACGCCTCTGCAGTTCCGCTTCCTTGTCGCGATGCAAGGCGCATTGGGCATCGGTGCCAACCTCAACAGATGGTCGCAAGAGGATATGACATTCGCGGCGAAGATGATTGCGCTCTATAAGCAAATTCGCCCCACGATACAGGATGGCAACCTCTATCGCCTGCGCTCGCCGCGTACCGACGGCCTAGCCGCTAATCAGTACGTCTCCGCCGACGCCAAGCAGTCAGTTCTCTTCGTGTTCCGGCATTCGCAACAATTCAACACGCCTGCTCCGACCCTTCTGCTCCGCGGACTCGAGCCGGGTGCGCGCTACCGCATCACTTGCATCGATGGCAAGCTGCGGGAGAAACAGCCGGAGCTAACGGGGGCGTACCTGATGAGCTCCGGTATTCATGTGAACCTTGGCAACGACTATGACAGCACCGCCGTCGTGCTCGACAGACTCGAATAAGCGCAGTGAACAGAGACAATCAGCACTAACTGGTTCGCCCCAATTCAACTGGACAGAACCGCGGGGGGGCAGATATTGGCAGCTTCAGAGATGCTCGCGTGTTGATCGTGCCTTGGGACAACGATCACTTCATCCGATATCGCAGCGATCCGATCAATACCGGCGGCACCAGCTACGAGGTCAGCTCGATTTATGAGAGGTAGCCGCTACGGACTTGTGGTCGGCTCGATGACTCACGACGCCTGGAAGACCGGAGTGAATTACCGCGGCTCCGAAGGCAAAGCTGAACACCTTCACTGTCTACGGTGGCGTCTCCTCGAAGGTGACGCAGGACACGATGCCGCACGGCTCAGTATCGGAACCACCGTTGCTTCGACACCTGTTTGTGGGCTACTACGATGACTGGCGCACCGGGACAGAAGAATTTGCGGCGATGCACGCAAATCCCAGAGGCTTCCGAGCAGGGCGCCACTAGTGCATACGGGAAATTCCTAGGTGAAGCGACTATAACGGCGCTTGCCTCCGGATTCGGCTTGCTCGAACCTGATGCAAGCCGGTCAATGCCGAACCGGTAGGCAACAAGGACAGAGTATTGGGTCGCCTCCGGTGCCGGTCCCTTGCCTCAAAGAAGGCAGGCGCGAGTCTGTCCGGCGTGTGTATGCGATGGATCGTGGGCTGCTTTTTTACCTTGGCTAGGTGATGGAGCTTTTCTCTTCCAGATTCTCGCGAGAGGCGGTTTAACTTTAACTAGTAAGCTCTCTCTCGATTTGTTCCAGAGTTTTGCCCTTGGTTTCAGGAACTCGCGCTAGCACGAAGAGAAATCCGGCGAGGCAGATTCCCGCATAAGTCCAGAAGGTCCCGGAGGAACCCAGAGCCCGATTGAGGATCGGGAAGGTGAGGGTCAAGAGGAATGAAGCGATCCAGAGAGAGGAGACAGCTATGGAAACCGCTATGCCCCGTACGCGATTCGGAAAGATTTCTGAGATGAGCACCCAAGTCACGGGAGCCAGCGAGAGCGCGTACCAGGCGATTGTGCACAGTGTGATGATCAACACTGGCAAACCCTTGATGTCGGCCCTATAAACGAATCCGAGCACCGTCTGGGAAACTGCAATTCCCGCGCACCCCCACAACATGAGCGCACGGCGCCCGAACCGATCAACCGAGCCGAGAGCCAACAACGTAAAGACCAGATTTATCGTCCCAGTGATCACAATGTTGAAGAGAATCCCGCTGACGCCGTAACCCGCGTTGCGATAAATCTCTTCGGCATAGTTAAAAATGATGTTGATTCCGCTCCACTGCTGAAGAATCGCGAGAGAAATTCCGATCACCAGCACCTTCGCGATCCCTGGAGCGAGCAAATCGCGCCAGGCAACCTTGGTCTGCTCTTCTGATCCCAGCAAGCTCTCAATTTCTGCAAGAGTCCGATCCCCGTATAGTTTTCCGCCAATACGGGCGAGTATGCGGCGTGCACCCTCTTTGTCCCCGCTTTTCGCAAGCCAGCGTGGGCTCTCGGGAATGAACATTGCGCTTATAAAGAAAACGATGGAGGGAACAGCGACAGCCGTAAACATCCAGCGCCAGCCGTATTGCCCGTTCCAGGAAAGCCGGATGATTTCGGCGGTCGCACTTTCGGGAACCCGGTCCGCGATCAACCAGTTGATGATTTGCGCGGCCAAGATGCCGACGACGATGGTCAACTGGTTCAAGGTAACTAGCCTTCCTCGCCATGCTGCGGGGCTCACCTCAGCGATATAGGTGGGGGAAACGTTGGACGCGATTCCGATGGCAACCCCACCAATGATTCGCCAAAACACAAAGCTGGAGAAATGATGTGCCCAGCCAGTCAGAACAGAAGAGACGGCAAAGAGAATCGCCGAAAGAGTGAGCAATTTCTTGCGGCCAAGGCGATCGCTCATTCCGCCGGCGATCATGGAGCCAAGGAGACATCCTACCAAGGCGCAACTGTTCGCCCACCCCACCAATCCTTCCGAATTGAGCTGAAAGTACCTTTCGTAAAATGGCTTGGCACCGCCAATTACAACCCAGTCGTAGCCAAACAATAATCCGCCCAGCGCGCCCGCGGAAGAAATTGACCAGACATATCCGCTATTGTAGTGACCGAAAGTTTCGGCTGGAGACAGGCTGGCGTTAGTCTGCATAAATCTCTTAATTAGGTGCCGAAACCGCGGAGGAGAACAGTTCGATATCGGAAAGCAAGTCGGCCGCGAGAGGATGATTCCCGTCAAGTGCCAGAACTTGAGTGATTAGACCCTGGCTTTTAACTCTTTCTCCTAATCCAAGGTAGGCTTGGGCTTGTAACAAGAGAGCTGTCACCATGTTTCGCCTTCGTGGATCGTCGTTGAACAGCAACATCGCCGGAAGTGATGTCGCAAAGTAATCTATCTTCGTCTCTTGCTGGGCGAGTGCTTCGGCATGCGCCAGCAGCGCGCGCAGGAGTTCCTCGGCATCTCTCGTTCGATTGAGACGTTTGAGCGCGAGCGCCTTGTAGTAAGTCATCTCGGAGAACTCCTTTACGCTCATTTCTTCAAAATCGCCTTTGTGGTGGGCAGCACGCTCCCACCATTGACACGCGGCAGCATCGTCGCCCAAGCCTTGAAAGGCTGTGCCCAACCAGAAATAGACGTCGCTGTAATCGGCCAGTAGATGCTTTGCTTCTCCGAGGTTTTCGGGGGCATTCAGCGCAGCCTCGAAAAAGTGCCGCGCACCGGTCGCGTTGCCCCGTGACAGTTCGTGCTT
>Ga0209801_1000559_pt1 | contig 24373 bp, 19 predicted proteins | sample GraSoiAngelo_127_FD_185884 | JGI IMG/M metagenome (GOLD analysis project Ga0209801, IMG submission 185884) | Grasslands soil microbial communities from the Angelo Coastal Reserve, California, USA - 14_0927_09_40cm (SPAdes) (version 2) | ecosystem: Environmental > Terrestrial > Soil > Grasslands ... | reverse complement strand
CGAGCGCGTTGTGGTGGGTCTTGAACGGCCGCGCGATGGCGCCGCCCGGGATGGGCTGCATCATCGGCGTTTCCACCTCGAGGAACCCCCTCGCATCGAGGAACTTCCGCAGCGCCTGGATCACACGCGAGCGGAGCAGGAAGATCGCGCGCGCGTCGGGATTGACCACGAGATCCACGTAGCGCTGGCGGTAGCGCGTCTCGACGTCCTTCAGGCCGTGCCACTTCTCGGGGAGTGAGCGCAGCGCCTTGGCCAGGAAGGTGAACGACTTCACGGCGACCGTCAGCTCACCCGTGCGGGTGCGAAACACCTCGCCGGTCACTCCAATGAAGTCGCCGACGTCGAGCTCGGTGAAGGTCGTGAAGTCGTCCCCGAGCTGATCGGCCCGCGCGTAGAGCTGGATGCGTCCCGTCTGGTCCTGCATGTTGGCGAAGCACGTCTTGCCGTGATGACGGGCGGCGACGAGACGACCGGCCAGGCTCACCGGCCCCGTCGCCTTCAGCTCATCCTCGGTCGCCTTCTCGAGACGCCCGTGCAAGTGGCCGGCCCAGTGGCTCACCGGGTAGCGACCGCCGAAAGGATCGATCCCCCGCGCGCGCAGACTCTCGAGCTTGGCCAACCGCTGGCGGACCAGGTCGCTGCCGTCGTCGAGCACGCTCACGCCGGCGCTCCCTTGTTGGCCATCAGCGAGGCGCGGATGAAATCGTCGATGTCGCCATCCATCACGCCTTCCACGTTGCCGACCTCGACGCTCGTTCGATGGTCCTTCACCAGCTGGTACGGATGGAAGGTGTACGTGCGGATCTGGCTGCCGAAGGCGATCTCCTTCTTCTCGCCGGTGAGCTCGGACAGCTCGTCCCGTTGCTTCTTCTGGGCGATCTCGAAGAGTCGCGCCTTGAGAATGCGCATGGCGGTGTCGCGATTCCGGAGCTGCGAGCGCTCGTTCTGGCACTGCACGACGATGTTGGTCGGCAAATGCGTGATTCGGACGGCGGAGTCCGCGGTGTTCACGCCCTGCCCGCCCGGTCCCGAGGAGCGAAAGACGTCCACGCGCAGCTCGTCCTCGCGCACCGTGACCTCGACATCGTCCACTTCGGGCGCCACTGCCACCGAGGCGAACGACGTCTGGCGCCGCTTGGAGGCGTCGAACGGCGAGATACGGATGAGGCGGTGGACCCCGGTTTCACCGCGCAGATAGCCATACGCGTACTCGCCGGTGACCTCGATCGTCACCGATTTGATGCCGGCCTCTTCCCCGGGCAGCAAATCGACGACCTCGGCCTTGAAGCCGTTGCGCTCACACCAGCGGAGATACATCCGCATGAGCATCTGCGCCCAGTCCTGCGACTCGGTCCCACCCGCGCCCGGATGGATCGAGAGAATCGCTGCCTTGCCGTCGTGCGGTCCCGACAGCATCAGCTTCAGCTCGAACTCGTCGACCGCCGCGCGGAGCCGGGCCACGCCGTCGACGATGTCCTTGTCGAGGCCGTGATCCTCGTGCTCGGCCGCCAGCTCGAGCATCACACCGAGGTCCTCGGCCTGACCGGCCAGCTCCTTGGTCCGGGTGACGAGGCGCGAGATTTCTGTCCGCTCGCGGATCAGCTCCTGAGCGCGGCGGTTGTCTTCCCAGAACGTCGGAGCGCCCATCTCGGCGTCGAGCGCAGCCAGACGGGCTTCCTTGGCCGGGATGTCAAAGATGCCTCCGGAGCTCTTCCACGCGCCGGGTGAGATCGCCCACGTCCCGCTTGTGTTCGCCGACCATCACGCTGCCTTTCCGGTGGCCGTAGCGACGAGGGCGCCCCCCGACAGCACCAGCGCCGCGTACGCCAGCCACTCCCCCGCCCGCGTATAGAGCGTCACGCGCGAGCGGAGCGTCGCCTGGCCGACCAGGTCGCCCCGCTCGAACAGGCCGAGTGACGTGGCGATGCGGCCCTTTGGTGTGATGAAGGCGCTCACCCCGGTGTTGGCGACGCGCACGACGGCCGTGCGGTGCTCCACGGCGCGAAGCGGGTACATCGCGAGATGCTGCAGCGGCCCCTCGGTGTGGCCGAACCAGGCGTCATTCGTCATGTTCACCATCACACGCGCACCACTCCGCACGAACCGCCGGAACAACTCGGGGAAGATGCCCTCGTAACAGATCACGACGCCGAACGGGGCTGGCGGACCCGGAAACACGGTGGCGCGAGCACCGGGCTCGAGCTCGGAGATGAACTCGGCCCAGCCCTTCACGAACCCGATGATTCCCGACAGCGGCACGAACTCTCCGAATGGAACCAAGTGGATCTTATCATACCTGCCGATGATGCCCTGTCCGGTGAGCAGGAACGCGGTGTTACGTTGTCGGCCGGATTCGGTCACGTCCACCGTGCCGACCAGGAGCGGCACCCCCGACTGAGCGCTCAGATCGCGCAATGCCTGAAGCAGGTATGGATCCTGCCGGAGGATCGTGGGCGAGGCCGTCTCGGGCCACACGATCAAGTCCGGCTTGCGTTCGGCCGCCTTCCGGGTGAGATCGCCATAGATCCTGAGCGTGGCTTCGGTGTGGCTCCGGTCCCACTTCAGTGGCTGCGCGATGGAAGGCTGCATGCCCGCGATCGTCACCGTCGCCGCCGGCTCGGCCTCGGCCAGGCGCATTCGACCAAAGCCCAAGGTCGAGGCCAGCAAGACGCCCGCAACGGCGACGCCGAGCAGCGCGCGACGGTACTCGACGACCACGGTGGCGGTGATCGCGGCATTGACGGCGCACACGACGAAGGAGACGGCGTGGGCCCCACCAAGCTCGGCAACCTGGATCACGGTGAGCTGACGGTACTGCGAGTAGCCCAGCTCGCCCCAGGGAAATCCACCGAGGAGCGTGGCGCGGAGCCACTCACCGGCGACCCACAGGATGGGCGCGGCCAGGCAGGCCCAACCGGCGCCGCGGCGGCGGGCGATCAAGGCCATCGCCGCCGCAACGAGACCGAAGTAGAGAGCGCAATAGCCCGCGAGCGCCATGGTCGGCGCCCACGTCAGCGGCCACGGGATGTCGCTGTACGTGCGAAACGTGAAGTTCAGCCAGCGCAGCAGCGGGAGAAAGAACGCGAAGCCGGCGAGCCAGCCCCACCCGAAGGCCGTGCGCGGGGGCGCCGTCACCGCGACGTAAAAGACGGGCACGAGCGCGATCCACGCCGTGCCGGCCCAATCGATGGCCGGATAGGCGAGCCCGAGCGTGAAGCCGCCGCCCACGCACAGGACGAAGCGGATCAGGACCAGACGGATGCGGTCGCGCAGATCGGACTCCGTCAGCGGCCGCCGCCAAGACGGTCGGCGAGGAAGCGCGGGAGTCCCGCGGCCACGATCTTGGCGCGCGCCGCGCCGACGTCGTAGAGCACGCGACGGACGGCGATCCGCCGCTGCTCGGTGTCCCAGAGCACGTAGGCGGCGCGAGGATCCCGGTCACGCGGCTGACCGACGCTGCCGACATTCACGATGTAGCGACACCCGGCCTCGATGGCGATCTCGCTCGGATGGGGTTCCCAGTCCCGTCCCCATGATCCCGACGACCACACGCGGGGAATGTGGGAGTGGCCGACGAAGCACACGCGTGTGGCGAAGGCTCCGAAGGCCGCGAAGCCGTCCTCCGCAGAGATCAGGTACTCCCACTCGTCGGGACCGGCCGGCGACGCGTGGACCAGCGTCGCGTCCTCGACTTCTCGAACGAGCGGCAGAGCGCCCATCCAGGCATGGGCGTCGGTGTCCAGCCGCTCGCGGGTCCACTCGGCCGCTGCCCGCGCGTGGGGATTGAACCAGTCGAGATCGAGCTGTCCGGCCACGGCGCGCTCGTGGTTGCCGCCGACGACGGCCTGGCAGCGTTCCCCGACGAGATCGATGCAGGCGGCCGGATCGGCGCCGTATCCGACGACGTCACCAAGGCAGAAGACCGCGTCGCTGCGGTCGGCGGCGTCGGCGAGGACGGCGCGAAGCGCCTCCAGGTTGGCGTGGACATCGGAGAGAACGGCGTACCGCACGGCCGACGATCAGGACGCTGCGCGCAGCTCTTTGTGGACGCGATCGAGGATCCCGTTGATGAAGCGGCTCGACTCCTGCGTGCCGAACTTCTTGGCGATCTCGATCGCCTCGCTGATCACGACCTTGGGAGGCGCGTCGTCGCGCCAGAGCATCTCGTAGACGGCCAGGCGCAGGATGTTCCGGTCGGCCACGGCCATCCGGTCGAGATCCCAGTGCTCGGCGTATTGCGTGATGATGCGATCCGATTTCGCCTGGTTCTCCTTGGTGCCACGGACGAGCACGTCGGCAAAGCTGCGCGTGTCGCCGTCGACGGGATGACGGCTCCAGAACTCGTCGGCGTGAGGCGTCGGATCGTCCTCGCCGTAGACGTCGAGCTGATACAGGAACTGGAGCGCGACTTCGCGGGCTTTGCGACGTCTACCCACGGTGCACCTTGGCGATGAACTCGGCCATCTCGACGGCGGCCTCGGCCGCTTCCTCGCCGCGGTTGCCGACGTCCCCGCCCGCGCGGTCCCACGCTTGCTCTTCGCTGAGCGCGGTGATCACGCCGAAGGTGACCGGCACGCCAGTGGCCAGAGCGACCTCGCGAATTCCGGTGGCGGCTTCGCGGGCGACGTGCTCGAAGTGTGGCGTCTGGCCCCGGATCACCACGCCCACACAGGCGATCGCTCGATACCGCCCGCTGCGCGCGAGGTGGCTGGCGGCTTGGGGAAGCTCGAAGGAGCCGGGCACCCAGTGGACCTCGATGTCATTCGCTCGGACGCCGGCGGCGGAGAAGGCGTGGGTGGCACCGTCGACGAGCCGCTTGGTGATCCGCTCGTTGAAGCGCGCGGCCACGACCGCGAACCGCGTGTTCTCGCCACCACGATGGACGGCGCGCACCGCGGTACGACGACGGGGAGCCCGGCCCGCCATGTCAGGGCAGCGCGGAGAAGAGGTGCCCGAGCTTGTCGCGCTTTGTGCTCAGGTACCGGTGGTTGTCCGGCGTGGCCGGCGTCTCGACGGGGATGCGCTCGACGATCTGCAGGCCGTACGCTTCGAGGCCCACCCGCTTCTTCGGGTTGTTCGTGAGCAGGCGCAGGTTCTTCACGCCCAGATCGACGAGGACCTGAGCACCGATCCCGTAGTCGCGCTGGTCGGCTTTGAAGCCGAGCGCCTCGTTCGCCTCGACGGTGTCCTTGCCCTGGTCCTGCAGCTCGTACGCGCGCATCTTGTTGATGAGGCCGATGCCGCGGCCTTCTTGCCGCAGGTAGACGAGGATGCCTCGGCCCGCCTCCTGGATGATCTCGAGCGCGCGGCGAAGCTGCGAGCCGCAGTCGCAGCGACGACACTGGAACACGTCACCGAAGAGACACTCCGAGTGCATCCGGACCAGCACCGGCTCGTCGCCGGCGACGTCGCCCACGACGAGGGCCAGAGGTGTCCGGCTTTCGACCGTCGTCTCGTAGGCGATCGCGACCAGCGTGCCGAATTCGGTCGGGAGCCGGGTCTGTGCGATGCGACGGACCAGCTTTTCTTTCCGCGTGCGGTACGCGATGAGGTCCTTGATCGTGATCATCTTGAGGCGATGTTGCCGCGCCAGCTCAGCCAGGTGCGGCATCCTCGCCATCGCGCCGTCCTCGTCGAGCACCTCGCAAATGACGCCGGCGGGGAAACAGCCGGCCATCCGCGCCAGATCGACCGCGGCCTCGGTGTGACCGGCCCGCCGCAAGACGCCGCCCGGCATCGCGCGCAGCGGCAGGATGTGACCGGGGCGCGTGAGATCTTCGGGGCCGCTGTCCGCGTCCACTATCGTGCGAATGGTGACGGCGCGGTCGTAGGCCGACGTGCCCGTCGTCACACCACGCCGGGCGTCCACCGTGACGGTGAACGCAGTGCCGAGTGGCGCCGTGTTGTCGGACACCATCATGGAGATCTTCAACTCGTCGAGCCGCTCACCGGTCATGGGCACGCAGATCAGCCCCCGCCCGTACTTGGCCATGAAGTTGACGGCCTCGGGCGTCGCTTTGTCGGCCGCCATGAGCAGGTCGCCCTCGTTCTCACGGTCCTCGTCGTCGGTGACCAGAAGCATCCGGCCTTGCCGGATCTCCTCGATGGCCTCTTCGATACTCGCGAACCCGGTCATGACGATCCTCGTAATGCCAGCGAGCGCACCACATACTTGCCGATCACGTCGGCCTCGATGTTGATCGGCTGTCCCACCCGCAGCCGTCCCAGCGTCGTGGCGGCCAGCGTGTGCGGAATCAACATCACCTCGAACGCGGCCGCCTCCAGCGCGGCCACCGTGAGGCTGACTCCATCCACAGCCACCGAGCCCTTCGGCACGATCAGCGCCGCGAACTCGGGGTCGGGCAATGCAATCCGCACCCGCGCCGTAGATTCTACACGGGATACGTCGGTCACGGTGGCCACCCCATCCACGTGGCCGAGGACGAGGTGTCCCCCCAGGGCTGCGCCCAATCGGAGAGGGCGTTCGAGGTTCACCAAAGCTCCGGCGCGAAGGTGGCCGAGGGTGGTGCGCTCGAGGGTCTCGGGGCCGACATCGAAGGCGAGCGTGGTCGCATCGCGCGTCACGACGGTGAGGCAGGCGCCGTTCACGGCGATGCTGGCGCCGACATCACTCCCGTCGAGGGCGATCAGGGCGCGGACCGTGAGGCGCCGGGTGGAGCCTTCGCTGGTGACGGCGACGATTTCGCCGACTTCTTCGACGATGCCCGTGAACATTATTCGCCGCGGGCGAGGTCGGCCTCGATCAGGAGATCGTCGCCGATGGCGTGCACGGTAAGATCACGCAGCCGTGCGGCATCCTTCAGCGCGCGGCCGACGCCTCCGATCACACCGGGCGCGGCGCGACCGCCGAGCAGGCGCGGGGCAACAAAGATCGCGACGCGATCGACCAGGCCCGCTTCGAGGAAGCCGGCGTGGACTTCGCTGCCGCCTTCGACGAGGACGCCCCGGACGTCGCGCGCGAACAGCGCGGCCAGTATCTCCTGGACGTCGACCCGCGCATCGCGCTCGCTCACGCGCACGACCGTCGCGCCAGTCGCTTCCAGCCCGCGCATCCGTTCGACCGGGGCGTGGGCTCCCACGACGACCACGGCACGGGATGGCGTACCGGACGAGATCAGTCTCGCCGCCGGCGGCGTGCGAGCGGACGTATCGAGTACGACACGATACGGCTCGCGCGGCCACGGCCGCTCCAGCCGGACGGTCAGCGCAGGGTCGTCGCGCAGCGCGGTCTCCACGCCCACGATGATGGCATCGACCTCGCTGCGGAGTCGATGGGCCTCGCGGCGCGCCGCCTCTCCGGTGATCCACTGCGAGGTTCCGTGGACATCGGCGATGCGGCCGTCGAGCGTCATCGCCGCTTTCAGCGTGACGTGAGGCCGGCCCTGCCGGCTCGACGTGAAGAAGACGCGGTTCTGGCGGACCGCCTCATCGCCGAGCACGCCGACGGCGACGTCGACCCCGGCCGAGCGCAGGATCTCGAGGCCTCGGCCGTTCACGCGCGGATCAGGGTCGCCGGTGGCAATGACGACACGGCGAACTCCGGCCGCGACCACGGCCGGCGCGCAGGGCGGCGTGCGACCGTGGTGCGCGCACGGCTCGAGGGTCACGTAGAGCGTGGCGCCGCGCGCGTGGTGGCCCGAGGCCGCCAGCGCAACGGTCTCCGCGTGCGGCCGGCCGGCCGCCTCGTGAAAGCCTTCCCCGATCACCACGCCGTCCGCCACGATGACGGCGCCCACGAGAGGGTTCGGCGACGTGAGACCACGCGCGCGCTCGGCGAGCCCGAGCGCACGCCGCATGAAGCGTTCGTCGGCCTCCGCGGTCATGCTGCGGGCACGAGCGCGTCCACGAAGCGCTCGGCGTCGAAGGACCCCAGGTCTTCCACCTTTTCGCCCACGCCGACCAGCTTAATCGGGAGCTTGAGCTCGCGCACGATCCGCACGACGATGCCGCCCTTGGCGGTGCCGTCCAGCTTCGTGAGGATCACGCCGCTGACGCCGATCGTCTCGTGGAACATCCGCGCCTGGGCGAATCCGTTCTGTCCCGTCGGGGCGTCGAGCACCATCAGGCTCTCGTGGGGCGCGCCGGGCAACTGGCGCTCGATGACCTTCTTGAGCTTGGCCAGCTCGGCCATCAGGTTCGACTTGGTGTGCAGCCGACCAGCGGTGTCGATGATGAGCGTGTCGACGTTGCGGGCGGTGGCGGCCTTGAGCGCGTCGAACACGACCGCGGCGGGGTCCGAGCCGGCGGCCTGGCGGATGACGTCCACCCCGATCCGCGCCCCCCACGTCTCGAGCTGCTCAATGGCGGCCGCGCGAAACGTGTCGGCGGCGGCCAGGAGCACCTGCTTGCCGTCTCCTCGGAGCTGAGCCGCCAACTTCGCGCACGTCGTCGTCTTGCCGGAGCCGTTCACGCCCAGCATGAGGATCACGGCCGGCCGACGGTCGAGGTCGAGAGGTTGCACCGCCGGCGCCAGGATCTCGTTGAGAAATTTACGGAAGAGCGGCCGCAACTGCTCGGCCCGGGTCACGGTCCCGAACATGACCTCTTCGCGTGCGCGGTTGACGAAGTCGGCCGCGAGCGGGGCGCCCAGGTCGGCTGCGATCAGCGTCTCCTCGAGCTCGGTATAGAGCGCTTCGTCGATGGGGCGATCGGGCTCGAATACGGCCTGGAGCTCGGAACTGAGGTACTCTCGCGAACGCCTCAGGCCTGCGCCGAGGCGCTCACCGAGAGACGACAGGAACTTCACTGCTGGGGCGGAAGGACGAGCCGGGAAATCACCGCGCCGCTGGGCCCGAGAGCCGGCAACACCCGGCCATTCAGCTCGAAGCTCACGCCCCCGGCGTTGCCGATGGTGAGAACAAAGGGTCCATTCGATACCCACTCGCGAACCTGACCGGCCGGAATCGTTTCCTCGCTGAGACGGCCATCTTCGGTTCGCACACGAATCCACGTCGGCTCGGATACCCGGGCAACCAGATGGTACGGCGACGTCACGGCCGCCACGACGCCGCTCAGGTCCGGAGTTGCCGGTTGCGCCGGTGGCGCTGCCGGCGCTGAGGGCGGCGTCGCCGGCGAGGCAGACGGCACCGAGGTCGGCGGCGTCGCATGGACGCTCGCGACAGCCGGCGGCGCCGTGTGGACCGTCGCCACGGGCGGTGGCGAAACGACTCGTGGGGTAATGACGGGAGGTGGAGCGGCGACGGGTTCGCTCACGGGCGGCGACGGAGCCTCAGCGATCGCCGGTGTAGAGGACGGACTGAGGGACGGAGACGAGGTCGTATCGACCGTCCGTTTCTCCGTCGTGTCCTTTCCCGACTGAAGCGCGAGGGTCACCCCGAAGAGCGCCAGGCCGAGGACAACCAGCAGGATGAAGCTCACGAGGACCGTCGAGCGGCTCCGGGCCTCGGTCTCCGCCGACGGTGGTGGGGCCGCCACCTTGACGGGTTGCGTCGGAACGGAAGGCGTCCGTACCGATTGGGAGTGGTAGAGAGCCAGGGCCTCCTCGACCGGTTCGTGGAGCGCCTGACAATAGGCCCGGATGTACCCCCTGGTGAAGACCGGGGCCGGAAGCGCGCCAAAGGTATCGGCCTCAAGGGCCTCGATATAACGCGACGCGACACGAGTCAGACGCGCGACCTCGTCGAGCGACAGTCCACGCCGAGCCCTTAAATCACGCAGATAAGTGCCGAGCGACGTCGTTCCCGACATCTCAGTGTGTCTAGCCTATCAGATGTGGCGCCTCATTCATCAGGATTGAGGTTGACCGAGACGAGCTTCGAAAGGCCGGGCTCCTCCATCGTCACGCCATAGAGAACATCCGCCGCTTCCATCGTGCGCCGGTTGTGAGTGATGACCAGAAACTGCGTCTGGCTGGTCAGCTCACGCAGGACTCTCAGGAAACGATGGATGTTGGCATCGTCGAGCGGCGCGTCCACCTCGTCGAGCACGCAGAATGGGCTCGGGCGGAAGTAGAAGATCGCGAACAGGAGGGCCAGTCCGGTCAGGGCGCGCTCACCACCGGAGAGCAGCGTCACGGACTGCAGGCGCTTGCCCCGAGGCTGCGCCATCAGGTCGACGCCCGTGTCGAGGGGATCGCCGCCTTCTTCGGCCTCCACGAGCCGCAGCTCCGCGCGGCCGCCTTCGAACAGCCGCTCGAAGATCTTCGCGAAGTCGCGGTTGATCTGCTCGAAGGCCTGGACGAAGCGTTCCTGCGCGGTGTGCGTCATTCCCCGCAACGCCTTCTCGAGGTCCTTGATCGACGCGGTGAGGTCGTCGTGCTGTGTGCGCAGAAACGTGAGCCGCTCGTCGAGCTCGCGATACTCCTCGTCGGCGACGAGGTTGACGGGGCCGATGGCGGACAGTTTCTCCGCGAGCTCTCGCACCCGCTGGCCAAGCGTCGCGAGGTCCCGGTTGGGATCGTGGCGGGCCAGCAGCGCGGCCGCATCCACGCCGTACGTCCGCTGGGCGTCGAGCGCCAGCTCCTCGCGTCGGACACGCCGCTCGGTCGCCTGCAGCTCGAGTTCGTGCATCGCGCTCACCAGGCGATGGAGATCGCCCTCGGCCGCGCGCAGCTCCTGCTCGATGCCGCGCAGCCCGTCCAGGAGCGTCTCGTGGGCTTCCGCCGCCTGGCGCGCCGCCGCCTCCGCGCGGTCGCGGTCCATCGCCACGTCGCGCGCTGTCGAATCCGTGCGCTGCCGCTCCTCCTCCAACCACACCCGCCGCTCGCCGAGCTGCTGCTGCCGGGTCTTCCCCTGCTCGAGGCGCTGGGTGAGATCGGCCTCCATCTGGTCGGCGCGCACGAGCTCCCGCCCGAGGGCCTCGACGCGCTCACCGATCGAGCCGACCTCGACCCGGCACGCGGTGAGCTGGGTCACCAGCGCGGTCTCCTCGGCCTGAGCGTTCTCGAGAGCGTCGCGGATTCCGCGAATCGTGCTCTCGTGCGCGGTTTCCGCCTCGCGTGCCGCCGCGACGCGCTGCTCGAGTCGGGCCAGCATCGCCCGTGTCTCGTCGGACTCCCGGGTCACCTGGCCGGCTTCGATGCGCACGGTCTCGGCGTGCCGGTGTTCGCGTTCGTGCTCACGGATCGCCTGTTCCAGATCTTTCTCACCGGCGACGCGCTCGGCCTGGCGCTGGCCGACTGTCTGCTCGCACTCGGCGATGCGCACGCGCAGCGCCGCGACATCAGCTTCGGTCTGGGCGACCGTGGTCTGCGTGATCCCCACCGTCTCGGTCAGTTCGCGGATCTGCTCGTCCAGCTCCCGCAGCTGGCGTTTGCGGGCCAGCAGCGAGTGCCGGGCCTCGCCGCCCCCCGCACCGCCGCGCAGTCGCCCCGTCGGCGCCAGCACCTCGCCGTTCGGCGTGACGTACGTCGCGCTGACACCGTTCCGCCGCCAGAGGGTCTCCGCCTGATCCAGATGATCGACGATCGCAACCTGGCCGAGCAGGAAGTGGACGAGGCTCTCGCGAGGCGCCGTAACGCGACGAGCGATCCAGCGCACACCGTCGTCCTCGGGCAAAGGGTCGGAGGCTGACGACAGGCACTCGAGGGGCAAGAACGTCGCGGCGCCGGCGCCGCGTTCTTGGAGAAACGTGACGGCGGCGCGGGCCTGGTCGAAGCGCTCGACCACGACCCAAGCCAGGCGCTCGGCCAGCACCGCCTCCACAGCCCGCTCGAGGTCGGGAGGAACGTCGAGGAGATCAGCGACCGTTCCCACCACGCCGTCGACGCCGACACGGCCTTCGCGTTCGGCCGCCTCGAAGATCGCGCGGACCCCGCTGTCATATCCCTCGCGGACACGTTCGAGCTCGCGTAGCGACTCCGCGGCAGAGGTGCGGGCGGCCAGGGTCAAGCGCGCATCGGCCAGTCGTGTCTCGGCGTCTGCCAGCCCGCGCTCACGTGCGGCCAGCTGAACGGCCAGCTCTTCGCGCTGACTCATCAGCGCCGCGAGCTCGGCCAGAGCGCGATCACGCGCGGCCTCGAGCCCGGTGCGAGCCGCCACGATCCGCTCCGCCTCGGTCTCGGCCTCGCGCAACTCGGTGGCCAGGCGCTCGCCTCGGCGCGCGAGCTGGCTCTCGCGCTCGCGGAGCTCACCGGCCGAGCGCATCAGATCCGTGCGCTCGGCAGCGATACGAATCTGCTCGAGACGCAATCCCTCCAGTCGATCGCGCTCTTCGGCCAATCCGCTACGCCGGCTCTCGACGAGGCCCGCGAGATGGTCAGCGGCCTGCGTGCGCTCCGCGACGAGACGCTCGGCCTCGCCCAGCGCACCCCGAGTGGTCTCGCGCTCGGCGGCGAGGACGTCGAGGCGCTCGCCCGTCACACGGATCTCCTCGTCGAGTCGCACCACCTCTTCGGCCGCCTCGCGAAGCTGCACGCCCATCTGCTCACGACGCTCGAGGAGTCGCTCGAGGTCCGCCTGGACTTTCTGTACACCCTGGCGCAGATCGGAGAGCCGGTGATCGCTCACCTGGATCGCCTCGCGCTGGGTGGCCTGATGGCCGGCCAGCCGGCTCACCGTCGTGCGGAGAACCTCTTCGCGCTCATGGTGCTGAGCGATCTCGAGCTCCAGGCGGTCGGCCTCGGCCACGAGTCCGGCGAAATCGGCGGCGGCCAGCACGAGGGCACCGTCTCGGCGCTCCTGTTCGAGCGCCTTGTACTGCTGAGCGCGCTTGGCCTGGCGCTCGAGCGAGCCGAGCTGGCGCTTGACCTCGTCCATCACGTCCTTCACACGAACCAGGTTTCCACGGGCGCCGTCGAGCTTTCCCTGCGTCTCGCTGCGCTGCTGCTTGTAGCGTGCGATGCCGGCCGCTTCCTCGATGAACACGCGACGCTCGTGAGGCTTGGCGGTCAGGACATGGTTGAGCTTGTCCTGGTCCATCACCGAATACGCACGCGGGTTGGCGCCGGTCCCGGCGAAGAGGTCGAGAATGTCGCGCAGCCGGGTCGGCTGCTTGTTGAGGAGGTACTCGCTCTCACCCGTCCGGTAGAGCCGCCGCGCCACGGCGATTTCGCTCCACGGCACGGCCAGAACGCCATCGTTGGAGAACCTCAGCTCGACTTCGGCCAGGCCGACGGGCTTGCGGGACGCCGAGCCGTAGAAGATGACGTCGTCCATGCGCTGGCCACGGAGTAACTTGGCGCTCTGTTCACCCAGTGCCCAGCGAACGGCGTCAGAGATGTTGCTCTTGCCGCAGCCGTTCGGGCCCACGATGCAGCTCACGCCGGGAAGGATCCTCAGCTCCGTGCGTTCGCCGAACGACTTGAATCCGTGCAGGGTTATAGAATCGAGGCGCATGAAAACCTTCTAGCACGGGCGGCTTCTGGGGGCCTACGAAAAAGCACCACGCCTGGGGGGCGCGGGCACCGATGACGCTAGATGTCGAGGCTGATCAAGTGCCTTTGAGGTAACAGCACTTCTTGTATTTCTTGCCGGACCCGCACGGGCACGGGTCGTTGCGGCCGACCTTGTCTCCGGTGGCCGTGCGCGGCGCTGGTCGGGGCGGTGCCGCCAAGGGGGCCGCGCGTGGCGCCTCGCCGCCGACCGAGGGCATCTCGCCCCGGCTCTCCTGGGTATCGGCCCGGGCGGTCAACGTCGGCATCGCCATCGGCGCCTCCCGGACGACCTGCACCTTGAAGAGCCGCTCCACCACCGCGGCCTTCACGCGCTCCGCCATGTCCTGAAAGAGGTCGAACGCTTCCTTCTTGTACTCGGTCAGCGGATCGCGCTGACCATAGCCGCGAAGGCCGATGCCCTCCTTGAGATGGTCGATCGACAGCAGATGGTCCTTCCACTGCGTGTCGATGACGATGAGCATCTCGTGGCGCTCGAGGGCCCGCATCAGCTCCTCGCCCAGCTCGCGCTCGCGGTCGACGTACCGGCTCTTCACCGCGTCCAGGACGAGCTCGTTCAGCCCGTCTCGTGAGGTGACTTCCTGGTAAGCGGACGCCGGAATGCGGACGTCGAACTGCTGGAAGAGCGCCTCGTTCAGGCCGGCCAGATCCCACTCCTCGGGGTGCACGGCGGGGCCGGCGAAGCTGTCGAGCGTGACCGGCGCCAGGTCCTCGATCCACTCGGCAATCGTGTCGGTCTGGTTGGCGCCGTCGAGAATCTGGCGCCGCATGCCGTAGACGATCTCGCGCTGCTTGTTCATCACGTCGTCGTACTCGAGAAGGTGCTTGCGGATCTCGAAGTTGTGGTTCTCGACGCGCTTCTGCGCGGTGGCGATGGCGCGGGTGACGAGCTTGTGCTCGATCGGCTCGCCTTCCTCCATGCCGAGGCGATCCATGATCCGCTGGATGCGCTGGGACCCGAAGATCCGGAGCAGATCGTCTTCGAGCGAGAGGTAGAAGCGTGACGAGCCGGGATCTCCCTGACGGCCGGAGCGGCCACGCAGCTGGTTGTCGATGCGCCGGGACTCGTGGCGCTCCGTGCCCACGATGTGGAGCCCGCCGGTCGCCACCACCTTCTCGTGCTCGGGCTCGGTGATGCGCCGGGACTCGACCAGCGCGGCCTGGCGTGCCTCGGCCGGCGCGGTGGCCGGATCGAGGCCCTTCTTTCGCAACAACTCCTTGGAGAGAAAATCGGGATTGCCGCCGAGCAGGATGTCCGTGCCTCGCCCCGCCATGTTGGTGGCGATGGTGACGGCGCTCTGGCGCCCGGCCTGAGCGACGATCTCGGCCTCGCGCTCGTGGTACTTGGCGTTGAGCACCTCATGGCGGACGCCGCGCTTCTTGAGGAGCGTGGATAGCCGCTCGGACTTTTCGATCGAGATCGTGCCGACGAGCACGGGCTGCCCGCGCCCGTGACGCTCGATGATGTCCTCGACGACCGCGTTGAATTTCTCGCGCTCGGTCTTGTAGACGACGTCGGGATTGTTCACGCGCGTGAGCGGCCGGTTGGTCGGGATAACGACGACGTCGAGCTTGTAGATCTTCGCGAACTCTTCGGCCTCGGTCTCGGCGGTGCCCGTCATGCCGGCCAGCTTGTCGTACATGCGGAAATAGTTCTGGAAGGTGATGGTGGCGAGCGTCTGGTTCTCCCGCTCGATGCGCACGGCTTCCTTGGCCTCGACCGCCTGGTGCAGACCGTCCGACCACCGGCGGCCCGGCATCATGCGGCCGGTGAACTCGTCGACGATGATGACCTGGCCGTCCTTGACGACGTAGTCGACGTCGCGCTTGTAGAGCGCGTGCGCGCGCAGGGCCTGCTGGATGTGATGGAGGACGTCGATGTTGTTCGGATCGTACAGGTTGTCGACGGTGAGGAGTCGCTCGCAGGAGGCGATACCGGCCTCGGTGAGCGCGACGGCCTTCGATTTCTCGTCGACGATGTAGTCGCCTTCCTTGGTCGCTTCGACCTCGGAGAGCTTGCCCTCGACGATCGTCGCCGCCCGCTTGAGCTTCGGAATGATGCGATCGATCTTGTAGTAGAGCTCGGTCGACTCCTCGGCCGGACCCGAGATGATCAGCGGCGTCCGCGCCTCATCGACGAGAATCGAGTCCACCTCGTCGACGATCGCGTAATGCAGCTCGCGTTGGACCAACTCCTCCCGGTAGAACCGCATGTTGTCGCGCAGGTAGTCGAACCCGAACTCGTTGTTGGTGCCGTACGTGATGTCGGCCCGGTACGCTTCCGGCCGGCTACACGGTCGGAGCGCCGTCATCCGGACGTCCGGCGTGACGAAGCGCGGATCGTAGAGGAACGAGGCCTCGTGCTGGATAACGCCCACGCTGAGCCCGAGCGCCTGGTACACGGGCCCCATCCACTGCGCGTCGCGCTTGGCCAGATAATCGTTGACGGTGACGATGTGGACGCCGCGCCCGGTCAGCGAGTTGAGATAGGCGGGGAGCGTCGCCACCAGCGTCTTGCCTTCGCCCGTCGCCATCTCGGCGATCTTGCCCTCGTGCAGCACCATGCCGCCGATGAGCTGGACGTCGAAGTGACGCATGCCGAGCGCGCGCCGGGCCGCCTCCCGGCAGACGGCGAACGCCTCGGCGAGGACGTCGTCGACGTCGGCGCCGTCCTCGAGACGCTTGCGGAACTCCGCGGTCTTCGCCTGGAGCGCCGCGTCGTCCAGTGTTTTGAGCTGAGGCTCGAGCGCGTTGATGGCCACGACGTTCGGTTGAAGCCGCTTGACGTCACGCTCGTGTTTCGTCCCGAAGACCTTACGGAGGAGGGTATTCAGCATGCGTTGACCATTATACAGGCCGGCGTTTTTGGTCCGGCTACTTGCCGGCGAGCAGCTCCCGGGCGTGGCGACGCGCGGTGTCGGTGAGCCGCTCGCCGCCCAACATGCGGGCGATTTCTTCCACCCGGGCGGCGCCAGACAGCACGGCGACCCCGGCCCGAGTCCGACCAGCGCGCACGGCCTTGGCCACCAGGAGATGATGACCAGCACGGGCGGCGATCGGCGCCAGATGGGTGACGCAGAGTACCTGGCGACCGCGGGCCGTCACCGCGAGCTTGTCGGCCACCGTTCCGGCGACGCGGGCGCCCACACCCGCGTCCACCTCGTCGAAGACCATCGTGGGGACGCGCTCGTAGTTCGCGAGTACGACTTCGACGGCCAGCATCGTCCGTGAGAGCTCCCCACCCGACGCGACGCGGGCGAGCGGTCTCGGATCCTCGCCTGGGTTCGCAGACAGCCGGAACTCGACACGATCGAGACCGCGTGCCTGGATCTGCTCGGCCGGCGCCGCCTCGACCACGATGTCGAAGCGGGCCCGCTCCACGCCGAGCTCGCGGAGCTCGCGCTGGACCCGCGGCCCGAGCCGCCCGGCCGCTTCGCGCCGCGTCTCGCTGACCGCCGATGCAGCCGCCCTGAGCTGGGTCAGGAGTTCCGCCGCGCGACGTTCCTTCGCGGCGACGATCTCGTCGTGACGTTGCCCACGGTCGAGCTCGGCGGCCGCAGCGTCTCGGAGCTCGAGCATGGCGGCTTCGGTGTCGCCGTACTTGCGCTTGAGGCGCGCGATCGCGTCCAGCCGCTCGTCGATCGCTTCCAGGCGCCCCGGCTCGGCATCGATTCCCTCGCGGAGCTTGCGCACGGCCAGCAACGCCTCTTCGATCTGAGCGGCCGCGGCGTCGAGCGGCGTGGCGGCGTCGGCGAAGGCGCCGTCGAGCCGGCCCAGGTCACCCAGGACGCGGGCGGCCCGAGCCACCCGGCCGGCGGCCGCGTCGCGATCCTCGAGGAGTAGTTGCGTCACCTCGGCCAGGCCGCTGCTGAAGCGTTCGGCGTGCTGCCATCGCCGGCGCTCGGCACGCAGCTCCTCCTCCTCGCCGACCCTCAATCGTGCGGCGTCCAGCTCGGAGACCTGGAAGCGGAGGAGATCCTCACGCTGAGCCCGATCGCGATCGGCGCCGCGGAGCCGTTCGAGCTCTTGGGCGGCCGCGCGGTACTCGGCGTGGAGCGCCGCCATTCGCGCGACCGCGTCCTCGGCGTCGGCGAAGCGATCGAGCAGCTCGAGCTGGGCAAGGGGCTGGAGGAGACGCTGGTGTTCGTGCTGACCGTGGATCTCGGCGAGCTGCTCGCCGAGCCGCTCCAGCAGCCCCACGGTCACGGGCGAATCGTTCACGAAGGCGCGGTGACGGCCCGAGCGGGCCAGCTCACGCCGAATGACGAGAGCGCTCTCATCGGCCGGAATTCCCGCTTCTTCGAGGACCCGGCGAGCGCCTCCGCCGCGAGGCAGGTCGAACACCGCCTCGACGGTCGCCGTCTCGGCATCGCTCCGGATGACGTCGGTCTGACCGCGTCCGCCACTGACGAGCAGGATCGCGTCGATCACGATCGATTTCCCAGCGCCCGTCTCTCCCGTCAGCACGTTGAGGCCGGGCGCGAACGGCACCGTGACCGTCTCGATCACCGCGAAGTTCTTGATGCGGATCTCGCGAAGCATCGCGAGGATGCTAGGTCAACGACGGCGTCAGCCTCAAGCGGTATCTCGATTGAGACACCGAGCGGTGGGCTAGCGTTCCCCCCACTTGAGCTTCGTACGCAGGACGGAAAAGAAGTGCTTGTGCGGAAACCTGACGAGACGGATGCGGGCCGCCGCCCGCTGGGTCTCGACCACGTCGTCCTCACGAAGGCCGAAGCCCACCTGCCCGTCCACGGTGAGCATCACTTCCTGGTTCGCCCGCAACGTCAGCTCGATGCGCTGCGTCCCCGGCAGCACGATCGGCCGGTTGGTCAACGTGTGCGAACAGATCGGCGTGATGACCACGGCGTCCATCGTCGGGAACAGGATCGGACCGCCCGCTGACAGCGAGTACGCCGTCGACCCGGTCGGCGTGGAGATGATCAGCCCGTCGGCCCGATAGGCCGTCGCAGCCTGGCCGTCCACCGCGACCGTGAAGTCGATGATGCGACTCATCGCGGACTTCATGATGACCAGGTCGTTGAGGGCCAGGAAGTCGGCGACCACGGCCCCGTCACGGCGCACCCGGGCGGCCAGCATCATTCGCTCGTCCACCACCATCCGGCCGTCGAGGAACGCTTCGAGTGCGGGCAGCATCTCGTCGAGCGTCGTGGCCGTGAGGAAGCCGAGGCCGCCCAGGTTCACGCCCAGGAGCGGGGTGCCGAGATCGCCGACGGAGCGTGAGACCGAGAGCAGCGTGCCGTCCCCACCGAGGACGATGACGAGGTCGACCTGTCCGGGAAGATCGACGCGCCCGACTACGGTGACCGGCGCGTGGGGGACGAGCCCAGCCGTCTCCTTGTCGAGCACGACGGAGCGGCCGCGCTCTTCGAGCCACGCAATCAACCGCTCGACGACATCACGCGCCTGGCTGGCGTCGGGCTTGGCGACGATCCCGACTCGATTCATGACCGGACGCCTCGTTAGGCCAAGGCCTCCACGGCCCGCGAGATGAGCGTCTCGACGTTGGCGGCGGTCTTGCCGTGAGAGGACACGTGCAGGAAGAACTCGCGGTTGCCCTTGGGGCCGCGCAGTGGCGACGCCGAGACTCCGAAGATGTGCCACCCACGCAGCACGACGTAGCGGGCGAGCCGGGCCACGACCTGCCGGTGGAGCGCGGGCTCACGGACCACGCCGCCTTTGCCGACGAGGTCCTTACCTACCTCGAACTGTGGCTTGATGAGCGCGACCGCTTCACCACGCGGCGCGAGGACGTTGAAGACGGCGGGCAGCACCTTTTCCAGCGAGATGAACGAGACGTCGACGACGGCCAGGGTCGGCTGGTCACCGAAGATGCGCGGGTCGAGCGTGCGCGCGTTCGTCTGCTCCATGACGACGACGCGCGGATCGCGGCGCAGGCGGGCATCGAGTTGTCCGGTGCCCACGTCGACCGCATACACGCGCGAGGCGCCACGCTGGAGAAGACAGTCGGTGAAACCGCCGGTGGATGCGCCGACGTCGATGCACATCTTGCCGACGACGTTGATGTTGAAGTGGTCGAGGGCGTGCGTCAGCTTCTCACCGCCGCGACTCACATAGGGCGACCGCCCCCGCAACTCGACTTCGGCTTCGGGGGAGATGAGGGCGCCGGCTTTGTCGACTCGCTCACCGTCCACGAACACGTCGCCGGCCATGATCAATTTCGTGGCCTTCTCTCGGCTGTCCACCAATCCGCGCTCGACAATCATCCGATCGATCCTGATGCGGGTGGCCATAGGACCTTAATTATAGGCGACTTGGGCGGTGGAGGCGCAGAACAAAGAGGAGGCCCATGCCGCCTAGGAAGCCCCCGATATGGGCAAACCAGGCCACACCCCCCGCCTCGTGACCAGCCGCCACGCTGAAGGTCAGGAGGCCGTTCAGGAACTGGACGACGACCCAGAACCCGAGGACGAAGACGGCCGGGATGTACACGAACCGAATGAAGAACCCGATCATGATGAGCGTCAGGATCCGTGCGTACGGGAACTGCAGCAGGTAGGCGCCGAGGACTCCCGAGATGGCGCCGCTGGCGCCGATCATCGGGATGCTCGAGGAAGGGCTCACCACCGCCTGGCCAACCGCGGCGACGATTCCCGACAGCACGTAGAACACGAGGAAGCGGCCGTGGCCCAGAGCATCCTCGACGTTGTCGCCGAAGATCCACAGATAGAGCATGTTGCCGGCGACGTGAAACAGCCCGCCGTGGAGGAACATCGACGTGAGCACCGTGACCGCGGGGTGCGGAAACGTGTCCGGAATGCTGCACGCTCCGGTCAGGCGGCACGGAATCGCGCCGAACTCGAAGACGAACTGTTCGGCGGCCTGCGTCGCGCCGGGCTCCCCACTGCCACCGAGGGAGAGCTGATAGAGGAAGACGAGCACATTCAGGACGATGATGCCGATGGTGACGAACGGGAGGCTCGAGCTCGGGATGTCGTCCTTGAGCGGGATCATTCGCGCGGCAGCAGGATGACGCTCGTCGGCCGCACGAGATAGCGTCGGGCCACAGCGGTCACGTCCGCGGCGGTGACGGCGGCCAGGGCGCGCGCGTACCGGTCGGGGAAGTCCCAACCGACGCCAGCCTGCTCGTAGAACGCCAGGTACCAGGCGTGGCGCGCGTTCGTCCGGCGATCCATGGCGAGCACGCCGAGCTGATACGCCCGCGCGCGGGCGACCTCGTCGTCCGTGGCGCCTTCCGTGCGGATCCGCTCGAGCTGCTGGATGACACCAGCTTCCGCCGCCGCCGCGCTGGCACGGACCGTTCCCAGATACGCCACGATCGGCGCCGGCCCGATGCGCGCTGGATTCATGACCCCCAGCGAGTACGCGAGGCCCTGCACGTCGCGGAGCTCGGTGAAGAAGCGCCCGGACATGCCGCCGCCGAGAAGCGCGCTCATCACCTTCACCGCCGCATAGTCCGCGTCGCCCACGCCCGGCCCCAGGTAACCGACGAGCACCTGGGCCTGCTGAGCGGCCCGCTCCATCACACGGCGCTGGGCCGACGGAACAGGAGCCACCGCCGGATCGGTCGACGGCGTTCCGCCGCCGGGCAGCTTGGCGAAGAGCCGCTCAGCCGCGCGCCGGACACGATCGTGCTCGACGCGCCCGCTCACGGCGAGCACGAGCCGGTCGGCCCGATAGAGCGCGTGATAGTGCGCCAGAAGCTCCTCACGTGTGAGCCGTTCGACGACGGCACGATGTCCGAGGTTGGGCAGCGCGTAGGGATGTGGCCCATACAAGTCGGTCAGCAGCGTATCGAACGCGAGCGGAAATGGATTGTCGCCGCGCGTCTGGATCTGGCTGAGAATCAGTCGCCGCTCACGGTCGACCTCGGCGGCGGGCAAGGTCGGCGTGAGCGCGACCTCGGCCACCAGCCCCAGCAGGGCCTCCCAGTTCCGTGCGAGCGCCCGGGCGCTGATCTCGGCGAAGTCGATATCACCCGATGCGTCGATGTTACCGCCCAGGCGCTCGGCCGCGTCGGCGAGACGGGTTCCCGTGAAGTGCGCGGTGCCCCGGACCGTCGTGCGCTGGAGGAAGTTCGTGATCCCGGCCGTCTCCGGTGTCTCGAAGCGCGATCCTGCACGGGACTGGAGCGACACGGCCACGACGCCCGCCGACGAATCTTCGCGCACGAGGAGCCGCAGCCCGTTGGGCAGCGTGTAGCGGCTGACGTTGCCCGTCTGCGCGGACGTCGCCTCGGTGAGCACGAGAACGAGCAGGCCAACCACGAGCAGCGGAAATCTCATCGGGTCCGGCTCGGGACCAGCGTGACCTTGACGTACCGCTCGGGATCGAAGTAACGCCGCGCCGCCGCGTGCATCTGCTCGATGGTCACGGAGCGGAGGCGATCGAGGTAGAGCAGCTCGTCTTCGAGTCGCCACACGGTCTCGGCCCGGCCCAGCGTGAAGGCTCGTCCCTCCGCCGTCTCCATCTGGAACTCGCGGCCGGCCTCGGCCGCCGTGACCGAGCGCTCGCGCTCCGCTTCCGTCACACCACCGTCACGCACGCGCTGGATCTCGGCCAGGATCTCGCGCTCGGCGCGGGCGAGATTGTCGGTCTCCAGCTGGGCGGTCACGGTCAGCACACCCGCCGCCTCCATCGCGGTGTACCCCGCCGAAATCGAGTTGACGAGACCGAGGCGCTCGCGCAGCGCCTCGGTCAGCCGCGATGCGCGTCTCTGACCGAGGATCGCCACCACGAGGTCCAGCGCTGGAGTGTCGGCGTGGTCGAGCTTCGGCGCCATCCAGGCCATCGTCAGATACGCCTGCGTCCCGGGTCGCGGCAGCGCCACGGCGCGCGGTTTGAGATCGGCGATGGGTGGCGCGGGCAAGCGTGCGGTGCCGCCGCGCGGAAGGCGGCTGAAGGCGCGCGTGGCGACGTCCCGGATCTGGTCGGGGTTCACGGCGCCCACCACGACGAGCGTGAAATTTTCAGGGCTGTAGAGACGCCGGTAGAACCGGACCAGTTGCTCGCGCGTGAGCGCGCGGATGAGCTCGGGCGTTCCGATGACCGGGCGACCGTACGGATGACCGTCGAACACGCTCTCGTACGTTTTCTTGAACAGGAACCGCATCGGACTGTCCTCGCCCAGCCGGATCTCCTCGAGCACCACGCGCTTCTCTGCCTCGAGCAGCGGTTCGTCCAAGCTCGCGTTCACGCCGATGTCAGCGAGAATCTCGACGCCGGCCACGGCTCGGCTCGCGGGCAACACCATGTGGTAGTACGTGAAGTCGAGCGAGGTGCCGGCATTCATCCGGCCTCCGGTCCCCTCCACCTCTCGATCGATGAGGCGTCCGGGCCGGGTCGGCGTGCCTTTGAAGAGCATGTGCTCGAGATAGTGGGCGAGGCCGAGCTCGTTCGCCACCTCGTCGCGTCCGCCCGCCTTCACCCACAGTTGAACGGCGACAACGTCGCTCGTCCGATGCTCTTCGATGATGACGCGAACGCCGTTGAACAGGACGTGACGAATCGGGGCCGAGGTCGGAGGAGCAACGAGCGCCGTGCGCTTCGTGGAACACGCGCTCGCCACCAACGTCAGAAGCGTGACGAGCAACGCGACCGCGATGCGCGTCGAGGCGGCCATGGGCGCCTCAAGGTATCACAGCAGGCAGGCAGAATGCCGGACCCGGCTCACTCGAACGCTCGGGCACAACGCCGAGTCCGTGTGGTGGTCACGCGACGTAAGTATCTACTTTTGTGTGCGGTTTAACTCATTTCCAGGCGTGGCACCTCACTTGCTCTACTCACCGCTCGAGACGGTCACCCGATAGAACGACGAGGGTGCGGTGAACGGTAGGGAGGTGGGATCGAACGGTCTCGATGGGGATCGCAGCGATCTCGGTGCAACAACCACTTACACGAGGAAGGAAAACGCGATGAAGAAGCTGATGGCGGCGGCAACGGTCGTGAGCGTAGCGTTCTTCTCCGCCTTCGTGCCCATGGCCGACGCGCAGTCTGCGTGCCCGCCCGAGGTGACGAAGGCGAAGGAGATGCTGGCCCAGAAGAGCGTGGCGAAGGGGCAGGACATCCAGGCGCCGCGCACGCTGGCTGGCGCGCGTCAGGAAGTCCAGGCTCCGCGTGGTCAGGAAGTGCAAGCTCCGCGTGGCCAGGAAGTTCAGGCTCCGCGCGGTCAGGAAGTCCAGGCTCCGCGTGGTCAGGAAGTTCAGGCTCCGCGCGGTCAGGAAGTTCAGGCTCCGCGTGGTCAGGAAGTTCAGGCTCCGCGCGGTCAGGAAGTCCAGGCTCCGCGTGGTCAGGAAGTTCAGGCTCCGCGCGGTCAGGAAGTTCAGGCTCCGCGCGGTCAGGAAGTTCAGGCTCCTCGCGGCCAGGAAGTCCAGGCTCCTCGCGGCCAGGAAGTCCAGGCTCCGCGGACGATGGCCGGTGCGAAGCAGCCTGCCGGCATGAGCAAGGCCTCTTCGTTGGTGAGCGAGGCGGAGGCCGCGTGCAAGGCTGGTGATATGAAGACGGCCAAGGCGAAGGCGGAGGCCGCGATCTCCGCGATGAAGTAACACCGGAGCGCAACGCTCCGATCGAGGCACCAGAAAGGCTCCGGGGACCACCCCGGAGCCTTTCGCTTTTCGGGCATGATCGACCGTACGAGCTAGAATGCACTCATGAAACGCTCGATGGTCGTGCTCGGGCTCGTCGGTCTCGTCGTCCTCGCCGCGTCCCCGAGAACCGCACGAGCGCAGAGCCTTCAGGAAGTCCTGTTGCGCGCCAAGCCGGCCGTTGCGCTCGTCGTCTCGGAAGTTGCTGCCCACGTCACGGTGAATTGCGGCGGCGTGGTCACGACCGTCGAGCCCGCTCCGCTCCGGGAGACCGGGACCGGATGGTTCGTCAGCCCGAGCGGCTGGCTCGTGACGAACGCCCACGTCGTCTCCCCAGCTCAGCACCCCCCGGACTGGCTCAACGCCGAGATGGCGAAGAGCGCGACGCGCCCCGGCTGTCGGGCGACCGACGTCA
>Ga0209801_1000553_pt1 | contig 24505 bp, 14 predicted proteins | sample GraSoiAngelo_127_FD_185884 | JGI IMG/M metagenome (GOLD analysis project Ga0209801, IMG submission 185884) | Grasslands soil microbial communities from the Angelo Coastal Reserve, California, USA - 14_0927_09_40cm (SPAdes) (version 2) | ecosystem: Environmental > Terrestrial > Soil > Grasslands ... | reverse complement strand
GCGAATGATGGACATGCAGATGCTGAGCCCCAGGCCGGTGCCGCCCCCGGGACGCTTGGTGGTGTAAAAGGGATCGAAGATGCGGGGAAGTGCTTCGGGGCGGACGCCCACGCCGTCATCCTGAACGGTGATGGTAATTTGCTTACCGGTGCGGCCCGCACGAATCTGGATTCGGCCGTGGTCACGAACTTCGCGGATGGCCTGCTCGGCGTTGGTAACCAGGTTCAGAAAGACCTGAATAAGCTGGTTGGCGTCCCCGATGATGCCGGGAAGATCGGCCTGGGGATGAAAATCTAGTTCGATATTGTTGCGGCGTAAAGAATGCTCTTGCAACTGGAGAGTGCGATCGAGAAGGTTATTAAGGTCCAGGGGCTTTTTGTGCGGCGAAGCGGGACGTGAGAATTCCAGAAGATTCTGGACGATGCGCGCGGCGCGGCGGGCTTGCCGGTGGGTCAGTTCCAGTTGGTGCTTGGTGGAATCATCGGCTCCTGGGCGATCGCGGAGAAGCTCGGTAACGCCCAGGATGGCAGTAAGGGGATTATTCAGCTCATGGGCGACGCCGGCAAGCATCTGCCCCATGGCAGCAAGTTTCTCGGCCTGAATGAGCTGTTCTTCCAGACGCTTGAGATCGGTAACGTCGCGGCCGGAGAGAACCACGCCCTCGATATGGCCCTGTTCATCGGATAAAGGACTGAAATTGAAGCGAATCCGGCGCCACTCTCCCAACTTGTGGCGCGCGCGAATTTCCATAGACGCGAAGGTCTGCTTGCCGTTGATGAGGTTTTTGTACAGCGCGAGGAGAGCGGGCAAGTCCTCAGGATGGGTGCGGTCGCCAAATTCCATGTGCTGCGCGTCTTCGACGTCGTAACCGAGCACCTCTCGGCAACGAGGGCTGACAAATGTGTAATGGGCTGCCGTATCAAGCACCAGGATGAGATCGGGGAAGCTGTCGACCAGGCGGCGGGCAAATTCCTGCTGCTGATGGAGGCGGCGTTCCATCTCACGGCGCTCGGTGATGTCCATGAGCGCACCCTGATAGCGCACCACGCGTCCGGCATTGTCGCGAACGGCCGCAGCGGTATTCAGGCACACGATGGAAGTGCCGTCCTTGCAAATCAGGGTGATCTCCCGGCCCTGGATCATGGGCTGACGGTCGACCTCGGCCTGAACGATCTTTCGTTCTGCCTGGTCCACGAAGACTTCGGCAACTCGTTTCTTCACCAATTCTTCCCTGGAATCGTAGCCCAGCATGCGCACCAGCGCAGGATTGACGTCCACAATGGTCCCGTCCGGGGTGGTGATGTAGATGCCTTCTTGGAGCGTTTCGAAGAGTTCCGTAAAGCGGGCTTCGTTCTTGCGCAGTGCGGTGACGTCGCGCCCCAAAACGGTAATGCCGTGGATTTCGCCGTCGCGCATCATGGCATGGGCGACACAATCGAAGTAAAAGAGCGTCGCTTCTGCCTTCAGCCGCACCTGAACAACACCGGACCATTGGCGGTGTTCCATGAACCGGGGCATGGCGCGCCGCAAAAGCTCGGATCCCTCCTCGCCGCCCTCCTCCAAGAAATCAGTGATGGGCTTGCCGATAATTTGCTGGAAGGGCAGGCCCACGAGATCGGAAAAACTGCGGTTGACGGCTCGAATCTGTCCCTCCAGCGTAAGGGCCAGCAGAACGTCATCGAAAGAGTCGATCAGGTCACGATAGCCCTGCTGAGACCGAGAGATGATCTCGAATAGCTGTCCGAGCTGTTTTTCGCTGGGAGGGGCCTCCGCGCGCTGCTCCAGCCCGCGCATCAGGCCACGCATTTCGGAGAGCTCCTGTGTCTTCTTCCACGTGTATAGGCCGAAGAGAATGATGAGCAAGACGAGAAAGACCGGCAATTTCTCGAAGCCGTGCGCCAGAGAGCGGACGGAGTCCCAAGACGTCCAGGCGTAAGCCAGCGCCAGGAAAAAGAGAACACCGCGGGTGAGCCACCAGAGTTCGCTCTGCCGCTTTTCGAAGTGCTCGAAGCGCGAGGAGGTGACGGAACGCGGGATGCTGCCTGTTGAAGAGTCTGCGGTGCTGCGGCGGGTGCTGTGGTTTTCGTCGAGCATAAACGTAGGCAGGACCTGCCGAATCAGGAATCGCCACGCATAGATACGACTCTATTGTAGGAACTCCGACCGGATTTCAGCAATCAAAGCGGACACGGGAAGTTCCTGAAGGACAACTCGACGGGTGGCCTCGAAGCAAGAGCGGCGTCCCGGGGTTCCCGGGACGCCGCTTGATGCGGTCTTTCGATGCGCTCCAGAACCGGCCCACAGCAGCTTTAGCCCTCCGTGGCAGCGTCCGCCTCGGTATCCTTCTGGAGGAAGTCCAGCGCGGCCGCTTCTTCGGCAGTGAGCTCGGCGGCTTCCGGAATCTCCTCCATGGGAGCGGGAGCGGGCATTTCCGTCAGCAACTGAATACTGCGGTAGTGCTCGAGGCCCGTACCGGCGGGGATGAGCCGGCCCATGATGACGTTTTCCTTGAGGCCGCGGAGATAGTCCACTTTGCCGGCCACGGCCGCTTCCGTGAGGACGCGGGTGGTCTCCTGGAAGCTTGCGGCGGAGATGAACGAATCGGTCGAGAGCGACGCCTTGGTGATACCCAGAAGGAGCGGACGGCCCGTTGCTGGGCGGCCGCCGTCGGCGATGACGCGATCGTTCTCCTCGCGGAAGCGGAACTTGTCCACCTGCTCTTCGAGGAGGAAGGTTGTGTCACCCACGTCTTCGACCTTGACCCAACGCATCATCTGGCGCGAGATCGTCTCGATGTGCTTGTCGTTGATGTTCACACCCTGCAGACGGTAAACCTCTTGAATGGCATTAACCAGATACGATTGCGTGAACTTTTCGCCGAGGACGGCGAGCAAGTCGTGCAGGTTGAGCGGGCCATCGATAAGGGCCTCGCCGGCCTTGACGTGGTCACCTTCCTGAACGTTGATATGCACGCCGCGGGGGATGGAGTATTCCTTGCTGGTCTTGCCATCCTCGCTTTCGACGTAGACTTTGCGCATGCCCTTGGCGATATCGCCGTAGCGCACGCTGCCGTCGATTTCGCTGATGACGGCAGGATCCTTGGGCTTGCGAGTCTCGAAGAGCTCGACAACGCGCGGGAGACCACCGGTAATGTCCTTGGTCTTGGTGGTTTCACGCGGGATCTTCGCAAGTACGTCGCCGGCCTGCACCTCGTCGCCATCCTTGACCATCAAGTGAGCGCGGGATGGCATGAGGTATTTCTTGCGAACCTTGCCGGAGGAATCACGGACCAGAATCGCGGGCTGATGCTTTTCATCGCCCGGTGGCAGAGTGACGACGTCCTGCGAGAGACCGGTCACTTCGTCGACCTGCTCTTCGATGGTCAGGCCGGGACGCAGGTCGTCGAACTTCACCGAGCCGGCGGTTTCGGTGAGGATGGAGAAGGTGAAGGGATCCCATTCGGCGAGGATCTGACCGTGGGTGACGTGTTCACCGTCCTGAACGCGGAGGCGCGCTCCGTAAACGACGTGATAGCGCTCCTTCTCGCGGTTCTTTTCATCGACGATAGCGATCAGTCCGGCGCGGTTCATGGCGATGGAAGTGCCCCCACGGCCTTCGACGAACTTCATGTCTACAAACTTGACGACGCCGTTGTTGCGCGCTTCGAGCGTGGAGCGTTCGGAGACGCGCGTAGCGGTTCCGCCGATGTGGAAGGTGCGCATGGTCAGCTGCGTGCCGGGTTCGCCGATGGACTGCGCGGCGATGACGCCAACCGCTTCGCCCAGTTCGACCATGCGGCCGGTGGCGAGGTTGCGCCCGTAGCACAGCGCGCAAACGCCGCGGCGTGATTCGCAAGTGAGCACGGAACGGATACGCACGCGTTCGATACCCGCGCCCTGCACCTGGTTGGCAAGCTCCTCGGTGATTTCCTGGCTGACGTCCACGATGACGGTGCCCTCGAAGTCCTTGATCTTGTCGAGGGAAACGCGGCCCACGATGCGGTCGCGCAGCGGCTCGACTTCGACGCCGGCTTCGACAATGGGTTCAACGAAAATTCCATCCGAGGTGCCGCAATCGCGTTCGTTGATGATCACGTCCTGCGCGACATCGACAAGGCGGCGCGTGAGGTAGCCGGAATCGGCGGTCTTCAGCGCCGTGTCGGCCAAGCCCTTGCGCGCGCCGTGCGTCGAAATGAAGTACTGCAGCACGGTAAGACCTTCGCGGAAGTTCGAAGTGATGGGCGTTTCGATGACTTCGCCGGAAGGCTTGGCCATCAAACCACGCATCCCGGAAAGCTGGCGGATCTGCTGTTTCGAACCGCGCGCGCCGGAGTCCGCCATGACGTAGACGGGGTTGATGTTGCCCTCTTTGTCCTGATTCTCGAGGGCCTTGAACATTTCGTCGGCCACGCGCTCGGTAATGTCGCCCCAAATGGCGATGACCTTGTTGTAGCGCTCGCCATTGGTGATGGCGCCATCGAGGTACTGCTGCTGCACCTTGACAACTTCCTTTTCGGCGTTCTCCACCAGCTTGTACTTATCGCTGGGAATGAGCATGTCGTCGATGCCGATCGAAATGCCGGACTTGGTGGCATAGGTGAAACCCAACTCCTTCAAGTGATCGAGCAGGACGACGGTGTCTTCCAGGCCAAAGCGCAAGTATGCGTAATAGACAAGCTGCTGAACGCCCTTTTTCTTGAGCAGGCCGTTCACATAGGGGAATTTTTCCGGCAAGTGCGAATTGAAAATGACCCGCCCCACGGTCGTCTGGATAAACTGGCGCTCCATCTTTACGGGCACGGTGTGCGGCACGTCCTGGTTGTCGTACGCGGTGGTGAGGTCGATGACTTCACCGGTGTAGCGCAGACGAATGGGCGTGAGCAGTTCCACTTCCCCGGCTTCCAGCGCAAGGACCACTTCATCGGTGGCCCCGAAAACACGGCCTTCGCCCTTGGCTCCGGGCTTGTTCTTGGTCAGATAATAGATCCCCAGCACCATGTCCTGCGAGGGGACGGCCAGAGGCAGGCCGTGAGCAGGCGACAGGATATTGCGGGAGCTGAGCATGAGCACAGATGCTTCCACCTGAGATTCGGGCGAAAGCGGGATATGCACGGCCATCTGGTCGCCGTCGAAATCCGCGTTGAACGCGGTACACACGAGCGGGTGGATGCGGATGGCTTTGCCTTCGACGAGCACCGGTTCGAAGGCCTGAATGCCGAGGCGGTGGAGCGTCGGAGCGCGGTTGAGCATCACCGGATGTTCGCGAATGACGTCTTCGAGAATATCCCAAACGACAGCTTCCTGCTGCTCGACCATCTCCTTGGCTTGCTTGATGGTGGTGCAATGGCCCTGCGCTTCGAGCTTGTGATAGATGAACGGCTTGAAGAGCTCGAGCGCCATCTTCTTGGGCAGACCGCACTGATGGAGCTTCAACTCCGGGCCGACCACAATGACGGAGCGCCCGGAGTAGTCCACGCGCTTGCCGAGCAGGTTCTGGCGGAATCGACCCTGCTTGCCCTTGAGCGTGTCGCTGAGGGACTTGAGCGGGCGATTATTGGTTCCGCGCAGTACCCGGCCGCGGCGGCCGTTGTCGAATAGCGCGTCGACCGCTTCCTGCAGCATGCGCTTTTCGTTGCGCACGATGACGTCCGGCGCGCGCAGCTCCATGAGCTTCTTCAACCGGTTGTTGCGGTTGATGACCCGGCGATAAAGATCGTTCAAGTCGGAAGTCGCGAAGCGGCCGCCGTCCAGAGGCACGAGCGGGCGCAACTCCGGCGGAAGAACCGGAATCACGTCGAGAATCATCCACTCCGGCTTATTGCCGCTCTTGCGGAACGCTTCGAGCACCTTGAGACGCTTGGCAAACTTGATGCGCTTCTGGAGCGACGGATCGGCCTTCATCTTTTCGCGCAGCTCTTCAGACAGCTTGTCCACTTCGACGCGGCGGAGAAGCTCCTTGATGGCTTCCGCGCCCATCTTGGCGGTGAACTGGCCGGGGTATTCCTTCTGCAGCTCCCGATATTTGTCTTCGAGCAGGACTTCGCGTTCGCGGAGCATGGCGACTTCGCCCGCATCCACAACCACAAAAGCTTCGAAATACAGTATGCGCTCGAGATCACGCATGGAAATGTCCAGCAAATAGCCGATGCGGCTGGGCAGGCCCTTGAAGAACCACACATGCGAGCAGGGCGAAGCCAGCTCGATGTGACCGAGGCGCTCGCGGCGGACCTTGCTCAAGGTGACCTCCACGCCGCACTTGTCGCAGATCACGCCGCGGTGCTTCATGCGCTTGTACTTGCCGCACAGGCACTCCCAGTCGGTGACCGGACCGAATATCTTGGCGCAGAACAGGCCGTCGCGTTCGGGTTTGAACGTGCGGTAGTTGATGGTTTCCGGTTTGGTCACTTCACCGTGAGACCAAGAGCGAATTTTTTCCGGACTCGCCAGGCTGATGCGGATGGAATCGAAATCGGCGATCAAACTGGCGCGATCATAAGGGCTGCTGCGATACAAGGTTGTTTCCTCCCTCCCCAGCTTTCGCCGGGGCCGCGGTCCGGTGACTTCGACTGAAGTACACCGCACCGGCTGAGAACCCCACTACCGAAACTACAAACTCGACTTGCTTGCCAAGTAGGGGCGCAGCCTGCCGCGTCCCTACCAAGATCATCCCCGCCTAGTCCGCGGCTTTGTCCGCCGGCGGCTTTTGCCGCTTCATCAGCTCGACGTCCAGGCAGAGCGACTGCAACTCGCGGACCAGGACGTTGAACGATTCGGGCACGCCAGGCTCGATGCCCGGTTCGCCCTTGACGATGGCCTCGTAAATCTTGGCGCGGCCATAGACGTCGTCCGACTTCGCGGTGAGCAGTTCCTGCAGGATGTGCGCTGCGCCGTAGGCTTCCAGTGCCCAGACTTCCATTTCGCCGAAGCGCTGGCCGCCGAACTGCGCCTTGCCGCCGAGCGGCTGCTGCGTGATGAGCGAGTACGGGCCGATGGAGCGCGCGTGAATCTTGTCGTCGACCAGATGCGAAAGCTTAAGCATGTAGATGTAGCCGACGGTGACCGGCTGGTCGAACTGGTCGCCGCTCATGCCGTCGAACAGGTTGATCTTGCCGGCGTGCGGCAGGCCTGCGACTTCCAGTAGATGGCGGATTTCCGGTTCGCGCGCGCCGTCGAAAACCGGCGTGGCGAAGGGAATACCTTCGCGGAAGCCCTCGGCGTACTCCAGCAACTCATCGTCACTGAGTTTCGCGAGCGTCTTCCACACCGCGGTCTCCGTAAACACTTCCCGGAACCAGCGGCGCAGCGCTTCGGCCTTCACTTCCTTGCTGAGCAGTCGCTTGAGGCTGTTGCCCAGCTCTTTGGCGGCCCATCCCAGGTGTGTCTCCAGAATCTGGCCGACATTCATACGCGAAGGAACGCCCAGCGGATTGAGAACGATCTCGACCGGGGTGCCGTCCGGCATGTACGGCATGTCCTCCTGCGGCACGATGCGCGCGATGACGCCCTTGTTGCCGTGGCGGCCGGCCATCTTGTCGCCGATGGAGAGCTTGCGCTTCATGGCGATATAGGCCTTGACCAGCTTGATGACCCCGGGGGGCAGCTCGTCGCCCTTTTTGAGCTTGTCCTTGCGCTCCTCGGTGATCTTGCGGAGCACGTCGATCTGCCGCGAGGTCATCTCCTCGACTTCTTCGATCTTCTCGATGAGCAGCGGGTCCTTTTCGTTGAGCTTCAGGCGCTTGAGGTTGCGCGTGGAGATTTTCTCGATGATCTCGCGGGTCAGCTCGACGCCCTTGGTCAACAGGCGCTTGTTGGTCTTCTCGTCGTGCAGGTCGGCCTGGAGAATCTTGCCACCCAGAAGATCCGAGAGGCGCTTGAGGCGCTCATCGGTGAGGATGCGGATTTCATCGGCGAGGTTCTTTTCCAGTTTGAAAACCTGCGTGGCTTCGATGGCCTTGTGGCGCTCGTCCTTCTCTCCGCCCTTGCGAGTGAAGATCTTGACGTCCACGATGGTGCCCTCGATGCCTGGTGGGCAATAGAGCGACGCGTCGCGAACATCGCCGGCCTTTTCGCCAAAGATGGCGCGGAGCAGTTTTTCTTCCGGCGTGAGCGTGGTCTCGCCCTTGGGCGTGACTTTGCCGACGAGGATGTCTCCCGGCTTCACCACCGCACCGATGCGGATGACGCCGCTTTCGTCGAGGTTGCGGAGGAACGACTCGCTGATGTTGGGAATATCGCGGGTGACTTCCTCGGGGCCGAGCTTGGTGTCGCGCGCTTCGATTTCGTACTCCTCGATGTGAATGGAAGTGTAGTAATCGTCTTTGACCAGCTTTTCGCTGACCAGAATGGCGTCTTCGAAGTTGTACCCGCGCCAGGGTACGAAGGCCACCAGCACGTTGCGGCCAAGGGCCAGCTCACCGCGCTCCGTGCACGGACCGTCGGCCAGAACCTGGCCTTTCTTCACGCGGTCGCCCACGCGAACCAGCGGCTTCTGGCTGATGCAAGTGTTCTGGTTGGAACGCTTGAATTTGATGAGCTGATAGATGTCCGCGCCCACTTCGCGGCTCAGCACGCCGGAGTGATCGGATTCCACGCGCACGATGATGCGCTCGGAGTCCACTTGATCGACGATGCCTTCGCGTTTGCAGAGCACAACCGCGCCGGAATCGCGCGCCGTGACGCGCTCCATGCCGGTGCCGACGAGCGGCGCTTCACCCTTGATGAGCGGCACCGCCTGGCGCTGCATGTTGGAACCCATGAGCGCGCGGTTGGCGTCGTCGTTCTCCAGGAACGGAATCAGGCTGGCAGCCACGGAAACGAGCTGTTTCGGCGAAACGTCGACGTAATCGACCTCGTCGCGGCTCTTCAAAACGAAGTTCCCGGCTTGCCGACAGTTGACCAGCTCCGTGGTGATCTTCAAGCGGTCATCGAGCGAAACGTTGGCCTGCGCCACGACGTACTTGTCTTCTTCCCAGGCAGAGAGATAAAAGCAGTACGGCTCGTAAACGACCTTGCGGCGCTTGAGTTCTTCGTTGAGCTCTTCGACCTTGTCCTTCTCGACGATTTCACCGGCCTTAAATTCGCTGTCACCGGCGTTGACGATGTGCACGTAGTCGATGATGCGGCCGCCCTTGACCTTGCGGTAGGGCGATTCGATGAATCCGTAGTCGTTGATGCGCGCAAAGCAGCTCAACGAGCTGATTAGGCCGATGTTGGGGCCTTCCGGCGTCTCAATCGGGCAGATACGGCCGTAGTGCGTGGGGTGCACGTCGCGCACTTCAAATCCCGCGCGCTCGCGCGAGAGACCCCCCGGCCCAAGAGCCGAGAGACGCCGCTTGTGGGTGATTTCGCTGAGCGGGTTGGTTTGGTCCATGAACTGGCTGAGCTGCGACGAACCGAAGAATTCGCGGATCGCGGCCATCACCGGCTTGGCGTTCACCAGGTCGTGCGGCATGGCCGTCGACATTTCCTGGTACACGCTCATCTTTTCCTTGATGGCCCGTTCCATGCGGACCAGGCCGATGCGGAACTGGTTTTCCAGCAGCTCGCCAACCGCGCGAACGCGGCGGTTGCCGAGATGATCGATGTCGTCCACCACGCCGATGCTCTTCCGCAGTTTGAACAGATACTTAATCGCCGAAACGAAGTCCGGCGCATCCAGCGTGCGGTTATCCAGTGGCGTGTCCAGGCCCATCTTGATGTTGAACTTCAAGCGGCCCACGCGGCTGAAATCGTACTTGCGGGGATCAAAGAACATGCCCCGGAAAAGGTTCGTGGCCGTCTCCAGCGTGGGTGGATCGCCGGGACGCAGCTTGCGGTAAATTTCGATCAGCGCTTCCTTGGACGAGCGGATCGAATCCTTGTCCAGCGTGCGCGAGAGCACCAGGCCGATGTCGTCGCGCTCCGGAAAGAACACGTCCACTTCGGTGATGCCGCCTTCGGCAAACGCCTGCCAGAGCTCGGCGGTCAGCGGCTTGTTGGCTTCGAGCAAGACTTCCCCAGTCTGGCGATTGACGACATCGGCGACGCTGTAGGCCCCCTCCAGGTCGGCCAGCGCGGCGCGCACCTGGGAAATCTTCGCCTTGATTAGTTCCTTGAAGAGATTTTCGGTAATGCGCTTGTGCGCACCGACAATCACTTCATCCGATTTCGGATTGCGGATCTCGTGGGCCAGCTTGCGCTCCACAATTCCGGGAGAAACGTTCCAGTACAGGTCCTTGTCACGCAGCGAGATGCGCTCGACTTGATAGAACGTGCGCAGAATGTCCTCGTTGGACTTCATGCCCAGCGCGCGCAGGAAGATCGAGCCGAGGAACTTGCGCTTGCGGTCGATGCGCACATACAGAATGTTTTTCGTGTCGTATTCGAATTCCACCCACGACCCGCGGTAGGGAATGATTTTTCCGAGGAAGTAGGTGCGGTTGTTGGCGCTCTCAAAGAAAACGCCCGGCGAGCGGTGCAACTGGGAAACGATGACGCGCTCGGTGCCGTTGATGATGAACGTGCCGTTCTCGGTCATCAGCGGAATGTCGCCGTAGAAAACTTCCTGCTCCTTGATGTCGCGGATGGTCTTCGTGCCGGTATCGGGATCCTTGTCATAAATGGTCAGACGGATGGTCACCTTGAGAGGCGCGGAATAGGTCATGCCGCGCTCCTGGCACTCGTTCACGTCGTACTTCAGCTGCATAGCCACCGGGTCACCGCACTTGTTGCAAAAGGTCGGCGTGTTCTTGTTGAACGTGCCGCACTTGTGGCAGATGACGTCGCCGGTCTGATACGGATTGGTGACCACCGACGCGCCGCAATTGCGGCACGTCGCGCGGAGGTGGTGCAGGCCCTTCAGGTTGCCGCACTTGCACTCCCAGTTGCCGATCGAGTAGTCCACGAATTCCAGCTGCGACATCTCGCGGAAGTCCCTGATGGGAAACACGGAAGTGAACACCGACTGAAGCCCGCCGTCATCGCGCTCGCTGGGCAGAAGGTCCATCTGCAGAAAGCGCTGATACGACTTCATCTGGACTTCAATCAAGTTGGGAATCTGGATGGAGCCCTGGATTTTTGCGAAATCCAAACGCTGGCGTTCCCGGACGTGCTGATTGCTATTCGGCATGCGTGATCTACCTCATCCCTTTTGGGCAGAGAACGGAGAAACGGACGAAGGACACAGCACCGCGTCGCGAAACGACCTGCCCGGGATCGCTCGACACACGGCTGCGGGGGGCCCAAAAAGGGCCCGTGGCTCTGTAACCAGTACCGGTCTGGACTTGCGTACGTGAATTCCTTTGACGCGGTCCGCCCGCTTGCGCCGCGCCGCCGCACGAAAAACCGTACCGCCAAACAAGTTCGCTGCTGGCCGCCGCCTGGCGGGGGCCAGCAAACTACTTGATCTCGACTTTGGCGCCGGCCTCTTCGAACTTCTTCTTGATCGAGGCTGCTTCGTCCTTATTGACGCCTTCCTTGACGGTCTTCGGAGCGCCATCCACCAGGTCCTTGGCTTCTTTGAGGCCCAGGCTGGTGACTTCGCGGACCGCTTTAATGACGTTGATCTTGTTGCCACCAACGTCGGTGAGCACGACGGAGAATTCCGTCTTCTCTTCCGCCGGTGCCGCACCACCGGCGGCCGCCCCGCCGCCGGCCGCCACAACGGTGGCCGCCGCCGCAGAGACGCCGAAGGTTTCTTCCATCTTCTTCACCAGGTCGGACGCTTCCAGCAGCGTGAGCCCCTTGATTTCTTCCAGGATCGTATCGACTTTCGACATGACTCTTTCTTCTCCTCTCAATTCTAGAAATTAAACTTACTGGGCCGCTTCGGGAACCGGTTCAGCACGTGGTGCCCGACCAGCCTCGCCGGACGCAAACTTGTTGGCCTTGATGGCTTCGCTGACGGTCACCGCCAGGTTACGCGGCAAGGCGTTCAGAGCCATGGCGATGCGCTGCGCCGGAGCGTTCAGCAGGAACATGATCTTGCTGATCAACTCCTCCTTCGACGGGAGATTGGCAAGCTGTTGAATCTCGGCGATGGAAATCACGCGGCCTTCGACCACTCCGGACTTGAACTGAAACGCCGGGACGTCTTTGGCCACCTTGGTGAGCGCCTTGGCCAGCGCCACCGGATCGGCCGCGGTGTAGGCGATCGAATTCGTTCCCCTCAGGTTCTTGAGCAGGTTCTCGGCGAGGGTGCCCGCGCCGGCACGCTCCGCGAGGGTGTTCTTCACCACCTTGTACTTGCCGCCCGCGGCCTGCACGGCGCGGCGCAGCTTGGTGTCGTCTTCGACGGTGATGCCTTGAAAGGTCGAGAGAATGACCGTCGATACTTTGGCAAGCTCGGTTTTGAGCTTGTCGAGATCCTGCTGTTTTTCACTGCGCTTCTTCATCGTTTCGCTCCGCTGGCTTGGTTTGCTCGACTACGCGGCGGCGGCCATCGCTTCTACGTCGGCCAAGTCAATGGTGATGCCCGGACCCATGGTCGAAGTCATGGTGATTTTCTTGACGTATTTGCCCTTGGCTGCGGCAGGCTTGGCTTTCACCACCGCCTCAATGACCGCTTGGGCGTTCTCGGCCAGCTTCGCGCCGTCAAACTGAATTTTGCCGATCGGGCAGTGCACGATACCAGCCTTGTCGACACGGAATTCCACTTTGCCAGCCTTTACTTCCTTGATCGCCTTGGCGACCTCGAAGGTGACCGTACCGGTCTTGGGGTTGGGCATCAGCCCGCGCGGGCCGAGCACCTTACCCAGCTTTCCGGCGGAGCGCATCATGTCCGGCGTGGCGATCACCGCGTCGTAATCCGTCCAGCCTTCCATGATTTTCTGCACGATTTCGTCGCCGCCAACGAAGTCCGCCCCGGCTTCCTGCGCTTCGCGAACCTTGTCACCGCCGGCAATCACCAGCACGCGAACGCTCTTGCCAAGTCCGTTGGGCAAACCCACGGTGCCGCGCACGACCTGGTCGGAATGTTTGGGATCAACGCCCAAATTGATGGCCAGCTCGACGGTTTCGTTGAATTTCGTGTGATGCGTCTTCTTCAGAAGTTCGGCCGCCTCTCGGAGCTTATAGGGGCGCAGTTGTACCAACTTACGCGCTTTCTCCACGTTCTTGCCTGATTTCTTTGCCATTGCTGCTACTCCTTTACCCCCAACCCGCCATGCGGGTGAGGGGTGCGATCGCGTAGCGCCCGAACTTCTAGGCTTCCACGACTTCCAGGCCCATATTGCGCGCCGTACCCATTACCGTGCGCACTGCGGAGTCCAGATTGGTGGTGTTGAGATCGACAAGCTTGATCTTGGCAATTTCCTCGACTTGCTTTCTTGTAACTTTGCCGACTTTGTTGCGGTTCGGTTCGGCGGAACCCTTGGCGATGTTGGCGGCGCGCTTCAGCAGGACCGAAGCCGGCGGCGTCTTCAGGATGAAGGTGAAGGTACGGTCGGTGTAGACCGTCACGAGCACGGGGAAAATCATCCCGTCCGGCTCCTTGGAAGTCTTGGCGTTGAACTGCTTGCAGAAATCCATGATGTTCAGGCCGTGCGGGCCGAGTGCGGTGCCGACCGGTGGCGCCGGAGTGGCCTTCCCCGCGGTCAGTTGCAGCTTGATGGTTGTTTGAATCTTCTTTGCCATGTGCTTACCTCAAATCTCTTTTACCGCGATTTTGCTAGCCGAGCTTCTCCACGCTTGCGAAATCCAGTTCCACCGGCGTGGAGCGTCCAAAAATCGTTACCGAGACTTTCAGCCGGCTGTGATCGTTGTCGATCTCTTCCACGCTTCCATTGAAATTCGCAAACGGCCCGTCCACGATGCGCACCTGCTCGTTGCGCTCAAAAACCACCTTCGGCTTGGGGCGGTCCTGCGGCGTGTGCACGCGATTGATGATGCCGTCGACTTCCGCTTCGCTCAACGGCGACGGCGACGTGGCCGAACCCACAAAGCCGGTGACGCGCGGCGTGGAGCGCACGGTGTGCCAAGTGTTTTCGTCCAGGTCCATTTCCACCAGAACATACCCGGGATAGGACATGCGCGACGAAACTACCTTCTTGCCGCCACGCACCTCGACGACTTCCTCCATGGGGATCAGCACGCGGCCGATCTTGTCCTGCAGGCTGAAGGCAGCCACCCGGCTCTCCAGGCTTTCTTTGACTTTCTTCTCAAAGCCCGAGTAGGTATGGATGATGTACCACTGCATGCCCATCGACTTGCGGTCCCCACTAACCGCCAAACCTTTTGAAAACGTACGCCACACCCATCTGCACCAGCTTATCCACCACCGCGAGAAACACTCCAAAAAACGCCACCGTGGCGATCACCACCCAGGTGGTAGCGATCACGTCTTCGCGGCTCGGCCAGGTGACCTGCTTCATCTCCACGCGCACGTCGCGCAGGAATTCGCGCGTGTTGGCGACCGTGCCGGTGACCTTGCTCCCTAACTCGGAGCCCATTCCGCCTTGCGATTCTTCACTGCCCGTTTTCACCGTCCGCGTGGCCATGAATCCTCATTCGTTCCTAAGGACAGAGAAAACCTCTGTCCCACTCAACGCTGGCAGGGGAGGAGGGATTCGAACCCCCATACCCGGTTTTGGAGACCGGAGTCCTAACCGTTGGACGACTCCCCTAAATTCAAAACCGGCCTGTCCCTCGCCCCTGCGGAAGAAACTTACTTTACTTCCTTGTGTGCCGTTTGCTTGCGGCACGTGTTGCAGAATTTCTTCGTTTCCAATCGCTCGGTATGCTTCTTTTTGTTTTTCGTCGTTGTGTAATTGCGATTCTTGCACTCGCCGCACTGCAAGGTAATGATCTCGCGCATCGCTCAATCCTTTCGCGCTCCGGCGCGCTATTCGATGATTTCCGTGACGGCCCCGGCGCCGACGGTGTGACCGCCTTCGCGAATGGCGAACCGCAGCCCTTTCTCCAGCGCCACCGGGGTGATCAAAGTCACTTCGCAGCTCACGTTATCGCCCGGCATCACCATCTCCACACCGCTGGGCAGCTTCATGTCTCCGGTCACGTCGGTGGTGCGGAAATAAAACTGCGGCCGGTAACCGGAGAAAAACGGCGTGTGCCGCCCGCCTTCTTCCTTCGTCAACACGTACGCTTCGGCCTTGAACTTCGTGTGTGGCGTGATGCTTCCCGGCTTGCACACTACCTGCCCGCGCTCTACGTCCTCTTTTTCCGTGCCGCGCAAGAGCAACCCCACGTTGTCGCCCGCGAGCCCCTCATCCAAAAGCTTCTTGAACATCTCCACGCCCGTCACCACCTTCTTTTGTGTCGGACGGAACCCCACGATCTCCACTTCTTCGCTGACCTTTACCTTGCCCCGTTCGATTCGGCCGGTAACCACCGTGCCGCGGCCGGAAATCGAGAAAATGTCTTCAATGGGCATGGCGAACGGCTTGTCGACGTCGCGCACCGGCAGCGGCACGTTCTTGTCCACCGCTTCCATCAAATCGACGATCGTCTTTTCCCACTTCGCGTCGCCGTTCAGCGCCTGCAGCGCTGAACCCTTCACCACAGCAATCGAATCACCCGGAAACTGGTAGCTCTTCAAGAGTTCCCGAACTTCCAATTCCACCAGTTCCAGCAACTCGGCATCTTCCACCATGTCGCATTTGTTCAGAAACACCACGATCGCTGGCACACCCACCTGACGCGCCAGCAGAATGTGCTCGCGGGTCTGCGGCATCGGCCCATCCGTCGCCGCCACCACCAAAATCGCTCCATCCATCTGCGCCGCGCCGGTGATCATGTTCTTGATGTAATCCGCGTGCCCCGGGCAGTCCATGTGCGCGTAGTGCCGGTTCGCCGTTTCGTATTCTACGTGCGACACCGCAATGGTGATCCCGCGCTCGCGCTCTTCCGGAGCGTTGTCGATCGAATCGAACGCGCGGAACTGCACCTTGGGGTTGTGCTTGGAGAGCACCTTGGTGATCGCCGCCGTCAACGTCGTTTTGCCATGATCAATGTGACCGATGGTCCCGATGTTCACGTGCGGCTTGTTGCGCTCGAATTTCTCCTTCGCCATTTCGTCCTCTGCTCCTCAGTCGAAGTCTTTTGAACTACCTTGCTACAAACCCTGTAACCAAACCCTGACAGCAAAATCCCGATCTATCTGGCCGCTTTGCCGGTGGCCTTCTCGATCACTTCCTGGGCGATCGAAGCCGGCGCTTCGGCATAATGCGAAAAATGCATGGTGAAAGTGGCGCGGCCCTGAGTGCGGCTGCGCAAATCGGTGGCGTAACCGAACATCTGCGAGAGCGGCACTTCCACTCGAATGACGTTGCTGCCGGCGCGGTTTTCCGTGCCCTGAATCGCCGAACGCCGCGCATTCAGGTCGCCGAACACCTGCGGCATGTATTCTTCCGGAACCACGACTTCCACTTTCATAATGGGTTCGAGAAGAACCGGCGACGCCCGGTGGCAGGCTTCCTTGAAGGCCATCGAGCCGGCGATCTTGAACGCCATTTCCGAGCTGTCCACGTCGTGAGAACTGCCGTCGATCAGAACCGCGGCAACGTCCACCATGGTAAAGCCCGCCAGAATGCCGTTGTCTAACGCTTCACGGATGCCCGCTTCGATCGGCGCGATGAACTCGCGCGGAATCGATCCGCCGACAATCTTGTCGATAAACAGGAAGCGGTGCTCCTTGTCGAACTTCCATTTTCCAGCAGGCCCGCCCACGATTTGCTTGGCCAGGGCGTCCAGATCGTCCGTGGACATTTCCTTCATGTTCTCGTGGCTGGAGCTGGGGAGCGGGTGCAACTCAATTTCGCAATGTCCGTATTGGCCGCGGCCGCCGGTCTGCTTGATGTACTTGCCTTCGGCGGTGGCCTTCTTGCGAATCGTTTCGCGGTACGCCACCTGCGGACGTCCCACGTTGGCCTGCACGTTATACTCGCGCAGCATGCGGTCCACGATGATTTCCAGGTGCAACTCGCCCATGCCGGAAATCAGTGTCTGTCCGGTGTCCGGTTCGGTGGAAACGCGGAATGTCGGATCCTCCTGCGCCAGTCGCTGCATAGCCACACCCAGCTTGTCCTGGTCCGCCTTGGTTTTCGGCTCGATGGCTACGGAAATAACTGGTGCGGGGAAATCGATATTTTCGAGAATGATGGGTTTGTTCTCGTCGCAGAGGGTGTCGCCGGTATTGACGCTCTTCAGACCCACGCAGGCGCAAATGTCGCCCGCATAGATCTCATCAATCTCTTCGCGCTTGTTCGCGTGCATCTGCAGCAAACGACTGATGCGCTCGCGCGTGCCCTTGCCGGAGTTCAATACGTAACTTCCGGACTTCAGCACGCCGGAATACACGCGCACGTAAGTCACATGCCCGACGAAGGGGTCGGACATGATCTTGAAGGCCAGCGCGGAGAAGGGCTGATCATCCCGGGAAAGGCGCAACTCGGTTTCGTCATTCCCCGGATTCAGGCCCTCCACCGGAGGAACATCCACCGGGGATGGCAGGTAATCGACAACGGCATCTAGCAGCGGTTGAATCCCCTTATTTTTGAACGCCGAACCCGCCAGCACCGGCACGATTTTCAAATGCAGCGTCGACTTGCGAATCGACTTACGCATCTCTTCCAGCGTGAGCGTGCCTTCGTTTAGATACTTGTCGATGACCTCGTCGTCGTGTTCTGCGATATATTCGACGACCTTGTTGCGGTGCTCGTCGTAGAACTTCTTGTCGATCGCCGAACCCTTCAGAGCAGCGGCCACATCTGGCCGCGATTCCACGAAGGCCTGTTCCCAAAGCTTCTCGACGGGGAAGGTCTCATATTTCGCGCCCAACGTTTCTTCCAGCCAAACAATGACCTTTTCCTCGAGGAAATCAATAATCCCGATGAAATTGTCTTCGCGTCCGAGGGGGAATTGCAGAGGTACGGGGTGGGCACCGAGGCGCTGGCGAATGGTGCGAACGACGTGGTCGAAATCCGCGCCCATACGGTCCATCTTATTCACAAAACAGATGCGCGGGACGCGATACTTGTCCGCCTGACGCCAAACGGTTTCCGACTGCGGCTGCACGCCGGCGACGGAATCGAACACACACACCGCGCCGTCCAAAACGCGCAGCGAGCGCTCCACTTCCACGGTGAAGTCCACGTGGCCGGGCGTATCGATGATGTTGACGCGGTATTTCTTGTTGAAGCGATCCCAGGAAGCAGTCGTCGCCGCGCTGGTAATGGTAATACCGCGCTCGCGCTCCTGTTCCATCCAGTCCATGGTAGCCGTGCCTTCATCCACCGAACCGATCTTGTAGGTCACACCGGTATAGAACAGGATGCGCTCCGTCGACGTCGTCTTTCCGGCGTCAATGTGCGCCATGATCCCGATGTTGCGGGTGTCTTCGAGTTTGAATGCCCGGGGCATAATCTCTTTTAGAAATCCTCTGGTTTATGAAACGCCTACCACCGATAATGCGCGAACGCCTTGTTCGCTTCCGCCATGCGGTGCACATCTTCTTTCTTCTTCATGGCCCCGCCGCGCGCATTCGCCGCATCGATCAATTCATCCGCGAGCTTGTCTACCATGGTCTTGCCGGCGCGCTCCCGCGAATACTGCAGCAGCCAGCGAATCGCCAGCGACTGCCTGCGGAACGGGTTCACTTCCACCGGAACCTGATAGTTCGCGCCCCCCACGCGCCGCGTCTTTACTTCCAGCAACGGCTTCACGTTCTCGATGGCTTTCTTGAAAATTTTCAGCGCATCGTCGTTGGTCTTCTTGGCCACCTGATCCATCGCGCCGTAAAACACGCGCTGCGCCGTCGACTTCTTGCCTTCCCACATCATCGAACAGATGAACTTCTCCACGATGTCGCTGGCGTAGACCGGATCGGTCGCTTGCGTTCGCCGGAAAATGAGTCCTTTGCGTGGCATTGCTCTTTATCGCTCCTTCGAAAATCGTTCCATGCGCAAGCGCTAAGCCTGCACCCTTACTTCGCCTGCGCGGCCTTGGGCCGCTTGGCGCCGTATTTTGATCGTCCCTGCTTGCGGTTCTCCACGCCCGCGGCGTCCAGCGTCCCGCGCACGATGTGATACCGCACCCCCGGCAGGTCCTTCACGCGGCCACCCCGCACCAGCACGATGGAGTGCTCCTGCAAATTGTGGCCGACGCCGGGAATATAAGTGGTCACCTCAATCGAATTCGTCAAGCGAACGCGCGCCACTTTCCGCAGCGCGGAGTTCGGTTTCTTAGGCGTTTGCGTGTACACGCGAATGCATACGCCGCGCTTCTCCGGGCAGCCCGCCAGCGCGGGCGACTTGGTCTTCATGCGCACCGCTTCACGTCCCATCCTTACCAATTGTGAAAACGTCGGCACAGTCGTCCCTCTATCGCGCGTAATTTTTCATCCCGAGAGCATCCGAAATGGATGCGCCGGGGATGCGCGGCTCCCGCAAGGCGCGCAGACAAAATGGCGCGAGAGCGCAGTCCCAGTGCTGAAAGGTCTACTGCGAATCCGGAGATACCACCAGCAAGAAACTCCGTACGCACTCCAAGAAGTAGAACTAATCCCTTGGATTCAGTTCGGAGAGGCTTACTCGGCTTTGCGGGGCTGGCGCCCCATTCCGGCCGCTCTTCTGTCCCATTCCGTCTTACTTTGTTCCGGGACCGAAGATAATTCCCTTCCAACTCAACGACTCCAAACCATCTGGAGCCGCCCCACTCAGGTAAAAAAGCGTCCCTGACAAACACCGAAGTATAGGAAAGAAAATGCGCGCTGTCAAATCTTTCGAATTCCAACGGTGGAAATCGTCGCGCACTTTTGGTGTTTTCGGCACCCGCCATGCCAGACGGCTTCGCCGCCCGGCCTTTTCTACCCGCATCAGTGTACCATAGCCGCTGGCATGGGGAAATCCTCAACTGGCTCGAAAAACGGAACAAGTTGTTTAGAATGAGCTAGTTTCGAAACAGCCAAACTGACCTTTTCGAATGGGAAATCGCTCATTCGTGTCGAAGGGCCACCAGCGGGTTAACGCAGGTGGCCCGACGGGCTGGGATATAACAGGCCAGAAAAGCCACCAGCACCAGGAGTACGGCCACGGCCGCAAAAGTCATTGGATCGTAAGCACTTACGCCAAACAACAAACCGGAAAGCTGACGCATGACCGCCACGGCCACGATGACTCCCAGCAACACGCCTACTCCCGCCAGCCGCAAACCCTGGCCCACCACCAGACGCAGCACGTGCGCGCGTTCCGCACCCATGGCCATGCGTATCCCGATCTCGCGGGTCTGCTGATTCACCGAGTAGGACAGCACTCCGTAAACGCCGATCGCCGCCAGCACCAGAGCCAGGCCTCCAAATAGCGTCAGCAGCGCCGCGCCCATCCGTGGCGCCCACAGTCCCTGATCCATAATCTCGCTAATCGTCTGTACATTGGTGATCGCCAGATTCGGATCCAGCGACTGAATTTGCGCGCGAACGCCGCCGATCAGTGCCTCCGGGCTTCCCGTCGTGCGCACCTGCAGAGTAACGGCTGGCGAATAATCCTGCCTGATAGACAGATAGGCGAGCGGCACGGGCACTTCCCCGATGTTATTGATCACCGTGTTTCCCACGACCCCCACGACCTCCCGCAAGGTGGGATCGCCAAAGAAATGAAACCGTTTGCCGACGGCTTCCTGGTTCGGCCAGAAGTGTTTGGCCATGGCTTCATTGATGACCACGACGGGCGTGGTACCCTTGCGGTCGGAATCGCTGAAGACCCGCCCCTTCAGCAGCGGAATCTTAAGAGCATCGAAAAATCCTGAAGTGATATCGTCGAGTTGCGTCAACGTGCCGCGATACCCGGTCGTTTCGTCCTCTCCCTCGGGAAAAACCGTTCTCGCGAAACCGCCGCCGAGGGGAAAGTTTGAAGCGATCGCGGCGGATTTCACGCCGGGCGTCGAATTCGCGCGTTCGACAGCCGCGCGAAAGAATTCCTGCGCTCGTCCTTCCTGGTAGTGCAGCGCGCCGAGATCGAATGCCATCATGAACAGATTCTTCGATTCGAAGCCGGGATCGATCCGCTGCGCGTCGCGCATGCTGCGGATAAAGAGTCCTGCGCCGACCAGCGCCACCAGCGAAAGCGCGATTTCTGAAACAACCAGCAGGCTGCGCAAACTGTTCCTTCCCCAGCCGAGCGATCCTCCGCGCCCGCCCAGTTTGAGTGTTTCCATCACGTCAGGCACAAACGCTTTCAATGCCGGGGCAACCCCAAAGAGCACGCCGGTGAACAATGAGATGCCCATGGTGAACAGTAAAACGTGCGAATCAAGCGAGAGATCCAGGTCATTCTGCTGAATGAATGGCGGCCGGAACGACCACAGCACACTTCGGCCCACGTAAGCAATGGCTAAACCCACCGCGCCGCCGAGCAGCGACAATAGAATGCACTCGGTCAACATTTGCCGCATGAGGCGGTGCCGGCTGGCTCCCAGAGCAGCTCGCAGCCCCATTTCCCTTTCACGCTGCGCGGCTCTCGCCAGCAAAAGATTTGCCAGGTTGACGCAGGCAATCAGAAGCACCACTCCCACGACGGTCATCATCATGGTGCCGGCCAGCGCCACCTGATCGTGCTGATTCGCGCCCACCGCCGCATCCGCCAGGGGCGTCAGCACCACGCTGCGCCCGCCGTTGTCTTTGGGATATTCCGCTTCCAACTGCGAGGCCATGGTCTTCAGCAAAGCCCCGGCCGATTCCTGACCAACTCCGGGCTTGAGCCGGCCAACCGAAAAGATTCCCAGAAATCGCCGGTCATTAAAAAACTCCTTGTTCAGACCGGCCAAGACCTGCGGATACATGCTCGAAGGAATCCAGATCTGTTCCGCGCCCGCGAACGTGAATGTCCCTTTGAATCCCTGGGGGGTTACTCCCACCACGGTGTACGGCATGGCGTTCAGAGTCAGACTCTTGCCCACAACAGTGGGGTCCGCTCCCAGCCTATTGACCCAAAAACTGTGACTGATCACCGCCACGTTGTTCCCGTTTAGCTTGGTGTCTTCATCAGGCAGAAAAAACCGTCCGGCCACGGGCTGCAGGCCCAGCGCATCGAAATAATTCGCGCTCACCATTTGCCCGTTGACCTGCCGGGGTTCCGAGCCGCCACTCCACGTCAGCGGAACCGGCACGATGCATGACAAACCGGAAAAGACTTCCGTCTGCTTCTGATAGTCCTGAAAATTCGGAAAGGACATCCCAATTTTGGTGGCGTTGGCAAAACCTACTTTGGTTTTGGTATCGATGGTGTCCAACTCCACCAACTGTGAAATGTCCTTCACCGGCAAGGGATGCAGCAGGATCGCATTCACGACGGTGAAGATAGTGGTGTTTGCCCCGATCCCCAGCGCCAGTGACAACACCGCAACGGCGCTGAAACCAGGGCTCTTGCGCAACACGCGCAGGCCATGCCGAATGTCTTGCCAGAATGTTTCCATATGGCCGTTCCGTCTTCTCCTGAAGCCCTGCCAACCAAATCCCGGGGCATCACCGCAAGGCTTTCCGTCCCTGACGAATCGTCTCCTCCTTGTCGAACCCCCCTATTCCTTGCCCTCCGCCCCGAGGTCCCCAAAGGGCCAAATGTGAAAGGCGTTCAGCATCTCGTACTGGTGCTGCGCGCGTAGCATCTTGGCGGTTTTTTCCGCAGGCCAGGGCGAAGCAAAACGCTCCGGCCGGTCGGCGATCCAATAGGCCGTAAGCGCCATCAGCATGGCATTTTGCGCCAGCACTTCCGGCTTTACCGCTTCCAGCGCATCGGCCGACGAGTGGTGCGTATATTTGTAGTCCGGCGAATCCTGATTCATGTTGATTCCCGGTAAGCCAGCCATTGAGAAAGGCAGCGTGTCGGTCCCGCTCTCAACCTTGTCGTTCACGGGAATCTTACCAATCGACCCTAGCGACTGGGCGAAAGGCCGGAAGCTCGCCACCAGATCGTCGCGGCCTCCCAGCATGAACTCCTTCACCGGCCCCTGCCCATCATCCAGCACCAGGTTGCCCAAATGATTGGCTATCTCCGATTGATGTTGCTTCATGTAAGCAAACGAACCGTCCAGCCCCTCTTCCTCACCCGTAAACAATACAAAGCGGATGGTCCGCCGCGGTCTCATGCCGGAGCGCACAATCGCTTCCGCCGAGCCCAATACGCTCGCCGAGCCTGTGCCGTTGTCCGTGGTTCCCTCCGAGAGATCCCAGGAATCCAGGTGCGCCCCGACGACCAGCACCTGCTCCGGGCTTTCGCGCCCGCGAATCTCTCCGACCACATTGGCCGATTCCGCTGGCCCGTTTGAAAACGTGTTTTGAACGTTGAAGCGCACCAGCACCTTTTTTCCGCTCTCGACGTACCGTTCGAGCTGCCCTTGATCCTCGGCGGTCATCGACAAGACCGGGATGGAGAAATCGGCGTCGAATCCGAGAATGCCCGTGTGCGTAAGGTTCATTCCCGAAGCTTTCGACCCCGCCTGGCCTCCGATCACCGCCACTGCCCCGGCCTTGCCGGCCGCCTTCAGGAAATCTCCGAAGATGGCAAACAGGGAATCTTCATTTTTCTTTGGCGCACCCTGCATGATCACCAGCACAATCTTCCCGGCAAGCCGTGAAGCGTGTTTGACCTCTTCCTCGATATCGAAGAGATTCGCGGTTACCACCTGGCCTTCCGCGCCCCCTGCGGGCGTCGACCCCGTCCAGCCCATGGCATCCACATGCAGCGGCCTGCGAATCGGTTCGAGCAATTCCCCTTGCGCCATGCCCCGCGTCCATCCGCGCCAAAGCTGATATTTTTCCGTGTGCACGTTTTCGAGGCCCATGGCTTTCATCTTGGCTACGCCCCACTGTTCGGCCTTTCTATCAGCCGGCGACCCCGTCACCCGTGAGCCGATGTCGTCGCTCAGCTCGGTGAGGTATTGGAAAGCGTGCGAATCGATCATCGCTTCGCCTGCAATCTTCACGAGCGCCGGCTTCGTGCCATCCTCATCTGGGCCCTTCGGGGCGGGCCGATTATCCGCCCGCGCCATCCCCGCTCCGCCCCAAGAAAATCCGAGTGCCACCACCGCCACTCTGGCCAAGATACGTCGCATCTGCCTTCTCCCTCACGCCTTCCGGGCACAGGAGACTCTATCACGCTCTAGAGACGCACCGGCCGAAGAACGGTTTCGGTCGAGTGCGGCAGCTGGCTGCCGCTTTTGCACTCGAAAACCTGTCGAAGGCTGCACTCCGGTCACCACCGCGCAACCCGGCTTCCCTTTCACCTTTACCCGTCCCCGCCCACACCCTACACTGCCTTTCGTGACCACACCGAGCCTTTCCGGGCCTTTTCCTTGTTTGCGGATATCTTCGCTGTTGCTACTCCTTGCGCTCGTTTGCGTTTCCCCCGCCCAAGAGCCGGCTCAAAAGCCAGTCGAAAAGCGCGCCGACAAAAAGGCCGAGAAAACCGCCCCGCCCGAGAAAACCGAGAACCCCGCACACATCGAGCTGCTCGAAACCCGCTGCCGCTTCGAAGCCAGCGGCGATAGCCGCAAGGAAGTGCACGCCCGAGTACACATCAACA
>Ga0209801_1000551_pt1 | contig 24551 bp, 12 predicted proteins | sample GraSoiAngelo_127_FD_185884 | JGI IMG/M metagenome (GOLD analysis project Ga0209801, IMG submission 185884) | Grasslands soil microbial communities from the Angelo Coastal Reserve, California, USA - 14_0927_09_40cm (SPAdes) (version 2) | ecosystem: Environmental > Terrestrial > Soil > Grasslands ... | reverse complement strand
GCAGCCCCAATTGGGTATCTCTTGGAACCCGAGCAAAAGCGAAGGGTTCCTGGGTAAGTTGTTTGGCGGCGACAGTACGGTAGTGCGCGCCGGCTTTGGCTTGCGGCGCATGACGGAGCCGTACCAATTCTTCTGGAACTCAGCCTCCAACGAAGGCTATGCGTTCTACCAGAGCTTCCGGCTGTCCCCGCAGGTTCCTGGCTCGGGGTTGCCCGGCAGTTTCGATGCGGGCAGTTATGCTCTCGGAGACCCGCAACCGGTGCCTTATTTCGTGAGCCCTCCGACCTACCAGGCAGTCATCCCCGAATCGCAGGAAACATTTTTCGGCTATTGGTCAGGGGTAAACGGCTTGAATGAGCACATCCGCCAACCCTACGTGATGTCGTGGAACCTCGGCATTCAGCGGGCATTGGGACGTAACAACGTCCTCGAAGTCCGATATATGGGCAACCGGAGCGTGCATCAGTGGATTATCACGAATCCCAACGAGGTGAATATCTTCGAGAACGGATTCTTGGCTGAATTCAACCAGGCTAAAAAAAACCTGGCAATCAATGCGGCCAATGGAATGCCGGGTACGTTTGCTAACAACGGCCTTCCGGGGCAGGCTCCGTTGCCCATCATGACCGCCGCGGCTGGAGCAGACGTAAATACTTTCATGGCTGACGGCACTTTTATCACCGACCTCAACAACGGTGCCGCAGGGGCTTTCGCCACTACGTTGGCCGGAAGCTCGACCTACCTCTGCAACCTGGTCGGTGGGGCCAACTTCTCGCCTTGCGGTAGCAATGCTGGTGCAGGCTATCCCATCAACTTCTTCCAGGCGAACCCCTACAACGCGGGCAAAGCCACCGGTTACCAGACCGATGCTGGATATGGGAATTACCACTCTCTCCAGATTGATTTCCGTCAAAAGGCTTGGCACGGGATGCAGTTCGACGTGAACTACGCCTGGAGCCATGCTCTGGGAGTGCAGCCCAACAACTCCTGGACCGGTTCGTTCAACATGTTCACCATGCGCAACCTGCGATACAGTTACGGCCCCACGGGCTTCGATTACCGGCACGTAATTCATGCCAACGGGACCTACGAGCTTCCCTTCGGCAAAGGCAAGAAGTTTGTCAACAGCGGAGGGATCGCAGACAAGGTCGTGGGCGGCTGGTCCGTGGGCAGTATCGCGAACTGGCAGACGGGCGGTCCCTACCAGTTGCTGGGCGGCTTTGGGACCTTTAATGGTCCATACAACACTCCTGTGGGTGATGTGTACGGCGATGGCGGAGTGGCCCTTAACGGTATCTCACCCGCCAGTCTCGATGCCTCTACCGTACATCACATTCCGGGGGCGACCTACGCGCTTTCCATCAACCCGAAGTACATGAACTTCGACTCCAACGGCAGACCGACCGGGGTAAATACGGCGTTCATATCACCCAACACGACCCCGGGAACATTCGGTGCGCACCCATGGTTGTATGGGCCCCATACCTTCAGCCAGGATCTAGCGATCTCGAAGTCCTTCCCAATACGCGAGAATCTCCGTTTTATATTCCAGAGCGAGTTCATCAACGTATGGAACCATCCGGTCTGGGCAAACCCGGCCGGCGGCTATAACAGCACCAGCCAGGGATTCATCCAGAACACCTCGGCGCGGATCCAGGACCTCACGTTCGGTGAATCAAAGGTCGTCCAGGCGAACCCTGGCCAAGCTGGTCTGGGTGCTCGCCAGATCGAGTTCAGAGCGAATATAGAGTTTTGAGCTCTGGTTCAGATGGGGTCTTGGTTGCGCCTTAATGGGCTGCAGTGCAGCTCATTAAGGCATTCTTTTTGCTGGCGGCGTGCTCCCCGGGGGTTCGGACAGCGAGTCAGGAGAGAAATGGAGATTTCAATCTCTGCGGCGGTGCGCGCCTCGTTTGGTCAACCCACGGCGTTGGAGGCGCGGCATGTATGGATTAGGAAATCAGGAGCTTGGTTTTTCGCGGCTGCACTTTTTCTCCCGGCTGCCCTGTTGTTCGGAAGTCCCGCAATGGTTTCGCGGCAGGCTGGTCACTCTTCTGCGCCAAATCCCAGCATTTCTCCCAGTATTCAGATTCAAAGCTTCGACGTCGAAAAGCAAAACGTGACCGTGATGGATGCTTCGACTCACCAGCCGGTCAGCGTCGCGAAGGGCGAGAATTTTGGCCCGTGGACATTGATGGCAGTAATCGAGGAGCCGGAAGGCAACCTCGCCGTCTTCGAAGAATTGATGGACCGCCGAGGCCGCATCATCTACGTTGACAAGCGGCGCGTGGTTCTGAACCTGCCCAAGAGTCTTGAGCCCACCAGCGCTGTGCCCGGCACGCTCTATCGCGGGCGGACAGAGGAAGAAATTGCCCAATCGAAAAACGACATCCTCGGCCAGGAGCTCCTCGCAGGCACAGCCGATCCCGACTATGGCGCCGTTGCGGCTGCACTTCCTCCGTTGCGGGTTCCCAGTTTTGTCGGAACCCGGCAGTCCGACGATAAACCCACTTTCGCCTTCGGCGGCTTCAGCGACGAGATTTACGTCGACCTCGGCAAGCTGTTTTCCGGAATCCGTGATGCCCGGGCAAGAAACGACGTTTGGGAGGGACTTGTCGGGGGCTGGCTTCCGGTGAATCGTTTCGTTTTTCCCACCAGCGAGCGCGGATATTGGGAGGAGACCATGTTCGCCGAAGAGCCGGGCCACTTCTGGACCCAGCCCGTCTGGTACCGCGCCCTGCTGGTTGACGGCGCCCAGCTCAAGGAAGCTCATTATTATTACCATCACCTTCCGTTCCCGCCGCGAGGCGAGCCCGCTCCCGCGGAGTTCTACAAGGCCTTGTATCACGTGCACGCAGTCTGGTCGCGCGATCTGAATCCTCCCATGAAGATCGATGTGCCTGACCCCAGCCTCAAAGAATTCTGCCTGCACGCTCTCCTGATGGAAGAAATCACGCGCGTGGGCGACCATCCCAAATACGGTTACCCTCCGCTCGGCGGAATCAATGTCTTTGGCGGCTACGGCTACAACAATGTGGACACGTTTCAGGACACCTTCAACACCAGTGTTGTGGCGTTCCTCGAATGGGGGTTTTTCGATGTCGCGGGACGTTACATAGACGACTACTTCACAAATTCCGTACGCGACGATGGCTCAATCGATACTCGCGGGCCTGAAATCGGCCAGTACGGCAAAATGCTGGCGGCCGTGGCGAAGTACTACGCCTATACCCACGATGACAAGCTGTTGCGCAAGCACAAGAAGAAGTTGCAAGCCGTCGTGGAGCTGTTCCGCATGTTGCGAAAGCAATCGAAAGAAGTTCCGTCGTCCGACATTACCTACGGAATCATTCGCGGCTGGTCGGAGCACGACAGCTCGCTGAAGATCGATCCTTACCGCTTCATGCAGCCCCATTTTTCCAACAACGCGGAAGCCGCCAGGGGTTTCCACGACCTCGGCGAAGTATGGGTCGAGATGGGCCGCAGACTCGGCGACGTTCATCTCGAAAAAGAAGGCCGCGACATGTTGCAGGAATCGGCGGAGATAAAAAAGGAGATGGATTCCGCCATCGACAGGTCGATTGATCCGACCCAGCAACCGCCCTATGTGCCGGCCGTGGCTGGCGACACGCCGACGTATGGGAAAGAGCGCGCGTACATGGAAATGCTCGAGTCCGCTGAACTGACGGAGAAGCAGGCCCGAGTGGTCACCGACTCACTTGCCGCCAGGGGAGAGTCGCTGTTCGGGCTTCCCAGAGGTGGACAGTATTACAACGGATTTCTGGATTTTGGTCCTGCTTATGCCCGGCTGCTGTATGACTGGCCGCGGGAGTTCCTGCTGCTTTACTACGCCCACCGGGCACACATTTATTCACGCGGAAACTGGACTGCCGTGGAAGGCGCCAAGATCGACGGCACACTCGCAGGCCCCTATTGCACTCCTTCGGAAGTAAGTATTCCGACGTTTACGAAGTGGATGCTGGTATTTGAAGACCCGGACGAGCCGGTCGTCTGGCTTGCCAAAGCGACGCCAAGGGTCTGGCTCGAGCCGGGGAAAACCATCACGGTCGCGGATGCACCAACCCGCTTCGGAAATGTGGGATACGAGTTGCACTCGGACATTGACCAGGGAAAGATCTCCGCTGTCCTTCATTTGCCGGAGGGTTACCGCGCGGCCACCAAGCTGCGCTTGCGCGTGCCCGGCGGCAAGGTACTTTCTACCGTCAGAGTTAACGGCGCTCCTTGGACCGATTTTTCACCTGAGCGGGAGGTCGTGAACATTCCCTCAGGGCGCGAGGGCAAGATCACCGTCGAAATTTCATATTGACGCATTTCCGGCGAACGTCTTCGCGAAATATAATGGCCTATGAACCTGTGCCGCGTTGAACTAAGTCTTCCGAAGTCTCGGTGCATCTTTGTGCTTGTCGTCACTGTCGTCTGCGGAAATCCAGGCACATGGTTGATCGCTCAAGTTTCCAAGACTCCAGCGGCCGTCGAGTCTCCCACCGCCCGAGCCGAGCGTGGCATTGCCCTCGGTACCCGGGGTCATTGTAAAGAAGCGCTGCCCATACTGAAGAGCGTCATCCCTAAGCTTCAAGATAAGGACCTTCTGCATGACGCTGTAATGGCACGGGCGCAATGCGGGATGGCTGTCGATCAGCGTGCCGCGGTCGTCGAGTCTCTCCTCGTGCTGATGCGCGAGTTTCCCGGCGATCCGAAAGTTCTCTACCTTACAACCCGCTATTACTCCGAACTGGCCAATCGCACCGCCCAGGAACTGATAGAAAAGTCTCCTTCGTCGCCTGAGGCGGAGAGCCTTATCGCCGAGGCGTTTCAAGCGCAGGGGAAATGGGACGACGCCGCAGCGCAGTTTCGTAAGATCCTGCAGCAAAACCCGAATCAGCCCGGGATTCATTACCAACTCGGCCGGATCCTGCTTTCCAAGCCTCTTGGCCCCGCCGTAACCGAGGAAGCCAGGAAAGAATTCGAGGCTGAACTGAAGATCAACCCTACCTCACCCGCCGCAGAGTTCATGCTGGGCGACCTGGCGTGGAGAAATCAAAAAGCGGACGAGGCCATCGAGCATTTTTACCGAGCGACTCAATTTGACGCGGGGCTGGCGGAGGCCTATCTCGGACTCGGTATAGCGCTCAATGCGGCGGGAAAGTACTCAGAAGCGATCCCACCTCTCAAGAAATACACGGACATGGATCCCTCTGATCCCGCGGGCTACTATCAGCTCGCGACGGCCTATGCCCGGACCGGAAACAAGCCGGAGGCTGACCGGCTTCTGGCTCTGCAACGCAAGGTGGAGAGAAATAAGCCGCGAATGATGACACTGTCGCCAGAGGACGTGGCCCAGCCGCACTAGCCAATTGACGACTTTCGATTACTTCCATTTTCCTTCCCCTTCGACGATGGTAATGTATCGGTCGAGGGGTAGATTGGTGAAACGCTCGTTGGCGCCGCCTGGCTGCGGCCATTTCACCTCGAGCCAATCGATCTTGGTTCGCTGCCCGAGGCCCAACACGAGACGCGGATCGTGGGCGGCCAAATAGCCGCCACCGCCAAACTTGTAGCAATTCCTCTGAAAGTTGCCGGAGCGGTAAGTGACCTTGGCGCCGACCGCGTCAATATTGGATTTCCGGCCTATGAGCCGGACCCCCAGCCAGTGGTTTTGCCGGCCCGCGTTGTTCCGCAACAGAATGGGGGCGCTATCACCGACCGCGACCAGCACGTCAACGGAACCGTCGTTATCGAAGTCGCCCACGGCCAAGCCGCGGCCGGCGATCAGTTTGGAAAAGATCGGACCGCTCTGCTTGCTGATATTTTGGAAGCCGTTGCCCGTGTTGCGAAAAAGCAACATGGGCTCCTCATACGTCACGCCCGGCACCATCTTGGCCACGTTCAGTTCGGGATGGCCATTGGAAAGGATAATGTCGGGGTTGCCGTCGTTGTCGTAATCGAAGAATTTCACGCCCATGCCGCTGAGGTTGAAGGTTTGCGAGGCGATCCCAAAGCGCGGGGCGACGTCGCTGAAAATCTCATCTCGCTCCTGGTGATAGAGCGAGAACATCTCGTGATCCACGGTGGTTAGGAAAAGGTCGATCTTGCAGTCCTGATCGTAATCGCTGGCATCCACGCCCATGCCCGACCGGGGGTGGCCGAAGGCGCTGAAACCCACGCCCGCCAGCGCCCCAGTCTCTTCGAAGTGGCCCTTACCACGGTTGGCCCAGAGGAAATTCGGCTCCGTGTCATTGCCGACGAACAGATCCATCCACCCGTCGTTGTTGATGTCGGCTGCGACAACGCCCAATGCCTTTCCCAGGGATTGCGCGATGCCGCTTTCTTTGCTGATATCGGTAAATGTGCCGTCGCCGTTGTTGTGAAAGAGCCAGGAAGGCGTCGACTTGTACACGGTGGGCTGGCAGTACCAGCGTTCGCCGATCAGTTTGTCTCCGCACCATGTGGTCGTGTCCAGCTTTAGATACTGGCAAACAAACAAGTCCAGCCGCCCGTCGTTGTCGTAATCGAACCAGGCGGCGCTCGTGCTCCACCCCGGGGCAGCCACCCCGGCCTTCGCCGTGACGTCGGTAAATGTGCCATCGCCGTTGTTGTGATAGAGGACGCTGCGCGCGTACTGAGTGACGTAGAGATCCGGAAACCCATCCGCGTCGTAATCGCCCACAGCAACGCCCATGCCGTAAGCGTTTCCCGTCACACCGGCCTTTTCCGTCACGTCGGTGAAAGTGCCGTCCCGGTTGTTGTGGTACAGGGCATTGCGCAGGGGCTGCTTTGGGGTGTAGAAGTCGCAATGCCCGCTGTTTACCAGATAGATGTCCATCCAGCCGTCGTTGTCGTAGTCAAGAAAAGCGCAGCCGGCACCCATGGTTTCCGGCTCATACATATTGGGAGAAAAACCTGCCACATGGACCCACGTAATGCCGCTGCGAGAGGGAGGAATCTCCTCAAACGCGGGTAAAACACTCGCGGCCGGAGGTTTTCCGGGATCGATTTGAAGAAAGAGCGCGGGAGAGATGATGCTGCTCAGCCCTGTCGAGGCGAGCGCCCTGAGAAATCGGCGGCGCGAAACCGCGTCCCGTCCATTTCCTTCAGCCGCGGACATGAGCCGAACCTTGTACCTAAACTTGTCTCAATTTTCTCAGCGCGACCGGCCCGCTTCGGCGCCGCGGGATGGCCGCATGTAGCGACTTGCGGGGATCGCAAGGCCGGAAAGTGTAGCACAATCGACCCCTACGGGACTCCGAGGACGCGCATCTTGCCGCATCTTGCGGCCATAGCGTCGTCGCATCGAGTCCGCCCTTGCCGTTGTCGCCTGATCTCCAAAATTGGGGAGCGTCCCGTCCGGGTTCGAGTTTCTTTCCACGACATCGAATCTGGTCGAACTAAAGAGGCGCAGCTTGGCTAGGTCTCTCGTTACTTTGCTAGGGCCCTCGAAATGTGCAGCGACTTGGCCTCCTCGACTGGCACCTCAAACCCAAGCTGCTCCGATCCCCGCACCCGGATTTCGGAGTTTTCCGTCCGCACTCGGTACTCACCCGGCTCCAACCCCTCGATGGTTACAGGCACGATCTTCACCAGCCCGGTGGTGTCTTCGATTTGCAAATTGACTGCCGAGGTCAGGCGGTCGAAAGTCAGTGATTTGATTTCTCCCCGCCGCAGAATTACCTGCAATTTATTGGGGACAATCAACAATCGCTTGCGCACGCCATCCTTGGGGAACACGCGGACCTCGTTGGCTTCGTTCTCAACCCGGCATCCATACCCTATCCAGCCGAAGCTCGGGTCGTTCACCACATAGGATTTTGCGGCTTGCATAAAGGCCCACAAACCCGAACCTCCCTCGAATGTTCGCGGTGGTTCACAGGCGAAGACGCCGGGATCGAGTTTGAACCAGCCAAAGCCCATGCCGTCAGGCAGCACGTTGTGGAGGACGCTCATCATTCCGGCGTAGCCTTTCAAAAGCAGCGAGACATCGCCAGTGTCTTCAAAGGCCTGCATCAACGCCATTCCGTTCAGAGCTTCGGAGTGCCAACAGGAAATCTGGCCGCGCAAGTCGGGATGGGCAAATAAATCGTTGCCGTACAAGAACCAGATGGGCTGATCCCCGCCTCGCATGGCCTGCAAAACTTGGCGCACTTCCGCATTTCTCTTCCAGCTTTCGGCTTCGCCGTGGGTCTTGCCGAAGTAGCGCGTGAAAAAATAAACCTGCGGCTGTGCAGTTTCGTCGATCTGTATCTCAGAACTGTAGGGGTAAGGATCGGCCAGGAAAGCTTTGTTAGTTTCTTTCATCAACCCAAGAATCGTTTCATACTCCTTCTGCCACCCTTCGCTCTTGAGGTCTTCCACGATGTTCACCGCGTTCAAACCGGTAATCAGGCCAAACCGCTTGTAAGGTCCCGTGGTAAACCACTTTCTACAGGTTTCATAACAGAGTCGAAGATAGTCCAGCGCGGTACGATGCGATAGAACGTCATATTCGCGGCCGATGCGGTACATGCCGTGATAAATATTAGTGACGAAGGCGTAGTTGTAGGTTCGCCAGGTTGCCTCGCTTCGTTTCTTCGACCAGCTTCCCCAGGGACTCGACGGTGTCCTCACTTTCCAGTACAAAGACGCCCGTATTTCGTAAGTCTCGGGGTTCTGGATGTACTTGAACAGGCAATCGGACACGAACATTTCCAACTTCTCGACCTCATCGCGGGAGGGAAGGAACGAATTCTTCAACGCCAGGAATACGGGATCACCGAAGCCGGGGTCGTCGGTCCCTCCCACTTCCCAAACGTCATCATTGTCATCAAGGCGGGTGGCGCGCCGGTAATCGAATGGCAGAAACATGTGATGGCGATGGTAGGGATCGCCGGGACTCACCACGAATTGCCGCTCCGCCATGAAGCGGGCTCGCGCCTTCAGCAACTGTTCAGCATCTTCGACGCAGAAAAAATGCAGGTTGGTCCAGCGCCCTCCGTTGTACAGCAAGCGAAGACTCTTCTGCCCTCTGCCGTGAAATGACAACGTCAGGAGTGTGGATTTATCCGTACGCTTTCGTTCTTTGACGGTAATTCCGTCCGAGTGAATTTCGAGAGCCTCAGGGTCAATGGCGGAATCGAGCTCGACGCAAGCATCCGTGTCCTCTTGCACGACCATCGAGGGCACGATGCGAATTCCCAGGTTGCCCGCCGCCATCAATTCCTTTGTCATTTGGGAATACTCATCCAGAAACACGAATCGCATTTGATACGACTTTTTTTGACCAGGCTCCAATACCAGGGACGAATGCCCGTTCACCCAGGGATTCCAGCCCCAGTTCCGCAGATCTTTGGTCGCGTTGGAGTGTACCGCGAACAGATCGGTCCCGATCCAGTCGCCGCCCTGGGCGGGCGTCTTGTAGATGCATTCGAAAGAAGTGTCTTGCAGACAATGAAACAGAAGAAACGGCGCGTCTCCGCGCGGACGCTGCAGTAATGCGTAGGAACTGTGGCCGGCCACAAAGGAATGGCAAAGGACTTTCTGTTCGTGAACAGTCTTTTGCATCGCCTCCAGCGTCCCGCTGGCGTTCGCCAAGGTCGTTGTAGCGCCGGCATAGGGCGCGGCATAATCATCGTTGGCGCGCAACGGGAATGCAAGTTCGCCGAATTCCAGAGTGCGGCCAGTCGTATTCTCAAACTCCACGTCCCACAGCAGGGAACCGTCGTCCGCGAAGCGGTAGCTCAAACCAAGGATGTAACTCTGGATGCCACCTTCGCCTTGCGAGCGCCCTCGATACTTGACCGCGAACACCTTGCCATCGAACCCAACGTTGCGGACATCCGGTGAAGCCAGGGTCGACTCGCGTTTCCATTTTCCCGAAATCCGGTATTGAACAAAGCTCTCCTGCTCGCGAATCCATTCCGGCGTGTTCAGTTCCCAAATCGTGGTGACTACGTCGCCGGTCCAATGCGTGTCTGCGCTCTTGATACCGAGCGTGTTGTCGGAGTTTCCGAGGAAGTTCGTTCCCAGCGCATCGCGTGCGTCACTGATCGAGTAGAGAGTGCCGTTTCGCCGGTCAAACCTCACGATCATCCGGCCCGAAGAAAGCCGCACCAGATCGGACTTGTTCGTGGCGCGCGATGCCGGAGGAATCGAGTGAGAAAGCGCAGGTGTCTCAGCGGCGGCGACGTCGGCAACCAAGGAAGCAACACCGGCTGTTCCGATTGATTTGAGCAGGTGACGACGGGAAAGTTTGCGGTTCACGGGAGCTCTGACGGCCCTTTCGCGGGGGCTTGGATTTTTCGAGCCCCATTAAATCTGCTCAGGCACGCATTTGCAACGGGATCCTAATTTGGTTCTGTGGAGAAGAGAGCCGCGCCGGGTGGCGCGCGGATCTCTCAGCAGAATCGCCGCCGCCCGCGACCGAGGACAGCAAGCACTGGACGGGCGGCATTGAGGGCCTCTGGCGAGCCTCTGACCAGAAAAATCAGTTCTCCAAATGCCGCATGAGGCTTGGTGCCGGTTACGGTCGCATTCAGGAGACCTCAGCTGTGCTCAGACGCTTTCGACGCAAGTTCATCAATCGAGTCCCTGTTTAGTGTGCTGGACTCGATCAAGATTGAATCCGGAGATGCGCCCTGGAAGGCTCCGTTCTCTCCCAGCCAAATCGGTCGGGAAGCTCGGTCGTTTCCGAACCATGGCTAGCATGGAAGTGGAAGAGTCGATTCGTGGCAACCCGATCGATGAAGTTGTTTTGCTGATGGCTTGTGACGATACGACTCCTTCTATTTTGATTGGGGCGGCCTCCTGCGATCTTCAAACTAGTGCAGGTGGAGGGTTGGGATCGGGAATGGCGTGTACGTCCGCCACACCTGGAGTTGGTGGGAAATGGAATCGAGCAAACCAGGAAGATTATCCGTGACGCGCTACGTTGCCGGCCGCAGGCTGTGGGATAGCTAGGGTTACCGAACGGAAGGTAAAGGCTAGTCTCCGACGTCGGTTGCTGATGGGGTTTTCGGGAAAAGCGCGGGTTGGCTGCCTAGTGGATTCAAGTCTTCGAGCACAGTGATTAGCGCCCCCCTTTGCAATTGGGCAACCGGAATGAGCCGATCCTGGTCCGGTAGCCGGTGTCCCCCGCCTTCAGATAATCGCCTACATACCAGAACGTACAGTCATCACTCGGATCCAACGCCGTCGTCGTGTAATCTTCCCAGCGTAGCGTGTTCGGCTGTGACGCTTCCCCTGTCGCAAGCACGGACTCGTGCAACGTCAAGACGCCCTTAGGATCGCCGGCCCGGCGCGCAGCGAAGCGCAGCCCCGGAAAATTCGGTAACCCGCCGAACGAGTATCCGACACCGATGTCGCCTTTCTTGTCCATCGCGATACTGGGCATCCAGCGGTAGAAGCCTTCCGGCGTATACGTGCCCTGCTGATATAGCTCTGGGTCGCCCTTCTTATCGAGGCGGAACTCGTACCAGCGCACACCTCCGCCGCCCTGCGAAGCGACGGAGTGCGCTGCAACGATCGACTCCTGGCCCCCAATTTTGCGGTAGACGAGTCGTTGCATGATCTTGTCGCCCTGCACGTCGAGCCGGCGTTCCGTATTGGGTTGGCGTACGCAGCTCGACAACTGCCCGTTGCAAAGGTAGTGATACGGCGCAACCTTGATCTTCACGGGACCATCCGCCTTCGTGTTGGCTGGGTTATTCCAGTCGACGTGCACTTTCCAGAAGTAGATGCCGTCATCATCGAAGATATTCTTAAGCTGCGTGCCACCAGCCGCCATCATGATGTTTGGTGTTCCCGTTGGCGGCGCTGCCGGGCCATCGATGTCGGCGTTGTTCAGAAAGTTTACGCCGTCGATGACGATGCACTGTTCAGTGGCGGGCTGTCCCGCGAGCATCTTCGCGCGATCTGCAATGCATGTATGCTTCTGAATTACATCGTCGCCGGTGCTGGTTGCCACGTAGTAGCCATCCGTCCAGACGGCCGGCCGCGGGTAGTCCGGGAACAAGAGCCGCTCAAAGGAGTAACGATAGTATGTGCCGAGCGGGTCCGGCCCGGTGCTAACCGCATAGCACATAGCCCAAACTCCTTCCTTCGCCTCCGGCGGTCTTTGGCCGTCGTCCGGCGGAGCGGGCGGCTGCGCCGGATTCGGGGGAAGCGCTCGAGCGACTCCGGGTGAAGACGCGTCGCCGGACTTCGCAAGCTGCCCTGGCGGGGCTCGTTCGCCGCGAGCCCGGCCGGGCTCTTCCGGAAAGTCGCCGGCCGCAATTCGAGAAAACATCGGCATCACGATCAGCCATCGACCGGCAAGCTGGTCATAGCGAACCACCGCATCACCATTGTTGCGCGCCTCACACACGCCGCCGAAACCGGCCCATACGGATTTCGTGGCCACCGCTCCGTACAATACGTTGCCGCTTTTGTCGTATTTCTTCCCCCTCTTCGAATAAACTGCGATTCTGGAATTGACAGTCTGCACGATATGATCTGGGCCGACGGCCATGCTGTTGTCCGACGGATTGTGGAAGCTGGTTGTGCCTTGCGGCCCCTCGAATCCAGCGCCTAGTCCGTCGAAGCTTTCGAGCACAGACGCCGCTGGCCGAGTGCCCTGGTAACGTTGCTCAACCGCGATGCCTGCAGGAGTCAAGGTTGGCGCCGGTGTCGGTGGAGGGATGGCTTCGTCGGGCCTTTTTTCTTGCTCAGCATTTGGATCGTCCCGTAAGAAACCGGGTGACGTGCCGCACCCCGCCCCTTCGCAATCAGCCGGCGCGGTTCCATCGGCTGACTCTCTCTCGAGCGCAAGCGGCCGCGAAACATCGTATCTTGCGGCCTTGTGTACGAATACGCCGCCTACTCGGGGCCTTCCTTCTTGGGTATCGCTAGCTCGCGATTCGAGTTCGGCCCCGCTCGCAAAGACAAGAAATGCGACCCCAATTCCGATAATGGTAGTGGTGCTGGATCTCAATGCGCGATGGATGGATACTCTCCTTCGGTCCAGCTTCCTGGCGAGGAGCTGCGTTAATCATGCAAGCCGTGATTGTATACACCGAGCTCTAACCGTCAAGAATTCCTTATGCCAGCATCCCCGCGGCCCCGCAGGAAACGGAGGGAAAAATCGGCTGACTGGAATTGACTGCCTGTACGTCAGACCGCAGTCATCTCTCGCGTCGCGGAGACGAACGCCTGGTGCTCGGTGCGGGCAATGATCTCATCCTCTAGCGCGCGGGTCAGATCACAGAGGTAATCGCTATACCCCGCAACCCGCACTCTATCGCCGCAGCGAATTCAGCAGTCGTCGATTCGGAGCGATAAGACCATGCCTGACTCACGCCTCCGGCTTTGTCATGCCCGGAATTCAAAAGCTGACTTCAATTCTGTCAACCATCGGAGTCCTCCAGGTTTCGCTCAATTTTCATGCTTTCTGCATCTGACGTCTGAGAGGAGCAAGCCTGCACGGTCCGTGTCCGTGCTGCTCCGCGGATTACCAGGTAGACGGGAATCCCGAGGACGACCATCAGCAATCCCGGCCACGTAGTTGAGGGGCGATACACGAAAAGCACAACAAGGATGACGGTGGCCGCAAAGATATAGAAACCCGGCACAAAGGGATATCCAAGCGTGCGATAAGGGCGTGGCGCATTCGGCCGCTTGAAACGTAGGCGGAACACTCCCACCACAGTCAGCACATAAAAGATCAAGGCCGCGGAGATGACGTATTCGAGCAGGTTGCTGTAGAGGTTTCCCCAGGATTGAGTTGCAGGCTCATAAGTACGCGGAAGCACCAGGATGGCGGCCCATAATCCTTGGAGGATGAGAGCAGACGCAGGGACATTGGCAGCGTTGAGTTTGCCTGCGAAAGGGAAGAACAGTTTCTGGCGGGCCATTGCGTAGTAGACGCGCGCTCCGGTCAGGGTCAGGGCATTAATAGTGCCAAAAGTCGAGATCATGATGGCGACTGCCATCACTATCGATCCGGCGGTGGGGAAGATGGCCTGCAAGGTTGCGGTTCCCACGCGGTCCGCCGGCGCGTGCTGGATCGCCGGCAGGGGAAGCGTGAACAGATATGCCACGTTGGCGAGGATGTACAGGGTGATAACCAGAGTCGCGCCGATCACCATGGCGAGGGTGACATTGCGTTCCGCTTTTTTCACCTCGGCTGCGGCGAAAGCAATGTTGTGCCACGAGTCAGCCGAGAATAGCGATCCAGTTTGACTGAGGCAGATGGCGACGAACATTCCCCAGGTTGTGGTCGCGTCCAGCCCGCGGCCCAGAGAAACAATTCCATTCGGATGCCAGGGCGCGCTGAAGTTTGCCGAAACCACCGAGATTGTGCGCCCATGGAAAATACCCAAAACAATCAGGCCGCCCAGTGCTAGGGTCTTGGCGATCGTAAATACATTCTGGATGACCTTCCCGTAACGGAGTCCCAAAGTATTGCTGAAGGTGAGGAAAAAGATGACCGAAATTGCCAGCAACTGGGCCGTTGACAGGGAGATGTGGTAATGAGTAGAGAGGCGGACCGGAGGGAACAGGTATCTGTCCTCGGCCACGAGTGGCCACAGCACACCTGAGAATCGTGCGAACGCAACGGCGACGGCGGCAATCGTGCCGGTTTCGATGACAGCAAATAATGTCCAGCCGTACAGAAATCCCGAAAGCGGCGAGTACGCCTCGCGAAGGTAGACGTACATGCCCCCGGCATGCGGCATCATGGCCGAGAGTTCTCCATAGCACAAGGCGCCTGCAATCGTGAGCACTCCTGCCAGTCCCCATGCCACTAGGAGCCACCCTGCGCTTCCGAGGTGACGGGCCATGTCGGCGGGAACAATAAAGATCCCCGAGCCGATCATCGCTCCCACTACAAACATCGTCGAATCGAATAGGTTCAATCCGCGCGCGAACTTGCGGGGGTTTTGGTGCGTAGTTTCTGAGCCTGATGAGTCGGCTTCTCCTGTCATGTGTCCGATCTCGGGCGGTTGGTGGAGTAGGAGTAGGTTTGACGATTGCATATTGTATCCATAAAATACCCCCTTTGCCTACTCCATTGCAGAAGACTTATCCACGCAAACTCTACCTGTGCTTAACGGCGCTGGTCTGGGTGGCGGTCCACGCCAGCGTGCTGCCAGCAGAGACTCTCTCCAACTACGACTTCCAGATTTCCTCATCTTCAACCGGGTTGATTGACATTCACCGGGTTCATGACGCATACGACACGAATTACGTTGCGCCGGGACAAACATTGGGGGATGTGACGATCCGCTATAGGCAGGTTGGCACAACCCGGTGGAAGATTGTGTCGAGTGCGTACGACGGCACAACAGCGGACCAGCAGGTTGCATATCGGATCGGCCGCGTCGTTCCCACCATTGCAAGCTCGAGCCGCGCGAAGTCGTCGGCTGCTCCCTGGAGCCTTTACGCACTCAACGATCAGGTTCAGCCGCAGAATTCCACAGATCTCGACACTCCGTTTTACGCCTGGTATGGCCAGAAAGCCTCGGAGCAATGGGTGGAATACGACTTCGATAAACCCCGCCAAGTCTCTTCTGCGGAGGTGTATTGGGTCGAAGGAAAACAGGAGGACAATCTCTTCCGCGTTCCCGTCGCGTGGAAATTGCAATATCAAGTCGGTCCGGCGTGGAAGGATGTCGAAGCTTCTGGTGCGTACGGAATTTCACGAGGTCGCTTCAACCATATCGATTTCCAGACTGTCACAACGGCGGCCTTACGTCTGGTCCTGCAACTTCCCGCAGATGCAACCAGTGGCATCTTTGAGTGGCGTGTTAACAGTTCCGAGGGAAAGCAGGTCCAAGCGGTGCCGGAGATCGAGCCAACCGAGACTTTCCGACTCCAAGCGAATGCGCTCGTCTGGACGATCAAACTTCGCAATCAGAGTTCCAGCCGCATGGAAGTCGGAGATCTGGCAATTCCGCTGCCGTTCAACACGAATTACGTGTGGGATAAGACCGTGACCTACACGAAGCGGCTGATCCGGCACAGTTTTGTCGGCGGGAACGGCTCGTACATATTCTGGATGCGGCCGAACGCCGAAGGACCTTATCTCGTCATGGTGCCACAGAACAACACCGCGCTCGAATACTTTGACCAGATCCCAAATCAGCCTTTTACCGCATACATTCATTCTTCGGCGAGCCAGGCGGAACTGGCTGCCCAAAAGGGGAACTGGCGGCTTCCCGGCACAAAGCAAATCCTGGCGCCGAAGGGTCAACCAGGTGATTCCGCCACCTGCCAATTCAAGTTTTCCTGGGCGGCTGACTACAACGGTGTTCGCGACACCCTTTATGCAAGTAGCGGATTTGACGTGAATGTCGTCCCCGGTATGACGATTCCAACGGACCTGACCGCGATGTTCTCGCTGCGTACTCGCAACCGGATTACCGCCGTGGATGCGGAATTCCCGGCAGAGACCGGAATCCGCTACATGGGCGAACGCGGCAAAGATGTTCACGTCTATGCAGCACAATTCGCGCACCTTGGCGAAAACATGGTGAAAGTTCGCTATGGCAACCATCAATATCTCTCTCTGGAGTTTTTCGTCACCCAACCGCTTGAGACGTTGATCAAGATCCGTGCCCGCTTCCTGGTTACCCATGAGCAATGGAACGATGCGCACCGCTGGTACAACGGCCTCTATTCCCAGTGGGACATGAAGCACCAAGTTCTGCGCAGCCCGGATGATCTGGACGGCCTGCAGTCGTACGCTGTGGCTTCGGACGATCCTGCGCTTGGCAAGGCTCCCTATCTTGCTGCCAAGAACGCTTCCTATCCAGACGCACAGGAAATCGCCTCAGTGGAGAACTACATTCGTCATTATGTCTGGGGAGGACTGCAACAGACTGGCAAGGAACCGTACCCTTATGCCATTTACGGCATTCCCAATTGGAAGGTCAATCGAGAAAGCGCCAACGATGACCAGCGCGGCAGGAAGCATATCTGGCGCATCTATGATTACCCGCATGTGGTCCTGCTCTACTACAGCATGTACCAGATTGCGGACCGATATCCCACGCTCGTGCACTATCTCGACAAGGCTGAATATCTGGAGCGTGCGTATGGAACGGCAATCGCTTTCTTCACAGTCCCGATGGAGATCGTGAAGTGGTCCGCCTATGAGACCGGCACATACAACGAACTGATTATTCCCGATCTGATCCGAGCGCTCGATGAGAACAACAAACACGAGCAAGCTGCCATCCTCCGCGCTCACTGGGAGAAGAAAGCGAAGTACTTCATCAATGATCACCCATACTTGTTCGGTTCGGAGTATCCGTTCGATTCAACCGGGTTCGAGTCCACGCACGCTCTGGCGAAGTATGCGATCAAGCGGCTGAGCGACCCCGAGGCTACGGACTTTCGTGCATCGGTGAAGCGGGAGGACGCGGAAGGCTTTCTCGATCAGCAGATGAAGTTGAATCTCGCCTGCCGTGGCCTGGAACCGGCGTATTACTGGCTAGGCAGCGACTACCGGGCGAGTGGCAATGCCAGTTACACGCTGAGCTACATGTCTCAGATGGGTGGGTGGGCAGTGGAAGATTACGCCGTCAACTACGCTGATGATCCAACGCCGTATTTGCGCCTGGGCTACGCCTCCTACTTAAGTTCCTGGGCGCTGGTGAACTCCGGCACTCGACAATCGAATTACGGTTACTGGTTTCCTGGGAAGGAAAATAATGGCGGGGCGGGCGGCGGATTCGAACCGCGCCCCTGGGGTCGCGCCTGGCTGGGCAACAAACAGATGGGGCGAGGTTCGTGGTGGTACTCGGGTGAGATTGATCTCGGTTTCAGCGGCGCGTTGCGTACGGCCGCTACGGTGGTCGCCGACGATCCGATCTTTGGGTTGATTGCGTACGGGGGTGACTTGACGCACGACCAGTCGGCTACGCGAGTTATCCCCAAAGACGGGCTCCGCCAGCGTTTCTATATTGTGCGCGGAAAAACTCGGCTACAAATGCGACTTGACCGCGACGGCTTTGCCGCTGGCGCTCCTATCACTTTTGATGACGAGCTTTCCAGTGTCAAATTTGTTCTTGAGAACCGTTTCGCGGATTCGCACTCGACCGTTTTGCACGTTCAGGGTTTGCCCCCAGGGACGTACACGATCTCCGTAGACGGCAACAAGGTTGGCTCGGAACCGCTCCATGAAGGCCAGAGTGCGGACCTACGTCTGCCCGTGAGCTCCGCAGCCACTTCTCAGGTATCCATTACGCGGTGACCCAAGCTCGGCTTTGGTTAGGAAGCTCCCTGCTTCGTGTTCCAATAGACCGCATAGCGTTCGTGGATCACCTTGTAGAGGGCACACCGATAGGAAAGGACCCGCTTTGACCCACGGCGCGGACGGTCAGCGGCTCTTTGGGATCCGGCTCGAGCCATGCGGTTGGCCGATTGTCATCGGTCGCGATGGCGGGTACCTTGCGCTGATCGGTCGCGTTCGGTTCGGAGGCGCCATACGTCATTTCTTTACTCACCGGTTCGAAACGTGCCACCAACACCCGGGGGACCGTACATGACGCCTTGGATCGTCTGATCATCCGGCATCGGATCGATGTGCAGGTCCATCGGAAGGCTTAGTTCAACTGTGTCCCCGGATCGCCAAACTCGATTCAGGCTCAAGTAGCTGCTCGGGCTGGAGAACACGGGCAGGACCCCTCCGCTCACTTTCACGCTGCCCCCGCGAGCCCAATAAGGATCCCGGCTTATGCCGTCGCGCCTGACACCGCCCGCTCGTTCCTCGAGTAGTGAGCTGCCGTCGTCGCGAGTCCTACCGTATCGCATCGCCGCGGACTGTGCGGACCGCGAATACCCCGGGGATTCCATAGCCGTCTTTCGCTTGGAATCGCACCGTCACCTTCTGTTTGCCTTTCAGTAGTTCACTCGGCAAGACATACTGCACATCGAAGAAACGAACATCCTGCTCGGGCGTTCTACGCTCGATCATCTGTTCGCCAATCTTGGTGCCATCAGCGAGAATGTCGAAGCCACCCTTCCGGCCTCGCGCATCATTGCTATAAGTCACGATCAAGACCATGGGATGAGCAGCATCCACGGGCAAGTCGAACGAGAACCACTTGGCTGCCTCGCGCCCGTATTGGCCCATGAGCTCGACGGGCGAGCTCTCTTCGCCCTGTTCGTCAAAGTCCCGCTCCGACTGCATCTGGCCGGGCTGCGCCAACGCTACCGTGGCCGCCTCCAGTCTCCTCTTCCTCTGCTCCTCGGCTGCGTACAGCGCCGACTGCTTAGCCCATTCGGCAGGTGTGAAGACGTCCCAGTAGATCGCATAGCGGCGGCGCGGCAGTTCGTAGAACGGTAGAAACTCAATGTCGTTGGACAAACCGACCTTAGCCGTGCGGAAGAACCCTGGCTTCCCTGCAAGCGGTTTTAGCCATCCGTCCACCCGCTGTTCCGCGGTCACCAGGGCAGGCGCAGGCGGGGGAGGGGTTCCATCCTGCCGGAACCTGCCCTCCTCGATTTCTGGTCCGAGATCTCCGGCCAGTACCAGCGGCCCCCACATGATAGCCATGCGATTCGGGTTGTCAGGCAATGGTTCCTTACGCAGCGTCTTCGGCAACACCAGCGCCAGCGTGTCACCCGGTTTCCACCTTCGCGTAATCTCGACGTACGAGTCCGGGCGTGAAAGCTTGGTTAGTGTTTTGCCGTTCACTTTCACGGTGAAACCGGTTTCTGCCCAGTAGGGACGACGCAGCGCAATCGTGAACATCTTGGGCTCGGTAGCCACGATCTTTAGGGTGGCGGCGTCGCCGATCGGTAAATCAGTCGTCATTTCCAGCTTCACGCCGGCCGTTTTCCAGTCCACGGTTGTGGGGGCGTAGAGACTCACCCAAAGCTTATTGGGAGATTCGTAGTAAATGCCGTAGGCGTGGAACGCGTGTGTCTCCATCTGTGATCCGACGCAGCAGGTGAAAGTGTCGAACTTGGTCTGATACTCGTGTTGCACACCGCGACCGACCGGCACCATGTAGCTGACACGCCCATCTTTCGGGTCTTGTCCCCCGAGGATTGCATTGAAGTCGGCACGCTCGACAAAATCGGCGTAGCGCACTTCCGGATCCACGGAAAACAAGGCCCGCGCCATTTTGATCATGTTGTACGTGCCGCAGCTCTCGGCCGTACGCCCGTTCACCATCTCATTGAGCTCGTCCGGCTGCCCGAAGTATTCGTTCTTGCCGTGGCCGCCGGTCGCAAAAGTGTGATGTTCGGCCACTTCGTCCCAGAAGAACTTCGCGGCTTGGCCGTCGGTTTCATTGCCGGAATAGATGTATCGCTCCAATTCGCCCAGCATTTTGGGAACGTTCGTATTGGCGTGCTTGCCGGAAAGAATGTCTTGTCCGTTTGCAAGTGGATCCACTATGGCGCGGTGCTCGAACTTGTCAGAGAGCTTCAACCAGCGCCGATCGCCGGTATCGGCGTATAGATCAGCCAGGACCTCGTTCATGCCGCCGAACTCGGTCGCCAGCATGTGCTGGATCTGTTCGTCATTCAGAGGCGAGAGGATCTTCTCAACCCACCCGGCAAACCTTATTTCCACGTCGAGCGCAGTGCGATTGCCAGTAAGCCGATAGGCGTCGCGCAGGCCGGCAAAGATCTTGTGCTCAACGTACCAGGGCGACCACAAGCCGTTCAGATCGAAGCCGCCCGAGCGGATCATACCCTTGCTCAACTCTTCGAAGCGCTGTTTGCCATTAATCCCGTTGTCATCGAGGAGCGCCCCGATATACCCATCACCTTGGGCGTTCTGGATGTTCTCAAGTTCCGTAACCATGTCATCGGCGCGCTGCTTGAAGCGTCGATCCCAGGTGGCGGCATACATCAGGCTAACCGCCGACAGGTAATGTCCGGCGATATGACCAGTGAGTTGTCGTCCGGCGCCGTCCCAACCGCCGTATCCTGGTGCTTTCGGATTTAAGCCGGCGCGCTCGCGCAGATAGGCGAGCATGCGCTCGGGTTGCAGTTCGAGGAGGTACTCGGCATCGAGGTCCTGTGCGCGCTTGAGCGGGCCACCGGTCAGGCGCACGCTCGTCAACGGCAAGGGTACCGCCTTGATCTGCACCTTTCCCGGGGCAGGCGTGGGAGCCGCGGTCTCTGAATATGTAACCGCCTGCAGAACTACGCAGGAAAGCACAAGGAGTATGGCAGTGGGCCTACACATGACAGTCTCCGAAACACAACCTCCGAAGATAAAGCTTACTAAAAGCTAGATTCGCCACGTCCGGCTGCGCGACAAACGAGACCGGCAGACTAGCCGAGAACTCGGGCTGTTACTCGAACACTGTTCGCTGGAAGATACTTGCGAATACTTCGCCAGATGACTCACGCGCTCTCCGGTGTCCCCTGTCGAAGTACTCCAATCAAGAGCACGTCAGAAAGTTGCCCGTGCCGGTGTACCGTTGAACACAATCTCTCGCGAAACCTGACCTAACTTAATCACGAGAGGCCGGGACCCGGGCTCCACCATTCGTGATCCTGAAGCAAGACCGAGTGTCAGTGAACGCTGGCGCTCGTCCCACTTCATTTCAATACCCATCCACTCGCCCTTGCGATAAGCGAACGATGTTCCATCATCCTCATAAAGCAAGAACTTCGCATCGGCCCCCGGGTAGACGGATACCGACATGGGCTGATCGACCTTTTCGCTCACATATTGCTTCACCGGCCCTAAGGGCAATATCGATCCCGCACGCACATAGAGAGGCATAGTCTCCAAATCAACCGTTCGTGTGATTTGACTGCCTCCTTCTTTGCGCTCGCCCGTCCAGAAGTCGTACCATGCACCTCGCGGGAGATACACTCGCCGCGTTGTGGCTCCCTTTTCGACCACAGGCGCGACCAGCACACTTGGTCCCCACAAGTATTGGTCGCCACAGGCCAGGGCTGCGGGATCGTCCGGATGATGCAGCCACAGTGCGCGCATTATGGGCATGCCGGTGATTGTCGACTCGCGGGCCGTACTGTACAGGTAAGGCAGCAACCGATAACGGAGCTCTAGATAGTTCCGACAGATCGGCTCGACCGCGTGATTGTGCAATTGACCGTTGTCAGGAATCGCAGCCCCGCCATAATTCTTGATTTCGACTGGCCCGGGATCGCCGGTATTCCATCCCCAGGGCAGGCGGAGCTTCCAGGTGCGGCCGTGGGCGCGAAACAGGGGGCAAAACGCGCCAAATTGAAACCACCGCACGTACAGTTCTGCGGTAAATTCCGGCGTTGGAACGAAACCGCCGATGTCAGTGCCCCAGTATGGAATCCCGCTCAGTCCAGTATTGATACCCACAGCAATCTGCGTTCTTAGGGTCTCCCAGGTTGAATACACATCGCCGGACCATAGAAAGGACGCGTAACGCTGCATGCCGGCGTAGCCGTTGCGGTGCAATGCATAAGGTCGATCATTCGGCCGGTCTAACAGGGGCCCTTCCCAATACATCCGATTACGCGTCAAGCGTGAGGCGATGTCCAAGGGATCGCCCTCATCTGGCCACCAACCATCGACGCCCATGGCAAAGTCCTTACGATGCGCTTGCCAATAGCAACTAGCCTCCTGTTCGTCAAAGCGATCTAATTCACATTTGTCGTGAACCCTGCCGCGAAGTCTGTCAGTGAGAATCACCGCGTGAAGCGCGACGCGGAAGTTCTTTTCGTGCAGCGCGTCAAGAATTGCCTTGGGATCTGGAAACACATGGGAATTCCATGCGAATGATCCGTTTTCGGTATTCCAGCCCGACGGACAGAAACCGGTGCCGAGATAGATCAGGACATCACACGGTAACTTCTTTTGCCGAAAGGTGTCCGCCTCATCGATGACTTCCCGGGAGCTGGCCAGGGTGCGGTGTGACTGCTGATATCCAAAGCTCCACAGCGGCGGGAGTTCAGGGTAGCCGGTCAGCCGCGCATACTCGGTCATGATCGTGCCCGGCTCCGACGCGGTGATGAAGAAGAGGTCAAGCGGCAGACCATCTTCCGGCCTGGCTGCTTGAAATCTGCTGCGCGATTGTCGGAAGTCGAATGTGCCGAACGGCTGATGAAAGAGCATGGCCCATCCCGTGGTTGAAATTAGCCAAGGAATCGGAACGCGTCCGCCATGCGTCCTGAGTTCATATCCGCCTTGACCGTTAATCATTGGATCGAAGGACCCGCGCCGATCAAATTGTGCACCGCCTTCTCCTAAGCCGACGAGAGGTGCGTTCCCGGTGTCAAACTCCACAGCCCCGCTGCTTGGATCAATCGCAAGATGCTGTACGGCGCGGCCTTGAGCAGTCTCGATGGTGATGGCAAGCGGAGCAGGCGAAACCTGTAGCCGTACTCCACCCGCCTGCAACGTGTGAGACTGCCAGTCATCTTCGAGCACGAGAATGGGCCGCCCCACAGATGGCGAGACTAACGGCCCGGTCACGGGAATCGTACCCAGTTGACCATGCGGGCCTGGGAAAATGCTCAGGCGAAAGGTGTGAGGGCTAACCGAACTGATGTGGACGGAGCGGGTTGGCACTGAAGAGGCAGGCGCACGCGTGCCACGGAGCGGCATAACGATCGCACCCGCCGCGGCGAACAACTGTTTCAGAACTCTCCGGCGATCCCAGCCATGGTTCATGATCCCGCTAATAGACGGACAGAAGTGTTTGTAGGATACTTTATCCAATCACAACAAGCTAGTTTCTGGGGGAAGGGAATCATTAATGACCAGAACCGCTACGGCTGGGGTCTCTAGGGAAACTGCCCTCGTCTGCTTAATCCTTTTTATTCACCTGGGCGCTGTGGGCGAAACGAAAATGCCGGCCGGACATTCCGTCGGAAAGGTGTCGACGCTTGGCGACTTAATTGTTCTTGAGCTGGATGAAGGCGTGCGTGGGAAGGAGAATCTCTTTGATCTAGGCGGCCGTACCCTGCGCTTTACGCCTGACGGCTCGCAATTTCGAGTGGACAGCGGTTCGCTAACGTGGGACCCGGATTTCGGTCAGGAAATATCAAACGAGGAAGTTAGTTTGCACAACTTTCGGTTGCCATTCTCGCAGAAGAACTGGACTTCGCTGCAGGTAGGAAGGGCCGGGTGGGTTAGCTTTGGTAGCAGTAATGCCAATCAGGGGAATAAACCTTACAGCGGAGGCAGCGTATCGATCGGACGGTTCGATCCACTCACAGAAGCGGCCGGCAAGTTGGTCAACACGGTTCCAGCGATCTGTGTGTTCTTCAAACCGCGCATGTCAGGGCACGTGTACGCAAAGGAACTCGCCGATGCCCTGGTTATTACCTGGGATCTTACCGAGCCCTTCGGCAACATTCAGGACTTCACGTGGTTCAGGACCGAGAACCTGTTTCAGACAGTACTCCATCGGGATGGCACAATCGAAATGGCGTATAAGGAACTCACGGCGAAGGACGCGATCGTGGGTGTTTACCCAGAGTTGCCGGGGAAGCAAACCGTGGTGGCAACACTCGAGGGCAGATTGCATCCCGCGCTTCCTCCGAACTTAGATGTCCAGGCGGTGAAGGCTTCGATTATCGACGGTGCGCTGCTGAGAGTTGCCTTTGAG
>Ga0209801_1000548_pt1 | contig 24626 bp, 21 predicted proteins | sample GraSoiAngelo_127_FD_185884 | JGI IMG/M metagenome (GOLD analysis project Ga0209801, IMG submission 185884) | Grasslands soil microbial communities from the Angelo Coastal Reserve, California, USA - 14_0927_09_40cm (SPAdes) (version 2) | ecosystem: Environmental > Terrestrial > Soil > Grasslands ... | reverse complement strand
GAACACACCGGGAAATCCAGTACCGGTGGTTTGCGGCTCCTTCCATGATCCGTCGGATTGTTGCGAGCTCAGCAAGTAACGCAGGCCGCGCTGAATGCTTGGCCGATCGAGGTCGCCGCACGCGCAAATCCCCATTAGCGCCCACGCTGTTTGCGAGGCTGTACTCTCCCCAATGCCTTTAGTCGCGGGATTTTCGTACGTCGCGCAGGTTTCTCCCCAGCCACCGTCATCGTTCTGGCAGCTCTCCAACCAATCGCGACCACGCAATATCCAGTCCTGCGTCATGTCCTGGCCGATCGCGCGCAGACCGCGCAGAACCTGCCATGTGCCATAGGTGTAATTGACGCCCCAACGACCGTACCACGAACCGTCATCTTCCTGCGTCTCGATCAGATATTTGAGAGCGTGTCGCACCGACGGATGATTCGGGTCGAAATCGATGTAGCCAAAAAGCTCGAGCGTGCGCGCGGTCAGATCACTGCAAGTTGGATCGAGAATCGCATTGTGATCGGCGAAAGGCACGTCTTCGAGCCACTGGGTCGTCACGTTTTTGTCAAACGCGGCCCAGCCACCATCCTTACATTGGAAACTGAGTTGCCATCCAATTGCGCGGCGAAACAGTTCGTCGAGCGAATGTCGATCTTGCGGACGCACCAGGCGCAGCGCCATCAACACCATCGCGGTGTCGTCGGTATCCGGATAGTAAACGTTATCGTATTCGAACGCCCAGCCGCTCGCTTCGGGATGCGGATTGTTCACCGTCCAATCGCCACGCATCCGCACTTCCTTGTTGACCAGCCATTCGGCCGCCTTTTGCAGCGCGGGATGCTCCGGGGATGCGCCGGATTCCGCCAGGGCGATAATGTTGATCGCGGTGTCCCAGACCGGCGAGAAACAAGGCTGAATGCGAAAATCCTCCGAATCATCAACAAATAGCCCGGCGAAATCTTTTTCCGCCTTCACGTAGACCGGATTTTTTTTCGAATACCCGAGGGCGCGCAATGCGATCAGACAGTTCAGCATCGCCGGAAAAACGGTCGCGAGGCCATCACTCCCTTCGCCGATGCGCTCGAGCATCCACCGTTCCGCTTCTTCAAGCGCACGTCTGCGCATAGGTCGAAGCCGCAGCGGATGCAGGAATTTTAGAGTATCATCGACCCGGAGAAAGAAATTGCGCCAAGTCCAGAAAGGCTCGCTCCGTGGCAGGCGCAAATCGGTTTGCTCGGTGCCAAGCGGGTAGAGCTCGTGCAATTGCTTTTCACCAGGCAAAACTCGCGTTGGTTTGAAGTGGCTGATGATGGATAGGGGCATCAGCATAGCGCGACTCCAGGATGACATCTTATAGATGTGAAACGGCGCCCAGCTTGGCAACAGCACCATCTCGACCGGGATAGTTGGCAAATATTTCCAGGGAAATTGGCCGAGGAGCGCAAGATAAAGTTTGCTGAATGTGTTCATCTGCGGGATGCCGCCTAACCGCATGATGTTGGCACGGGCGTCCTGCATAAACGGCGCGTCCGCGGAACAACCCGCGAGTTTGAGGGCGAAATACGCTTTCACCGACGCGTTAACTTCGCTCGGACCACCGTAATAAATGTTCCAACCCCCGTCGGGCAGTTGCCGTCTCACAATATGACGCACGCAACGCTGTTGCAGCTGTGGATCGACGTCGCCACACCAATGCATGAACAGCACGTAATCGGAGCAAAGCGTGCTATCCACCATCAGCTCGCCGCACCAGTGACCGTCCGGTCGTTGTTGCCGCAAGAGATTTTCCTGTGCCCGACTGACGGCTTGTGCAATCCCGGAGTCGCTTGCGGAATATGACTGCGCAAGATCCGGTCGTGCGCTCGGCAAAGCGATTACGTCAGAGGACGGCTTCATAATGTCGATCTTGTCGATTCAATCAAAATCGATCTTATGATGCTTGCGCGGAAGCCTCGGCACGCTTGCCCGTGAGATGTCCGTTACCAGAAGTCACTCCGTTAAAAGCAAGAACTTCGCTGCCAAGCCCGGTTGGCTTCGGCTTCGGACCGAAATTGAATTTAACGGTTTTCCACGTATCGCCGCGCTGTGCCTGCAGACCCAAACTTGCGGTAGGTTCATAGCCGCAGTGCACCATGCAATTTTCGCACCGGCTATCACGCGCCACTCCGTTTACGACGCCGTACCGCTCCCATTGTGTTTTCTCCAGCAATTCTGCATAGCTCGAGTAATGCGCGTCGGTCATGAGGTAGCATGGACCTTTCCAACCCCGAATGTTCCGTGTCGGGATGGCCCAGGCTGAACAGGTCAAATCGCGTTTGCCGGCCAGAAATTCAAAATAAACCGGCGTTCCGAAAAGATTGTAGCGCTGCATCCATTCCTCTATCTTCTGGAACTTTTCGATTGTCATCTTCCGGGTAAGAAAGAAATTTTCCGGTTGCAAATTCAACCGCTTGACCATGTCCTTTTTCGCCGCGTCATATTCGTAACCAGGCGAAATCGTGTGGCCGTCCACGCCGAGATCGGAAAGATAATCGAACATCTGCTCGACCTCTTGCATGTCGGTTTCTTTGTAGATGGTCGTGTTGGTTGCGACCTGATAGCCGAGAATCTTCGCCATCTTGATCGCGAGAATACATTCTTTGAACACACCTTCGCGCTCGACGATGAGATCGTGAATTCTCTCGAGACCGTCGAGGTGGACATTCCAGTACATCCAGGTACTGGGCCCGATGGTTGGCTTGGCGGGATCCTTGGGCCCTTTGCGAATTCCCGTCGCATCTTTCTCGCTAATAAGGCCTGCTTGAACCAAAGCAGTAATTTTCGATTCAACGAACTCTTTCTGCGTTGATACTCGCGATGCCAGCCATTCGCGCATTTTCTTGCGCATGAACATCGCGTTTGTGCAGATGTAAACGATCCGCTTCTGTTCAAGTAGGCCTTTCACAAGCGCTTCGATATGCGGGTAAATCAGTGGTTCGCCCCCGCAGATCGAGATCATCGGCGCGTTGCACTCTTCCGCCGCTCCAAGGCAGTCCTCGAGGCTCATCATGTCCTTGAGCGACGTGGAGTATTCTCGAATTCGGCCGCAGCCAGTGCAGGTGAGGTTGCAGGTGTGCAACGGCTCAAGTTGAAGCACAGTGGCAAACTTCTTCGTGCCACGAAGCTTCTGGGCGATCATGTAGCCCGCGATCTTGGTCGTTAATGGGAGCGGAAATCTCATAACGGCGACGATAGTAATGACGTTCGCTAACGTGTCAACGGACGTGTCGAACGAGACGCCGAGGCTTTTTCTTCGAAACCAATGAAATCTTGTGCAAGACCGTGACAAACGCAACGGGTTTAATAGCTGGTAACCAAGTTGGTTACAAAACAAAACGTAAGTTGCACAATATGAAACAATTATTGGTGCCGCTAGCCTCATCAGCTGTGCGGAACAACGCAGATATTAGCCTACAGTATGCCAGCCACGCCGAATGAGGCTGATGGCGATCGCGGCGAGAAGAAGTGCGATTATTTTCGACACGCCGCGCAACCCCTGTTTGCCCATCCAGCGGGTAAACTTGTCCGCGTTGCAAAACGCAATCGCCACCAATCCTAGATTCACTAGAAGCGAGATTAGGGTAAAGACGAGACCGACTGTATCGACCAAAATCAGGAGCGCGGTCAGCAGCGCTGGCCCAGCAATAAGCGGCATGCCGAGTGGAACCACGCCGAATTCATCGCTGCCGCCGCGATCGTGCGGGCCAAGGCTGAGCAATTCGCGACCGGCTAAGCCGAGCAAAATCAGTCCACCGGCGACTTGAAAGTCCGCCACTGTAATCCCGAGCGCCGCGAAGATAATTTTTCCGAGAAAAATAAAGCCGACCGCGATGCAAAGGGCGGTGAAGATTCCGAGAAGGGCCTGTCGTTTCCGGCGTTCGCGCGAAGCGCTTGTGCCGAGGCCCATGAAGATCGCCACGAGCCCAATCGGATCGATTGCAACAAAGACAGGAATAAAGGCGAGGAAGAACTTTTCAATCATCGGCGGATTGTCTGCGTTTTCGCTTTACCGGACAAATCTTCTACACAATGTTCGCTGTCTTCATTCAATCAAACCTTTCCGCATGAAAAACTTGTGTTTGTCGATCTTATCTCCTGCTTTTGCGCTCGCTCTTGCTGTGGCTCTTGATCTTTCCGCTGCCGAAACAAAATCGGTCGACGACTTTCGGGCCGCTGCCGCGAAAGCAAATGCCGTCTTAACAATTCCAGAATGGGAACAGACGCCGGAAGCGGTCGAAGCTTCCATGAAAGATGCGATCGCCAAAGCGAACACAGCATTGGATCAAATCGGCGCGCAAGATCCAGCCAAAGTGACGTTTAAGAGCACAGTCGTTGCGCTCGACGATCTGACCTACCAAGCCGGACTTGCGGCGAATAAAGCAACGATCATTAAAGAAACAAACACGAGTCCTGCCATGCGCGCAGCTGCCGAAGAAGCAGTAAAGGCATTCCAGGAATGGGCGGTGGGTATTGATTACCGCGAGGATGTTTACAAGGCGATCAAAGCTTTCGCAGACACGCATCCAAAGTTCTCCGGGGAAGACGAAAAGCTGTTGAACGAAACGTTGCGCGATTATCGGCGCGCCGGTTTGGACTTGCCTCCAGATCAGCGCAAAGAAGTCGAGCAGCTCCGCAAGGAGCTGTCCAAACTGGGAACCGATTTCGACACGAATATCGTTAACGCAGCCGCTCCGGTCATTTTCACAAAGGCCGATCTGGATGGTCTGCCGGACAGCTTCTTCGCCTCGCCCGGTATCAAGACTGGAGACGACGCCTATACCGTGATGGCAAACGTGACCTGGCAATTCAACACCGTGGAAGAAAACGCGAAGAGCGAGGCCACACGGAAGCAGCTTTACGTCATTCGTGAAACGCTCGCGAAAGACACAAACGTTCCCGTTCTTAACCAGATGTTGGCGCTCCGTAACAAGATCGCACTGCGGCTCGGGTATAAATCGTGGGACGACTTCCAAACCGAAATCAAAATGGCCAAGACTGGCGCGAATGCGGAAAAATATATCAACGATTTAACCAGTGGAATTCAACCGAAGTTCGCGAGCGAGGTGGCGGAATTGCAAAAAATGAAGGCAGCTGACACCAACGATCCCTCCGCGAAGATCGAAGTGTGGGACTGGCGCTACTACAGCAACCAACGGAACAAACAGAAATACGCCGTCGATAAGGAAGCCCTGCGCGCGTATTTCCCGTTCCAAAAGGTGCTCGACGGCATGTTCGATATCTACCAGAGCATTTTCGGCCTGAAGTTCGAAAAGATCACCGCGCCCTACAAATGGATTGATGATCTTCAGCTTTATCTCGTGACCGATTCCGCCACGGGCGAGCCGCTTGGCATGTTTTATCTCGACATGTTTCCCCGCGAAGGAAAATTCAACCACTTCGCCCAGTTCGACATTATTAGCGGCAAACTGTTACCGGATGGAAAATACCAGCGGCCAACAGTCGCATTGCTGTGCAACTTTCCGCCCGCAACGCCGGACAAACCGTCCCTGATGACACACAGCGACGTGGAAACGTTGTTCCACGAATTTGGTCACGCCCTGCATTCGATCGTCACCAGCGCGAAGTATGGCCGCTTTGCCGGAACTCACGTGCCGGGCGATTTCGTCGAGGCGCCGTCGCAGATGCTGCAAAACTGGGTTTGGGATAAAAAGGTGCTCGACACTTTTGCCGCGGATTACCGTGATCCGTCGAAAAAGATTCCGGCGGAGACCATTAAAAAAATGAATGATGCCAAACTGGCTAACGCCGGCGCTTTCTATCGACGCCAGTTTGCCTTCGCATCACTCGATCTCGCGCTGCACAATCAGCACCCGGAAAATGACACCTACGACTGCGTGGCGATTTCGAATCCGATTCTGGAAAAAGTTTTCCTGCCAATTGATCCTAGCACGACGTTCGTTTCCTACTTTGGTCACTTGAATGGCTACGATGCCGGGTATTACGGATATGCCTGGGCCGACGCGATAGCCGCCGATATGGCCACCGTCTTTGAGAAAGCGAAGGATGGTTACCTCGATAAGCAAGCCGGGTTGCGGCTGCGTCGCGCGACGTCAACACCTCTATCGAGAAATTCCTTGGCCGGAAACAATCGATCCAACCGTTCTTGAAAAAGATCGGCATCGGACCGCAAGAGAAAAAGAAAGCGCCCGCCGGGCCGTCACAGGAAGGGAGATGATGTCGGGAAGCGCACGCGCTTCGCGTGCTGTTTGCTGCGCCCTTGCAGTAAACGTCGTTGTTTTTCTTACTTCATGCCATCGCGCTGAAACTGATGTCGAAATAGGCAACCGGCTCCAGATTCTGCACAAGGGCAACGGCCAGGAAGTGCAGGACCTCGATCCACAGATCGTAAACAGCGTCAGTTCGCTCAATATCATTTCCGCGCTGCTGGAGGGCCTCGTTGCCGAGGATCCCCATGATCTGCATCCCATTCCCGGCGTGGCGGAGAGTTGGGAAGTTTCGGCGGACGAAAAGGTTTACATGTTTCATCTGAGGCATAACGCAAAGTGGTCCAATGGCGAGCCGGTCGTTGCGCAAAACTTCGTCGATTCGTATCGCCGCATTCTCTCGCCGCCGCTCGCTTCGCCAGTTGCTTACATGCTTTATCCAGTCGCGAACGCGGAGGCATTCAACAAAGGCAAGATCGATAACTTCGACCAAGTCGGTTTTCGCGTTCTCGATAATTGGACGCTGCAGATCACACTTACCAATCCAACGCCTTACTTTCTCTCTCTCCTTAATCATTACTCCTGGTTTCCCGTGCCTATTTCCACAATCCAAAAGTACGGTCCGGTTTTGGAACGCGGTAGTCGCTGGACCAAACCGGGACGCTACGTTGGCAACGGGCCGTTCACACTCCAAGAATGGCGACTGAATGATCGTGTGCGCGTTAAAAGGAGTGCGACTTATTGGGACGCGCAGAACGTCCGACTAAACGAAATTGTTTTTCACACGATCGACAGCAATGACATTGAAGAACGCGCGTTTCGCTCCGGGCAATTGCACGTCACCGATTCCATGCCGATCAATCGAATCGATCGTTACCGCCGCGAACATCCTGAGTTCCTGCGCATCGATCCATATCTTGGCACTTATTTTTATCGTGTGAACGTGACCCGGCCCCCGCTCAATAACCGCCTCGTTCGTCGGGCCCTTGCTATGGCGATCGATCGCCAAAGCATTGTCGATAGGGTTACGCGCGGGGCGCAGTTGCCCGCTTCGTGTTTCACGCCGCCGAATACGGCTGGCTATACCTGCGAATCATCAATTCCGTACGATGTCGATCTTGCGCGCAGAACACTTGTGCAGGCCGGTTATCCGAATGGCCGTGGCCTGTCACCGATCGAGATTCTCTTCAACACCTCCGAGAACCACAAACTGATCGCAGAAGCCGTCCAGCAAATGTGGCGCCAGAATTTGAACGTGGCCGCCACACTCGTGAATCAAGAAGAAAAGGTTTATTTCGATTCGCGCCGTCAGATGAACTATCAAGTTATCCGATCGACCTGGATCGGTGACTACGTTGATCCGAACTCATTTCTCGATCTCTGGGTAACGAACGGGGCGAACAATCAAACTGGCTGGTCAAATACTGATTACCATCGACTTATTGGCGAGGCCAGCCAGACCGGTGACCAGGCGGTGCGTTATGCCGCATTTCAGAAGGCGGAGGCAATTCTGCTGGAGGACGCGCCGATCTTGCCGGTTTATTTTTACACACACGCTTTTTTGATTCGCCCAAGCGTGAAAGGCTGGTATCCGACGATTCTTGATCATCACCCTTACAAGTATGTGTGGCTGGAATGACAAAGCCAAAAACGTAACGTCGGGACGATCTCTTTCGTCATTCTTGCTTCGTCATTAATTTGCGATTCTCACAGAGCGCCGCTACAGAAAAGACGTGAAAATCGCGCGCTGGTTTGTCGTAATCCTTTGCGCTGCTGCGACATCGCTCCTGGCAGCAGATGAATTGGCATTACGTCTGCAGCCGGCGCTGGAGGCGATCACGCCTGACGGGTTGCTGGCGCATATTAAGATTCTCGCATCCGATGAATTCGAAGGTCGTGCGCCGGGAACAAAGGGCGAAGAGCTCTCGGTCAAGTATATCAGTGATCAGTTCAAACAGATCGGTCTAAAGCCTGGAAATCCCGACGGAAGTTATGTGCAGGAAGTCCCCCTAGCCGGGATCAAGAGCGAACCGACAATGTCGTTCACGGTCGGTGATAAAACGACCGAGCTGAAATATCCCGACGATTTCGTTGCTTCATCAGCACGTCTTCAATCAGAGATCAAGGTCAACAACTCGGACGTGGTCTTTGTCGGCTATGGCATCATCGCGCCGGAGTACGGGTGGGACGATTACAAGGATGCCGATGTGCGGGGCAAAACGATTTTGATGTTGATCAATGACCCCGCGATTCCCGATCCAAAGGACCCATCAAAACTTGATGACAAAATGTTTAAGGGAAAAGCGATGACCTACTACGGGCGCTGGACTTACAAATACGAAATCGCCGCCCAAAAAGGCGCCGCAGCCGCCGTCATAATTCACGAGACCGGACCGGCCGCCTACCCCTACTCGGTCGTGAAAACGAGTTGGGCCAAGGAGAATTATGAGATCGATACGCCAAATAAGAACAAGGACGCCGTAGAAGTGCGCTCGTGGATCACGCTCGATGTCGCCAAGAAATTGCTAGCCGATTGCGGTCAGGATTTTGACGCGCTGAAGAAGTCGGCGATCACGAAAGAATTCCGGCCGGTGGCGTTGAATGCGAAAGCCAATATGGACATCCGGCAACAGGTTCACTCATTTAAATCGCACAATGTCATCGGCAAACTCGATGGGAGCGATCCGAAATTGCAGGACGAATACGTCATTTATACCGCGCACTGGGATCACCTCGGGCGTCACCCGGAATTGCAAGGCGACCAGATTTTTAATGGAGCAATCGATAACGCGTCCGGCGTCGCGTCGGTCATCCAGCTCGCAGCCGCGTTCACAAAATTGAATCCGCCGCCGAAACGCTCGGTCTTATTTATGGCCACGACCGCTGAGGAAGCAGGATTGCTCGGCGCGAAATTCTACGCGGAACATTCACTTTATCCGCTCCAGAAAACGCTCGCTGACATCAATATCGACACCGTGAATCCGTGGGGAAAAACGCGCGACATCGAGGACCTAAGCAACAATAGTTCAACGCTCGACGACCTACTGGCTGCGGCCGCCAAGCGAAACAGCCGGGTGATGACCGCGAACAGTCAGCCGGAGAAAGGCAGCTTTTATCGCGCTGATCATTTTGAATTTTCCAAGCTTGGTGTCCCTGCGCTTTACACCGGCGGCGGCAAAGATTTTATCGGCAAGCCGGCCGATTTCGGCCAACAAAAGAAAGACGATTACGTCGCGCATCATTATCATCAGGTATCGGACGAAGTGAATCCAGAATGGGACCTCTCCGGCGCAGTGCAGGATGTTCAGCTTCTTTTCGAGGTTGGTTACCAAGTCGCAAACGGCGACAAATTTCCGGAATGGAAACCCGGCACCGAATTCAGGGCAAAACGGGATGCGATGCTAAAGAAATAATGGATTAGACCGAAAAGTTCGGTCTACTTCTTCTTACGTGCATAGCGCATCATGTTACGACTCGCTTCGATACTGACATCGGTCGTCTGGGCGATTTTCCTCATCATGGTTGTCCGGCCGACGACGAATCTTGCATTCGGAGCAGTTGCGGCGCTCTTTGCTTGCTGCGCGATCATCCTCTCGGTAATTGCCGCGGTGAGGCGCTCGCGTTTTGCCATACGGTCATCGCTGATTATTTCCGTTGTTGCCGCGTGCTGGTCTGGCTTTGTCACGTGGATGATAATATCTCCCGTCACCGTTGTCGGTGTTGGGTTTTTCGGCAACATGACAGTAGGAGGCTGGCTCTTGCTTATTGGATTGCTGACAATGTTTTCCTTACCATGGCTCTGGGGAGCTGTGTACCATCAGGTGCGCGACCGAGAGAGCCATCCAGCCTAACCCAGAACTCCAAGCCAGCCGCTCCGCAGCGCCATGTGTTTCGATGTGGCGCTAACACGAAACTAGCAAATACTAAGTTGCAGAGCAGCGCATTAGATGGTTGAATCCGGCTCGCGAATCCGAAAACCTGAATGGGCTCTCTCAAAAAAAGACGCAAGGCGAAGATTTCCAAACACAAGCGCCGCAAGCGCATGAGGCAGAATCGCCATAAAAAGCGTCTCCGCTATAAGGCGTAACGCGCCGTTGCGCCTCGATGGTTCGTTAGGCTAGCGCCGCGCTGGTTTGCGAAGGGTGTCACCGAAAGCTAGAGTCGGAATTATGATGGAGCAGAAGCATGGGGGTATTGCGGCGCTTCTGTGTTTTCTCGTCGCAATCGTTTTTCTTGCGTCCGGAAACTCCGGAATTGCCAAAACTCCCCCCGTTTTAGCTTCCCAGATTGGACGTTCGCCTGTCGGGATAAAAAAAACCAGCAAGCAGGACGATTCGTTCAATCTCAAGCCAGCCGCGGACCTCGTTCTGCATCCGGAAGGCGAGCGTAAGGCGGGGGCGCTCGCGGACTTTGTCGAAGGAATGGCATTCGAGGAGAACGGCGAGACGGATCGAGCGCTGGAAGCGTATCGTAAAGTTCTCAATGTCGATCCTGGTCAATCCGACCTCGCGGCGCGCGTGGCCGCTTTGTTGATCCGGCAGGATGATTTTCCACAAGCGATTGACGTTTTGAAAGACGCGATCAAAGCAAACCCGAACGACGCCGAGCCTTACCGCCAGCTCGCTTTTATCTATGCGAAGTATCTCAAGAAAACGGACCAGGCTGTTGAGTATGCGAACCGGGCGATCGCACTGGATCCGCGAGACATCGAGGCTTATCAGCGTCTTTGCGAAATCCAGCTGGCGGCGGGAGAAGAAAAAAAAGCACTCGAAGTTTTGGAGCGTGCTACAAAAGCTCCTAGCGGCGATGCGACTTTTTGGACGCGGTTGGGAAAACTTTACGCAGCCCTTCTTTTCAAGCCTGATTCGCAGCCGAAGCCCGATGAATTGAGACGGGTCAACGAACTTTTCAAAAAGGCGACGGAACACGCCAACGACGATCCCTCGATTCTCAAAGACGTAGCAGATTACTATGCATCGTCCCAGCAGCTAAAGGAGGCGATTCCGCTCTACCTCCGTGTGCTCGAATTGCAACCAGATGACGCTAACGCGCGAGAGAAACTTGCGACTGGCTTCATCTTGACGAACCAACGGAACAAAGCGGTTGAGATGCTGGAACAAATCATCAAGCAGCATCCAGAAAAATATCAGCCATACGATTTGCTTGCCCAAGTTTTAGATGATGAAGCGCGATCGCTGCAACGCGCCAAGCGTCTTGATGACGCGAAAGCTGAGTTCGCGAAAGTAGCAGCAAATTATGAGCAAAGCCTGCTAATTAATCCCGACCATGCCGGCACATACTTGCGGCTGGCAGAGTTACTCCTTGGCCCGCTTAAAGATCCCGGTCGCTCGGTGAAAATTTTAACTGAAGCCCGCCGCCGCTTCCCGGGCGCGCCGGAGATTGTTTACTATCTCGCCCTGGCCCAACGCGAAGCGAAGCAGAACCAGCAAGCCGTGGCAACGTTCGAGGAGGCGCTCCACGAAGCGGAACTCGATCAGGATAATGAAATCGTAAATGCCAAATTCTATTTCAATTACGGCGCAACGGCCGAGCAGGCCGGTTTGTATGAAAAAGCCGCGGATTTGCTCCGCAAATCAATCGCTCTTGATCCAGCCAACGCGGCAGAAGCCTATAACTACCTCGGCTACATGTGGGCAGATCATAATATGCATCTGGAAGAAGCCGAGGAGATGATTAAACACGCGCTCCGGATTGAGCCCAATAATGGCGCCTATCTCGATAGCCTCGGTTGGCTTGAATTTAAACAGGGGAAATTTGATCAAGGCCTAGCCGATTTGCTTCGAGCCGCGAAAAATCTGGAGCATGATGATTCAGTCGTGTTCGAACACATCGGCGATACATATTTGAAGTTAGATCGTGTGCCGGAGGCGTTGGGGGCGTGGCAAAAAGCGCTGGCACTCGATCCGCAAAACAAAAGGCTCGCAGACAAAATCCAGAGCACCAAGACGACGATCAGCAAAGGCTCGCAGGCAAAGACGAATTCGACGCAGTGACAAAATGTCGATCCAATGGATCCAATGAGGTCTTCTACAAACAAGAGGGGATGATCCGTAGATGAAGGACTATCCAACTCCCTGGCAGCGCAAGACGATGTGGGCGGCTCTCAGCGCCCTCTTTGTTGTTTTTCTCATCGTAATCGTTGGCGCAGTCATCTGGACCGGCGCCAATATCATCAGCTTTCTTCAGCCGATCTTGATCCCGGTCGCCATCGCAATGATTCTGACGTATCTGCTTGACCCGCTCGTGACGAAGATGTCCCGAGGCGGTCTCAGTCGCACGAAAACGGTAGCTCTTCTTTTCGCTATCGTCTTTGTCGCGCTTGGGGGGTTGATCGCCTGGCTCGTACCGACCATCTCCATCCAAAGCGCAAATTTTGCAAGGCAAGTCCCTGCCTATACGGAACGCGCACGTGATCGAGTCGTCGACCTTATCTATCGATTCGACCAAACGTTCGGATTTTTGGGCGGAGGGCGCGAAAAGTCTGCCTCGTCCAGTTTCACAAACTGGCTTGTCGGCTCGGCCCCTCCTTCTCCTCCTGTGCAACCGACTACGACTCCGACCGCTTCGCCAAACGCGGCGACATCGCCGCGAGCGATCGCACCCGCGACGGAGACAATTGCGCCGAACCCATCGAAGCTTACGACCGCCGAACGCCAACGCATTCAAGCTTATGTAGAAAAACAAATTCCTAATCTCCAACGGGCCTTTCCAACGCTGATGGAAAAATTGTGGGGGATCTTGAAGAAGAGCATCGGCGGATTTCTTGGAGTCACAGGCTTTTTGCTCAGCCTCATCCTGGTGCCGATCTATTTATTTTTCCTTTTGAATGAAAAACCGCGCATCGAAAAGAGATGGAAAGATTACCTGCCCCTGCGCGCATCGCCGCTAAAAAATGAAGTCGCTGACGTATTGTCGGAGATAAACAAATACGTCACCGCGTATTTTCGCGGTCAGTTGCTCGTCTGTTTAGTCGATGGCGTGCTCATTGGCGGCGTCCTGACGCTTTTCGGGCTCAATTTTGCGCCTCTCATTGGCGTACTTGTTGTCATCCTTACGATGGTCCCGTACATCGGGATAATTACCTGCTGGGTACCAGCCGTCTTAATCGCCGCTTTTCAATGGGGCGATTGGACACATCCTCTCATCGTGACTGGGATTTTCATCCTCATCCAGAATCTCGAAGGGATATTCTACGCTCCGCGCATTGTGGGAAATTCTGTCGGCCTGCATCCAATGACAGTGATCGTGTCGATCTTTGTCTGGGGCTTGATAATAGGCGGAGTGCTTGGCCCACTACTGGCCGTGCCGTTGACGGCAACAATCAAAGTGTTACTCACACGATATGTTTGGGGCCCGCGTCTGAGGGAGCAGGTCACGGAATCGATGGAAGAAATTCCTGTGCTTGAGGAATCCCGGGCGGCGACGCAATCTTAGACATCCGTAGGGGATGGAAGGGGCGGGTCGGCGCGCGGAGTTCCATTTCGGCGGGGCGAGAGGACACGAGGATGGCGGAAACTATCAGAAGCACCGAGGACAGAACGAGTCCCCAATTATTTCGCCGTCTCAAGTCTTTCTTCCGACGCCAACGATGGCCGGCCCGTCTTGCTTTTTTAATTGCTGCGTCCGCACTTGCTGTTTTCTTGGCAATCATTTTCTTCAGGTACGGCTCAAGCGTTTATAACGATTGGCTCGAACGACGTTTGCTGCATCGAGCTGCGTCGATGCTGCAACAGGAGAAATTTGAGCAAGCAGCCGTGACTGCGCGGGCGATCGTGCAGCTGCATCGGGAATCTCTGCCGGCCTTTTCCATTCTCGCGGAAGCAACGGAAAAACAGAACTCGGAGGAAACCGTCTGGTGGCGCGAACAAATCGCACGACTGCTTCCGACGGACCCAGACAGCCAACTCAACCTCGCCTCAGCGGCACTGCGCTTTGGGCAGCTCGACGTAGCACGGAAAGCCCTGGATCGCATCTCGACTCCCGATCGCAACAGAGCCGCCTTTCATGTCGTCGCGGGCTGGCTGGCGCGTGCGGAAGGAAATTTCGTGAAGCAAGAGGAGCAGTTCGCCGCCGCGGTAAAAGAAGAACCGAGCAACGACCTTTATCAATTCAATCTTGCAGCATTGCAAATCCATTCCACTGATCCGAAGAAGAGTACAAAAGCACGCGGCACACTCGATCGACTCAGCAAAGTCGCTCGTTTTCGCACCGGTGCGCTGCGCGCGTTGCTCAACGATGCCGTGGCCCGCGATGATCTTGCCGCCGCTGACAACTTCGCCCAACAGCTTCAGATGTCACAGCAGGTCACCTTTGGCGATTATCTCCTCTGCCTGAACTTTTATCGAAAGCTCGACGAAAAGAAATTCCGTCCTCTGCTGGACAGAGTGAAACCGTTTGCCGCCCGCAATCCCTCCGACCTCGCGGCGCTTATGGACTGGATGAACAACAATGGGTTGGCCGGCGAGATCATTAAATGGATTGAGAAATTGCCGGGGGACAAGATTAGTTCTCCGCCGGTGTCCATCACCGTTGCAGGGGCATATGCGGAGGTAAACAACTGGTCGCGTCTCAAACGCTGGACACTCGGTGGATCGTGGGGAGAAACTGAATACCTCCGCCTTGCCTACCAGGCAATTGCGACGCGGCAATCACAGCATGCCACAGATACTGAATTCGAAACGTTGTGGCGTTCGGCCGAACAAGCGACAGACGAACGACCGGAGGGCCAACTTGCTCTCGCGCATTTGGCCTCAAAATGGAAGCTTGAACCAGAATCCGAACAACTCTGGCTTCGTATCGCAAAGAATCCGCCGATGCGGCGTGAAGCGCTCGACGCGCTTGCGCGGCTTTATCGCACAAAAAACGAAACTGGAAAGCTTTACGACATTCTCCAGCGCCTGCACGAAAGCTCTCCTGACGAGCCGCCGATCACAGCGGACCTCGCCCGACTCGGACTGAATATCGGCCAAAACACAAAAGAGTCGCAAGAGCTCGCGAAAGAGGCTTACGACCGGACGCCGAACGAAGTCAATTGCGCCGTCACCTACGCGTTTTGCCTCTATCGGCTTGGACGTAACGCTGAAGGCCTTGAGATCATAAAGAAATTGCCCGCCGACCAATTACATGATCCGCACGCAGCCGTTTACGTTGCGTTGCTGCTAGTTGAATCAAGCCAGGCGGAGGCAGCAAAGGAATACATCGATGCAGCCGGCGATGGGAATATTTACGCTGAGGAAAAACAATTGCTCGACGAAGCCAAGAATAAGCTTGCTATTGCTTCGTCAACTCCATCGCCGTCGTTTTCTTCGAACCCTGCTGAGCTGAGTCCGACGCCAACATCGACTTCGACTCCATAGTCGCTCCGGAGTTGGCGCTTATTTGGGGTGTGGTATTTCACCGGCGCGTTTCTTTCGCCTTGTCTCTTTTGCAATTGCCTTTGTCCAATGTGCAATATCGCCCTCATTCATGTGTGCACGTTTCTCCAGCCGAGCATCGCGAAATCCGCGCTCCTCCACATCCCACAAGTACTGCTCCCGCGAAAGCAGAGTGCCCCGACAGAGGCGATCAGATCCAGAAACGGAGTTTTCGTTTCGGAGGCGGGAGATCAGAGCATCCATGATCGCGACAGGAACCCGGCCGCGCTCGCTCGGATAAATATAACCGAACAGCACCAAATGGCTTAGCAGCAAGCGCCAATCGGGGCCGAAGCGGCGAAGAAGATGTGGCCAATTAAGCTTCTCCGCGCAGCTTTCAAGAATGTGCGCAACATCGGCCCCATCGTATCGTTCACGTTCCATGATGTAGGCTTTCATCCAAAGCATATCTTCCGGCGCACTAAGTTTTACAGTCACACCGAGCACATCCTCGTCCTGCGCCCGTTCGAACCAGGAATCATCGACTTCGCAGAGGCCGTTGCCAGCACGAAAGATCAGGTCAACGCAATTGCGACCGCGTTTGGCTTTGGCCAGCCAATGTGGAAACGTTTTTTCGGTTTTGTATCCGGCGTGTGCAAACGCATCGAGAGCCCCATCGATATGATGCGGTCGAAGATGCAGATCGAAATCTTTCGTCTGGCGTGAAACGCCCGTGTAGAACCGAACCGCGCCCGCTCCAGCAATTAAAAATGGAATGTTAGCATTCTGGAGCACCTGCATGGACCTACGATAAAATTCAGCCCGGTTGCCTTTTGCCTTTCGGGCTGCGGCTTTAGCGGTCATCACCCATCATAACACAATCGAAGACGGCAGCGCGTGCATGCCGCGCCCGCAGACGACTAGACAATTCCGCAAAGAACGTCCATCAACGCTCGCGATTGCGTTTCTTAAAAGGATGGCTGAGCGCGCACTCCGGATTGCCGCAACCGCCGATATTCATTATGGCAAACACTCACGTGGAGCGTTGCACGACGCGTTCGCCGAAGTCTCGCGCATTGCTGATATATTACTGTTTTGCGGTGATCTGACAGATTACGGCCTGCCCGAAGAGGCGGAAGAACTCGTTGCCGATATTCGCGCTTCCCTAAAAATTCCGATGCTTGCAGTCCTCGGAAACCATGATTTCGAATCCGGACAATCCGAGCTTGTTTGCAAAGTTCTCGATGGCGCTGGCGTTAACGTGCTGGATGGCCAAGCCATTGAAATCGGCGGAATCGGCTTCGCTGGCGTCCCGGGATTCGGCGGCGGTTTTGGGCGGCGGATGCTAAATGCTTGGGGCGAACCGCTCATCAAACAATTCGTCCAGGAATCCATCGATCACGCTGTTCGCCTCGAACAGGCGCTCGCCAAACTGCAAACCGATCGGAAAGTCGCGGTCCTCCATTACTCTCCAATCCGCGCCACGCTGGAGGGAGAAGATCCGGAAATTTTTGCCTTTCTCGGTTCCAGCCGCTTGGAGGAGCCAATCAATCGATTTCGCGTCAGTGCGGTCTTTCACGGCCATGCACACAACGGCATTCTCAATGGTGCAACTGCGACTGGCGTTCCGGTTTACAATGTCTCGGCGCCAGCGGCGTTGCAGAAGAGCGGCAAGCCATACCGGATAATCGAATTGTAGCGAAAGTACAAGCCCGTAGCCACTTCGCTATGCGAAGCGCATCGGAAACATGATTGGCTCGAAACGACCGCGCCACGCCCAGGCGGCTACAGGATTAATCCTTGTAGGGATCGAGAACGTCCCGTCCGGCCATCGCGACACCGAGCGGACGCAACGTGTGCAAAATTCGAATTGTGCCCGCGTGGGCCGCAAGCACGTCGGGAAGGCGGCGGTACGCCTGCGGCGCTTCATCCAGATCGCCCCCGCGTAAAACAACGCCTTTGTCGGCGATCCATTTCATCATTTCATCGTGCCTAACGAGCCCATCGCGCCGAATCCTCTTCTTTCCAACTTTTTCGAATCGACCTTTGGCTGCAGTGCGCGACATGATTCGCCCCGCACCATGAATAGTCGAAAACAACGCTTCGCGTGAGATCGACGAGTCGACCCCTTCGATAATCACGCCGTCGTCGCCCATGCTGCCGCCGACGAAGCCTTTCTGTCCGGGAAACGCCGGCGTCGCACCTTTGCGCACGACCCAATATTCATTTCCGTAATGTTTTTCTCGCCAAGCGAAATTGTGATGATTGTGCACCTCTTCGAGAATCTTCGCGCCTAAAACTTCGCGCGCGACGTAACGTGCTACGGCCTCGCGCCCGGCGTAAGCGTAACGGCCCGCCAAATGCATTCCGGCGAGATAATCGTGACCGAGCTCCGATTTTTCACCAACAACCGTTGGTGGCACATCCATTCCGTCCTTGCCACCGGCTGCTTTTAGAAAATGCGTTGCCGTTTTATGTCCGAGGCCGCGCGACCCAAAATGGACCCCGACCCAGATGCGGTCTTCTTCATCGGCGAAAAGATCGACGTAGTGATTTCCGCCGCCCACGGTGCCAAGTTGATCCTCCGCCATCGGTTTCAACCCACGCATCGGTTGCAGTTCCCAAGCCGGATCATTAAACAATTCGTGTTCGACACGCGTTTTGCTTTTGCGACCAATGCCAAATGAAATCTCGTGCACCACATCATCCATGATCTTGCCGATCTTCGGCGCGATTTCGTGTCGCTTAGCGTCCGTACGGATAGCGAGATTACCACATGCAATATCAAAGCCGACGCCGCTCAGGGAAATTTTGTCTTTGTAGGCGACTACGCCGCCGATCGGTTGCGCATAACCTTTGTGGCCATCGGCGCAAAGGACGCCGCGGTCCCCTCCCGCCGCGACGCAACTCTCGATTTGCTTGATCGTTGCTTCGTCGTGCTGGCCAAAAATTTTCGTCTTCGCTTCCATCAGACAACCTAGTAAACGCTCGGACTGGCAGCGAAGATTTCAATCAGCTATTCACCGAGAGATTTTTTCGCAATCACGCGCCAAGCTTCCACTTCAGCGCGATTACGCGTGGGCGAAGCGCAACGAACTGCGCAGACTGAATCGAAAACGACTTCCGAAAACGGCAGCCTGATTGAGCGAGCTAATTCACGCCGTGCAGCAAGCGACATTCTCCTGTAGAGCAAGCTTATGTGCGGATTAAGGTGATAATGAGACGAACGTGGCGATCGTTGCCGAATCAGTTCGCTTAGCCGCTGCAAGTTTGCGTTCAATGCAAGTTGCACAAAAAGTGTTTTCGTAAACTCGCTGGAATGCTGTGCATCCAAGGTTTTCAACTGGATTGGTCCGCAAACCGTTGCGACTTGCGAAACAATTTGCTCGCCTGCCTCAGACCGATCTGGTCCGAGATAGATCGTAACGTGCGGCTCGAAAACAGGGGCGTCATATCGCCGTGCTAGATCGGCAATCAGTTTTGCCAAAAAGCGGCGCGTCGGCTCAGTTGGGATGAGCCAGTAGGCGATTGCAGTGGACATCTTGGAGGGTGCCGCGTCAGCCCCTGTTTTACCGTTAGAGCGCTTCAGGTTCAACGATTTAGCGATTCAACGAATCAAGGCTGCGATTTAACGATTGAGCGCTTTAACAGCGCAACATTCGCATGCTAATCTTAGTCGGTGCCCACGAATGTCCTCGGAACGGAATTGAAATGTTGTTGTCGCGATCCGATGACCGGATTTTTTCGCGACGGGTTTTGCCGCACCGGCCCGGAAGACCTCGGCCTGCACACGGTCTGCGTGAAGGTTACGCGCGAGTTTCTCGATTTTTCCGTGCTCGACGGGAACGATCTGGTCACGCCGCATCTGGAATGGGGGTTTCCTGGGCTCCAACCCGGCGACAAATGGTGCGTTTGCGTCACGCGCTGGAAAGACGCGCTCGACCACGACGTCGCGGCACCAGTCGATCTTGAGGCCACGCACTCATCCGCGCTGGAATTCGTGACGCTCGAAGATTTACAATCACACGCCTTAAAATAACTGAGTTGTTTCACTAATGAAGGCAACAACAACGACGCTCTCAGGTGTTCGTGATTCGGGGACAGTCACGTCTCGCGGCGAAAATATCAGCCGACTGCCGGACGGAGTCACAGTTTGGGACGTGACGACACACGTGGATGAACGCGGGACGGTGTGTGAAATGTTTGATTCGCGATGGAATTGGCACCCTGCTCCACTTGTTTTCGCTTACACATTTTCCCTGCGACCGGGCATGATCAAGGGATGGGGCATGCACCAGTTCCATGAAGACCGCTACTTCATTCTTTTCGGTGAACTACTGCTCGTTCTCTACGATGATCGCCCCAGCTCACCGACGAATGGCCTTGTCGCAAAAGTCGCCATGTCGGAATATCGTCGCCAGCTAATCAACATCCCTGCCGGAGTCTGGCACGCGAACCAAAACATTGGTAGCAAGGACGCGGTGGTTGTGAATTTCCCGACGGCTCCATATAATCACGCTCAACCAGACAAATTCCGGCTGGCGCCTGATACGGACAAAATTCCATACAAGTTCGACAATCCTCGGGGCGGATGAAGTTCAGCATCCTCACACCCACTCATAATCGCGCCGATGTGTTGGCGTTCGCCATTCGGTCTGTAATGGCGCAAACGGAGACCGACTGGGAACTATTCATTGTTGGTGACGGTTGTACCGATAACACAGCAGCCGTTGTGGCGGAATTTAACGATCCGCGGATCCGGTGGCTGGACCTCCCGAAAGGGCCCGCCTTCGGCTATAGAAATCGCAATCTTGCGTTCCGCCAAATGCGTGGCCACTACGTTGCACTCCTTGGCCATGACGACATCTGGCTACCGGATCATCTTGCGTTACTTTCTCGCAGGCTTGAGCAAAGCGGCGCTGAATGGGCTTACAGCCGTCCAATTTGGGGCGAACCAGGTGGCACCCTGTTGCCGGGCGATTTCGATTTGGCGACCGACGCCGCGAAGCGCAAAAAATTCATGGAGGGGAAATTGAATGGCATTCCCGCTAGCTGCGTAATGCATCGGCGCGATTGCTTCGCGCGCTACGGATATTGGAATGAAACGTTGCCCGAATGGGGCGACTTCGACATGTGGGTTCGAATCGTCGCCGGCACCGGCTGTCTCGGCTATTTGCCTTTGCCGACATGCCTGCACTTCCGGGCGAACTGGAGAAAAATATCCAACGTTACTTCGCGGCTTATGGGCTGCCCCGAGCTCCTGTGCGAGTTACCCGCACTTCGACTTCCTCCTGGTCGAAATGATCAGGAGTCAGCATGGAGTTGTATCACTAAGGATCCGGATTGGATAACGTCGCTCCGGTTGGAGGTTGACCGTGCTGACGAATTGTTAGACGAGAAGGCAAAGCACCGACTGACCACGATTTATCATCACCTTTCTCGACGTTTTTCCCCATTGAGATTCCGCTCAGATTTTCTTCTGAGGCAGCGATTTCCTGACGGCAAGTTCTTTCGATGAAAATCGATGTCATGTCTTCCTTGCCGTTCTCCACACTGAACGCCAGCTACTGCATGTGGTCGGTATCGGGCCCTATGTTGCGTTCTCTTTGCACTTGTAACACAAGTCGATTCGGGTTCGCCGCCGCTCCCCATCTGTGTTTCATTCGTACCCATCTATGCACTGACGCGATCCTGTTATATTTTCATCGTTGGCGAAGTCTTGTGTTCGCAGCCGCGGTACCGCCGATTTGAAACTGCCCTTTAGTGTTTTTCTGGCGCTGCGGTATTTGAAACCGAAGCGCACGTTTCTTTCCATCATCACGTTGATCTCAGTGTTGGGGGTGATGCTCGGGGTGACGGTGCTAATTCTCGTGATTTCGGTAATGACCGGGTTTGACCGCGAGCTACGCCAAAAAGTAATCGACTTCGATGCGCACATCCTCGTGAGCACTGAAGATATCTTGCGCGATTGGCGGTCACTCAAAACAAAAATCGACAACACACCCAGCGTGGCTGCGACCGCTCCTTACATTCAGGGACCGGTGATCGTCGAATTTCAAAACCGCCGGCTCGCGCCGATGATTCGCGGTGTGGATCCGACGCAGGAGGAGAAAGTAGTTCCGCTAAGAAAATTCATCAAATACGGCAAGCTGGATCTGGATGGAGACTCGACCGTGCTCGGTGTTGAGCTCGCGCGGAAATTGCAAGTTCATGTCGGCGACAGACTAACGATTTATTCACCCGGTAATCTCGGTGAGATTCTGGATGGTATTAAAAAATTGGAGAACGCGAAGGGCGACGAAGAGAAAAAGGCGATCGACCAATTGCGCGACGTGATCCTGCCGAAGGAACTAACCGTCACCGGCATCTTCGAAACCGGTCATTACCTGCACGACTCTGAGTTTTTGCTCGTTCCAATTTACGTTGGACAAGAGTTATATGGTCTGGGAGACGCATTACACGGCATCACGGTTAAAACGGATAACCCGTACAGCGCCGAGCGTGTAAAACAAGCGATTGAGCAATTTCTCGAACCACCCGAATTCGCTCAAACCTGGATCGACATGAACCGGCAATATTTCGAAGCAGTGCGGCTCGAGCGCACCGTCATGTTTTTCCTTTTGTTCTTCATAGTAGTGGTGGCGGCCTTCGGAATCATGAGCACGCTCATCACAGTGACAGTGCAAAAGCGGCGTGAGATCGGAATCATGAAGGCGCTCGGGGCAAACATCGCGCAGATAATCTGGGTTTTTCTCGGCCAGGGAACAATCGTCGGCCTTTTCGGAACACTCACCGGCTTGGGGCTGGGCATGACCTTAATCCGTTACCGGAACGAATTCAGCCATTGGCTGGCATCGACATTGCACATCGAGATTTTCCCGCGCGAGGTCTATCAATTTTCAGCAATCCCGGCGGAAGTCATTCCAAGGGACGTCGCGATTATTTGCATCAGCGCCTTCCTCATCTGCTCGTTTGCCGCGCTGATTCCCGCTTACTTTGCCGCGCGGCTCGACCCGGTCAAAGCGCTCAGATACGAATAGGGCTTTAGCGGCGCTTGTGCCAAGCGCCTGTTTTCCGGCGTTGTCGCGACGGTTGAAACAACCGCCGCTACAACGCCAGAAAAATACCCAAGACGCGGAAAGCATAATCATATCCCTCCCGCCATTCGCTTTGGCGCGGGCCGGCCACGTTAAGAAGGTGGATCTTGTGCTTGCAGACAAACCCGGCAATCAACCTTGCGGCGTCTTCGGTGGAAATTTTTGAAGCGTCGATCAGTTCGTGCGGCCGTTGTTGCTCCACGCAGAACCGAACCGTTTGCTGAGTTCCGCCGCTAAGCTTGCCAGAAAAAATAATTACGGTTCCACCTGAATCTTTCACGTTCTGCAAGGTACGCTCGGTGGGTCCGCCATGTTCCAGTTCCCTGACCGGATACTGATCGGGAATCCTGCCGACTTCATCACGGCGTCCAGTCGGACACCAACCGCCGCAATCGATTCCATGCTTCAGCGCCGCATCAAGCGCCGCGCGATCAACGCCGGTTTGGCCGCCAGAAATTATTTTCACGTGCAGCACTGTAGCGGCGGACGTGTCACCCGCATTCTCCAGTGCGCAGCCGACACGGCTGCCTCTACCGAAAAATCTATTCTTCGCCGTCGAAGTAATCAGTCTCTTTCCCCGTTACGACAACGCGATCGATCGCTGATGACTTATTTACTTTCCACTTCCCGCTATCCGGGTAGTAAGCCGATTCACCGATTGGATTATCCGCGATCACGTAATAGATGAAGTCTTCCTGGTGGAAGTTGCTCAGTTGATGCGGTTCGTCAGGTCCGAAGATGAATGCGTCGCCAGGTGCGACTTCAGTTGTGCCATCTTTGTGACGAACGTTTCCACTACCCGAAATGACCAAATAAAGCTCCCATTGCGCTGAGTGCGCGTGATACGGGAAACTATATTTTCCAGGTGGCACACGATTCCATTCCAGATCGAATGGGTGACGCTTGGATAAATCGAGCGAAGCTGGTTCGCGCCCGAGCGCTTCGGAGATTCCTTTGAAGGAAACGGCGTATTTTCCACCCGGCGATTGCCAACCTTCTTCCTTGATCTCATTTAAATTTACTTTTTGCATAAGTAACTCGCTATAGTGGCGGGCGTGTCGCCCGCATTCTCTGGGATGCAGCGGAGATCCGTCTTAGGCGGACCGCTACAGGATCAAAAGTTATTCTTCGCCATCGAAATAATCAGTCTCCGTCCCTTTTACCATCACTTCCTCGGGTCCCTCCTTAACGACCGCCCATTTGCCGCTGTCGGGATAGTAACAAGAATCGCCGGTGGCTCCGCCGCTTCGCGGATTATCGGCGATCACGTAATAAACAAAATCTTCATCACCAGCGTTTGTGAGCTGGTGCGCTTCGCCCGGCTGAAAGAAAAACGCATCGCCCGGTCCAACCTCCGTCGTTCCATCTTTGTCACGCACACTGCCTCGACCGGAGACGACCAGATAAAGTTCCGATTCGGCCGAGTGCGAGTGATACGGACAAAGCGATTTTCCTTTCGTGATCCGCATCAGTGCGAGATCAAACGGATGCCGCTTCGCCAAATCGAGCGATTCCGGTTCGCGGCCAAGCGCAATCGAAATATTCTTCGTGAACCTATGAAACCTGCCTTTCGGCGATTGCTTTTCCTTCTCAGCGACATCCTTCAAATTTACTTTGCGCATACGGCACCATTCTCAATCACTATCCCGATACCCTAACGAGAAGAAATTCGTTTTCTAGTTGCGATCGAAAAAACTGCTATTCCTATCCAAATCATATTTACAAAGGAAGAAGGATAAGCTCCGTAAGAAATCGTATTTACAGCCAAAAGAAGACTGCCGACGACATTGAGAAATTGATAAGGAATCGAGTCTCCTTCAAATTTCTTAGAGGAAACCATCGCATAAGCGACAAGAAGTGCGGCCGCGCCCGCCCATCCGATCACATCAAACCATACGTGACTGTTCATGCATTATAATCTTCGACTACTGATTGCATTATAG